>Ga0070698_100005495_pt1 | contig 13834 bp, 12 predicted proteins | sample KBSK1502metaG_FD_65477 | JGI IMG/M metagenome (GOLD analysis project Ga0070698, IMG submission 65477) | Corn, switchgrass and miscanthus rhizosphere microbial communities from Kellogg Biological Station, Michigan, USA - KBS K1-50-2 metaG | ecosystem: Host-associated > Plants > Roots >...
TCCAATTGTTTTTCCATGCTTGCAAGGTCAGTGTAGCGGCAATATGTTCGATTACAAGATTCTCGTTCACGAGAATCTTCTAGTTCCCTCCAGCACCTGATCGGATTTCATAGAGACACGCTATCGCCCGCGGCCATGCCGGCCGCGCCTTTGCGCGGGCGAAATAGCGCCTCGCCGAGGTTGGCCGCCGCCTGCGGTGGCCCGATGTGATCGTCGACATCGTGGTGCTCGAGCGACCTCGTCATCGATGTCACAAATCAACCTGAGGGACAGAGAGCGAGCCTCGGCGCGTCGCGGTAGCCCGACCGACTCTCGCGTGTCGTTCCGATCAGAAGACACCGGCGCGCGCGGATCTTCGTGCGCTCCAGCGATTGCCGGTCTTGAGCACGCAGCTAGCAGTTCGGCTGCAGCGGGGCGACCGGGATCGTCGTCCCGATCTTGTCGGCGACACGTTGGGCAGTCTGCAGGTCGCCGTAGACCTGGATGACCGCGTCCTTCGACGCGACGATGTACCAGATGAGCTGCGAAGAATCGATCGTGCGAGTCTGGCCGCGCCACGTCAAACGGTAGAGATACCGTCCACCGGGTCCCGCCTCGGCGCATGCGTGGAACTCGCCGACGGAGCCGTCCGGTAGGAAGAGCGCCTCGATAGCCCCGGTGTCGAGTTGCAGGTAGCGAGCGGCGACAGCCGGTCCGAAGAGCCCATCGAGGGTCGAGCCGGCGACCGATAGGACCGGGATGCCCGCGTTCTGAAGCTGGGCGATGAGCTCACGCTCGCCGGTGGCGAACGCGAGGTTCGCTGGCTCGCGTGACGGCGCTGGTCGGGATGCGGGGAACGGTTCGGTCGACACGACCACGGTGACCTGCCCGATCTTCCGCGCGCCGACGAACCCATCGATCCGGTATGCGCCAGCAGTGGGGAACAGCATGTAGCCGGCGTATCCGCCCGTGCCTGCGGCGAGTGCGTCGATCTTCGGGAGGACCGCGCGCACATCGCCGGTCGAGGCCATCACCTCGTCCGGTACGGGCGTGCTCGTCGGTCCGATGCTCCAGATCGCGCCTCCGCCCTTGTTGAGCCAGAAGCGCAGGGCTTGGCCGTCGCTGCAGCGCGTTCCGGTGAGCGCGACGTCCGACTCCATATCGTGCGCGACGAGCACGAGCATCTTCGTCGGGCTGCCGCGCGCGAATCCGAAGACGGTGGCGTCTTTCGCGCCTGGGGGATAGGCGCCGCGGATGAGCAGTGGTCCGATCGGCGCGCCGGTGAGCTCCGGTGACGTCGGGTGTGGGACGAGCGCGGTCGCGGGTCCGCAGTCGATCGCAGCCGCCGGCGGAGCCGCGCAAGCGGATACCGCGACGGACAGCGCGAAGAGACCTGTGATCATCCGGCCCACATAACCGCTACAGCGCACGGGTCGATCCTGTTCCCGCGCACTCGAGCAAGCGGCTGTTTGTCGCCCTTCGGCAAGACGGCGCGGCCTGCCCGGCCGCCCTCTAGAACTCTGGTTTGTGGCTCGCCGGGCGGCCCGACTCGGCCGCCGGTTACATGACTTTGCGCCTTATTTGCACTGAGCCGACGGGCAGACTCGAACTGCCGACCGGCGGTTTACGAACTCAACGCAAATTGTCCGCCGACGTGCGCCCACGCGCGCCGACCCGCTAAGAGGGCACTCCTCGCTGCCCTGGATACGTCGCCGTACGCCAACATGTGCCGTCTTGGCTGTGCGGATGGCTGTGGAACTCCAGCGTGCGCGTATCAGGGACTCCGCTTCGTGCTGGCTGAGCAACGCAAGGATCACAGAACGGTCGTTCCTCAAATCGGCCACTTCCGCTGCTGACAGTCCAGACCCAATGGCAGACCAAGTAACTACCTCCCGACAGCCCGTGCGGAGGGCACCCCCTACGGAGCGTCTCGCGATCGCGCGCACCCGGGCGAGCTGCCGTTGGTGACGAAGGACTAGCACGCTCAGCGCCCGTCCGCGCGTAGACTGGATGGCGGCACACCGACCGAACGAGCCGGGCCGACTGGAACCCACATCGGGCGACAGCTTCCTCTCGGATCGAGCGATTGGCGCGCCCGCGAATACGCGAGAGAGGTCGTCTCCCTTCCTCTCCGTGACGTGGAGGCCATGATGGCCAGCGCGAACACGCCTGCACTCGGCGCGACCACGCCGATGGGCACCGCGAACATGAGCTTCCTGCTCGACCGGCTTGGGCAGGACTGCGCTCCGCTCCAGTACCTCCGCGAGCTCACCCAGAACGCGATCCAGGCGATCGAACGCGTCCCCGGCGGCAAGGGCGAGATCGTCTGGGACGTGGACTGGAACATCCACGCGCTCACCGGTCGGTACAAGCTCTCCATCGTCGATACGGGCGAGGGGATGACCGGCGACGAGATGGTGAAGTACATCAACCAGCTGTCGTCTTCGATCCACGTGCAGTCCGCCTCGGGCAACTTCGGCGTGGGTGCGAAGGTCGCCGCCGCGCCGCGGAACCCGGCGGGGTTGATCTACGTGAGCTGGAAGGACGGCATCGCCAGCACGATCCACCTTTGGAAGGATCCAGAGACCGGCGAGTACGGGCTCCGGCGCCTGCAGCGGCCGGATGGGTCGCTCTCTGAATGGGCGTACCTCGAGGACGCGGTGAAGCCGGAGGTCATCAAGGACCACGGCACGATGGTCATCCTGCTCGGCGCCGACGACGACGCGGACACGATGAGCGCGCCCGACGCGCCGAGCCCCTCGACCTGGATCGCCCGGTACCTCAACACCCGATTCTTCACGTTCCCCAAGGGGATCGAGATCAAAGCCCGGCAGGGCTGGACGTTCCCCCGCACCAACAAGGACACGAACCTCTTGCGCACGTTGAGCGGCGAGAAGGCGTACCTCGATCAGCATGCCGCGAGCAGCGGCGCTGTCCCGCTTGGGAACGCGACCGTCCACTGGTGGGTCCTCAAGAACGAGCCCGCGCTCTCGCAGAACTCCGGGTACATCGCCTCGAGCGGCCACGTCGCGGCCCTCTACAAGAACGAGCTCTACGAGATGCTCACCGCGCGCGCCGGCGTGGCCCGCCTCCAGTCGTTCGGCGTGATCTTCGGCTGCAACCAGGTCGTCCTGTACGTCGAGCCGAAGATCGACGAGAACAACCGAGTGACCCCGAACACTGCGCGCACCCACCTCCTGCTGAACAGCCAGCCGCTCCCGTGGGACGAGTGGGCCGCGGCGTTCCGCGACGCGATGCCGCAGGCCATCAAGGACCTCATGGAGGAGGTGGCGGCCGGCTCGACGGCGCCGGATCACCGGCAGTCGATCCGCGAGCGGCTTCGCCAGATCCGGGATCTCTTCCGGTTCAGCCGCTACCGCCCGACTCCGAAAGGGAAGCTCCGGCTCGGCGACGAGACCGAGCCCGGCGGCAAGCCCGATGAGAGCGACCGCGAGCGCCCGACCGGCAGCGCGCCCTCGGGCGGACGCGGCGGACGCGCGGGTGACATCTACGCGCTCTTTATCACCGCGAGCGGGGTGCCGGGCGAGGAGTTCACGCTCGACCGTGATCAGCCCGATGTGACCTGGATCTCTGTCACCGACAACACCCGCACGCCGCCGGATCTCGACGATCGCGCCGCAAAGTTCCTGCCGCAGCAGAACAAGCTCCTGATCAACGCCGACTTCCGCGTGATCGACGACATGGTGAAGCGCTGGTGCGAGCGCTACGACCACGTGCCCGGCGCGCTCCCGACCGTGCGCGACGTGGTGCACGAGTGGTTCGAGCAGCAGCTCATCGAGACGGTGCTTGGCGTACAGGCCCTCCAGGGCTCGCAGCACTGGACGCTCGACGACCTGCAGAGCGCGTGGTCAGAGCAGGCTCTGACCGCCGCGGTGATGCCCCGCTACCACATCGACAACAACGTGAAGCGCGCCCTCGGGGCGAAGCTCGGCACGCTGAAGGATCGGGTGGCATGAACCTTCGAGAGCTCAAACCCATGAACCGATCCTTTAACTGCGGTCGTGACCGTGTCTGGCCACCTATTTTTTCGTGCTGCGTTCGTTGCGTTGGGGTGCAGGGTCGCTGCGCGAGCACATCGCCGCGTTGCTCGGCGCGGTGAGGCGTCGCGTGGCGCGGGCGCGTCGCGCCGCTCGTCACGTCCTCCCGCGGCTCTGGCGGCCGGTCTCACGTGTACTGCGCTTCTGGCGTCGCGGTGTGCCGGCACGCCTCGAACACGTGGTCGTGATTCGCACCGTCGTGCGCGTGCTTGAGAGCCAAGTCGGCGCGACCTTCATCGTCGCGGTCGCGTGCGCGTTGCTCACGATCCTCTTCGACATCGTGGTCACGCGGATCCCATCGCCGTTCCCGGATGCGACCGCGTACGTTTCGGCGCATCTACAGCCGGAGCGCCGTCAGTTGCTCAACTACTTCCTCGCATCCGTGCCGGCGTCGTTGGTCGTGACGCTGTTGACCTACGCCGAACCGGCGATCGCGCAGTACGCGAACCCTGCCACCCTGCTGCTCTACGGGCGACCGACGATCCGACCGGTGCCGTGGCCAATCGCCTATGTCGCGGCCCATCGGAACCCTCTGTGGTCCACGCAGACGCTCGCAGTTTCTTTCGGCGCCGCCGCGTTCGCGCTTGGCGTCTGGATGGACGACGAGACGCGCGGACAAGTCCTCACCGTAGTCGTGCTGGCCGTGACCCTTGGCCTCGCATCGCTGATCTCGGTGTTCACCTTTGTGCACTGGGTCATGCGCATGCGTATCCCGGACGCGGCCATCGACGAGACGCGCGCCTTGGCGCTCCGCCTCGTTCGGCACGCCGCCGCATGGCGTGGCCTGCGTCGGCCGCAGCCCAGGAGAGGGCTTCGTTACCCCCAGCAAGCGCACGTGGCGGCCTTGGTCGACGCACTCACTCAGGCGGCGTTGCGGACGCGCGTCGAGCGGCACCCTGCGACCGTTCGCTCACTCGCGGCCCTGCGCGATATCGGCGTTGCCGCGCTGAGCACGCAGCTCCCGGCGCGGTGGTACGAGGTGAACATGCCGGGGACTCCGGCTCGAGTATCCACACAGCCGGCGACGCGCGGGGTCACGCTCGAGCTGTGGCTGGAGGGTCGCGTCATCAGTTCCCTCGGAGCTGTGCTCGTCGACGCAGCTCGCACTCACGACGCGACGACGACCCGATATGCGGCCGAGCGGCTGGCTGAAGCGTCGACGAAGATCCTCGAGCGCGAGCGCACCGAGCGCCGCGCCAGCGGCCGGTCGGTGACGAACGCCGATGAGCAGCTGCTGGGGCTCTGCCTCGAGCAATACCGCGTCGCGTTCTTGGCGTGCGTGGACGTTGGCGAGTTCGACGTTCGACACGTCCTCGTGGTCTACCTCCAGGAGATCATCGGTCAGCTCCTTGACAGCAAGTCGCGGCGAGCCCGTCACCGCCCGGGCCCGCGCCTTCTTGCCGAGCGCCCTGACGCGACGCGTATCAGCCCCTGGCCTGAGGCGGCAACGCGCCTCCTGACCGCCCTGCTCGGACAGCTCGCGGGTCCGTGCGCCGAGAAGGATGACGCGGCCGCCACGGAATCTGTACTCGCACTCATGGCCAGGGTCGCGGATGCACAACTCCCGGAGCGCGGGAGTGGCGGCGGGATCGACCTCGCATCGCTCCGGACGCTCATGCTCACGATCGCGATCGAGCTACTCGGGGTCGCCCTGGCGACGCGGTCGTTCAGGGCAGGCGGCGCGGTGTTCGACTGGCTTGCGCGGCAAGGGCAAGACCGGCCGGCTCTCTCCGCGGGACAACGCGATGACTTGCGCGTTCGCCTCCTCGGCGGCGACAGTGGCGGACCGCTCGCGCAGACCGGCACCGTTGTCGAAGGCCTGGTTGAGCGCGAAGACGTGCGCCGCGCATTCGTGTTCGCTGTGGCGGCCGGAACGCTGGGACCGTGGACCAGCGCGCGCGGGCTGCTGCGCGGGGTGGCGCTACGGGGCTCGTTCGCCGAACTCGAGCGCGACCTCACTCGACTTCTCGCGCACGGATCGGCGGTATCCCTGCCGGTGATGCTGCGGCGAATCGCGTCGCGCCGGTAGCCGGTGCCGCGAGATCAGACGGGGTCTCGCGCCCGACACCGTCCCGACATGCAGACCGTCGTGATCACCCGACACATCGAAGCGGAAGGTCGTCCGCACGACCCCACAGCGCGCTATCGGAGCAGATCTCGCACCCGTCGCGGGATTGACTCTCTCGCTGGAGCACATCCAGGGCGCGCGCTTCGACCGTGACGCGGTCCGCCCAACTCAGCCATGGAACGAGCAGGTCGAGCACACGTAGACACAACAGGCTCACGCCGAGCGCGTTCAGCGGGAGCACCGATGGCGCAGGCATGGGCGTCCCGGGGACGTAGCCAAAGGCCTGCATCTGTTGACGCTCAGCCGGCGAGAGCAGCTCGTCGGTCACCCGCGAGCTATCGATCGCGTCCTGACAGCGCAGGCACGCCGTCCCTGGACCAGCGCGGCGGACGTCGATCCATGCGCCAGTGACCGCTCCGCGGTCGCCACGTAGCAGCGTGCCAACGTCCAGGAGCGGGATCGCGTACTGATAGGCGAGCACGTTGAGGACCGCCCGCGAGGCGTGCGAGTCTGTGCACGACAGCACGACATCGCACGTGGCGACGCGCCGCAACGCATCGCACCGCACGACGTCGCCCGCGCGAGTCTCGATCCGCGCCCGCGGGGCGATGGCCCGGATCATCCGCTCGGCTGAGGCAACCTTTTCGAGTGTCGGATCTTGTGCCACGTCGTCGGGACGACTCCCGGTGACGCGTGACAGGTTGCTCGCCTCGAGTCGATCCGGATCAACCAGCAGGAAGTCGCGCACCCCCATGTGTGCGAGCCACTCCGCCGCGAGCGAGCCGGTTCCCCCGAGTCCCACGATTCCCACCCGCAACGAGCCCAGGGCGTCCTGAACCGGTTGGCCGAACGCGCGGATCTGTCGGTCATACGCAGCGTTCTCCCCCTCGGCCAGCTCGCCAGTGCGTAGGAGCTCGAGGTGCATTCCCACGACGCGGACGCGCGCGATCTCATGGGGGGTGCCTGCATCGTCCCAAAGCAGGCCGTCCCAGCCGCCTGGGCTCCAGACCAGGCTCGCGATCGGACCTGGAACCTGCCGCAAGAGCGCAGGCACGAGCAGGCGGTGCATGCGATCGTCGATGGCAGAGAACCGCGGCACGTGCCGGCCGAAGGGATGCGAGTGCGCGACAACCAGCGTGCGCCCGCCAGCCGCAGCCCGGAGCGCCACCTCGGCGACATACGACGGCTCGAGCCGGAAGCGCCCGGCTTTGCGCTCGGCGTACGCGGCATCGGGTACCACCTCGACCCGGTCCACAACGATGCTTGTGCGGACGTCAGACTGTGCGCGGCCGCCGAAACCGAAGACGACCGTCTCGTCCTGTGTCGCGCTCATCGCTGCGACCAGGCTGTCGTGCGCGTCGGCGAAAAAAGTGATTTCCGCGTTCATACCTGCCGCGAGACGTACAACCCGACGCTCTTGGCAAATGCGACCAGGTTGTGCCGCTCGGATTCATACGCGCCGCCCATGTGCCAGCTGATCTGGAACCAGGCCTGGCCGCCGAGCTGCACGCTCCCCATGACGCGCGACGGCGCACCCCAAGGCGCGGTCACCCCGGACGGGATGAAGATGAGGTCGGGGCGCTGGTCGGGATACAGCGGCGGGACTTTGATCAGCACCGGCAGCGGCGACGGCTGCCAGCCCGGCGCGGTCACGGAGAAGACGATCCCCCGTTCACCGCCAAGTTCGAGCACGCGCGTCGGGCCGTTTTCGTCGAACTCGGCGCTGATCTCCGCTACCTCCGCGGCCACGCGGGCCGGCAGCGCGGTCAGCTCCACCGCGCCGCCGGATACGTCCTTCGGGATGGCGATGAAGTGCTCGCCGTTCTTCAGCGGCACCTGCTCCGCGTCGCCGATCGGATTCCCCTCGACCTTGGAGCCCTCTGCTCGATACAGGTTGTCCGACCCGGGGACGTTGAAGAGTCGACGCAGCTCTGCGCCGGTCATCACCTCGCTCGGCGCCTCGTACTTGTCGCGACCAAAGATGAGAACGATCGCCATGGTGTACCTCACTCTCTTCACTGTGGACAGTGAATGCCAGAAACATAATGAATAGACCCGTCGGCGCCGTCAAGGGGTCACCGGACAAGCGGACGAGCGGACTAGCTAGCGGCTGGCTGTGCGGGAGGTCGGTCTGCCGCCGTTGCCGGCGGTCGCTGGAGTTTTCGGGACGAAGGGCTCGACGCGCCAGGGGTAGATGAAGGAATCACCGGTGGTGCGTGGCTGCGAGAGCCGCAAGAGAAGTCCGAGCGCGACGCAGTCGTTGAGCCGGTTCGTCGCGCCCGTCGGTGTCATCTCTTTATCGCCGACGGACGTCATCGCCTCGGCAAACCTGCGCGCGGTCGCGATCCCGCCGGGCATCCGCGCGAGCGCGGTCACCGTCTCCCGCTGAGCGGCAGTCACATCGCCAGCCACGTCTGGATATTCGCGGAGCGGCCAGCGTTCGTCCCTTGGCAGCGAGTTGATGATGTAGGCCGCCTGCCTGCCCTGCAGGAGGGATGTCGCGACCGTCTCGCGGATGTCTTGGACGAACGTCGCGAACGCAACGACCAGGGGGTTGCGCGGCGAACGCGCACGTTCCAGCCAGCGGACCAGCAGCTCGTCGGCCGCTGGCGCCGTCAGCACGTGCACGCCATTGAGGTCGACGATGATCGGTCGGCGTTCGTCCTCGAGCGCGGCGAGATACCGATCACGGACGATGAGCGCCCGTCCGCGATCGGCGATGATCGGGTCGGACAGTTTGACGCGTACCGGGCTCGGCGCAGCCTGGTTCGGCGCGACGACCCGGTCGACCACGCTCGTCACGAGCGCGTTCCCAGACGGGCCCGCCATGTGCCCGCCGGCGTGCTCCCCTGCAACGACGGCATCCCCTTCATGCGGCAACGGAACGCAGCAGATGTTGTGCGACGACGCAGCCTACGCGCAACTAACTCAGTGTGGATGGTGAAGTCACGACGTGAAGTGTGGGTCGTCACGACACCGTAACTATATCGGGATAGTTTGCGTATAGTCGATCGCCACACGTGGCTAGCCGAGGGGAGCCGGCTGACGCCGCACGTTCGCGTGCGCTCGTCCGGATCCGGAATCGCCTGCGCGACACGCTCGCCGAGCTTGAGGTCGTCATGGCCGGAGCTGAAAGTCCGCAGCCGAGGTCGCGGCTCGAGCTCGTCCTCGAAGCGCTCGCCCTCGCCGATGCACCGCTCAGGGGCCGGGAGGTCAGACAAATCGTGGCTGAGCACACCGGCATCGCGTTGAGCGCTGAAATCTTCGGTCCGCTTCTGTCCCGGGCGCGAGCGGCGCACGAGCATGCCGGGCGCTCCTCGCAGCCGACGATCGTGCGCGCGATCGTCGCCAACGGCACCGCTGCGCGCGGGCTCTACGCGCGGAGTGACTGGCCGCTGCAGCGCCGCTTGGTGTTGCCCGAGGCCGACGTGTTGCGGGGAGCTCGCGTCGTTAGCGGTCTGCTCGCGGCGGAGGCCCGCGGAGCGATCCCCCGTTTATCGCTGACGACCGAACTGCTGCGCCAACTTCTCGGCGTCGACCCGGACATCGGCACCGCGCAAATCCGTATCCGGGCATTGCTCGGACGAGAGGAGCAGTCGCTACGGGCCGTCGAGCGTGCAGCTATCCAGAACTGCGCCGGCTTGTCCCGCCTGGACCAACTCTTCGGCAGAGGTTAGCCCGCGAGCACAATCGTGGCAGCCAGGAAGGCTCATTTGCCCCGCCGCCACCGCGCCCTATCTGATGTCAACCTGAGCCCGGATCGGCTGGGGATGATGGTGGCATGAGCACGGAGGAGCCGGGCAACCTCGACACGGCCAAGCAGGAGGCCGACGCCCAACGCGACGTTGCTAGGAACGAGGCAGGAAACCCTACTCAGCGAGTCGCTACACGCACCTGCGCGACGTGCGCGTCCCCCGTCGAGAAACCACGCAGCGGCCCGACGTCCGCACGCTGCACGAGCTGCCGCAGGGCCGCAATGACCATTCAGCAAGCCACCTACTACCTGCGGTCCGCGAGGAAGCTCGCCGTGCGTATCGGTCGTACTGATCTCGCGGCGGCCATCACCGCAGTTCTGGCCGAACGCGTGGAGACGACCCGATGAGATCACCGATCCGGGTTGCTGGAGACACCACCAGCACACGCGTTGCAGCGCCCGCCGCCGCTGCGGCCGTTTCTGCACTTCCCTCGGACCGGTCGGCTCTCGCTGACCTGTACGGCAGCCTCGCAAGCATCTCGTGGACGCCTCATTTTGAGATCGCGATTACCGCGCGGCGGCAACTCGGATTGGAGCCCGCAGAAGCCGAGTCGTTGAACGCCATCCTCATCAGTTACCGTCGGCCGGGCCTGTGGGAGTCGATCTCCCAGAAGCGCCTCGCGGATCGTCGCGGCGTGAGCCGTACGACCCTGAATCGGCAGCTCAGCTCGCTGCGGTCGAAAGGCATGATCGCCGCACGCACCGACGAGGCCCACCGGCCGCAGCCGCACATGGACGCAACACTTTTCTACTGCGCAGAGCCATACCTCGCCGCACTCGCCAGCGTCGCCTCGCGGCGCGTTACGACTCGGTCGCTCAGTCTGCGACTTTACGCCGAGGCTAACCGTCGGTTCCGGCTCTTTGTTCAGGAGGTCCGCGCGCAGCGGTGGAACTGGGAGTTCGGCTCCCTCAGCTCCTTCGCCGAGATCGACGGCCTGACCGATGCGTTCGCCTCGCGGCACGGTCTCCAGAGCCCCAGCGAGGCGCAACGCATGAGTCTGCCGACCCGTCGCACAGCTCCAGTGCTTCCTTCTCCTAGTCCTGATGGAGCGACTACGTCGCTCCATTCAAGGGGAATGGAAGTCTCTACATGTGTTGAGAGAGTGCACCCCGCGCCCGACAGCAGGCCCGGTTCCTGGGAATGAGTCGCTCGGTCGTGTCTTCGAGATCGACAAGCGCGATCAGCGCCGCTCGGGTCGTTCGTGATCGCGTGATGGCTCCGGCGCACGCGCAGGCCGGCGCTCAGCACCTTCCCACCGTCACGAGCGCGCCGCGCCCCATCCTGCTTCGGGTCGAGGACGCTGCCGATGCACTCAGTATTTCGAGGACAACGCTGTACGGCCTCATCAGGTCGGGCAACCTTCGCGTTGTTCGGATCGGGCGTTGCGTACGGGTGCGAACCGATGACCTCGAAGGTTGGGTTCAGGCGGCGAGTGACCGCACGGGATGAAGTCCTCGTTTGACGCCGTACGCCCTAGCATGGTATTCTTGAAGTCATATCAAGAAAGGTGGTCAAGGATTGGCCAAGAAGGAGCGACTCATGCCAACCGGTGAGTGCTGGTGCGGATGCGGTGCGGAAACGCCGCGCGGTTCGTTCTTCGCGGCGGGTCACGACAAGCGGGCGGAATCAGCGGTCATCCTGACCGAGTTTGGTGGCGTCGCAGAGTTCCTTGACCACTTCGGCTACGGACCGGGTCGCAAGAGTGCGTTGAAGGCACTCGAAGACTGGCGCAAGCACGGCGGGAGCGCGAGGTAGACGGGCGATGCGCAAGCGAGGTCAAGGCGAAGGTTCGATCTTCCAGCGCAAGGACGGCGCGTGGGTCGCGCAGGTTGATCGCGGCTGGCAGAACGGTCGGCGGGTGCGCGAAACGCTTTACGCGAAGACCCGCGCCGACGCGCGCGCCAAGCTGACGGCTGCACTGAAGGCGAAACGCGACGGTCTGCCCATATTCGATGAGCGACGGACGGTCGCGGCCTTCCTGTCCGAATGGTTGACGGCAAAGCGCGCCTCCGTGCGACCGAGCACATGGCGGAGGTACGAGGCGTCAGTCCGTCTCCATCTCCTTCCCAACATCGGCCACCTCCGGCTCACGCAGCTCGGGCCCGCAGATCTGCAAGCGCTCTACGCCGATAGGCTCGCCGCTGGGCTCTCGGCGATGACCGTGCGACACATTCACGCGCTGCTTCATGAAGCACTCGGACGGGCCGAGGCGTGGGGATTCGCTTCCCGCAATGTGGCGCGCCTTGTCCAGCCGCCGCGCGCTGCGCGGCACGAAATGTCGGCTCTCCGGCCTGATCAGGCGCGCCTCCTGATCGAAACGGCTCACGGAGATCGGCTGGAGGCTCTCTACGTCCTCGCGCTCACTACGGGAATGCGCGAGGGTGAACTGCTAGCGCTCCGTTGGTCCGATGTCGATCTCGATGGCGCATCGATTCAGGTGCGTGCGTCCCTTCAGCGGACCGACGCCGGATACGACTTTGCCGAAACGAAGACCGCGCGTTCGCGCCGACAGATATCGCTCACGCGAACGGCTATCGACGCTTTGCGTCGTCACCGCGCGGGTCAGGCCGCAGATCGCTTGCGCGTGGGAGCATCGTGGGAGGACATGAACCTCGTGTTCCCGAACGAAACTGGCCGCCCGCTTGATCCATCCAACCTCCTGCGCCGTGGGTTCTACCCGCTGCTCGCGCGCGCCGGTTTGCCTCGAGTGCGATTCCATGACTTGAGGCACACTGCCGCTTCGCTGATGCTCGGACGTGGCGTTCATCCAAAGATCGTCTCGGAGATGCTCGGGCACTCTCAGATCGCGGTGACGCTGGACCTCTACTCGCACGTGACGCCCACCATGCAGAGGGAGGCAGCGACGGCGCTCGACATGTTGCTCAGCGCGGGAAGCTCGGGGACGTAGGTTGGCCCTGTCGGGCGAATGCTCCGCGACGAGCGCTCTAGTCCTAAGCCGCGACGAAGTGATGCTGGCAGTAGCGGCACACCTTCGCGTCGCGACGAACGTCCTCGGCGCACTGCGGGCACTTCTTGGAGGGCGGCCCGGTGCGTAGCGCGACTACCCATGCGCCGACCCATCCGACGTAGGGGATCAGACCGAAGAGAAACGTCCCGAGAATGCGAGCCCCCGAGCCGCCCTTGCGCCAGGTGACGATTGCGGGGATGCCTCCGAATACAGCTCCAATCAGCAAGATGAGGACGAGCTCGGGGCCGCCGATGTTGTACACGGACGGGATGCTAGGCGCGCCCGCTTAGTTGTCTATTGGTCCTTGCATTGGTCGCGCTTGCCGCGCAACTGGGGCAGAGGGCCGACAGTGACTTCGCGAACCGCGCTCTCTTGACCTAGGGCTTGGGCTGACCTACGGCCTGGGCCGCCGCACGTACGGGTCGAGGGTCTTGACGAACTGCCGCGTCCTGTCAATGAGATCGCTCGCCCAGTCAGCTGGCAGCGCGTCGGCAGCACCGAGACCAACTTCCACCGTTACATGCGGGGTGCCGTAAACCTTCACGCTCACTTCCGACTCATCAACCGGCGGGTGGAGCGTTTCGGTCCTGACATGCACAACCTGTGCGCCGTGCTCCACCACCTCGGTTCCGGAGGAAGCGAACTTCTGAACCCACCGCCGCGCGCTGAAGGTCGCGCGCATGTTCGTTATGCCGGGGGCGAGAACGATCAGACTCTTGTGTTTATCGGCGTTGTCGAGCCGACTCAAGATGCCGAGCAGGTGGACCTCTTTGGTGCTCTGCGGTCCGAGCTGATAGGGCTGCGCCCGCTGGATGATTGCTACAGCGTCGTGGGGCATGCCCTTGACGGCGCGGTCGAAACTATTGCGAGCTTTGAGCTGTGGCTGGGTCGGGACATTGAATCCATATTCGATGTCTTCCGCGATGATGGGGAAGAACGTCTTCGACTTCCGCTTCGGCGGGGCGATTGCGACGGCGAGGTGATCGAGGGCAGACCGGAGGTTGTG
>Ga0070698_100005496_pt1 | contig 13834 bp, 9 predicted proteins | sample KBSK1502metaG_FD_65477 | JGI IMG/M metagenome (GOLD analysis project Ga0070698, IMG submission 65477) | Corn, switchgrass and miscanthus rhizosphere microbial communities from Kellogg Biological Station, Michigan, USA - KBS K1-50-2 metaG | ecosystem: Host-associated > Plants > Roots >...
GGTCGTGTGGAGCGCGGCAAGGTGAAGGTGAACGAAACGGTAGAGGTTGTCGGCATTCGTCCCACAATTAAGACGGTGGTGACGGGCGTGGAGATGTTCAAGAAGCTTTTGGACGAAGGCGTGGCGGGCGACAACGTTGGTCTGCTGCTGCGTGGTGTGGAGCGCAAGGACATCGAACGCGGGCAGGTAATATCGAAGCCCGGCTCGATCACGCCGCACACGAAGTTCAAAGCCGAAGCTTACGTGCTGACGAAGGAAGAAGGCGGACGGCACACGCCGTTCTTCAGTGGATACCGGCCGCAGTTCTACTTCCGCACCACGGACGTGACGGGAATAGCGCACCTGCCGGAAGGCGTCGAGATGGTGATGCCTGGCGACAACGTGCAGATGTCGATCGAGCTGATTGCGCCGATCGCGATGGAGAAGGGTTTACGCTTCGCTATTCGTGAAGGCGGTCGCACGGTCGGAGCAGGCACGGTTTCGGAAGTGATTGAATAGTAGGATTTCGAGGTTTAAGAAATGCCACGCGACAACATTGTGCTTCAGTGTCAGGATTGCAAGAGTCGGAATTACGTGACGACCAAGAACAAGAAGACCACGCCGGATCGGCTGGAATTCAGTAAGTTTTGCCGCCGTTGCCGTAAGCACACTGGCCACAAAGAGACGAAGTAACAGATTGCCAGTTGCCGATTGTTGGGGACCGACGTTAATTAATTGGCAACTGGAAATCGGCAAAAGCCGTAGGGGTATAGTGTCAACGGTTAGCACGTCGGTCTCCAAAACCGAAAGTCCGGGTTCGAATCCTGGTACCCCTGCCAGAAAAAGTTGAAAGCAGCATCAGCCGCAGAACCGAGTTCAGGAGTTATGGCGGAAACAGATAATCCAGACGCACCAATCGTGGCGCCTCGCGCGGCTCGCTTTGGTGAGGGGCCGGAAGGCAAGGCAGCCCGGCGCGAGCGCGGGCAAGCCGCGCAGCCGCACAGGCCGGGACGTATAATTCAGTTTTTGCACGACGTGCGAGCGGAGATGAGGCGCGTTTCATGGCCGACTCTGTCGCACGTGCAGAACACGACGATCATCACGGTGATCGCGGTTATCTTTTTCGCTATTTACCTGTTTTTAGTTGACCAGGCTCTTTCGCGATTGATTCTGGGTCTGGACTGGTTGATCGAAAAGATAGCAAGGTTTTTGGGCCTCGCCTGAGGAAAAGAGTTTCTAATGCAGCAGTGGTTTATCCTTCATACGTACTCGGGACACGAGAAAAAGGTGCGCGACAGCCTGAAGGCGCGTATCCGGGACACCGATCTCCAGAATGAGATTACGGAAGTGCTGGTGCCGACGGAAACCGTTGTCGAGATGCGTGGAAATAAGCGCATCGAATCGGCGCGCATGTTTTATCCGGGTTACGTTCTGGTGCAGATTGATTGCGACGAACGCGGTCATATTCCTGACAATGTGTTCCACATGATCAAGTCGACGCCGAAGGTCACCGGTTTTGTCGGCGGTCACAACCCGACGCCGTTGACTCCTCAGGAAGTAGATCAGATTGTAAACCAGCAGGCAGAAGCTGCTGAAAAACCGAAACCGAAGTTCTCGTACGCGGCTGGAGAGACGGTGCGAATCAAGTCCGGACCGTTCCAGAGTTTTACCGGCAAAGTCGAAGAGGTTAATGAGGACAAGTCGACCTTGAAGGTGACGGTGACGATCTTCGGCCGGTCGACGCCGGTGGAGTTGAATTTCCTCGACGTCGAGAAGGTGACATTCGCGGAAGAAGAGTAAAGCAAAGAGATGGCAAAGAAGATTACAGGTTACATAAAGTTGCAGGTTCCCGCCGGCAAGGCGAATCCGGCGCCGCCGATTGGTCCGGCGCTTGGTCAGCACGGCGTGAACATCATGGAGTTCTGCAAGGCGTTCAACGCCAAGACCGCGCAGATGGATCCCGATCTGAAGGTGCCGGTTGTGATCACGGTCTATGCTGACCGCTCGTTCACGTTTGAAACCAAAACGCCGCCGGCGGCCGACTTGTTGAAGAAGGCTGCGGGAATTCCGAAGGGTTCCGGTAAGCCGAATCGTGAGAAAGTCGGAACGATCTCGAAGGCGAAGATCGAGGAGATCGCCAAGACGAAGCTTCAGGATCTGAATACAACGAGTCTGGAATCAGCGATTCGAACGATTGAAGGCACTGCCAGGCAGATGGGTCTCACGGTCGAATAGGTCCAGACCGGCTTGAGAGGGAGGGATTCAAAATCCCGTTTGCACCTCGGAGTTAAGCATGAAGAGTCACGGAAAGAAGTATCGCGCTGCGCTCGAGAAGATTGAGGCAGGTCGCAAATACAACCTCGAAACCGCAATAACTAAAGTCAAAGAGATCGCATTCGCGAAGTTCGACGAAACTGTTGAACTCACGGTGTGGCTCGGTGTCGATCCGCGCAAGGCTGACCAACTCGTGCGCGGCACTCTTGTTTTACCGCACGGCATCGGCAAGTCGAAAACAGTGCTCGTGATCGCCCAGGGCGATAAGGTTCGCGAAGCGGAAGAAGCGGGCGCGGACATCGTCGGTGGTGAAGATATCGTCAACCGGATCAAAGGCGGTTGGACCGATTTCGACGCCGTGATCGCTACGCCCGACATGATGCGTCTCGTCGGCGCGCTCGGTAAGGTGCTTGGACCACGCGGTCTGATGCCCAATCCAAAAACCGGCACCGTCACTCCCGATGTCGCGACTGCGATCAGGGAGACGAAGGCAGGTAAAGTCGAGTATCGCGTCGATAAGACCGGCGTGATCCACGTCGGCGTCGGCAAAGTTTCATTCGAGGCGGACAAGCTGCGCGACAATGCGAAGGCCCTGCTCGATGCCGTAGTGAAAGCGAAACCGGCAACGGCAAAAGGCAAGTACATCAAGAAAGTAAACCTCGCAGCCACGATGAGTCCGGGAGTTTTGCTGGACGAGGCGGCGTACGCAAAGTAAAGGTGGGGAGCTGAAACGATGAAATCAAAAGCACAGAAACAGAAAGACCTCGACGCTCTCACCGAGCAGTTTAAGAACGCCAAGGCCGCGATGGTCGTCGGCTTTCAGAAAATGACGGTTGCGAAAGACCAGGAGTTGCGCAACCAGCTTCGCGAAGCAGGTGTTTCTTACGAAGTGGTGAAGAACACGCTCGCGCGCAAGGCTTCGGAAGGAACCGCACTCGAAGCTGCCGCAGAGCACTTCAAAGGTGTCACCGCGGTCGCGCTGAGCGGCGCTGATCCGGTCGGTTTGTCCAAAGCAATTTCAAAGTTTACGAAGGCCAATCCGGACATTTTTACGTTCAAGGCCGGAGTCGTTGAAGGCAAGGTCGTCGCGCTGCAGGATGTAGAGGCGATCGCAAGCTTGCCGTCTAAGGAAGAGTTAATTTCGAAGGTTATGTTCCTGATCAATTGTCAGGCTCAGCGTCTGGTGACGGTGATCTCCGCCGTGCCGCGCAACCTGGCAGTGGTTGTCAAACAGATTGGCGAGCAGAAGGCCGCATAAGGATTTGAGGAGGATAGAAAGGTTATCATGGCAGCAACACGCGAAGACGTTATTGAATTCTTGAAAAATATGACTCTTTTAGAGGCTTCACAGCTCGTGAAGGACCTGGAAGAGACTTTTGGTGTTTCGGCAGCGGCAGCGGCCGTCGCAGCTCCAGCGGCAGCAGCCGGTGGTGGCGAAGCGGCAGCAGCAGCGGAAGAGAAGACTGAGTTTGACGTGATCCTTCAGGCGATCGGCGGCAACAAGATCAACGTGATCAAGGTTGTTCGCGAAGTGACTGCGCTCGGATTGAAGGAAGCCAAGGATCTGGTTGAAGCAGCCCCCAAGGCAGTTAAGGAAGGCGTCTCGAAGGAAGAGGCGGAAACGATCAAGCAGAAATTGGCTGACGCTGGAGCAACCGTCGAGGTCAAATAAGGCCGATAGAAACCCATCCACAGATTACGCAGAAATATTTTCTGTGAAATCTGTGGAATCTGTGGATCTCTCTTCGTGGCTTGACACTGGGATTGTAAGTGGCTAATTTAAGGGAGTATTGAGGCGCTGGCGTTACTCCCAAAAAAATTGACGGATAGATCCGCCGCTTTTGCGTAACAAGCGGTCAGGGCATTGTGCGCTCTGACCGCGCTTTGGCGTCTTTAATTGGCAATTAGGTAAAAGGAATCTCACATGTCTGCAAATTTGCTTCAAACGATTAATACAGGGTTAGGAAGACGTACCAGTCAGGCGCCTGAGCGTGAGGACTTCTCCAAGATCGCTACCGCCGTCAGGATTCCAAACCTTATTGAGATTCAACGCGAGTCGTATAACCGATTCCTGCAGATGGACCTGCTGCCCGAGGAGCGTGAAACGACCGGGCTCCAGGCTGTCTTTCAGTCGGTTTTTCCAATCTCTGACTTCCGCGGCACCGCCACGCTCGACTTCGTCGAGTACCAGATCGGTAACTGGCAGTGTAAATGCGGACGTCTCGAAGGGCTGAACTATCTCCGCTCAAACTGTAAGAACTGCGGCGCGACGATCAAGGTGAATCCGCTGGCTGCCGGCGACACGCTTTGCCATCGTTGCGGCACGTTCAATTTTGTTCGCCCGCAGCTCTGCGAAAACTGCGGCGAGCCGGTTGGTCTGAAACATAAGCACGACCAGCAGGAGTGTCAGGAACGCGGCATGAGCTACAGCGTTCCGCTCAAGGTAAAGATCCGTCTGACGGTCTTTGACAAAGACCCGGACACGGAAGTGCTGTCGATCCGGGACATCAAGGAAGAAGAAGTCTTCTTCGGCGAAATCCCGCTGATGACTGACAACGGTACCTTCATTATCAACGGTACCGAGCGCGTCATCGTGTCGCAGTTGCACCGTTCGCCCGGTGTCTTCTTTAAACGCGGCGCTATCTACGTCGCCAAGATCATTCCGTATCGCGGTTCGTGGGTCGAGTTCGAATACGACCAGAAGAACCTGCTTTACGTTCGTGTCGGCAAACGCAAGTTTCTGGCTTCGATCTTCCTCCGCGCGCTCGGCCTCTGGTTCAAGCGCACGCAAGAAGACGCGCCGCCACCCAAGCCGTCACCGCGCAGCGACGCTCAGTTGGAAGAAGTGGTGAAGAATGCCTCGTTCACTGACGAGGACATGATCCGTGCGATCTACGTCACTGACGAGATTCATCTCCAGGATGGTCATCTGAAGGTTCAGATTCCGGAGCAGGGTTCGACCAACCTCGTCGGCATGAAGGTCGACCACGACATCAAGGGCAAGGGCCCGGATCCGATTGTTCGTGGCGGCAAGAAGGTGGCGAGCTCGGCGCTCGATGCTTTGCGCAAGGCTGGTATCGCTGAAGTTGAAGTCGATTCGTCTCAACTCGAGGGCGCCTTCGCCGTGGCTGACATCGTCAACACGGATAGCGGTGAGGTCATTCTCGAGGCCAACAACGAGATCACGCCGGCGAAACTTTCGGAGGTCATCGAAGCCGGTATCACCAGCTTCTCAGTGTTCTTCCCGGAACGCGACGACGTTGGTCCAGTGCTTTCGTTGACGTTGAAGAAAGACGTCATCACCAAGCCGGTCGACGCGCTGCTCGAGATTTATCGCAAGATGCGTCCGGGCGATCCGCCGACCGTGCAAACAGCCTATCGCCTGCTCGAAGCGATGTTCTTCGACCCGCGCAAGTTTGATTTCTCGCGTGTTGGACGTCTGAAGTTCAACATCAAGATGGGTAAACCGGAGCGCAATCGGATCGAGGATCCGTTGCTCGCTGCAAAGGACTTCTACGAAGTCGTTTCTTACGTTCTGAAGATGCGTAAGAACCCGTCCGAGTACCAGGCGGACGACATCGATCACCTTGGTAATCGACGTGTGCGCGCGGTGGGTGAGTTACTGGAAAACCAGTTCCGCATCGGCCTCGAGCGCATGGAGCGTGCCATCAAGGAGAAGATGTCGATTCACCAGGAAATGCAGACAACGATGCCGCGCGATCTCATCAACGCTAAGCCGGTAACGGCTGCGGTGCGTGAGTTCTTTGGCTCGAGCCAGTTGTCGCAGTTCATGGACCAGACAAATCCGCTTTCGGAAATTACGCACAAACGTCGTCTCTCGGCGCTTGGACCGGGCGGTCTCTCGCGTGAACGCGCCGGGTTCGAAGTCCGCGACGTACACCCGACGCACTACGGACGCATTTGTCCTATTGAGACGCCTGAAGGTCCGAACATCGGACTCATCTCGAGTCTCTCGTGCTTCGCGCGCATCAACGAGTTTGGGTTTATCGAAGCGCCGTATCGTAAGGTCATTGACGGTCGCGTGGTTGAGTACGTGCGCGTCATCAACGGCGGCGACACGAAGCTCAAGCCCGGCGAGCACATTCCACTCGAAGAACTCGAGAAGGCAAACAAGAAGCTCGGCGGCGAGGCTCGTCCGGCCGAGCACGAGCCATGGCCGTTCTATCTGACTGCGTGGGAGGAAGACAAACACGTCGTCGGACAGGCCAACATCGGGCTCGACGAAAACGGCCACATCATCAACGAGCGTAACGCAGCGCGAAAAGCCGGTGAGTTCATTCTCGCTTTGCGCAAAGACATCGAATACGTCGACGTCTCGCCGAAGCAGCTTGTCTCCGTGGCTGCGTCGCTGATTCCGTTCCTTGAAAACGACGACGCGAACCGCGCGTTGATGGGTTCAAACATGCAACGCCAGTCGGTACCGCTGCTTCGTGCAGAGGCGCCGTATATCGGCACCGGCATGGAGAAGGTAACGGCACGTGACTCTGGTGCTGTGGTTGCAGCCAAGCGCGATGGCGTGGTCGATTACGTCGACTCCGAACGCATCATCGTCAAAGCCGATCACAACGTAGACGGCACGATCTCGCGCGAGGTGACGGCCGACATCTACACGCTGATCAAATTCAAGCGTTCGAACCAGAACACTTGTATCAATCAGCGTCCGATTGTCCACGTGGGCGAACGAGTCGAGAAAGGTCAGGTCATTGCCGACGGTCCATGTACCGATCGCGGTGAGTTGGCGCTCGGTCGCAACGTTCTCGTCGCTTTCATGCCGTGGCGCGGTTACAACTTCGAGGACGCGATCCTCGTTTCCGAGCGACTCGTGAAAGAGGACTACTACACCTCGATTCACATCGAAGAGCTCGAAATCGAAGCGCGCGACACGAAGCTTGGTCCCGAGGAAATCACGCGCGACATCCCGAACGTCGGCGAGAACATGCTCCGCGATCTCGACGAAAGCGGCATCATTCGCATCGGCGCTCAGGTGAAACCGGGTTCGATCCTCGTCGGTAAGGTAACGCCGAAAGGCGAAACCCAGTTGACGGCTGAAGAGAAACTGCTGCGCGCAATCTTCGGCGAGAAGGCCGGCGACGTGAAGGATGCTTCGCTCGTCAGCCCGCCGGGAATCGACGGCACGGTCGTTGACGTTCAGGTCTTCACTCGCAAGGGTCAGGAGAAAGATCAGCGTTCACTCGCTATCGAGCAGGACGAAGAAGATCGCCTGCGACGCGACTTGGAAGACGAAATTCGTATTCTCCGCGAGCAGCGCGACGAGCGTATCTACGAGTTGCTCGAAGGCCGCAAACTCTCGGCCGATCTCACGTCGAATCGCGAAGTTCTGATCGAAAAGAACATCGCGATTACGCGCGAGATGCTGAAGGCTGTCGAGCCGAAGGCGCTGAGGAAAGTACAGCTTGCTTCTTCGCGGTTGGATATCGGCGCCGAGATCAAAGAGTACGAAGATCGCACCGAACGCCAGATCAAGATCCTCTCTGACATTTACGAAGAGAAGATCGCGAAGCTGCGACAGGGCGACGAGCTTTCACCGGGCGTGATCAAGATGGTGAAAGTGTTCATCGCCATGAAGCGCAAGCTGTCAGTCGGCGACAAGATGGCCGGTCGTCACGGAAACAAAGGCGTCATCGCCCGCATTCTTCCGGAAGAGGACATGCCTTACTTGCCCGATGGCACACCGGTCGAGATCGTTCTCAATCCGCTCGGCGTGCCTTCGCGTATGAACGTTGGCCAGATCCTCGAGACGCACCTTGGCTGGGCCGCGCGTGTGCTGGGAATGCACTTCGCGACGCCGGTGTTTGACGGTGCGACTGAAGCGGAGATCAAGCAGAAGCTGCAACTGTCCGGACAACGCGCACGCGAACTCGGATTGCCTGAGATCGTCAATGAGTCAGGCAAGGCCGTGTTGTACGACGGTCTCAGCGGTGACCCGTTCGAGCAGAAGGTGACAGTCGGATACATCTACATGTTGAAACTGTCGCACCTGGTGGACGACAAGATCCACGCTCGCTCGATTGGACCATACAGCTTGATCACGCAGCAGCCGCTCGGTGGTAAGGCGCAGTTTGGTGGTCAGCGCTTTGGAGAAATGGAGGTGTGGGCGCTCGAAGCTTACGGCGCGGCACACATTCTTCAGGAGTTGTTGACGGCCAAGTCTGACGACGTCGCCGGACGTTCGAAGATCTATGAGGCGATCGTGAAAGGTGAAGCGGATTTCGATCCGGGTTTACCAGAGTCGTTCAACGTGCTCGTCCGCGAGCTGCAGTCGCTCTGTCTCGATGTTGAGTTGATCAATAAGAAGGCAGTGGGCGATGGCACCGGAGTGGAAGAGGGCGTAGGCGAAGCGATCGTGACCAGTGCGGTAGAAGCGTAGGCCACGGATAAACCACGGATTAGTGATGGAAACAAACGGAGAAATTAATGTTTCGATTCCAACAAGAAAAGACGCAACTGGCTCCAGACTTTGAAGCTATTCGTATCTCACTTGCGTCACCGGAAAAAATCCGGCAATGGTCGCATGGTGAGGTGACCAAACCAGAAACAATCAACTACCGCACCTTCAAACCAGAGCGCGACGGTCTTTTCTGCGCGCGCATCTTCGGTCCGGTCGCTGATTGGGAGTGCCTCTGCGGAAAATACAAACGCATGAAGCACCGCGGTGTGATCTGCGACAAGTGCGGCGTCGAAGTGACTCAGGCAAAAGTGCGACGCGAGCGGTTGGGCCACATCGACCTGGCCAGCCCTTGTTCGCACGTGTGGTTCTTTAAAGGATTGCCCAGCCGCATCGGCCACTTGCTCGATATCCCACTGCGCGAGCTCGAAAAGGTCCTCTACTTCGAGTCGTACATCGTGATCGATCCAGGCGACGTGACTGGGATTAAAGAACGTGAATTGTTGAGCGACGAGCGTTATCGAGAGCTCGTGCGCGATTATCCGGCGCAGTTTGTCGCCAAGATGGGCGCCGAAGCAATCAAGGAATTGCTGGCGATGGTGGACATCGAAGAGCTCGCCACCGATCTGCGCAAGCGGATGAAGGAAGAGACTTCGCAGCAGAAGAAGTTGAAATACTCGAAGCGTCTGAAAGTCGCGACCAGCTTCCTGAAATCAGGAAACCGGCCCGACTGGATGATCCTCGACGTGATTCCGGTTATTCCACCCGAGCTCAGACCGCTCGTACCATTGGATGGCGGACGCTTTGCGACCTCGGATCTCAACGACCTGTATCGACGCGTTATCAACCGCAACAACCGTCTCAAGAAGTTGATGGAGTTGCGTGCGCCTGAAGTCATCGTGCGTAACGAAAAGCGCATGCTTCAGGAAGCGGTCGATGCGTTGTTTGACAACGGTCGTCGCGGACGCGTGTTGCGTGGTGTCAACAATCGCCCGCTCAAGTCTCTGAGTGGAACGCTCAAAGGCAAGCAGGGACGTTTTCGTCAGAATCTGCTTGGCAAGCGCGTCGACTACTCAGGACGTTCAGTGATCGTAGTTGGACCAGAGCTAAAACTGCATCAGTGCGGTCTGCCAAAGAAGATGGCGCTCGAGTTGTTCAAGCCATTCATTTACAACCAGCTCGAGAAACAGGGCCATGCGGCCACCATCAAGCAAGCACGCGAGATGGTGGAACGTCAGGAGCCTGTTGTTTGGGACATTCTTGAAGAAGTGATTCGCGAGCATCCGGTGCTTCTGAATCGTGCTCCGACACTGCACCGTCTCGGTATTCAGGCGTTCGAGCCAGTGCTCGTCGAGGGCAAGGCCATCAAGATTCACCCGCTGGTTTGTACGGCATTCAACGCCGACTTCGACGGCGACCAGATGGCGGTACACATTCCGCTCAGTCCGGAAGCGCAGATCGAAGCGGCAGTGTTGATGCTTTCGAGCAACAACATCCTGAGCCCTGCAAGTGGTCAGCCGATCGCAGTGCCTTCGCAGGACATCGTGCTCGGTATTTACTACCTGACGCGTGACCGTCCGGGCGCAAAGGGTGAAGGACGCGTGTTCGCTTCGCTCGAAGAAGTGTTACTCGCGCTCGACGCCGGCGAAGTTACGACGCAAACGCCGATCAAGCTGCGCATTCAAGGCGACCTGATCGACCTCGTTCAGGAACACGATCCGCAGGACATCCTGCGGGCGGTTGTTCAGGACGACGTGCGACGCGTTATCAATACGACAGTCGGTCGCGTGATCTTTAACGACTCAATACCTGCCGGCTTGCCTTTCATCAACGGCACGTTGAAGAAGAAAGGTCTGCAGTCGCTCGTCAACTATTCGCACATCCGCCTGGGCCATGAGATGACCGTCAAGATGCTTGACGATCTCAAGACCCTCGGCTTCCTGTATGCGACGAAGGCGGGTATCTCGATCGGTATTGACGATCTGGTAACTCCACCTTCGAAGAAGGGACTTGTCGATAAAGCTGACAAGGACGTGATCGCGGTCGAGCAGCAGTATCAAGACGGCGTTATCACAAACGGCGAACGCTACAACAAGGTGATCGCGATCTGGTCTGAGGTGACTGACAAAGTCGCCAAAGAGATGTTCAAGGCGATGGACGATCGCGAGCGCGCCAGTGGCGAGCTCAATCCAATCCTCGTCATGAGCGACTCCGGTGCTCGTGGCAGCGCGCAACAGATTCGCCAGCTTGCCGGTATGCGCGGTCTGATGGCTCGTCCTTCGGGCGAAATCATCGAGACTCCGATTCAGGCAAACTTCCGCGAAGGTCTGAATGTGTTGCAGTACTTCATCTCGACACACGGCGCTCGCAAGGGTCTGGCTGACACCGCACTCAAGACTGCTGACTCTGGTTATCTGACTCGACGTCTCGTCGACGTGGCCCAGGATGTGATCATCAGCGAAGACGACTGCGGCACGTTGCGCGGTATCTCCGCGAGCGCGATCGTCGAAGGTGGCGAGGAGATCGAGTCGTTGCGTGACCGCATCGTCGGTCGCACGGGTCTCGACGACGTCACGGATCCAATTGAGGGCTCGGTAATCGTGGCCTCCAACCAGGAGATCGACGAAGATCTTGCGGCTGAGATTCAACGTTCCGGTGTGCAGCGCGTTCGCATTCGTTCGGTGCTGACCTGCGAATCGCGACGGGGCTGCTGCATCAAGTGTTACGGGCGTAACCTCGCCACTGGTCGTCCGGTTGAAATCGGTGAGGCCGTGGGCGTCATTGCTGCACAGTCGATCGGTGAGCCGGGCACGCAGTTGACGATGCGTACGTTCCACATCGGTGGTACGGCGCGTCTGGAAGAGTCGTCGAAACACGAAGCTCGTCAGGATGGCACAATTAAGTATCTCGACCTGCAGACGGTTAAAAGTCGTAAGGGCGAGCGCATTGCGATGAATCGCAACGGCTCGGTGACGATCATCGATGACCGTGGCCGCGAGGCAGCGCGTTATCAGATTGTTTATGGTGCGCACATCCTCGTCGAAGACGGCAGCCGCGTCACGCAGGATCAACTCCTGGCGACGTGGGACCCATTCACGTTCGCGATTCTTACCGAAGTTGCTGGACACGTTAAGTTCCAGGATCTGAAGGAAGGCGTGACGTTTGACGAAGAAGTGGACGAAGTAACCGGTCAGTCGCGCATGGTCGTGAAAGACTCGCCCGACGAGAAGAAACAGCCACGTTTTGAAATCCGCAGTGCCAGCAACAAGGTGCTGAAGACTTACCAGATGCCTGTGCGCGCGAACCTGATGGTGCAGGACGGCGAGGATGTTGAGCCGGGCGACATCATCGCGAAGATCCCGCGCGAAACGACCAAGACAAAAGACATCACCGGCGGTTTGCCGCGCGTCGTTGAGCTCTTCGAAGCACGACGTCCTGCGGAAACGGCGGTCATGTCTGAAATCGACGGCACCGTTACGCTCGGCGCAATCTCGAAGGGCAAACGCAAGCTGATCATTACCGGCGACGACGGTGAAGAGCGCGAGTACGACATCCCGCGTGGTACGCACATCAACGTGCAGGATGGCGATCGTGTTCGTGCCGGCGAAGCTCTCATGGATGGACCACTAAACCCGCACGATATTCTGCGCGTTCTGGGTATGAGTCGTTTGCAGGAATACCTCGTAAACGAAATTCAGGAGGTCTATCGTCTACAGGGCGTGAACATCAACGACAAGCACATCGAAGTGATTGTTCGACAGATGTTGCGCTGGGTGAAGATCAAGGAAGTCGGCGATACCGAGTTTCTGCTCGAAGAGCAGGTCGATCGTTTCCGCTTTCAGGACGAGAACGAGCGTGTGCGTCAGGAAGACGGCGAAGTGGCACAGGCCGAGCCGCTCTTGCTGGGTATCACGAAGGCTTCGCTCTCGACCGATTCGTTTATCTCGGCGGCGTCGTTCCAGGAAACCACGCGGGTGCTCACTGAAGCCGCGATTTCCGGTCGTGTGGATTACCTGCGCGGCTTGAAGGAGAACGTGATCATGGGGCGGTTGATTCCGGCCGGCACCGGCATGGAATACTATCGCAACGTTGATATCGAACGTGATGAAACGGTCGATCAAGGCCGGGATCGCGATCTCGATGAGTTTCCCGACATCGTCGGCGGCCACGAGATGGTGATGCCACCGCGCGAGCCGATCGTTGTGCCCGTTGCCGGACCGAGTGACGGTGATGGGGTCATTGCCGAACCCGATATAGAAGAGTAGTTAAATACCTTTCGCCAGGACATCCACAGATTACGCAGATTCATCTGGGTATCTGTGGATGGTTTTTTTATTGACCTGCCTCCTGCCCCTGGATCCTTTCGCAGTGTTTACAGATCGTCAGGTTCGGTTCTAACTCATCGATGAGCTGGAGTGTGCTGGTCTTTCGTTCCGACGCAATACGACTTATCCTAAGCCCGCAGAGCGTATGCCGTCCGCTCGGTTGCACCAGATGATAGATCTCCGCCATGAATCGTGTTGCGTACATCGCACTTGTCCGCCACTCCGTAAATCACGTTTCATTTCGAAGATTTGCAATCGTAGTGCCGCTTCTTAGCTGTCCAAATTTCGAGCAGTTTTATTCCCATTAGCGAGTTTCTGCCGCTAGAATCAATACACTGATGAGTCTAAAACAGATCAAATCGCTTCCCGGGGCGCGCAAGCTTGGGATGCCGGAGTTTGTGCCGCCGCAACTTGCCACGCTGGTGGACAAGCCGCCTTCAGGCGAGGCATGGCTTCATGAATTGAAGTTTGATGGCTATCGCCTGCTGTGTCACCTGGAAGGTCGCCAGGTTCGATTCTGGACCAGAAACAGGAAAGACTGGACCACGAAGTTTGCCGGTATTGGCAAAGCGATGAAGGCGTTGCCGTTGAAGAGCGCGATACTTGATGGCGAGATCGTCGCATTGGACGAGAAGGGGCGCGCGAGTTTTCAGCGGCTTCAGCAGTCGATCAATAAGGGCGCCGGGTCAGGTTTGATCTATCACATCTTCGATGTGATCTATATCGACGGTTTTGATCTGACGCGTTGTCCGTTGCGTGAGCGAAAGCGAGTGCTCGAGGAGTTGTTGGCGCCGTTGGGAGACACGAGCGTGTTGCGTTACAGCGATCA
>Ga0070698_100005497_pt1 | contig 13833 bp, 8 predicted proteins | sample KBSK1502metaG_FD_65477 | JGI IMG/M metagenome (GOLD analysis project Ga0070698, IMG submission 65477) | Corn, switchgrass and miscanthus rhizosphere microbial communities from Kellogg Biological Station, Michigan, USA - KBS K1-50-2 metaG | ecosystem: Host-associated > Plants > Roots >...
CTCAGCGTCCAGGCGGCGTCAGAGACTTTTTTGTCTGCCACAACTGTTCTCCATTTCTTGCTTTAGCGGAGTTCGGATTTTAAGATTTTGCCGGTGGCTGACATCGGCAACGTCTCACGGAACTCGATGATGCGCGGGTACTTGTAATCGGCCATGTTCTGCTTTGACCAGGCCACCAATTCTTCCTGCGTTATGCTCACCCCTTCTTTGGGGATGATAAACGCTTTGACCTCTTCTCCGTGCCGTGGATGCGGCACTCCGATGACGGCAGCCAGGCTCACCGCCGGGTGCGTCATCAGCACCTCTTCAATCTCACGTGGGTAGACATTGAAGCCGCCGCGAATAATCATGTCTTTCACCCGGTCAACGATGTAGAAATAGCCATCCTCGTCACGCCTCCCGACATCGCCGGAATGGAACCAGCCGCCTCGCATCGCCTCCGCCGTTGCCTCGGGACGTTTGTAGTACCCTTTCATCACATTGTGCCCACGAATGACGATTTCTCCCACCTCGTTCGTCCCCACCTCGCGGTCGTTCGGGTCCACCACTTTCATTTCGACGCCCCAGACCGGTATGCCAATCGAGCCGGGCTTCACCGGCTTATCCAGGCGATGAGAGCTGCTACTCGAACTGGTTTCAGAAAGGCCATAGCCCTCCAGGATCACGACATTGAAGCGCTCGTTAAATCCCTTCATCACCTCCACCGGCATCGCCGCTCCACCAGAGGTGCACAGGCGCAGGCTGTCAGCAATTTTCTTCAGGTCGAATTTGTCTGCCTCTGGATAATAGAGCAAGGCCCAGTACATGGTCGGCACGCCCTCAAAGATGGTGACGCCCTCCTCCTCCATCAGGTGCAGGGCTTCACCCGGGCTAAAGCGTGGCTGCAGCACGAGGGTTGCCCGCGAGTAGATGCCAGCGTTTAGACACGAGGATTGCCCAAAGACGTGGAAGAGCGGCAAGGTGATCAACACCACATCATGATCTATCCTGGGGGACAGGGTTTCGACGGTGCGAGCGTTGAACACCATATTGCTATGCGTCAGTTCGGCCCCCTTGGGCTTGCCCGTCGTGCCACTGGTGTAGATGATCACCGCTGTATCATCAGCATCGGTCGCCACCGTCTCAAAGGTGGTGGGCTGACCATCCATCAACTTGCTCAGCGTCTTTACGTCCGCAAGAGACGAGGGAGCGCCGGGCGTGTTGGTCATCAGGAAAAAGTGCTCGCAGCCCTCCACCTCCTGAAACGCAGTGTAGCCCTGCTGCCCGATCGGCAACTCAGGCGTCCCTTCCAGGCAGAAATAGGCTTTCGCGTCCGAGTCACGCAGGTTATAGGCGATTTCCCGCGACTTGTACAAGATGTTCATTGGCATGACCACGGCACCCGTTTTGAGGATGCCGTAGTAGACAATCGGGAAATACGGGACATTGTTGCACGTAATGCCGACGGTATCGCCCTTACGGATACCTGCCTGGACCAGTCCATTGGCGACCTGGTTGGCGGCAGCATTCAACTCTGTGTAGGAAAGCCTGGTTCCTTCACAGACGATGGCGGTGCGCTCCGGCTTTTCGCGCGCACTATCACTGAGCAAAAGGGCAAGATTTAACATGAATGTTCTCCTCTTCGGGGTTCCAGTAGCAAGTGGACAAGAATCAACGGTAAGATTGAGAAACAGCCTGTAGAGCCGATTCACGAAGATCAGTTTTCGTCGTAGATGATGCTTGAGTCGTCTTTTTCTCCCTCTGCCTACACTCTCGCTGAAACAGCCTGTAAAGCCAGGAGAGAACACGTAAACCCTCAATGAAACATCCCTAACGTTGATTCCTGTCCACTTGCTACTGGAACCCCGTGGATGTATCGAGCAGGTGGCCCCCCTGTCTCGTGGGGCCAGGAACCCCTTGTCGTTCGGTCAGCGCATCGTGTGCTACAGCTAGTATAGTCGACGAGCGTTGAGAAAAGCGTTTCTCGAAGGGGTCAAGAAGACAGACAAGCGTTTGTTGTGACAGACTTGTTGGTATGATGCTGCCACCCCTGCCATCCAGATGACCGTTTTGGCGGGAATACGTTCTCCTGCGAGAGAACCTGATGGCCCGGGAAAGCGCGTTGGGAAGGTGGGCGAGTTTACGCTAATTGCTCCACTGAAGCCTGGAAGAGCTGAGAAATTTCGCCAAATCTCCAAACATATCAGGCCCATGCGGGCTATTACGAAGGATGAGCGAACCTGCATGCTTTCGATCTCTGTTGGCCTGGCCAGTCTGCTTTCTACTTATGTGCTGTGTTTGCCAGCTCTTCCTGGATACATGGCAGGAGGGGAACCAACTGTTTTTTGCGTGAAACCAATCCTTCCACAATCGTCGTCTGTCCATCTGCTTGCAGGGGAACACCAAGCACGTCCGCGACCACTGCTTCTGCTCCAACAATCAGCAGGTGGCAGCGCATCTTGAGAATATCGACAATCATGAACAGAAAAGAGGTATATCCCTGTGCTTGTGCGAGACGGTGCATGGTGGCAAGCAGTTCTGGAAGACGTTGCTCAATGACGATGGGATTGGCTACCTCTATCGTTCCAATGGCGAAGGTCATCTCACCTGCCCTGAACTCCTTGAAATCCCGGGTCAGCAATTCTTCAGCAGGGACCCGACTTAACTCAGAAGCGGCAGCCGCAAAAATGGCCTGGCCGTAGTCTTCGATATCTTCTCCTGCCAGCTGGGATAGTGCGGCTGCGATCTGCCTGTCACGCTGCGTACAGGTGGGAGAGCGCAGGATTAAGGTGTCGGTGAGCAAGCCTGCTAACAGGACCCCGGCTACCGCACGGGGAAAGGGAAGACCTGCTTCCTGGTACAGGATGGCGATAATGGTGCTCGTACTGCCAAGCGGTTCGACTCGGAACAGGATTGGCCTGGTCGTCTGAACGTCGGCGACCCGGTGATGATCGATGACCCCGAGCAGTTCGGCTTCCTCAATGCCGTCAACGGCCTGAGACCGCTCATTATGATCCACTAAGATGACCTGTTTGGGGCGGGCCTGCATCAGGTCGGTTCGCGAGAGCTCGCCAATGAGCCGTCCCTCTTGATCGACGACGGGCATGGTCCCATGCTGCAGCAGTGTGGGGCGAATCTCATCGATCTCATCATCTGGATGGCAGGAAAGAAACTGCCGGTTCATAAAATCCTGAGCCCTGACACTCATGCTCATCAGTCGCACCGCAGTAAAGGTCTGGTAAGGAGTCGTCAGCACCATCACGCCCTGCTCCTGCGCCTGTGCCAACGTGTCTTGAGCCACTGGTGCTCCCCCTGTAATCACCAGAGCAGCTGCTCCACCTGCAAGGGCGATCCTTTGAGCTTCCTGGAGGTCACCCATGACGACAACACTGCCAGCTTCAACAGAGCTGCGCAAGGTGTCAGGTTCCATTGCTGCGACCAGGACACGCTTGCCCAGTTCGCGGCGGCCCTCCACCAACACACGCCCCTTCAGAACGCGGACCAGATTCTCGCGCTGCAACGCAACGCCGGTCTCTACGCCAGGGTCCAGGTCGTCGTGAAGCTCCTGCAAGAACAGGTTGGCGAACTCCTTCTGCGTAATGATGCCGCGGACCTTGTGCTCGTTGTCAACCACAGGCAGGGGTCGCGGGGAGTGCTGCTGCAAAAGCTGAGCCACCTCCAAGAGCGATTGCGTGCGATAGACAGCAATGACCTCCTGGCTCATCACATCACGCACTTGCAAGTAGACCTGCTCGAGCACAAGAGGAGGTTCGACGTGAAAACGCTCAAGGACAAAGCGGATCTCGGGCTTGAGTTCGCCATGCCTGGCTGCGATGACCTGCGTGTTGCCCTGCAAGCGCAAGAACTGTGCATACGCGTAGGCTGAAGCAACCGCGTCCATGTCAGAGTGTTTATGCCCAATGACATAGGTTGTCCTGGCCATTGCCATCTCCTGTTCCTGCTCACTCCTGGTATGCCGAGGGAAATGTGCATACCTCCTCCTGAGCATTGTAAAACGCACGTCTGGGCCTAACAGACCATCTCCGTCGGCAATAGAGATATTGCATTTATTTTACTACGATCTCTGAAAAATAGATGGCTGCGTACATATATATTCCTCTGCCCTTCTCAAAGTATAGGAGGTGGCCGTTGAAAAAAGCGTTTATCGGATGAGTGCCAATCCAGGGCAAGCGTTTGCTCGTGCTCTACTTTCCGCTCGTCCTATGCAGGCAGGGAGAAGCATGCACATGGGAGAGAAAAGGCATGCCACGAACAAACGCTGGTCTGTCAGCGAGACCAGCGCGGCAAACGCTTTTGCCAACGCTCGTTGGCTATACTCATTCTAAGAGAGCTCGCTCCGCTTTGGCACTGTTCGTGGCTTGGAACAGGTGGTAGACTGAAAGCTGATCACCATCCAGCAGATGATGGAAAGCGAAAGAACCACCGGCAAGAGTGTAGTGTTGCTCACGGGGCTGAGCATTTGCTCATCTGAGAGCGTGAGCACGTGACTAACAAAGGAGATCAGCGATGAACAACGAGGATGAGACGAGTATTCATCAGACGGACACGCAGAAGGGCGAGACATTCGAGCAGAAGAGCAGCACGGATAGAACGACGCGAGCAGCGCTCGAAGAGGAACGGCGCAAAGCGGCCGCAGCACAAGCCGCTCTGGAGGACCTGCAGCGCCGGTTGGCCACCGTCGAAGCGGCGTTGGCAGAAGAGCGACGCAAGGTCACCCTGGGGCAGCAAGTTCGCGCCGAACAACCATCCCCACCTGAACACCACATGGAGGCTTCCGAGCGAGTGCCCTTGGAGGATATTCCTGGAGCCTTCTTCGGCACCTTGCCCGGCGTCGGGATGCGGGGCATGGATATCTTCGACGCCGGTCGGCAGCTATTTGGGAAAATGCTCACGCAACCGTCGCTGCTGCTGAAACACTCCACGAATTTCTTCCTTGAGACAGGCCGCATCCTGGCCGGCCAGTCGACCGTCGCGCCGGGCGTCAAGGACAAACGCTTCCTCGACCCGGTTTGGAAAACGAATCCCTTTTACAAGACGATGCTGCAAACCTATTTGACCTGGCAGCAGAGCCTGAACGCCTTTATCGATGATGCTGGTCTTGACAAGAAGGATGCAGATCGAGCGCATTTCGTGCTCTCGCTGTTTGCGGATACGGTGGCCCCGACCAACACCTTGTTGGGCAATCCGGCGGCAATGAAGAAGATGTATGAGACGGGTGGGGCCAGCCTGGTGCGGGGTGTCATCCATATGCTCGAAGACCTGGCCAATAATGGCGGCCTGCCCGCGATGGTTGACAAGTCTGCCTTTCAGGTCGGCAAGAACCTCGCTCTCACACCGGGAGCTGTCGTCTTCAAGAACGACGTCCTGGAATTGCTTCAATATACTCCCACGACGGAGCGCGTGTTTAGCCGCCCACTACTCACTATCTCATCACCGGTGAACAAGTTCTACCTTGGAGATCTCGCCCCAGGCAAAAGCATGGTAGAGTACCTGCTTGGCAATGGCATACAGACGTTTCTCGTCAGTTGGCGCAATCCCACCCCACAACACCGCGAATGGGGCTTCGACACTTACAACCAGGCCTTGTTGGCTGGCATTGATGCGATTCGTGCGATTACCGAGAGCGAAGATATCAACGTTACAGCGTTGTGTGGAGGGGGCATGATCTTCTCACAACTGCTGGGATATCTGGCGGCAACAGGGGATAGGCGCGTTCACGCGGTGACCTTTCCGGTGTGTGTGCTGGACTCCAGCTACGAGACTCAGATGAGCTTGTTTGCTACGAAGGAAACGATTGAGGCTACTAAACAGGCCGTTCGCTTGAAGGGCGTGCTCGAAAGCCATGAGATGGCACGCTCGTTTGCCTGGCTGCGCCCCAATGAGCAGATCTGGAGCTTTTGGGTCAACGACTACTTGATCGGCAACGATCCGCCAGCCATCGACACCGCGTACTGGGGCAGCGACGCGACCCGCCTGCCTGCAAGGTTCCTGTGTGAGATGCTCGACCTGGGCCAGAGTAATGCGCTCGTGCATCCGGGCATGCACAAGGTGTTCGAAACGCCCATTGATATGTCCAAAGTGACCAATGATGCCTATATTGTCTCTGGCATCACTGACCACATCACCCCCTGGCAGGCCTGCTATGCAACCACCCAGATGCTGAGTGGCAAGGTCAAGTTTATTCTGAGTCTAGGTGGGCACCTCGGGGCCGTCATAAGCCTGCCAAACAACCCAAAAGCGAAATACTACGTGGGCGAGCACTATCCAGCCGATCCCGAGCAATGGCTGGCCAACGCAGAACTGCGGTCAGGTTCCTGGTGGGGGGATTGGCGGGACTGGTTGAGTCAGCGCTCTGGAGAGCAGCGGCTCGCACCCCAACAACTGGGCAACAAGCAGTATCCCCCAGGAACACCGGCTCCAGGCAACTACGTGTTTGAGCCATAAGACGATCCGCTGTATTTGGGTGAGGCATGTTACGAATGTCTATACAGACGTTGTTGATTGCGAATCGAGGCGAAGTCGCGGTTCGGATTGCACGCGCTGCCGCGGAACTGGGTATGCGAACCGTTGCCGTTTTTTCTGAGGATGACGTTCAGTCTTTGCATATTCGCAAAGTGGACGAGGCGCTCCCCTTGCATGGGAAGGGAGCAGCGGCGTACCTGGATATCGAGCAGATTCTGGCCGTCGCCCGTGCAGCGAATTGTGATGCGATTCACCCTGGATACGGCTTCCTGAGCGAGAATGCCCGCTTCGCTCTCCGTTGCTTGAAAGAAGGCATCACCTTCGTGGGACCCCAGGCAGATGTGCTGATGCTCTTCGGTGACAAAGTGAATGCCCGCGCACTGGCTGAGGGTGAAGGCGTTCCGGTGATTCCGGGTACATCGCAACCGACCAGCCTGGAGGAGGCGAGGGCCTTCCTCGACGCCTTAGGTAGCAACGGGGCCATCATGATCAAGGCGCTGGCGGGTGGAGGTGGGCGCGGGATGCGTGAGGTGTACCGCCCTGAGGAATTGGCAGGTGCGTATGCCCGCTGTCAGTCCGAAGCACAGGCGGCCTTCGGCGAGGATGGCGTGTATGTGGAACAGTTGATCCGGCGAGCACGTCACATAGAGGTGCAGGTGGTTGGGGATGGTCTAGGTGGAGTGACGCACCTGTGGGAGCGCGAGTGTACGTTGCAGCGGCGGCACCAGAAACTGGTGGAGGTAGCACCCAGCCCCAGCTTGCCGCAGCACCTGCGGGAGCGCATCACAACTGCAGCCTTACGCTTAGCACGGGCAGTGCGGTACGCGAGTCTGGGGACCTTCGAATTCCTGGTTGACACCGGGCGCCTTGGGGACGACGCACTGTTCTTCTTCATGGAAGCAAATCCGCGTTTACAGGTGGAACACACGGTCACCGAGGAAGTGACCGGCGTTGATCTCGTCAAGACCCAACTCAGGATAGCCGAAGGCCGCTCGCTGTCAGAGGTGGGTCTCGGACCTGGCGTGTTAGTGGAAGCGCGGGGCTTCGCCATGCAGATACGAATCAACATGGAGACGCTGGATATCACAGGCAACGCGCACCCATCAGGCGGCACCTTGACCGCCTTCGAGCCGCCTCTTGGGCCGGGCATTCGGTTGGATACCTTCGCATACACGGGCTACACGCCCAGCCCACATTTCGATTCCCTGCTCGCGAAACTGATCGTGCATATGCCTTCCAACGAGTATCCACAGGTGCTGGCGCGGGCATACCGGGCACTGTGCGAATTCAGGGTCGAGGGGGTACAGACGAACATTCCCTTCTTGCAGAACCTCTTGCATCACGAGGACGTCATCGCGAACCACATCGACACACGCTTCGTCGAGGAGCACACGCAGGAATTACTCACCTCAGATGCAGGCGCGCACCAGCAACTGTACTTCAGCAGCACATCAGGGAATATGAACACAGGCAGAGCAGCAGTTCCTGAGCTTCAGGCACCGGAGGGAAGCGTGTCGATTCCTGCTCCTTACCAGGGAGCGGTGGTGTCCATCGATGTGCAAGTGGGTGATTTCGTGCAGGCTGGGCAGCAGGTCGCCGTCATGGAAGCTATGAAAATGGAATTCATCGTGCAGGCTGCCTCCAACGGCGTGGTACGCGAGGTAGTAGCATCCGTAGGAGACGCCTTGTCGGCGGGGCAACCTTTGCTGTTCATTGAGTTGGCGGATGCCGCCGTCATGCGCGAGGAGAAGACGGACGTCGTGGACCTGGACGCCATCCGCCCCAACTTGCAGGAGGTGTGGGATCGTCATGCTGCCGGGTTGGATGAGTTCCGACCGTGCGCTGTAGAGCGGCGTCGACGCAGTGGACAGCGCACGGCGCGAGAGAACGTTGCAGACCTGTGCGATGTGGGGAGTTTCATCGAGTACGGTGCATTGATGCTGGCTGCCCAACGCCGCCGGCATTCCCTGGAGGAGCTCATCAAGATCAGCCCGGCGGATGGCCTGGTGACTGGCATAGGCAACGTCAACGGCGCGTTGTTCCCCGACGAGCAGTCACGTTGTATGGTCTTGGCGTACGACTACACCGTATTCGCCGGAACGCAGGGCGTGATGAATCACAAGAAGACCGATCGAATGGTGCATCTCGCACAGCAATGGAAGTTGCCCATCGTCCTCTTCGCTGAGGGTGGTGGTGGGCGGCCAGGTGACACGGACTGGCCGGGTGTGGCGGGCCTGGACGTCATGACGTTCATCAACTTCGCGAAGTTAAGTGGACTGGCGCCGCGGGTGGGGATCGTCTCCGGGTTTTGTTTTGCTGGCAATGCCGTCCTGCTCGGTTGCTGTGACGTGATTATCGCCACGCAGAACGCGTCCATCGGCATGGCTGGCCCCGTCATGATCGAGGGTGGCGGACTGGGCGTATTTAGGCCGGAGGAAGTCGGCCCGGTCAATGTGCAGGCTCCCAATGGCGTCATTGACGTGGTGGTGTCCGACGAGGCTGAGGCGGTGCGCGTCGCCAAGCAATACTTGTCGTATTTTCAAGGATCCACGGCAGACTGGGCCTGTGCCGATCAGCACCTGCTACGCCAGATCATTCCTGAGAACCGCCTGCGGGTGTATGATATCCGCACGGTGATTGAGACTCTGGCGGACGAGGGTTCAGTGCTGGAGTTGCGTCGCCAGTTCGGTCTCGGTATCATCACCGCCTTCATCAGAATTGAAGGGCGACCCTTCGGCGTGATCGCCAACAACACCATGCACCTGGGCGGCGCGATCGACGCAGTAGGTGCCGACAAAGCTGCGCGGTTCATGCAGTTGTGTGACGCCTTCGGTCTCCCTATTCTCTCCCTCTGCGACACACCCGGCTTCATGGTTGGCCCGGAATCGGAGAAGGCTGCGGCCGTCCGTCACGTCTGCCGGATGTTCGTAACCGCTGGTAGCCTCAGTGTGCCATTCTTCAGCGTCGTTTTACGCAAAGGGTATGGGCTTGGGGCGCAAGCCATGACAGGCGGCAGCTTCCATGCCCCGTTCTTCACCGTCGCCTGGCCCAGTGGGGAATTCGGTGCAATGGGCATCGAAGGAGCCGCTCGCCTTGCCTACCGGAAAGAACTTGAGGCCATCAGCGATCCACAAGAACGCCAGGCCAGGCTCGAAGAGATGGTCAATGCTGCCTACCAGCAAGGGAAAGCTCTCAACATGGCGTCCTATATGGAAATTGACGCGGTCATTGACCCATTGGAGACCCGACACTGGCTCATGCAGGGCCTGCGTTCTATACCCGCCTCCATTCCCAAAGAGGGCAAACGACATCCCTTCATTGATACTTGGTAAGCTTCAGGGTGGTCTCTCGTCACCAGGCACTCACCCCGCCGTCAACCACGATCATCTGGCCGGTGATATAGGCCGCCGCTGGTGAAGCCAAAAAGAGTATGACGCCCTGGATTTCCTCTGGCTTGCCGAACCGTTTGAGCGGGATGTCGGCAAGCATCTGCTCCCCGTATCTGTCCAACAACGCCTGCGACATTTTGGTCGGGAACCAACCAGGAGCAATGGCATTGACCGTGATGCCGTAGCGCGCCCAACTGGTCGCCAGGTCCCGCGTCATGTTCAGCACTGCAGCCTTGCTGGTGTTGTAGCCCACGGTCTGGATATACGGAGGGTGGCCTCCTCCCAGCCCGGCGACGGAAGCGATGTTAATAATGGTTCCGCCCTTGCCACGTGTAATCATCGTCTTGCCGACGGCTTGCGACATGAGGAACGTTCCCGTGACGTTGACCTGCATCACCCATTCAAACTTATCAAGCGGCATCTCCTCGGGAGGAGCGCCCCAGGTGGCTCCGCTGTTGTTGACGAGGATGTCAATGCTACCAAAGGTCTCCTGCGCAGCTTCAACCACGAGCTGCACATCGGCGGGCCGGGTAATATCGCAGGCAAGAGCAAGCGCTCTTGCCCCTTTCGCCTCAAGAGCTTGCTTGACCTGCTCACAGGCTTCCACTTTGCGCGAACAGAGAACGACAGAGGCTCCCGCGTCTGCAAGGGCTTCAGCGAACGATGCTCCCAGGCCTCGTCCTCCTCCGGTCACAATGGCGACCTTCCCATCTAAGCGATAGAGATCGAGTGTGTTCAAGTCGTTCCCCCCTTTTCAAATCTTATTTGTGTTCCATCTTGTCAAGATCAGCTTCATTGATACTGGATGATGATCAGCTTTCAGTCTACCACCTGTTCCAGGCCAGCACCAGCGCCAAAGCGGAGCGAGCTCTCTGAGAAGCAGTGTAGCCAACGAGCGTTGGCAAAAGCGTTTGCCGCGCTGGCCCAACGGACAGACCAGCGTTTGTTGCTGGCATGCCTGTTCTCTCCTATGTGCTTGCTTCTCTCTGCCTGCATCTGACGCGCGGAAAGCAGAGAGCGAACTAACGCTTGCCCTGGCCTGGCTCTCATCCAAGAAACGCTTTTCTCAACGCTCCTCGACTATACTAGCTGTATCAAAGGAATACCGCCGGTTCCGATGTGGCCTCCCTCCAGACCCGGGCGGTGCGAGAAGGTGACCAGTTTGTGGTGAACGGCCAGAAAGTCTGGATCAGTTACGGCTACGTGGCCGACTTCTGTATTTTGCTGGTGCGCACCGATGTTGAGGCACCCAAGCACAAGGGGTTGAGCTACCTGATTGTGGATATGAAGTCGCCTGGAGTGAGCAGCAAGCCACTCGTCCAGATGACGGGTGAGGCCGAATTTGCCGAGCTGTTCTTTGAAAACGTCAAAGTGCCGGTGGAGAACCTGGTCGGCGAACTGAATAAGGGCTGGATGGTCGCCATTACCACCTTGATGCACGAGCGGGGGAGTTTCTCGCTCAGCATTATCGTTGTTCTCGAGCAACGCTTGCAGGCGCTCTTTGAACTGAGCCGCAGCAGGACCTTGAATGGAAAACCCGTGCTCGAGGACGCGCAGGTGCGGCAACGCCTTGCCCGGCTTTACACCGATGTCAAAACCTTCAAGCTCAATACCATGCGCCAGATGTCTACTCTGAGCCAGGGCCAACTTCCAGGACCGGAAGGTTCATTGCTCAAATTACAGTGGAGCGAGTTCAATCAGCGCCTGGTTGAACTGGCTTTTGAACTGGAAGGCCCCTTCTCCAGCCTGGCCCCTGACTCGGTGGACGCCCCCCTTTGAGGGCCGCTGGCAGTATGAATACCTGCGTGCGCGAGGCAATACCATTGAAGCGGGCACCAGCGAAGTGCAGCGCAATATCGTCGCTGAGCGCGTACTCGGTTTGCCGCATGCCTGAGAACTGAGAACGGAGTTGGCAATGATAAGCACGAAAAGCTGACCTTTGGATCTGAGACAAACGATTGCATGTGAAAGAGGAGCGAGAAACATGTATTTGGCTCTCAGCGATGAGCAAAAGATGCTGGCGCAAACGGTTCGCCGGTTTGTCAAGAAGGAGTTGCCCTCTGCTAAAGTGCGGCAGATTATGGCGACTGAAAGCGCTTTTGATGAGCCACTGTGGCAGAAGATGGCCGAGCAGGACTGGATGAGCTTGACGTTGCCGGTCGAATGTGGCGGGTTAGCAGAGTCCTGGCTAACCATTGCAGTCTTGTTCAAGCAATTAGGCTGGGGAATGGTGCCGGGCCCGTTCCTGGCTACAGTCGGGCTGGCGGCCCCACTGCTGGCAAAAGCTGGGAGCAGCAAGCAGAAAGCCCGTTGGCTGCCAGCGATTGCGGAGGGGAAGTGCCGGGCCAGCGTGGCTTATCTGGAGTCCGACGCCAGCTATGAGCTCGACGCGATCAAGACAACAGCAAGCGAAGTGGGCGGCGAATATACGTTGAGCGGCACAAAAATGTTTGCCCTTGATGCCGGAGTGGCCGATATGATTATTGTGGCAGCCAAAGAGGACGGAAAGTTGGGCCTGTTCCTGGTGGAGAAGGGCACCAGGGGTCTGACGGTGGAACCCCTGGAAGGTATGGATTTGAGCCGGCGCTTGACCCGCATCCACCTGAAAAATACCCCGGCTGAGAAGCTCGATGTCTGCAATGAGCCTCGTCAGATGCTGGAACAGGCCTTGAATTGCGCCAGTTTCGCGCTGAGCGCGGAAGGCGTGGGCGGGATGCAGTGGATTCTGGATACTGCCGTGGCGTATGCCAAATCCCGTCAACAGTACGGGCGTGTGATCGGCAGTTTCCAAGGGGTGGCTTATCCGTTGGTAGACCGGACCCTTGACCTGATCAGCGCACGCTCAGCCGTCTACAACGCCGCCTACGCCCTGGACCACCGACCAGATGAAATTGCCGAGGCAGTGAGCATGGCAAAAGCGCACGTAAGCGATAGTTACCGGCAAGCTGGCTACACCGGGGTTCAGACGCTGGGAGGAATTGGCTTCACCTGGGAACACGATATGCAACTCTATTTCCGGCGTGGCAGTGGAACCTGGAGCCTCTTTGGAGACCCAAACTGGCATAGGGAACGCTTGTTACAAGCTATCAAGATGTAGCAAGGGGAGTAGTAAGGCAGGAAGATTCATGGCATCAGAAACCACCAGGCCACAGGCCGAGACACGTACCATCACCGCCAGGGGGCAACGCCTGCGGGTCGCCATCCGTAAAGGCGATGGCACCCGCACGCCGCTGCTGCTGATGAACGGGCTCGGGGTCAACCTCGAAGTGCTCCAGCCCTTCGTCGACGCCCTCGACCCGGCCTATGAGGTCATTCGCTTTGATGTGCCGGGCACCGGCGGCTCACCGGCCCCACGCATCCCGTACCGTTTTTCGGCCCATGCCCGGTTGGTGAGGGAGATGCTGGATCAGTTGGGCTACCAGCAGGTCGATGTGCTGGGCATCTCCTGGGGTGGTGCGCTTGCCCAGCAGTTTGCTTATCAATACCCGGAGCGTTGTCGGCGACTGATCCTGGTCAGCACGGGAACCGGGGCACTCATGGTTCCCGCCCGTCCCTCGGTCTTGGCGAAGATGGCCACGCCACGACGCTATCAGGACCCGGCTCACACAGTCCAGATCGCTGGAGAAATCTACGGGGGGAAGGTACGCACACAACCCGAGCTAGCGCACGATTTCGCACGAAGCGTTCGCTCTGGTGGCTCGCGCGGATACTTCTATCAACTGCTGGGAGGAGTAGGGTGGACCAGCATTCGCTGGCTCCGCAAACTCCTGCAGCCGACACTGATTCTGCATGGGGATGACGACCCGCTTGTCCCACTCGTCAACGCGAAGATCATGCACCGCCTGATCCCCAATTCCCAGCTCTATATCTTCCATGATGGACATCTAGGCTTGGGGACGAGTGCGAAGGAACTTGCGCAAGTCGTTGATCGCTTCCTCACAGCACCGCCACTGAAGTAGCGAGCGCATAAGTTCTATAGGGA
>Ga0070698_100005499_pt1 | contig 13832 bp, 14 predicted proteins | sample KBSK1502metaG_FD_65477 | JGI IMG/M metagenome (GOLD analysis project Ga0070698, IMG submission 65477) | Corn, switchgrass and miscanthus rhizosphere microbial communities from Kellogg Biological Station, Michigan, USA - KBS K1-50-2 metaG | ecosystem: Host-associated > Plants > Roots >...
TTGACTGCTGCACCCTGTGACGAATAGGTGCCGAACAGACTTGACGAGAAGCCTGCGAGTGCTGCGGCAATTACGACTGCGACTGCAACGAGTATTACTGTTGCAATTACAGGCGAAATGCCCTTTCTGCTTTTCTTGTTGAATGTCTTTACTATAGACATTACGGATAGGTAATGTTGTTCTTTCTAAAAGAACAAAGTTCATTTTGAGCCGCCTAAATGAATAGATTCACCAACTACTGATCGGATTCCCATAAATCGTGAAAAATGACCTTCACTTTATATATTGGATATCCGAAAACGGCGAGGAAATCAAGCTACATTCAGTTCAGCGGGATCTCTAGTCGTACTCTGATGTGCAAGTCGACGAAATAGCTCAGTCCTTCTTGGCCACTGCTCTTATTCTGTCCATAAGGAGCGCCACAGCGTCATCCTTGAAGACTTCCCTGAGGCTTAGCTCAATCTGGCCAAGTTGTACATATCCGCTACCAAGTGTCGCACCTGCGGCAGCATTTCCATCACCTTGTTCCTTGTACTCGGTGACTGTCATTAACGTAAGAAACATCCTGCCTTTTTCCGTTATCTTGAACCCCGGATAAGGTTTTGACACCGTTTCCAGCAACCCTGCCCCAATAAGGTATTCCAGATATTTTGAAACCTGGTAAAAGTTAAGGTAAGCGACCTGCATGATTCGTGTCTTTTTTATGGGCTCCCTTGCGATTTGTAGGAGTTGTATCATGATGTCGAGCTTGTCCCTTTTCTCTGTCTGCTTGATAGGATCTACTTGCATTGGTACCGGCAAGTATAGTCCATGCCCCAGCACGATATAATCCGGTAGGTGTATTGCGGCCATACTCCTACTCTACTGCGAACAGACCACGACTACTTTATGATTATCGTAGTGCTGATTCCATCTATTGGCTGGTCCTCAAGCAGGACTTCTGTGGCCGGGTCAGTCGTAGTGTCTATCATGTAGACGTATAGTGCCCACTTGCCTTCCGTCATGTCCTCTGTCTTTAGGTTGTATTGGTACCAGCTATTGCCATAGTCAAAGACGTTGCCTTCGTTAGAGCCTCCTGCAGACGTCGCGTTTATTATCGGGCCAATGGGCATGTTATTTGAGTCTAGTTCCTGGAGCCTCAGTATCACTATGGCATCCACAATGTCGTTTCCGCTGGCATCTTCAAGTTCTAGTCTCACACTTGCGGTGTTGCCCTGCTCAAATTCGTGGTCTCCGCCTCCGCCTACTGGTGGCTGGAGGTGACCGAACTTGATGTTGTACACCTTGATGGTTACAGTCGCGGTGTCTGAAAGTGAGCCGTCAGTCACAGTATAGGTGAACTGATCATTGCCCGAGTACCCGTTCGCTGGAGTGTAGATAACTCCCTTGCCGTCAGGCTTGATGGTTACCGTCCCATGGGATGGCGTTCCGACCGAGCCCACATTGAGGTTAGAGCTGTCAAAGTCAGAGTCGTTGTCTAGGACCTTTACCAGTACTGGCTGGCTTAGGGTTGTGTAACCCCAGTCGTCGTTTGCTATTGGTGCGTCATTTACCTGAGTAATCGTCATCATTACAGAGCCGATTGCAAATCCGCCATTGCCATCAGAGATCATGTATTGGAACGAATCAGCGCCGACATAGTCTGCCTCTGGTGTGTAGCTGAAAGTCCCGTCTGCCATCAGGTTCAAGACACCATGCAAAGTAGCCGTAGCGTTCACTGTGACAAGGCTATCCCCATCAATGTCCAAGTCGTTGGTGAGCAGGTTGCCTCCAAACATACTATCTTCCTGTCCCATGATGTTGTCGGTGTTGGCTATTGGGTTGTCATTAACTTGGTTTACTGTTATTGCGACGGTAGCGATATTGCTGTCTTCTATTCCATCAGTAGTCTGGAAAGTGAATTCATCAGCGCCGTTGTAATCAGCAGACGGAGTGTATCTCACCATGCTGCCATCTGGCATTATCACTTCAAGTGAACCGTGCGTCGGCATTGAGATTATCGAGTACTCGATAGAGTCGCCGTCTGAATCTGTGCTGTTCAGCAAGATATCTACGGTGCTATCTTCATTGACTGAGGCAGATCCGATATCAGCATCTGGTGCATCGTTTATGGCTCCAATCGATATCATGACGGTGGCAGTATCAGTACCTCCGTTGCCGTCGGTTATCTTGTATTCAAATGAATCGGTGCCATTAAAGTCCAAATCTGGCGTGTAAGTGATCGAGCTGTCTGGGTTGACGATTGCAATGCCGTTCGAAGGATTATCACTGATTTCATCCACTGCAAGTGCGTCACCGTCGATATCAAAGTCGTCGCCTAGAACATCAAGGTCAAGCGGGGTATCTTCTGTTCCGACATAGTTGTCGTCGTTCGCTACCGGGTCGTCATTTACTGGGTTGACTGTAATTGAAAGCGTTGCAATGGCACTATCCGCTGTACCGTCTGTGGCCTGGAATGTAAGCAAGTCGACCCCATTGTAGTTGAGGTCAGGCGTATACTCTACTGTGCCTAGGTTGCTGTCCACCATCACTGCTGTTCCGTGCAACGGGAGCGTCAAGAGCGTAAATGTCAACACATCCCCATCGGCGTCAGTGCTGTTCAACTGCAATTGAGACGTAGTATCCTCGTCAGCCAATGCGCTAGAGTCGTTGCTTGAGGGAACGTCGTTTACTGGAACAACAGTCACTATCACTGTGCCTGTTGTGCTCCCACCGTTGCCGTCATCGACTGTGAATTCAAAACTGTCCTCTCCGTTAAAGTCAGGGTCCGGTGTGTAGGTCACAGTGCCGTTAAGATTGAGTGTGACAGTTCCGTTAGCTGGCTGTGTTACATTGGTTATCGTTATTGGGTCGCCCTCGGGGTCATGAACGTTTGAGATTATGTCAATTATGGTCGATCCATCTTCGTCAACGGTTACTGAACTGAGCGCGCCATCGACGATGATGGGTGCATCGTTTACTGGAATTACAGTCACGTCCACGGTCCCAGTCGAATTGGATGTGCCATCTGATATGACGTATTCAAAGCTGTCATTCCCTGCAAAGTTTTCATTCGGAGTATAAGTGACAGTGCTGTTGTCTGGGCTGATGGTTATTACTCCGTTTGCTGGGAGCTGGTTGATTACGAGTTGTGAAACGTCGCCATCCACGTCCGAAGTACTGTTAATGATTGCAATGTCGATAGGAGTGTCTTCGATCGTGCTCAGGCTTATGTTCTGAGCCATTGGTGCGTCATTTACCGGATTTACCGTGATCATTACGCTGGCCAGATTACTGACAAGCAAACCATCAGTTGCCTGGAATGTGAATCCGTCCAGACCGTTAAAGTTTGGCGAAGGCGTATAGGTCACGGTATTATTCGGATAAACGAATATTGTTCCATTCTGCGGCTGCGTTGCGTTTATGATTGTTGGAATGGCCGTGCCATCTGGGTCAGAGACGCTCTGGTTCAAATCGATATTTACCGGGAAATCCTCCTCAGTGACTGCAGAAGTCGAGTTGCTTACAAGTGGCGCGTCCTCAATTGGGTTTACGCCGATGGTCACGACTGCTGTATCGTCAGCGCCGTGAGAATCTGTTGCTTTGAATGTGAAACTATCCGACCCGTTAAAGTTGGCCTGAGGACTATAAACGGCCATACCTGAACTACTGTTAAAGGATCCAAGCGATCCATGAGCTGCACTGGACATGAGCGAATAAGTAATGTCGTCATTGTCAGAGTCGGCCGCCATCATTTGAAGGGCAACTGGGTTGTCTTCAAGAGTAGAAATTGCCATGTCTTGTGCTACAGGAGCAGAGTTGGTATTCGAATTGTCGTCATTGCTCCCGCCACTGCCGCCACCGCCTCCTCCGCCACCACCCCCACCACCGCCTCCGTTTGAGCCGGAGGTCGAGTTGGAATTGCTATTGCTATAGATAACTACATATCCAGAGCCATCGGGTCGCGCGTTTGGATCATAATCCGAAGCGTCATCGCTACCTTGGCCTGACGTTTCGTTGCTTAAAGTTACTACGGTCGAGATATCTGTTGCATTAGTGATAGAATCTTGATCTGTGCTGTTCGTATCATTCAGGCCTGAATCATCTGTTGCTTCCGCCTCTGTTCCATCGTCTTCATCCGGAGTCCACAATCCTGGATTCCCTAAAAATATGATTAATGAAAGTAAAGCTAGCGCGATAAGGCTAGCCAAAAGAATCTTGTTTCTATTGCTCTTTTTCTTCCCGTTCTCATCCTTATTGTTATCAATTCCCTTTACAGCCATCTGAGTTACAGTATAACTTCAATCTAAGGTAGTGATATGCAGCCAGTCCATTCTGGAATATTCGAGTGTAATTTCTGACCGATTTCCGCCGGAACAAGGCAAAAACTATCCAAAAGATATTAGAAATTTTCTTAGCTCCACTTTGCGTGCTTGGCAGAAAGGCAGTATACGATCGCGCAAGCAGCCATCGTGGAGAGCAGAAGTGTTGCACCTTCTGCGATTCTGAACGTAAAAACGCTCACCAGCCCCAAGGTAAGAGCACCGCCGAGGAAAACTGCAAGACCATTTGGAAAATTCGTCCGGCGTAATGAAAGCATTCTCTGCAAGAGATTGGTGCTCATGAGATATCTTTCAGACTATATGTTCTTGGCACGTTTATTAAAACCTGATGAAATAGTGTGCTTCTTTAATCCGGTGGATTGCGAAGCTAAATACTACTTGGAACCAATCGGCGAACCACTGGCAGCCTTGTTCAAGCCACGTCTATTTCTTGCACGCAATTTATTCCTGATAACCTTGAACAAATTAAAGCCCATATATGCAAGCAACAGATCGATTCCGATCCCGACTGCAAGAATCAGCTCAATCGGAATTGCCAACGACACTGGCTAAGTATGACCAGACTAAACCAAATAGGTTATATCCATTCCCCTTACCTCTAATGGATAGCTTTTGTCAGTATGGTAACCTGTGAGAACTTAGAACAGAAATTGTTCCGGAGTTCCAGCACGCTGCTGGTTCTCTAGAGAAACTTGTCTATGATTGCATACTGTATCGCGCCGTTCTTTCCGACCATTTCGACGGGCTCTGTCCACACGATGTCCCTGACACCTTCTAGGGACTTGACCCACTCGATAACATCCAGGAGTTCCTTGTTGTTCTTGAACACGGATTCTGCATGGAGGTCGATTGTGTGCTCGCCTATCGACTTGGAGACACGCGTGATAGAGTCGTGGTTCAGTAATTCCTTTCCGACAGACGACGTCCTTCCTTTTTCCGTTGACACAAGCAGTTGAGCCTTTCTCCATCCCAACTTGTCTAGCCTGAGTGAATACGAAACCTCGAGGAATTCGCTTTCAAGTCGCTTTCTCCTTCTCTGAACCGTCGTAAGTGGAATCTCGAGCTTACGCGACAAGGAAAGTGAAGATACTCTTCCGCTGGAATCAAGCAGCGACTTGAGGACCTTCTTGTCGACTTCGGTAAAATACATACCGTGTTCCTTTTTGCTAACGATATCATGTGCAGACTCTGAGTCACTTTCGTCTTCAACTTCTGAAGTATCAGCAGACGCATCATATGTGCGATGAAGCCATTTTGCCCCGCGGACTAGATCTTGGAGTTGCTCAATAGTACATTCTGCATATTGATCAACCGAAAATCCAAATGAAGCGAGCTGTTCGAGTAAGGCTATCCGTGAATTTGCGCTTATCGAGTCGTTGTTCATTGCCGGCTGTTCAGCCTTTTGTTCTTCGACAGAGTTGTGAGGACCCAGAGATTTTGAATTCTGCATATCCTGTATCTTCTATAAGTTGTATAAAAGATTCGACTCGTAGTTAGTACCTCACTGCTAACATATGCTAGGAGCATGTATCCGCCGCCACGTGCGCGAAATGGCCTTCATGCAACCCGGATAATTTCATGTATGTTCACAGACACGCGAGATCAGATACGACCGATTCGTGACTACAAGTTGTCCTTGTCTCTAGATCAGTGCAAATGCAAGTACTTCTCTATGTGCAAGCATCGAAGGTCAGAGCTGCCGTGCACCATAGGGGAAGTCGCGGAAAGCTATTGCAAGATCTATCGGCTCTTCCACAACTTTGAAGTCAAGGACCATGACCATGCCCTGACTGCGTGACCATGCATGTATGTCGGTGGGCACAACTGTCAAATGCTTATCTATATTCCAAGCGAGAATCGTAATGGATGCCTTGCGATTCTTGTGGCCATTCAAAAGCGGCCCATAGGGAGATGACTCTTGCTGTATATTTTTGCAGCCAGTGTCAGAAAGTAGAGTCGCATGTTACTTTTCCACCTGACAGAGTCGCCTCGAGTGACGCCTCAACGTCCAGTCCGGATGATATGCTAAGCAAGCTCTATTATGAACACAAAGCGTTCCGAAAAGACTAGCGCGCTTACGATGTCGGTAATTTTCTCTACATAAAAGACAGTATATCCTGCATGGCGAATCCTCTAGTAATGTCAAGTTCGAGCGATTATAGTTCATACAGCAACCCTAGAGGGCTGACACCGGAAATGATAATGGAGGACGACAACATCCGCGCGGTCATGGAAATGGCCAAACCGACCGTTAGCGTCATAGGCGCTGGCGGCGCTGGCAGCAACATTGTCTCGTGGATAAAGCAGAGAGGACTGCACGGAGGCAAATTGATTGCGGTAAACACTGATGCAGCCCACCTAGGGATTTCAAAAGCCGATAGAAGGATTCTGATCGGACCCAAAGTAACTCAAGGAAGAGGATGCGGTGGCTATCCGGAAAAAGGTATGGATGCAGCAAGGGAAAGCTTGAGCGAAATCGAACGAGAAGTACAGGGAGCAAACATCATTTTCATTTGCGCGGGCCTTGGAGGAGGCACTGGGACTGGTGCGATCCAGGTACTAGCAGAGGATCTAAAGCGGCGCACAGGCGCGCTGATAATTGGAGTAGTTACTCTGCCATTTGCGGTAGAGAGATTCCGATACGACATGGCAAAAGAGGCACTGGAAAACCTGCAGAGATCTTGTGATACCCTGGTAACTATAGACAACAACAAATTGACAAGACTGGCAGGAAACCTACCATTGAAGGAGGCTCTCGGCGTCGCAAACGAGCTCGTAGGTCAGTTCGTAAAGGGGATTACTGAAACTATAACAACGGCATCGCTTATCAATATCGACTTTGCAGACCTGACAGCTATCATGGAAGGCAAGGGTCTGGCAGCAATAGGAGTCGGAACCGCAGAGGGTATGGACAGGATTGAAGTCGCTACAAGAATGGCTCTTGAAACCCAATTGCTTGACATAAAGGACATGAGCATGGCGACCGGCGTTCTTGTTCATGTTAGCGGAGGCGACGACATTACTCTAGAAGAAGTAACCCGCGCGGGGGAGCTAGTAACTAGGAGCATGCCTCACGAGGTCAGGATTGTCTGGGGGGCACGCGTCGATTCAACGATGAAAGGACGCGCCAGAGTCATGATCGTCCTTACAGGAGTCGAGACGAGCTTTGTCGGAAGCAGGATACCGCAACCGGCTACGGTGCCAGCCGCCGATGAAAAGCAAAAGAGAAAATGGTGGGGCTAGTCCCACTTCCAGCCTGCCAAAGCAGGCCTTACTTTTTCATTTTCAAGTCGCAATATCAAAGATTCGATATCCACGTAAAAGAATTTCCAGTATTGATGTCATTCAATAATTTTTCAGACTGTAGTATATTAAACCGGATAAAATATAGCGGGTCATGGGCCGCGCGACATCAGAAACACCCCGGACAAGAATTAAACTGCATGGCATTTCATTTGGGCACAGTCATTGTTTGTGCGGCCACGACCGAGATTATCACATAGATGGCAGTTCGAAGTGCGTATTTGGAATCTGCGAGTGCCAAAACTACCACAGGTCGGGCCCGATAAAGAACTAGTCCCCTTGTCCCTCGACAACCATCATCGTAAGGCTTGATTTCACGCTGCTCATGGATCGAATCCTGCTGATCACCTTTTTGATCCCTGATTCTGAATCAGAGGTCACTTTGGCAATAACGTCATAGACCCCAAAGACCCCCTTCACTTCCGAAACGCCCTGGACGGACTTTAGCTCCTTGATTACGCTTTCTTCAGTTCCCAAGTCACAATTTATCAGGACATATGCCTCGGCCATCATTTCAAGTAACGAATGAAAGTATTAAAGAATTGCTGGCTGGGAAGCAGCTAAATTTGAGCCCGCCAAGTTCGATGGATTGGACACATGGATTATAACCGAGAAAGTGCAAATTCTCATACATGAGTTCTGATAGTTCTGCTAGCAGCTCGCCAGGGAGAACAGAGCTGGTACTTGCCAAGTGGACCGACAGGTTCTTTGCTTGGCTGATCGACTTTGTCATTGTATATTCAGTGCTCTGGGCGCTTTTTGCCGCGGCGTCCATCCCTTTCTGGTTCGATGGGCCGCCAGATAGCTGGTTTAACAACGCTGGCGGCGCTTCGAGGTGGGCGTTGACGAGCCTGGTCTTTATGGGCTACTGGACATACTTTGAATCCACTTCTGGTCAGTCACTTGGGAAGATGGCACTCAAGATCAAGACTACTGATCTCACAGGCGCAAAGCCCGATGTCAAAAATGCTGCCATACAGAGCTTTGGCAAGGCGTTCCTGCTTCCCCTGGACATAATCCTGGGGTGGATATTCAGAAACGACAAGCGACAGCGGATCTTTAGCAGGGCGGCCAGCACAATAGTCATTAATGTAACTTCAGACTCCCAGAATTCTCGAGACATCCGCTACAGCAAGGCGTAAATGCTGACCAATGGGAAAAAATCCCGCTTCGCGCAATATACTAGAAAACTGATGAAAAAATGTTCAAAGTGACATCACCGCGTTCAATATCGCGAGCCATTATCGCTCTGTCCCTAGTTTCACTAGTCGTCATGATGGGCTCAAGCATGGCTACACCCTCTCTGGCCCTCTATGCTGGAGAGTATTCAGATGCAAACGGGTTCATGATAGGTGCCGTAATCGCGGGATTTGCGATTGGCCGGCTGATCTTTGACATGCCTGCAGGGATACTTGCAGACAGGGCTGGGATAAGCAAAACAATGGCTATTGGACTCGGGGTATTGGTCGCATCGTCACTCGTCGCGGCAACGGCGCCAAATTATTGGATCCTTCTTTTCTCCCGGATAATCGAGGGGATTGGGTCTGCAATTTATGTGAGCGCGGCAATAGCGTTTGTTCTTCTGGCTTCAGACACATCAAAACGCGGGACGGCGATAGGAACATACCAGTCAATCCTAATGACGGGGCCGATTGTTGGCCCTGTCGCAGGTGCCCCAGTGGCCGCCTATTTTGGATTGAACACACCATACTATGCTTTTGCAGCAATGATGGCAGCGTCATTGGCTCTAGTCTGTTACCTTAGTCACCGCGGGACATTTACTATCCATGGTATTGGTTCTGAAACCAAGTTGGGTGGCGAAGCCACAGCAGGAAGAATTTCTCTCTACTTTAATTCTGCTGGCATTGCGACATTTGGCTTTGCATTTCTGCGTTCAGGGATCTACTCAACTGGGATGCCACTCTTTGCGTACGGGAACCTGAACCTATCGATCTTTGATGTCGGGGCAATTCTGACTACTGCGTCACTTGCCAACCTTGCGGCATCTTACTTTTCGGGCCGCCTGACGCGGATGTTTGGGATGAGAAAGCCGTTGTTTGCCGCAATATTGTCTTCCGCAATATTGGTAGCTATCATGCCGTTCTCAACATCGTCGCTGCATTTGCTTGCCACTATGGCGCTAATTGGAGTCTCTTCCGGCTTTTTTGGCCAGTCTATAGCATGGGCTGCGGAGCAGATTGAATCAAAGGCAAGACGTCAAGAAATCGGAGTATTGAGCGGTACGCACAAGTCGCTTGGGATTAGTTCCCACATAACTCGCGGTATCGGCATCAACAGGATGATAGGAGACATTGGTCTTATCCTTGGCCCGCTTTTCGTGGGCTATATTATCTCCCTTCTCAGCAAAGATCCCGCCGTCTGGCTGGTTTCATTTGGGATGACTAGCATCGTCCTAGCCGTCACTTCACTGTGGATTCTGCGATCAACCGACAGGGTAGCGAGGCAGGATTTGAATACCACAAGATTATAGATTCTGCCTCTGTGAGGCGACTTCATTGACCTTAAATCAGTATAGCTCGGTATGTATACAAGTATTGTCCGAAGCAAGCGGGTTCCTGCCAAGTGTCTTCCGAAGAGGACCGAGGGGTACTGTAGACGTGATAGCTGACATCCTGTTCCTGTGCAAGTCAGGCCGAAACAAGACAGGCATAATGTACCAGGCTAATCTGAGCTATCAAATGCTGAAGTTCTACGTATGGCACATGGTTGCGCTGGGACTGCTTGAAGAATCGGAGGAGTTGTTTAGAACGACAGGATTGGGCGCAGAGTTTCTGGCACACTATCAGATACTCGCAGAGACATTAGCGAACCTTGGAAAAATCAACAGCACAATCATCCAGAGTGCCGGAAGGATGGGCGGGCACTCCTTAGGCAGGTAACGTCGTCAGGATAGGTCATAGAATAAATATTCTCGAACTAGAACTAAACGCGTGTCGTCTACGGAATCTTTGAGGAGAGATCATGACCTGATAGAAAAAATATTGCGGGCATTGACTGTTACGGCGGAAATGCTAGAGGAGGGCAAGTCCGTGCCTGTTCCGATTCTTCATCAGTCGATCGAATTTACAAAGAATTTCATGCTCATGTGCCATCACAGCAAGGAGGAAGACACCCTCTTTCCAGCGCTTGAAAGGAATGGGATGCCGACGGAAAGTGGGCCAATTGCGCGGATGTTGTTCGAGCACAAAATCGCAAGAGAGCTTTCCGGCAAGCTGGAAGAATCGGCAAAGAAATACTTGCGGAGCAACGACCCTGGCGACTTGATACGCGACATCAGGACCTATGTGGAGCATGTGTCGTCACATCTAACTAAAGAGAACCTTAGGCTCTTCATGATGGCAGACATGATCCTGAAAGGAAAATCTGACGAGGTAAACAGGGATCTGGCGGCATCGGAGCGCTCGACTCTCACTGAGCTGGGAAAGAGCCGAAGCCATTACGAAGAGCTAGTGAACAATATCGAATCTGGACTTGCGCCATCGCAATAAGACTTTCTGAGGATCAGGTGAACCTGATGGACATCGGCGTTGAGCAGATTCTCAAACAACTCCACACCCTGTTCTTGAAAGAAAATGAACTTGACGAGGGGGACCTAATATTTTATCGGATCAACTACCGTCTCGCCGACACACTGCACATTTCAAAAGAAGACGCAGAGAAATTCCATTCCGAATACCACGAACATAATCCGCGCAGAGTCTCAGAAGGGTATTGTGACAATTGCCAAAAGGTGGTCACACTAATACCGATAATTTACGGTCTTCAAAAGTCAGAGCTAGCGGAGATGCAAGCAAGAGAACAAAGGGGGAGGCTCATCATCGGCGACACAGGGATACTAAGAGAGGGAGCCAAGGTCGCAATGTTTGGGTGCAAAGTTTGCAGGTGTTCACTTCCAAAGTACGGCACTCTGTAATTTCGAAAAGGTTATTGCCAGAGTGGGATAGAATAAGGACGTGCATAGCCCCGTCACGACAGGCATAGCATTTGTCATACTAATCGCGATCGTTGCGGGGGCATTTAGTTATGTATCTGCCAATCCGCTAGAGATTCGAAAAGAACCCTGGTTTGGATTTCGTGGCTCTCCCCTTACTCCCGAACTCGCAGAAGCATCGGGCTTTGCGGGGCAGCAGGGTTTTCTAGTCATGGTTGTAGAGGATGACGGGCCTGCTGGGGCGGCTGGCCTGAAGGGAGGAAACAGACTTGCTTCAGTTGCAGGTGACCCTGCTTGCCTCGGGGGCGATTTGATTCTGCAGATAAACGGCAACCAGGTAATAGGCACTGAAGAAATCCTTAGCGTGCTCGAAGCAAGCGAGGTTGGCGACACGGTAGATCTGAGAGTCATGAGAGGCAGCGACCCACCGTTCAATATCTCCGTCGTTCTAGGAGAAAACCCAAACAGGCCGCCCGGCGACTTGGAAGATATGTGCAATTAGTCAAGATTTTTAGTTCTACCGACTAAATAGAATAATTTCTACAAGGAGGGCGATTGAAAGAGCAGCAGGGCCACGCATATCTCAAGAAGGCTTTCGAGAAGTCTCTTGACGTCCTTGGCGAGCGGTCAAAACGGTCGCTTCTTGTCTACCTTGAAAAAGATCTTGGCATCACATTCCGAGAGCAGGATTCTCCGAGCATAGAAGAGCTAGAATCCGCACTGAGGTCGATCCTCGGTCAGGGTGCGTATTTTATTACTAATGAATTTCACAAGAATCTCGGACGCCATGTCAGGTCGCCGGGCAAGAAAACTGTACTTGGCAGACAGGGCAAGAGTTCAGCGTAGGGTCCAGACCTGCCTGCGGGTCTGCCACGAATTGGCTTAATAATCGTGCCAACGTGATATTGTCGTGAAAGTCAGAATTCACTCAGAGCCACCCGGGCCGCAGGCGCAGAGCATCATCGAGATAATGAACAGAAACTGTTGCAATTCGACTTTTACCTATCCACTAGTAATCTCCGGAGGCGAAGGCTGCATTATCCAAGATGTCGATGGCAACTCGTTTTTGGACTTTAGCTCAAACATTGGCACGTGTCCGCTGGGATATTCGCATCCCGCAGTTCTTCAAGTGCTATCTGAATATTCAAGAAACGGGGCGCACAAGATAGCCGGACAGGACTTTTACTGCAACGAGCACGCCCAGCTATCTGAAAGCGTGAAATCCATAATCCCGTCTGGCTTCAAGATGATCTTTGTCAACAGCGGTGCAGAGGCAGTGGAAAATGCGATCAAGTTGGCGTACCGGAAGATGTCCACTCAGACGCCATCACTTCTTCCAGGAGTTTCGTGCATAAACGCTTTTCACGGAAGGACCCTTGGGGCTCTGAGCTTTACGCTTAGCAAGCCGGTGCAAAAGGCCGGGTATCCTGAACTTCCGGTTTTGCGGATAAAATTCTGTACCGACGATAACGATCCAGAACTAGATTCGATCCATAAAATACTTGAACAGACAAAGGTCGCGTTTATCATGACAGAAATAGTCCAAGGTGAAGGAGGATACAATTTCGCGAGTACCCGATTCATCCAAACCCTGAGACGGTACTCCGATCAATACGGCGTCCCACTCGTCCTTGACGAAGTGCAATCTGGAATGGGCAGAACCGGCAAATGGTGGGCATTTGAACATTACAATGTGCAGCCGGACATCATGAGCGCAGCCAAAGCCCTGCAGGTGGGCATGGCAGCGTACGACACTAAATTTGATCCCTCTGAGCAGGGAGCTCTTTCAAGTACCTGGGGCGGCGGAAGCAGGATCGACATGACCGTCGGGGCCGCGACCATCGAAGTCATCAAGAAGGAGAGGCTGCTCGAAAACGCGACTGCGATGGGTAAGAGGCTGCAAAGAGGGATTTCTGATCTATCAATGGACATTAAATCCGGGATAATTGGCGTCAGGGGATTGGGCCTTATGATCGGCATGGAATTTGAATCACAACCTCGCCGAGACAAGATAATAAACAAAGCCTTCCGAAAGGGTCTTCTCATGCTCCCGGCAGGTCAAAAATCCATGAGGGTAATTCCGCCTCTAATCATCAATAGCGAGGAAGTGGACGAAGGCCTCGATCTTTTGCAGGAGGTAGTGCTTTCCTCCTAAGGACCTTCGTGCTGGACGACTGCATAGAACGCGTTCTTGCCCGAATCGTCAAAATTGAGGTTTGGCGTGGCTATCTTCATTACCTTGGTTTTTGCGCAGT
>Ga0070698_100005500_pt1 | contig 13831 bp, 9 predicted proteins | sample KBSK1502metaG_FD_65477 | JGI IMG/M metagenome (GOLD analysis project Ga0070698, IMG submission 65477) | Corn, switchgrass and miscanthus rhizosphere microbial communities from Kellogg Biological Station, Michigan, USA - KBS K1-50-2 metaG | ecosystem: Host-associated > Plants > Roots >...
GTCGCGGAGGCGCATCGCCTGCGCGGGCGCCTCGGTCACCCCGCGCAGCGCGAAGTCGAGGTCAGACCGGTTCGTCAGGTGAGCGGCGTGCGCCGAGATCAGGGCCACCTCGAGCATGGAGCCGCGTCCGAACGGATAGAAGCCGTCCTGGATACAGTCCTGTCCGAACAGGACGTTGACGCCGGCGGCGCGCAGCTCGCCCACGCGCGTGGTCCCGCGTCGGATCAGGCCGCGGTCACCGCGCCCCTGCAGCACGAGGTTGGTCACGGGGTTGGCCGCGATCGAGATGCCCGCCCGCTCGCACTTGGCGATCACGCGCTCGGCGTAGTCGTCATCGGCGGCGGACAGCGAGCACACGTGGCCGGCGCAGACACGGCCGAGGTAGCCGCGCCGCAGCGCCTCGTCGGCCACCATCTCGAGCGTTCGCACGGCGCCGCCATCGGTCTCGTCGACGTGCATGTCCAGGTCGCGGTCGAAGCGCTGCGCGAGGTCGAAGCAGAGCTTCACGTGCTCGCGCTGCGCGTTTTCGTCCACCTCCCAGTGAGGCATGCCGCCGACCACGTCCGCGCCCGCCTCGAGTGCCGCCTCCATGAGGTCGTAGGCGCCGGGGTCTCGCAGCAGGCCTTCCTGCGGGAACGCGATGGTCTGGATCTCCGCGATGTCAGCGCAGTCCTGGGCCGCGGCCATGACCCCTTCCAGCGGCACCAGGCCGCCGATCGTGTCGACGTCGACGTGGGAGCGACGTCGGGTCGTGCCGGCGCGGACCGAGTCCTCGATCGCCCGCCGAGCCCGCCGGCGGACGTCCTCGGTCGTGTAGCGCCGCTTGCGCTCGTGGATGGCGCCGATGGCGCCCGCCAGCGTGCCGTCGTGCTCGCGCAGGTCGGCGCGGATGAACACCTTGTCGAGGTGGACGTGGCCGTCGATGAAAGCCGGAACAACGAGCTGGCGCCGGCAGTCGGTCACCTGGTCGGCGCCGGTCGCGGCGCCTGGCGCCACCGCGGCGATGCGCTGGCCCTCGACCGGGATGTCGACCACCGCGCCGTCGGCCAGGCGGGCATCTTGCAAAGCCCACATCCGGGCCTTAACTTAGCGCCGGGCCCGGACTAGGGATTGGGGCCGGGCGAGTAGGGGAGGGTTTTGCCATGGCGGTGGCAACCGGGGCTCGCGAGCGCGGCGTCGTCTATCCCGAGGACCGGCTGGCATGGCCGCAGACGATCCTCCTCGGCGTCCAGCACGTGCTGGCCATGTTCGGGGCCACGGTGCTGGTGCCGATCATCCTGGGCTTCAACCCGAACACGGTCATCTTCTTCAGCGGCGTCGCCACCCTCATCTTCCTGTTTGTCACGGGCCGCAAGGTGCCGAGCTACCTCGGCTCGTCCTTCTCTTTCCTCGGCGCCGTCCTGGCCATCCAGGGCGGCAACGCCGCCCATCACGACCTCGCATACGGCGGCATCGTGATCGCCGGCGTCATCTACTTCCTGATCGGGGTCGTCGTGCACTTCGTGGGCATCAACGCCATCAGGTTCCTGCTGCCGCCGGTGGTCACGGGCACGGTCGTCGCGGTGATCGGCATCGCGCTCGCCGGCGCGGCGTGGAACAACTACAAGGGCGACCTGCTCACGGCCACGATCACGCTCCTGGTCGCGGTTCTGGCCAGCGTGTACCTGCGCGGATTCCCGCGCCTCCTGCCTGTCCTCTTTGCCGTCATCGCCGGCTACCTGGTGTCGCTCATCGATCCCAGCTGCGGCGCCAAGACCGCCTGCCATGTCGATTTCACCGGCGTCCAGAACGCCGACTGGCTCGGCTTCCCGAAGTTCGCGCTCCCGAGCTTCGGCGACCCTGTGCACCAGTTCAGCCTGTTCTGGTTCATTCCGCTGATCCTCGTGGCCGAGAACGCGGGCCACGTCTTCGCGATCAGCGGGATCATGAAGCGCGACCTCAGCCCGTTGCTCGGGCGGACGTTCATGGGCGACGGCATCGGCACGACGATCAGCGGCCTTTTTGGCGGCACCGGCGAGACGACCTACGCCGAGAACATCGGCGTCATGGGCGTCACGCGCGTCTTCTCGATCTGGGTGTTCATCGTCGCCGCCATCACGGCGATCCTCCTCGGCTTCATTCCGAAGTTCGGCGCGCTGGTCGACAGCATCCCGAGCAGCGTCATCGGCGGCATCGAGCTGTACCTGTTCGGCCTCATCGCCGTGATCGGGGCCAAGATCTGGGTCGACGGGAGGGTGGACTTCGGCCGGCGGGCCAACCTCGCGGTGGCCGCGATCCCGCTCATCCTTGCCGCGGGCGGCGCGGACGTCAAGTTCGGCGACTTTGAGCTCAACAACCTGGCCCTTGGCGCGCTGGGAGCGATCGTGCTCTACCAGATCCTTCGGCCCGGCCACGTGCGAGACACGGAGGAGCCTGCCGGGGCGGCGGACGCGTAGGGCTCGGCTATCGTTGGGCGGGTGACCGAAGACATCGGCGGGCTGCGCCGGAGGCTGCGAGCGGGCACGCTGCCGGAGGCGCTGCTGAAGCCGGGTCGGGAAGTCGTCCTCCGGTCCGGCGGCCGCTCGCTCACGCGCAGCGAGCTCGGCGCCAGTGCCGCGCAGGCGGCGGGCGGCCTCGGCGCGCTGGGCGTCCAGGCCGGCGATCGCGTCGCGGTGTACGCGGCGAACTCGCTGGACTGGGTGATCGCCTACCTCGGCATCCTGCGCGCCGGCGCGTGCGCGGTGATGATGAACCCCGACTACCACGCCGGCGAGGCGCAGCACATCCTGGGCGACTCGGAGCCGCTCTTCGTCATCGCGGATGCGCCGCGCGCCGAGATCGCGCGTGGGCTCGGCTTCGAGGTGATTCCGATCGAGGACCTGCCGCACGGGCCTGTTCCACCCCTGCCCGCGATATCGGACGAAAGCCCAGCCGCGATCCTCTACACGTCTGGCACCACGGGGCGGCCGAAAGGCGCCGTCCTCGACCACGGCAACTTCCTCGCCCAGGGCCGGGGCGCGCTGGAGGTGTGGCGGTGGACGTCACGCGACGTTCTGGTCCACGCGCTGCCGCTGTTCCACCTGCACGGCCTCGGCATGGGGCTGCACGGAACCCTGCTCAGCGGCGGCAGCGCAGTGCTGGTGCCTTTCACGCCGGAGAACGTGGTCCGGGAGCTCACGCCGGGCGGGACGATGCTGTTCGGGGTGCCTTCGATGTACCAGCGCCTATGCGAGTGGCTCGAGGAGCACCCGACCGACCTGTCCCACGTGCGCGTGTTCGTCTGCGGCTCGGCGCCGCTGCCGCCCGCGCTCTTCGAGCGCTGCGCCAGGCTGCTCGGCCAGCCGCCGATCGAGCGATACGGCATCACGGAAGGCGGCATCGTGGTGACGAACCCATATGAGGGGCCGCGCCAGCCCGGTCGCGTCGGCTATCCGTTCCCGGGCGTCGAGGTCAGGCTGGGCGACCTGGACGAGGTGCAGCTGAAAGGCGGCCAGGTCTTTCAGGGCTATTGGCGCAATCCAGGCGCGACGGCAGAGGCCTTCACCGCCGACGGATTCTTTCGGACCGGCGACGTCGGGGAGATCGGGGACGACGGCTCGCTCGCCATCCGCGGACGCATCAAGGAGCTGATCATCACGGGTGGCTTCAACGTCTACCCGCGCGAGGTGGAGCTCGTGCTCGAGGAGCATCCCGCGGTGCACGAGGTTGCCGTCGCGGGCGTGCCGAGCGAGAAGTGGGGGGAGGAGGTGACAGCATTCGTCGTGCCGTCCGCCTCAGGACACCTCGACGAGCGTGAGCTCATCGCCTTCGCCCAAGAACGCCTCGCGTCCTACAAGTGTCCGAAGCGCGTGGTCACCGTCGACAAGCTGCCGCGCAACGCGATGGGCAAGGTGCAGCGTGCGGTCCTTACAGCGCAGGTGCCGGCCAGGTGAAGTTCCTCGACCTGACGCAGGACTTCTCCCTCCACACACCCGCTTTCGCAGGCTATCCGGGGCCGGCGATCCGCTGGATCAAGCGCCTCGCGTTCGAGCGGGCGGGCGGGCAGGAGATCACGATGACCCTGCACGTCAGCACCCACCTCGATGCCCCCGCCCATTTCATGACCGGCGGCAAGTTCATCGGCGACCTCCCGCTCGACTTCCTGATCGGGCCGGCGTGCATCGTCGACCTTCAGCGCTACGGGCTAGGCGACTACGACGTGTACGAGCCGGAGCATTTCGAACGCTGGGAGAAGGACACGGGCATCAAGATCGACGCCAAGGACATCCTCGTCATCCGAACCGGCTACAACCGGTACTACCCCGAGAACTGGACCGACCGTTCGCGCGTCGACGAGACGCGATATTTCATTCGCCACCCTGGCCCCGCGCGCCGCTTCGCCGAGTGGGTGCTCGACCGGCGCATCCGATGGCTGGCGGTCGACGCGGGCAGCGCCGACCACCCGATGAACACGGTGATCCGCCACCTCCGTGACGACGAGGCGGAGGAGGCGGAGAAGAAGCTCGGCCGCAGCCTGGACGAGATCTTTCCGAAGGCGGACTACCAGATCATGCACACGCTCTTGTTTCCGCACGACATCATCCACGTGGAGAACCTCGGCGGCCAGCTCGACGAAGTGCTCGACAGCAAGATCCAGATCGGCTGCTTCCCGTGGCGCTTCCAAGGCGGCGAGGCCGCGCTGTGTCGCGTCGTCGCGATGATCGACGCGTGAAGCCCGCGCCCTTCGCGTACCACGCGCCGGCTTCGGTGGACGAGGCCTGCTCGATGCTCGCGTCTCTGGAGGACGCGAAGGTCCTGGCCGGTGGGCAGTCGCTCATCCCCCTGCTCAACTTCCGGCTGGCGCGGCCGCAGCACCTCGTCGACATCAACCGCATCGCCGGCCTCGACCGCATCTACGAGCGCGACGGCGGCGTGGCGGTCCAGGCGCTGGCGCGGCAGGCTGACGTCGAGGATTCGCAGCACGCGGCCCGGATCTGCCCCCTGCTCACGTCGGCGATTGGCCTGGTCGCACACCGCGTGATCCGCAATCGCGGCACGGTGTGTGGCAGCCTGGCGCACGCCGACCCCGCCTCAGAGCTGCCCGCGGTGCTGCTGGCGCTGGGTGGCAACGTCACGGTGCGCTCGGTGCGAGGCGAGCGGCTGATCGCAGCCGAGCAGCTGTTCACCGGAGTCTTCGAGACTGCGCTCGCGCCGGACGAGGTCATGGTCGAAGCCTGGTTTCCCGAGGTCGTCGACCGTTTCGCGATCCTCGAGGAATCGCGGCGGCACGGCGACTTCGCGCTGGCCGGCGTCGTGCGGGCCGGGGACAGCATGGCCCTGTTCGGGGTAGCGCCGACGCCGGTGCGCGCGGATCCGCAAAATCCGACCGCCGGCCTGCAGCCGAGCGCCGACCTCGAGGCCACGGCGGAGTTCCGGCTTCACCTCGTGCGCGTGCTGACCGACAGGGCTTTCGCGGCGTGAAGGTCAATGGCGTCGAACGGCCCGCCCCGTCGGACACGCGGCGTCTGCTGTCGGACCACCTGCGCCACGACCTGGGCCTGACCGGCACCCACGTCGGCTGCGAGCATGGCGTGTGCGGCTGCTGCACCGTGCTGCTCGACGGCGCGCCGGTCCGGTCGTGCCTCATGCTCGCGGTGCAAGCCGAAGGCCACGAGATCACCACCATCGAAGGCCTGGCGCGCGATGGCGCCGCGCTGCACCCGGTGCAGCAGGCGTTCCATGAGTGCCACGGCCTGCAGTGCGGGTTCTGCACTCCGGGCTTTGTGATGTCGGTGGTCGGCCTGCTCGCCCAGCACCCGAAGCCGACGGAGCAGGAGATCGAGGAAGGGATCGCGGGAAACCTGTGCCGGTGCACGGGCTACGCATCGATCCGGCGCGCTGTGAACCGGGCCGTGGAGCTGGGCGCGCCGGCCGCGCGCAGGGCGACTTCATAGTGACGACGAGGTGGTTCGGCGCCTCGGTGCAGCGAGTCGAGGACGACAGGCTGCTGCGCGGCAAGGGTCGTTTCACGGACGACATCGGCGACGGCGCGCTGGAGTGCTGCTTCGTGCGCTCGCCTCACGCGCACGCGCGCATCACGTCCATTGACGTGAGCGCTGCGCGCGAGGTCCCCGGGGTCGTCGCTGTGTACACCGCGGTCGACCTGCCCTTCGGCGGCGTAGACCTGCCGCTGCTCATCCCGCACCCCAATCTGACCCACGGCCGCACCCAGCGGTGCCTCGCGTCCGACGTCGTTCGGTATGCGGGCGAGGCGGTCGCATTCGTCATCGCCGAAAGCAGGTATGTCGCCGAGGACGCGGCGGAGCTTGTCGAGGTCGACTACGAACCGCTGCCCGTGGTCATCACGCCAGAGGCCGCGGAGCGCGCCGAGCAGCTGGTGCATGACGACGTGCCTGGCAACGTGGCGGCGGAGATGCTGCAGGAGGTGGGCGACGTCGACGCGGCGCTGGCCAAGGCGCCGCACCGCAAGAAGCTGCGCTTGAGGTACGAGCGAGGGGCAGCATGTTCGCTGGAGGGGCGGGCGGTGTGGGCGCGCTGGTCGGAAGACGAGCATAAGCTCACCGTGTACGACTCGACGCAGTCACCGACATCCATCCGCGGCGGTCTGGCCGTGTTGTTCGGCCTCGCCGAGTCGAACGTCGAGGTCATCGCACCGGACGTCGGCGGCGGCTTCGGGTCGAAGATCATGCTCTTCTACCCCGACGAGGTGCTGGTGCCATACGCGGCGATGCAGCTCGACCGGCCGGTCAAGTGGACCGAGGACCGGCAGGAGCACTTCACCGCGGTCAACCAGGAGCGCGCCCAGGTGCACGAGGTCGAGGTCGGCTTCGACGACGAGGGCCACCTGCTCGCCCTGTCCGACGACTTCATCCACGACGCGGGCGCTTACACCCCGTACGGGATCATCGTGCCGATCATCACGGCCGCACAGGTGCCCGGCCCGTACCGGGTGCCGAGCTACCGGGTCCGGTTTCGAGACATGTACACGAACGCGACGGCGACCTCGCCATACCGCGGCGCGGGCAGGCCGCACGCTTGCTTCGTCATGGAGCGCACGCTCGACGCCATCGCGGCAGACCTGAAGGTCGACCGGCTGGAGGTGCGGCGCCGCAACGTGATCCAGCCCGACGCGTTTCCGTATGACCTCGGCGTTGTCTGGCAGGACGGGAACATCGTCGTGTACGACAGCGGCAACTACCCGGAGCTGCTTGACCGGGCGGTCACGCTGCTCGGCCCGAAGCCTGCCGGCGACAACGTCGGCACAGGCTTGGCCGTCTACGTCGAAGGCACGGGTGTCGGTCCGTATGAGGGAGCGCACGTGCAGGTGCTGCTCTCGGGCAAGGTCGTCGCCGCCACCGGGATTCCTAGCCAGGGCCAGGCGCACAAGACCGTGTGGGCGCAGGTGGTGGCCGACGAGCTGGGCGTGAATGTCGAGGATGTCGAGGTCACGAGCGGCGACACGCGGCGCTTCCCGTGGGGGGTCGGCACATTCGCCTCGCGCGGTGCGGTGACGGCCGGCAACGCGATGTATGTCGCGGCTCGGATGGTCGCGGACAAAGCCCGGCACGTCGCGGCCGACCACCTGGAGGCGAACCCCGACGACCTGGAGCTCGCGGACGGCCGTGTCCGCGTCAAGGGCTCGCCCGACCGCGGCTTGTCGCTGGGCGCGGTGGCGGTGCTGTCGAACCCGGTGCGCTATGCGTTCGGCGGCGGCACGGAAGCTGCCACGCAGTTCGCGGCCAAGCCGCGGCCCGGTCCGCCGCTGCGCGAGGGCGAGCAGCCGGGCCTGGAGGCCACGGGCTACTACAGCCCGCCCGGGTCGACGTGGGCGTCGGGCTGCCACGCCGCCTACGTGCGCGTCGACCCCAAGACGTTCCGGCTCGAGATCTTGAGGTACGTGGTCGTGCACGACTGCGGGCGTGTCATCAATCCTCTCGTTCTGCAGGGCCAGATCGAGGGCGGGGTGGCGCAGGGGATCGGCGGCGCGTTTTACGAGCGGCTCGCTTACGACGACGACGGACAGCTGCGCAACGCGTCTTTCATGGAGTTCTTGATGCCGTACGCGACCGAGATCCCGCCCATCGAGATCGACCACATCGAGACGCCGTCGCCGCTCAACCCGCTGGGGGTGAAGGGCGCGGGGGAGGCGGGGGTGATCCCGGTCGGGGCGGTGCTTGCGTCGGCGATCGAGGACGCGACCGGCATTCCGATCACGGAGATGCCGATGTCGCCGCTGAAGCTGTTCGAACTGTCCAGGGGCACCAACCCCGGATAGTCCGGACTATCCGAACTTCTCCTCGAGCAGATACCCGGTTAGTCCGGACTATCCGAGGGTCAGCCGCGCGCGCACCACCGCGGCCACGATGTTCCCGCCCGGCGGACCCTGGTGCGAGTTGCGCTCGCCGCCGCTCACGTAGTTGGTCGTGCGGCCGGTCACCGAGGCGATGAGCATTCCGCCCAGCGCCTTGCCGATCTGATACGCGTCCGCGTCGTCGAGGAGAGTGATGCGCTGTCCGCGCACCTGGTCGGTGCCGGGGATCACCGACTTGGCGAAGACGTGCACGAGCCGCCCCAGGTCTGCCTCGTCGGGCAGCCCGTCCTGGAAGCGAAGCCCCGCCGCACGCAACGCGTTGCGCACTCCCTGCGCATCGATGAAGTCCTTGGTCACGGCATGTCCGATGACGAGCGGGCTCACCGAAGCGGTCGAGTTGCCGAACACCACGACCTCTCCGTGCCGCTTCTCTCCTCCTGACGACGTCATCGCGACCTCGGAATACAGGTCCCAGTTGCGGCGCACGACACCATCGGACAGCGACGACACCGGCACCTCACCCAGAGCCATCGCCACGCCGAGGGCCGCCGCGTCGTTGGCGTAAGAGCCGGCGCCTTCGGGGCCGAACGTCATGTCGTGCGACACCACCGTCTGGCCGCGCGACTCCGCGTCCCTGATGGTCACCACGGAAAGCCCAGGCACCTTGACCATCGCCAGGTGCACGTCCTTGGGGTCGGTCAGCCCGGCGTCTGCCATCGCGCGATGCGTGGCCTCGGCGACCTTGCGGATCATGCCCATGCGGCCTACCTCTTCTGGCGCGATTGCCTCCGATCCCGCCCGCCCGACCACCAGCCGCTTCTCGGCGCTCGGTCCATCGATGTCGACCCACTCACGCGTCACGGCGGCGATGTGCGGCGTGATGACGCCGGGGCAGCCGCCCGACAGCACGAAGATGACGTGCCTGGCAACTTCGTCGACCGGGATCCGCAAGAACTTCGCCGTCCAGTCGCGCAGCGCGACGTCGGCCCACACTCGGCCCCAGTCGTCATGGAAGCCGGTGCCTTCCGTCTTGCCCACCAGCGCGACGAGGGTGTCGGGCTTGATCTGGCCCGAATCGGCCAGCGCCTGCAACCTGGACGTGTCAGCAGGCGTCGCGCTGGGACACACGAACATCTCGACTCGCTGCGCCTTCATCCACTCACCTCCGGCGGGCGCTGAAAACCGAACCCGGGCATCTGTTCGAGCTCTTCGGCGAAATCGAGCAGCTCGTACTCGCGAGCAAACTGGCCAACGAGCTGCACGCCCACCGGCAGACCGTCGTGCAGGCCGGCAGGGACGGAGATCGCGGGCGACCGGGCGAAGGTCACGGGCAGCACGAACTGCACGTAGCGCGCCCACTCCTCGCCGAGGAACGGCGGCACCTCCTCGATGGGCATGGGGAGGAGGCCGAGGGTGGGCGTGAGCAGGAAGTCATACCGCGTCTGCAGGGGGATGGCGACCGCGCGGTTGGCCGCATAGGTCGCCGAGTCGAACGCCCGGAAGTAGTCCATCGCGGTCAGGCTGCGGCCCTCCGCCGCGAGCTTCTGGATGCCCGGGCTGAACGTGGAGAGGTCGATCGGGTAGCTGGCCATGTGGGCGCGGCGCACGACTCCGTAACCCGCACAGACCGGAGCCGGATCCCAGGCGATCTCCTCGATCTCGTGACCCGCCTTCTCGAGCGCCGCCGCCGCGCGGCGGCACGCCTCCTGGCACGCGGGCTCGGCATCGCCATACGTGACACCGACGAGCGCGCGCCTCTTCGGCGCCGAGCCATTCGAAGTGCTGGCGGTCGTGACCGAGAAGAGATATCGAGCGTCCGCCACGGTGCGCGTTATCGGGCCGCGCGACTGCAGCACGGTGGCGTCGACCTCCTCCGAGGGCACGCGGTCGGGCGTCGGTCGCAGGCCGACTACGCCGCAGCAGGAAGACGGGATGCGGATCGAGCCGCCCGTGTCGCCGCCCAGCGCCACCGTGCACAGTCCCGCAGCGACCGCCGCGCCGCTGCCGCCGCTCGAGCCTCCAGGAGTTATGCCCTCCCGCCAGGGGTTGTGCGTGGACCCGAACAGCGTGTTGGTGGTGCCAATCGACGCGGCGAGCTCGGGCACGTTCGTCTTGCCCAGTACCGCCATGCCCGCCGAGCGAGCGCGCGCGACGGGCACGGCGTCCTCTTGGGCGATGCGGTCGCGCCACGACGCCGTGCCGTACGTGTAAGGCATGCCGGCGACGGGCAGGCTGTCTTTGACCGCGAGCGTCACGCCCGTAGTCGAACGCGCGTTGCGGTCGACGTAGATGTAGGCATGAAGGCGCCCATCGAAGCGGTCGATGGCCTCGAGGTCGGCGTTGACGACCGCCAGCGGGTGCGGCTTGAGCTCGAGGATCTCGGTCGCCGAGAGCCAGCGCAACGAGTCGGTCACAGGTCGTTCGCCACGGTCTGAATGATGCTCTCGAACAGCTTGGCGGCGGTGCTGACGCCGAGGCCCATGACGCGCCGCAAGTCGAACGTCTCGTCCGCCGAATCCGAGATGACCCGCAGCGCGGTCCAGGGCACGCCGTTCTGACGCGCCACCTGCGCCAGCGCCGCGGTCTCCATGTCGATGCACACACCGCCCGGGAAATCTCGCGTGAGCGCGTCGCGCACGGACTTTGAGGTGATGATCTGGTCGCCCGTCAGCACCACACCCGACTGCGCGTCCCGAGACTCCAGTCGCGCCGCGATCAGCATCTTCTCGGCCGCCGCGGGGTCGGCGTCGATGGTCGCGAGGCCGAGCCCGGGGATGACGCCCTTCGCGTCGGTCAGCGGCCGTCCGTCCACGTCGTGCTGAACCGCGCCGGTCGCCACGATGACCTGGCCTGGACGCACCCCATCCTCGAGCCCTCCCGCGAGGCCGATCGCGACCGCCGCGCGCGGTTTGAACACGTCGCACCCGTACTGCGTCGCCAGCGCCGCCGCAACCTTGCCCACGCCCGCGACCATCACCACCAACCCGTCGCCTTCCCAGATCGAAAGACGCGGCCCCACATTCTCGGAGCGCGGCATCCTGCGCACGAGCTCGTGGGCTTCCTCATCCAGCGCGGCGACGACCAGGACGGGCCTCATGCCAGTTTTCGCGCGACGGCGGGGCGATTGGGAATGTGGGTTTTGCGGAACTCGCGATCGATCAGGTTGGCGATCACCATATACGCGACCGAGTACGCGACTATGCCCGCCTGGTCCAGCACGCTCAGCCGGCCGAAATGCAAGAGCGCCCGCGCCTCGGGAATGTTGACGAGCGCCACGGTGACGACGAAGGCTCCGCCCAGCGCCAGGAGAACCTGCATGCTCGGCCGCGGCTTGCTGAAAAACCAGTTCTTGGTCCTGATGGCAAACAGCACCACGAGTCCTGTCACGCCGAGGAACAGAAACCAGACGGTGTGAACGTCTTCTGCCGGCCGGCCGGCAAAGAACCGCAGCAGGGCGAACGCCATGATCGCGTTGGCGATGCCGAGAAAGCCCGCCAGCTCGACCAGCTTGCGCACGTCCCAGCGCCGCGGCGTGGAGATGTCGTCGAAGGCCACCATGTCGGTCGCGAGCGCGAGCATCGGCAGGTCGGACAGGAGGTTCAGAAGCAAGACTTGATCGGGCAGCAGCGGCAGGTAGGGGAGGACGAGCGACGCCAGCGCGACGATGATCACGTTCGCGAAGTTGCCCACCATCGTGTAGAGCAGGTAGCGGTTGATGTTCGTGAACGTGCGGCGGCCTTCCTGGATGCCGTCGACGATGACCTGAAGGTTGTCCTCGAGCAGGACGAGGTCGGCCGCGCCCTTGGTCGCGTCGGTGCCGCTGGCCAGCGCGATGCCCACGTCCGCGGCCTGCAGGGCGGGCGCGTCATTCACGCCGTCGCCGGTGACTGCCACGTGCCGGCCGAGATGGCGCAGCGTCTTGACGAGTTGGAACTTGTCCGCCGGCACGACCTCGGCGAAGATGCGGCCGCGCAGCGCGACCTTTTCCAGGTCGGGGCCCTGCATCTCATCGGCGCCGACGATGCCGTCCTCAGGCACGTCGAGGCCGATGGTGCGCGCGAGTGCCGCGGCCCTCTGCTTCGCGTCGCCAGTCACGATCTTGACCTCGACGCCCAGCGCGCTCGCTTCTTTCAGCGCCTGGGCAGCGCCCGGTCGGGGCGGGTCCGACAGTGCGAGCAGCCCAAGCAGCGTCAGGTCGTCGCTGTCGCTCGGCGAGCCGGCGGGCGCGGTCGCCACCGCCAGCACGCGCGCGCCGCCGGCCTGCATCCGCGCGATCTGGCCGTCGACCTGCTGGGCCGTCGCGGCGTCGATCGGCTTGTCGCCATCGGGCGTCCGCAGCCGGCGGCAACGCTTGACCAGCGCCGACGCCGCGCCCTTGAAGATCAGCTCGCGCGGCACTGCCACGCACATGAGCTTCGTCTCCGGGCTGAACTCCTGGACCTTCTGGCGCGGCTCTTTGCCCAGCGAGTCGAGGTCGAGGTGAGAGCCGGCATCGATGATCGCGTCGTCGATCACGTTGACGCCGCGCTCAGGGTAGCTGCTGCACAGCACCGCGGATTCGAGGAGGCTGTCGCGCGGGATCAGCGACCACGCGTCTATGAGCTCGGTGCGGTTCTCGGTGATGGTGCCGGTCTTGTCGCTGCACAGGGTGTCGACGGCGCTGAAGTCCTCGACCGCGGCCAGCCTTCGCACCAGGACCTTCTTGCGCGCAAGCGTCCGCGAGCCGAGCGCAAGCGTAGTCGCGGAAACTGCGGGCAGCGCCTCGGGCACGATGCCGAGTGAGAGCGCCAGGGCCAGCGTCAGCGACGTGAGCACCTGGCCGTGCAGCAGCGCGTTGGCGACGAACACCACCGCGGCCAGGGCCAGTCCGAAACGCAGAAGGAAGCCGGCGAAGCTGGTCAGGTTGGCCTGGAAGTCGCTCTCCGCCCGGGCGCCCTTGACCAGCTCCGCCGTCTGCCCGAACTGGGTGCGGGCGGCGGTCGCCACGACCACGCCCTTACCCTGGCCGCCGACGACCGTGGTGCCGGCGAAGACGACGTCGTTCCAGTCGGTGGGCTTGGCACTGACCACGGGGTCGATGCTCTTTTCCTCCGGCACAGACTCACCCGTGAGGCTTGCCTGGTTGACCTGCAGCAGGTTGCTCTCGAGGAGACGAATGTCTGCCGGCACCAGGTCGCCACCGTAGAGCTGCACGACGTCGCCGGGCACGATCTGGCTCGCGGGTTGGGCAACCTCCGCGCCATCGCGAAACACACGGGACGTGATCTTCAGAATGCCGCGCAGCGCTGCGAGCGCTTTTTCTGCCCTGTATTCCTGGACGATGCTCAGTCCGACGTTGAGCAAGATCAGCAGCAAGATGATCGAGCCGTCGACCAGGTCCCCCGTGACGATGGTGAGGACGCCGGCGCCGACCAGCAGCACGTTGATCCCGTTGCGCGCCTGCTCCGCGACGAGCTTGCCCAGCGAGCGGGACTCGACGCCGATCTCGTTGGCGCCGTACTGCGCGAGCCGCCGCCGGGCTTCGTCTGAGCTGAGCCCTGA
>Ga0070698_100005503_pt1 | contig 13829 bp, 12 predicted proteins | sample KBSK1502metaG_FD_65477 | JGI IMG/M metagenome (GOLD analysis project Ga0070698, IMG submission 65477) | Corn, switchgrass and miscanthus rhizosphere microbial communities from Kellogg Biological Station, Michigan, USA - KBS K1-50-2 metaG | ecosystem: Host-associated > Plants > Roots >...
TGCACATTACACTAAAATGTATGATGATTAGGGGCACGTCGATCTTTGTGGCTTTCTGTTCAAATTTTTCTTTGTTGCCCTTTTGTTGAACAATTCTGTGTTTGCTTGGCCTGAGGACCTTGGGGCGTGCGCAAAATATTCTTCGGTCCGTTAAGGCCCTTCGATCGCGCCCCTCCCAGGAATCTGAAACGAATCGCCAACCTTCGCTCGCCCAGCAAGCTTAAGGCGGAAACACATGACATAGCCGCGAAGCTTGTTGCCAGAACGTTTGGTGAAGTAACGAGTGTTTGAAGAAGAAAATCGGAACGATCTCGAAGGTGAACGACTTCGTATTGAGGTTGGACTAGACAGTTGAGCGCGTGCGCAATCTTGGGCGAAATGTTGTTATCGAAAAAGAACCTCACGCTGCTAAGCGTTTTTCGAATTCGACGCTCGGAACTGAGCGAAGGGTGGTCTTAGATCCAAATCGTCAGTTTGGTCAGCCGATCGTTTTCAAGTCTGGTGTCCGAACAGAGATTCTTTATCTGGCAGTGAAGAATGGCGCATCGGAGGATGAGGTAGCGGAATGGTTTGAAGTGGAGCGGAAGGACGTTCAAGACGCTGAGTAAACAGTTCGCCCGGTACTGCCAGAAATGCCTAGAATAAAGGCGATGCAAGAACAAGGAGCTGCGCGTGTAAGGCCTCTGGTCGTTATTACTGGAGGGAGTTCAGGAATCGGTAGAAGTACCGCTAAAGCGTTTGCGGCCGAAGGACACCCGCTATTGCTCATTTCACGGCGGATCGAACCTTTGCCGGAGCTAGGCGCAGATCGCGTTATCTTTGAGCAGGCAGACGTGGTCGACTACCAAGGAATTGTCGTGGCTGTGAGAAAGGCCGAGAAAGAATTCGGCACAACGGGATGTTTGGTGAACAATGCCGGAGTCGTTGATGCTCGGGATTTCAGAGATATTTACTACGAAAGCTATTCGCATGAAATCGATGTCAATCTCAAGGGTGTTTTAAACTGTACCAAAGCAGTTCTCGGCGGAATGATAGCTAACCGCGCAGGGACTATTATCAACATCAGCTCGGTCAGCGATCGCAAGACCTCTCCGGTCGCGGTGGCGTATACGGCGACGAAATATGCGGTGAGAGATGCGAGCTGTTGGGTAATCCGGATTTTATGGAGCCGGATCAACTGGCTCAAATCATTTTGTACTGCTGGAAATTGCCGTCTAATATCTGTGTTCGCGATCTGGTCGTCGCTCCCACCAAAACCAGTTTCTAGACGTTCTAAAGCACCGAGGATCGCCAGCCTGTCCGGCGATCCCTGAACCATCCAGGTTTTTTTGTCTTGCACATATGGTCTGACTCGTCAGCTTGAAAAGCTCGGGCAGCATGAGCACACCGTCGTTGTTCCCAGAAGACCGCAGAATTGAGCTGCATGTCACGCTCGACTGGTGCAAACAACGGATAGTATTTGACTGGCGACCGTATCATACCGACAAGAAACTGGCTCATGGCGCAGTCTGGGTGGCTGACGAAATCCTCCAATGGCGAATCACCGGAGATGGAGAACCAGACAATTTCGATTGTCCGATTGACCCCCTCTCGATTGAGGTAGCCCTACGATTTGTCTCGCGCCGTTTCCCGGTCGCGAAGCGGAATGTCACAGTGTTCGGACGCAGATCGCTCCTCGAGGGACAGGAGAGAGAGTATATAGGCAAATTCCGCGACCCTTGGCAATTCCTTGCCGGGGAGATTCTTCTCATGGGTGAAGAATTGGTCAGTGCCCGGTCGCAACAGTACCCGCCTCCTGCCGAGCTTGGTTTTGATCCGGAAGCGGTTCATCTGCTGGAAAAAAGAGCGCGCCGAGAGGAAAAGAAGCGACTGGAGCGTGAGGCAATCCAAAAGCGCATTGCCGAAGCCAATAAACGGAATCAGAAACGGAAGGTGCCCTTGCCGGAGCGCCCGCGAAAAGATCGAGCGCCCGACCCTGCGACATCAAGAACAGTTTTGCCGATGCCGGATGTGCGGCTGGAGATTGCTACCGCCCAAATGCCGTCGCACGATCTGTTTGGTACTCATTCCGGAATAGAGGACTTTCTCAAGATCGAGCGGGCATCGCTGATCTGGGTCTCGAATCAATCCGACGATCTTCTTTGTCTTCCATATTGCTCCATTGATCAACTTGAGTATCAGGTCAGGACAGCGCTACGGGTTACCGGAACGCTGCGGGGTCGGGCATTACTCTCTGACGAAGTTGGTTTGGGCAAGACCATCGAAGCCGGGCTCGTGCTCAAGGAATACGTCACGCGCGGGTTGGTCCGCCGATTTTTGGTGCTAACTGTTCCCTCTTTGGTCGATCAATGGGCGGAAGAGCTGGAGAGCAAGTTTGCTTTGAGCTCAGTCACGAGCAATCAGGCGCAATTCCGGAATGATCCCGAACGATTTTGGACCGAAGAGCGTGCGCTCATTGCTTCTATTCACACGTTCAAACAGGACATACACCTTACTTTGGCTGCGCGCCGGCCCTGGGACATGGTGATCGTTGATGAAGCCCATTACCTGCGGAACCGCACATCACGAGCCTGGCAGGCGGTGAACGCGTTGCCCCGGCAATTTTTACTGCTGCTGACTGCGACGCCGGTCCAGAATTCGCTCGAAGACCTTTATAACCTGGTCACTCTTCTCAAGCCAGGTCATTTGCCTTCCCCCAAAGAGTTTCGGCAGCGATTCATCAATCGTGATCGGCCATACGAAGCTCGAGAACCGGAACAACTACGCCAGCTGCTTGGGCAGGTGATGATCCGGAACACCCGAGCTAATGCCGGGATTCAGATGCCGTCGCGTCGAGCCGAAACCGTGCTGTACGAGCCGGATTCTGGGGAACGTGAGTTTTGGCAGAAATGGGATCGCGAACTGCGTACTGCTTTAAGAGGAATGCCTGCCGGCAATGCCAGTCTTTGGGGGCGCTTGCTGTTGCAAGCGCTGGGGAGCAGCCCGGTCGCCTGGATGGAGGCACTGGACAAATTTCCCGAACAGAAGCTCGTAGCGCGATGGAAGACCAATGCGTCCATGGAACGGAGCTGGGAAAGAAAGACTGGTGTTCTTCCGGCGCTGACACGAACCGAAGGCGGATTAGTCATTTTCACTCAGTTTCTCGGCACGCAGATGGCATTGGCAGAGAAACTCGCGCAGAAAGGAGTGAAAACGTGGGTTCTGAACGGGCGAATACCCGCAGCAAAGCGACAAGGGATCGTCGAGACTTTTCGCGAGCAGGGCGGCGCGCTGCTCCTGACCCGCAGCGGAACCGAGGGGCGGAACCTCCAGTTTTGTCACCGATTAGTGAACTTCGATTTACCATGGAACCCGATGGAGATCGAACAGCGGATTGGACGTCTGCATCGGATTGGGCAGAAACGGGTTGTTGAGATCTACAATCTGGTGCAGGCGGGTACTCTGCAGGCACACCTGCTCGATATTCTGCAGGAGAAATTGAACCTGTTCGACCTGGTTGTGGGCGAGACCGGGCTTATTCTGGGCGAACGCTTTACCAGTGAGGATTTTGAAGAGGAAGTCTTCCGCCGTTGGCAGGATTCCGGAGGCGATCTCGCGGGTGCACTCAAGGACCTCGGAGAAGAGCTCAGTCGAAGTCGCGCTGCTCTGGAAGAGATCAAACAGCTCGACGAAACGTTGTTTTCTCACGATTACGAAAGCATCTGATCAACCCGATTCGCCATGAAGTTTCCGAAGATTCCCACCCGGGCCGAGCATCTGATGGAGTTCTTTGAGGATGGGCTCCACTCGCTCGGCGCGATTTGCGAACGCTCGTGGCACGATCGATTGGAAGTCTTAGCGGAAGGCGACGCCGCGCGTCTTTGGCGCGAGGACGGGGAGTTATTTTCCGGCGAGGTCTATTTTCGCGATACCGGTTCGCCCGACCCCGCTAATGCGCAGAGCGAGGTTTTTCCTGGTTGCCCGCTGACGTTTCGGCTAGCGGAAGCGCTCTGGCGCCGGCACCTGGCCCATTCCAGGGTTTGCCTCTCACCGGAGATCAGCGTGAAGGCGCCGTCGAACGACGTAGCGGACAAACTTTGGCAGGCACAGTTCGGGTCCCATGCCGGTTGGCGAACGACTCCGTTCCTGAGGACCTGGATTTTCTCGGTAGTGGCAGCAATGCGTTGCGAGATTCAGGCCACTGACCAGAGCTGGAGCAGCCATCGGTTGGCGTTCACTCTTCCCAATGGCGAACGCGATAACTCGATGGAATTCGCGCTCGATCAAATGAGTCAGGTTGAACCGGCTGAGACGGATTGGCCCCCGCTGGATCCCGATGCAGTGGCGGAGTGGATCGGTCGCGATCTGTGCAGCGAGCTGGCGCTGGAACTCTCCAAAATAAAAGAACGACAACAACTCTTTCTCCGCCGGGAGCTGCACCGTATCGACGAATATTTCGAGAATTACGCGCGCGAATTGCGGGAACGGATGGGTCGCCAGCATAAAGAAGAAGCGGTCAAACGTTATGCCCTTCGTCTGGAGGCTACACGCCTCGAGCATAATCGGCGCCGGACCGACCAGATAGAACGTCACACGATTCATATCGTCCCGTATGTCGACGCTTTGTTGACCGTAGCTGAACCTGCATTTGTGACACAGGCATCGTGGCAAGCCGGCCGCCAGAAGCGAACCGCTTCTGCGCTTTTTGTGCCCAGAACCCGGCGCTGGCATGTGCAGAGGAAAGACGAGCCATAAGCAAAGTAGCCGCATCTTCCAGGTGCGAAATGTCACGGCAAAAAGCTCAGGAAATGGGAATCGAGAATAGTGCGCAAAGGTCCGACGATTCGCCCGCTGAATAAGGATGTTTTTAATGTGCAAGACGTCGCCACGCAGCGATCACGTTTCCTGATCTTAACTTCGTTGCCATGTCCGCCACCCGGAAAACCGCACCGCGAAGATTTGCTTGAACAGAAGTTAGCAAAGGAAGCAAAGGTACTTCCAGCTTCTGCCTCTTAGCTATTTGTCATCTGTCATTTTGTAATGCGCTTCCCTGGCACCGCAGGTGCCGTAGTTCGCCCAGTATTCCGACCAGAGCCGATTATCCGGAAAAGCAACCGCGCCACTGCCAGCCAGCCAAAGGTCGTTGAGTTAGGAGGAGAACATCGCAGTGGTAAGTTAGCTAGCGAAAAAGATCAAACGCCTGGGGATGGTGCTTGTTAAGGCGTGACCCCAATTTCTCTCACCATGCTGGATCATGGATGATCCTGAGCCTTTTCTTGCAGTAACCCAAGGCAGCAAAGAGAATCTCTGACCTCTGCGTTCCTTGTGCTCTTTGTGGCTATTAGTGTCTGTTCGCGTTATCGCGGGAGCTTCAGCGCTCGTGCGCGTCTAGTTGCTATCGGTCGGGATCAGAAGCGGAATCACTTGTCGACCCTTTTTGCGATAGATCTGAAAATCGGTATCGGTCGTGAAAATGATTGCTTCGTCACGTAGCTCCGCCATTCGAACGAGGCAGGCGTCGGCAAAACTCATAGGGGTATCTTGGTAGCGCCGGATCAGGCCAAGAGTTTCGGTAAGCTGATGTTGGAACGAAAAAGCCGAGACAATAATTCCTCGTTCCAAAAGACTGCAAAGCGACGCCTTTCCGCCAGGTGCGCGCTCCAACAGGAACAAACTCTCGGAGATAACTCCTTCACAAGTCAGAAACGACTCGGTCGTTGCCTCGAATTGCGCCCGCGCCCAACTGTGGTGCTGATCGCGTCTCCGCAGTGCGGCCACGATAGGTCCGCTATCGATAAGGACGGTTCTTGCCATATCCTTTTAGATGTTTCCGGTTGGACGATAGATTGGCCGGAAGGGAGTCTGCCTCGATAACCAGGTCTTCCATATGGCTCCAAAGCGAAGAGCGCTTCGACGCGATCGGTTTTCGGTGCAGCCGTTCACGGACGATCTCTGACCTCGTTACATTGCGAGCCTTGGCGGCACCCGCTATTTCCGCGAAGAGAGCGTCAGGAACTTTGATCGTCAGAGTCTTCATCAAAGGAGATTGTAATACCGTTCTGGCAGAATAACAATACCACGCGAACGGATGACGGGCGAAGCGGCGGGACGAATGACGGATGGCAGATAGCAGATGGCCAGATACCGCCGCTATTCCGGACCATCAAAAGTCTGCGGACGGCTCGTGAAGAATTGGCTGATCCCGATACGCAGATCACGTTTCGCGACAATGAGGTCCGGCTCTATCGCGCTGAGATAAAAATCGGTGATAAGATAAAAGTTCATTTGTGTATTGCACACTTAGATCTGACCCTGCGGGGACCATCCTTAACCTCCTTTGCGTACCGTATAGCTACCTTCGCCTTTTCGCGCTCAGCGACTTCTTTCGCGCGGGACTTCGCGATGCGCTTGATCAACTTCACTGGGACGGGCTGTGCGAGCGGAAAGCGGATCGTCCTCTTGTTAAGGTACGGTGCGAGGTCGTCCTTAAATGCGGCGATGACGTAATCGGTGGCGGGGTAAAGCGAGTAGTGCTGCCTCCACCCAGCGAAATAGAGCACGAGCTTACCATGCAGTTTGTATGCCGGGATCTGGTACGAGATCACTTCCTCGGCTCCGGACAACGCCTTGCGGATGGTCTTGCGCACGCACTCGAGTACACTCTGAATCGCTCCGGGTTGCGCGACAATGTACTCGTCCACGGACTTGAAATCGGTCTTGGCCATCGGGAGAGAATAGCTGTGTCACGTCTTGTAAGATACAAGATTTCTCGTCCTGAAGAGCGATCATTTCATTGAATTTCATTGGTAAAGTGAGGCTGCAGCGGAGCCACCTCATCTCAAGACTTCGGCTATTCCTTGGGGGCTGCCCAATCGAACCAATCTATTTTGGATGCTATAAGAAGTATAAGAAGGTCGCGTCTATACAATACAATAGACATTAAGTCCAGAAGGCCCTGAACCAAAGCTAGTCCTCTCAGCATTAGTGTAATGTATAGACGCGACCCTCTACAGCGATCCTCATGAAAATCGGTTCACAGATCAGCCGGCGGGCGCTTGCGACTCCGCTGCGCGGATCAACTTGGCCTTTCTTTAAGTTCACCGATGAAATCAAGGACGGACGGGTGTATCTCACCTTTTCTGTATAACGTTTCGAGATCGGGCAGGTTTTTCTTGTATCTTTTGTAGACGGCCTTCAGCAAGTTAGGCTGCTGCGTAAAATCCGCTTTCCACCATTCGGTTGACTCAAACGCTTCGGGAGCGATCCGGGTTCCCCGGAATTTGGTACCGCTCAGGTCAGCGTATGCTAGTTCTGCGCTGTCTAAGCGTGCCTTTGCAAGATCTGCGCCCGTTAACACTGCACGGATGAATCGCGTCCGGCGGCAATCGGCGTGCAATAACTTTGCATTGCTGAGGTCAGCTCGCGAGAGATCCGCGCCGGAGAGCTTGGCTCGACTCAGGTTCGCGCCCGAAAGGTCGGCTTCACGGAGTACAGCGCCAACCAACCACCAGTTCTGCAAATCCCGCAATCGTGCGCCAATCAGAAAAGTGTACGGGAAAGCATGAGTCACTCCGTTCTTATTAATGAGGGGCAATGCAATCTTTCGCCGCGGTCTGGCGTTCATGAGGTGGCACGCTACGTCGATAGACTCGATGTTAGCGCGTAGACGTTCCGCATTGTCTCGAAGTTCGACGCATGTAGCTTCCTTATGCGCGTCAAGTTCCTCAGTGAGCAAGGCACTGAATTTCCTTAAGATTCTACCGTAGTTAAGGGAATAGAATCCTCTCGGCAGCGTATTAAACAGTGCCTTAATCGCATGTTGGTCAAAGGTAGTCACAATTTCTGCTTCTTTCCAAAGCTTGTCCGGGATACCCTCAATTGCTTCTACTTCACGAGCCGCACAAAATCCGATGAATGCCTGGGCGAAGGCACGAGAAAACGTGGTGTTCAACACCGCAAGAATCTTGAGAGCCCTGACCGGATTCGTCGAGGTAAGGTCGTTGATCGAAGTGCGGATCGAATCTAGCACTAAACTGCTCCTTTCCAAGATCAACCCCGAAAAAAGGTGCACGAACGCGGAGTGAAAATAGCGCGGCTGCCTTTGCGCCATCACAGCAAGGAAGGCGGCAGCGCTGGCCCGCACAATGCAATTGTCTCTTTCGCCGAAACGCCTGAGAGTTTCGTCAAACTGAGTGTCTTGCTGATGGCGAAGTGTCGCACGGTAATTGAACGACATAGATACGATCGCCACACTCGCGGTGATCACCGCTCCTAGGATAGCCCCGAGCGCCGGGAGATTATCTTTGGCCTTTCGCCAAAAGCTAGGAGTCTGCTTTTCGTTGGATTGAGCCTGCAGCTTTTGGTTATAGATCTGCGCTTGGGTAAGTTTTTCCTCGGTTGAGATAGCGTGCGCGCAGAATCCTGCAACTGCCATACAGCAGGCGAGCAAAACGAGGACAATGATCAAACGAAGCCAGGGAGCTACACGATTCAGAGGACTGCGCCGCGACCTTGAATCGTCGCGCGCATCAAAAGAGAGCGGTCGGTTTGTAGGTAACAGCATGGCCAGGCCCGTCGCAGGTCCTTACAAGCCACCTCGATTGCTTCGTACCGATGGTTCCGAAAACTGTCAAGAGTTGAATTTCTCGAATCTACCACATTCTGAGCTACTTCCGCAGACCTTCTGACCGAGACCCTCCTTCGTGAAGGCCTCGCCAAACCAGGCGTCGCCCGCTTCGACAAGGCTTGCCGGTTGGCAGAGGTCTTTAGTGAAAAATTCAAGACTGTTGAAAATCATGCACCAGCGGCGGTAATTGAAGAAAACCCTCCAAAACTCCAACCAAAGATAGCCGCGGAAAGACCGCCGCTATTTCCTGCGCCTTTTGATTTTATATCTAACAACCCATCAAAACTGTCCAAACGATGGGGAGCACGGCAACTTCAACCAGCTATGAAATTCGGTATCCACTCCCTCCTATTCAGCGAAACGTTCACAGAGCGGGACCTCCCGCTGCTGGACAAGGCCAAAGATATGGGCTTCGACGCGGTGGACATTGTCCCGTTCGACATCGATAATTTCCCCGCGAAGCTCGTGCGCCAACGCGCTGCGGATCTCGGGCTCGATATTATCATCGAAATCGGCATGCCAGCGCACGCGAACATTATTTCGCCCGATCCGGCGATTCGCGCCGCCGGCACGGAGCTTACTAAACGGCTCGTCGATCTTAGCGTGGAGGCCGGCTCGCTGCTGTTCGGCGGCGTCAACTACTGCTGTTGGGGCTATCTCACTGGCCGCATGCGCACCGAAGAGGAATGGAAATGGGGCGTGCAGAATTTTCGCACCGTCGCCGATTACGCGCTCACGCATGCGCCTGAGCTAACACTCGCCATCGAAGTCGTGAACCGGTTTGAATCACATTTTATTAACATCGCAGCAGACGCGGTTCGCTTCATCCGCGACGTCGGGCTACCGAATGTGAAGGTGCACCTCGACAGCTTCCACATGATCCGAGAGGAAGACAATTTCGCCGGGTCAGTGCGTGAGACTGGTCCCCTGCTTGGCTACGTCCACGCCTGCGAAAACCAGCGCGGGATTCCCGGGCGCGGCCAGGTGCCATGGCACGACTTTTTCCAGGCCCTTGCAGACATCAACTACCAGGGCTGCGTCACGATCGAGTCCTTTGATCCCAATATGGAACGTATCGCTAAGCTCTGTTGCATCTGGCGCAAATTTGCCGACTCTCCCGAACAACTCGCAACGGAAGGACTGCGCTTCTTGAAGAGTATTGCGAATTAGAATTCCTAAAGTTACATAAAACAAAATGCCGTGAGCATCGCCATTCGCCGCTTTAGCGAGCGGCTCCCAAAGGATGGAGCGCTCCATCGCAAGTTTTCCCTAGTCGAGAAGACCCTGAACCAAAGCTAGTCCATGCGATACGAGAGAATTCGGAGCTCTCCAGAAAAGCCTTTTGTGCACCTTCGAGCTAGTTACTTAAAATCCTTAGTTTAGGAGGCTGAACTCGACTTCGGCTTTCTCTAAAGCTTTACGAGTGGCTTGCAAATCAGAAGCCTCAAAGGCGGAGAGCCCCGATCGGCAAAGCATATTATTGATTAGCGATTTCGTAGTGTGAGCCCGGTCTTGCGACCATCGCGCAACCGTCAACGAAAGCGACCGTCGAGAAGAGTCAGCATCAATGGTTGTGTTCGTGGTCATAGTTTCAGTGTTAGCATTGCCTGTGCCAAGTTTCGCCGGATGGCGCGAGGTTTAGCCTTACCTCTTCAATCTGAGCCAGTTGGGTAGATCACATGGGTCCTGCCAAGAACAACACGGGCCGGCAGACCACTTGAATTAGGGAAACACTTGCCTCATCCCTAGGCAATTTTTGCCTGTCTTACAGACATGGCCAGGGCTAAAACATTCACTGAAGGTTTCGGTCAATTCTCAAGCCTTTCTGACCCTATGCGCTTCTTCTTGCCCGCGGGATCTTCTATTGACGCTCCTATGTCCGTTTCTCTATAGTAATTGCTCTTTCTTATAATATTTATAAGAACAAAGGCTCCTGATGGCTCGAAATCGCGATTTGAAAGACATTCAGGGCGACCGTTCTAGAGTTCGACAGACCCGGTTTGATTGCCAGCAATCATGTCGAGCAGGCGTTCGGATTTATTGTCCGTCTCGTGTCCACCGATTGAAGTGGCGTGCTGGATACCGCGACCCGGCAGCTCGCCTTGCCGGCCACCCAAGCACACACCCTTTTTTAGGGGCTATGAGCAAGATCGGAGTTATCCTGTCCGCCCGAAAAAGATAAAGCGGATCACCGCCGGGCAAAATTAAATCATATGTCCACACTCCTCGCCAAGAATGCCGAAGTCTTGGTGACAATGGACGGCCAACGCCGGGAAGTGAAAAGCGCCGGGCTTTACGCCGAGGACGGTTTCATCAAACACGTTGGCCCGAACGAAGAACTTCCTGCCACGGCCGACACAGTGATCGACCTTTCCGGGCAGATCGTCCTGCCAGGTTTCGTCAATACTCACCATCACCTCAATCAGACCCTTACGCGCAATCTTTTCGCCGCGCAGAACAACAACCTTTTCCCCTGGCTGCAAGCCCAATATCAGATCTGGGCGCGAACGACGGAGGAGGCCTCGCGCGCCAGCACGCTCATCGGGCTGGCGGAGCTCGCGCTCTCCGGTTGCACGACGGTCTTCGACCATACTTATGTTTTTAAAAACGGGAACAACGTGGATTGCCAGGTCCAGGCGGCAAAGGATCTCGGTGTGCGCTTCCACGCCAGCCGCGGCTCGATGTCCCTCGGCCAATCCCAAGGCGGGCTTCCGCCGGATGATTGCGTAGAGGACGAGGCCTTCATCCTCCGGGACAGCGAGCGAGTCATCAAGGCTTATCACCACGCGTCCCCCGGTTCCATGACGCAGATCGCCCTGGCGCCATGTTCGCCGTTTTCGGTCACCATCTCGCTGCTGCGGGACTCGGCCGCGCTCGCCCGCCAATACAAGGTCAAACTCCACACCCACCTCTGCGAGACGCGCGACGAGGAACGGTACACGCTCGAGCGTTTCCAGCTTCGCCCGGTGGATTGGATGGAGACGCACGGCTGGCTGGGTGACGACGTCTGGTTTGCGCATGCTATCCATGTCGATGACGACGAAATCAAAAAGTTCGCCCAGACCGGCTGCGGTGTGGCGCATTGCCCATGCTCGAATATGCGTCTTGCCTCCGGCATCGCGCCAATCAAGAAATACCTGTCGGCCGGCGTGAAGGTCGGTCTCGGCGTGGACGGGTCAGCCAGTAATGACGCCTCGAACATCCTGCTTGAGGCCCGCCAAGCCATGTTGCTCGCGCGTCTGCAAATGGGCCTGCTCCCGCCCGAAGGTCCGCGCAAACACTTCCTCCTCTCGCAGTCGCATCCAATCCGCGCTAAGGAATGGATGACGGCGCGCGAGGCGCTAGAGATTGCCACGCTGGGCGGCGCGCGCGTTCTTGGACGCTCCGACATTGGTTCGCTCGAGCCTGGCAAATGCGCTGACTTCTTCTCCCTCGATCTGCACACCATCGGCTACGCCGGCGCGCTGCACGATCCCGTGGCTGCCACGCTCTTCTGCGCGCCGCAGAGCGCGAAATTCACCGTCATAAACGGCAAGGTCATCGTGCGAGACGGTGAAGTCGTCACGATGGATATGAAACCAGTCATCGAAACCCACAACCGCTGCGCCTTTGCAATGGCGAATGCCTAAGAAATTTAGGCGCCTTTATTTATGGACCTAAACACCATCACCGAAGTACTGCGGCCCGCCGATGCGGACGCCGTGAAAAAATGGGAAAGCGGATACGCGTGGCTGGCGGGAGGGACCTGGTTATTCTCGGAACCGCAAGTTGCGACGCACACGCTCATCGACCTGGAATCATTCAAATGGCCCTCACTGTCCATCTCGCCGGAGGGATTGGAGATCGCCGCGACCTGCAAGGTTGTAGAACTCGATCGCTTCACTGGGCCGCCCGAATGGAAAGCAGCAGCGCTTTACCCGGAATGCTGCCGGGCGTTTCTTGCTTCTTTCAAGATCTGGAACGAAGCGACCGTTGGCGGAAACATCGTCATGTCGCTGCCGGCTGGACCGATGATTTCCCTTACGGCAGCGCTGGAGGGCATCTGCACGCTCTGGCCGCGCACCGGGCCGCCCCGCAAAGTGTCGGTGGTAGACTTTGTGACCGGGGATCACGCAAACGTCCTCGCTCCCGGCGAATTATTGCGTTCGATCTTTCTGCCCGCGTCAGCGCTGAAGAAAAGCTATGCATTCCGCCGCTTCACTCTTACCCATTTGGGACGCTCGGAGGTTTTGCTGATCGGCACCCTCTGCCCGGAACGTGGGGAATTTCTCCTGACCGTCACCGCCTCCACGCTGCGACCGGTACAGCTGCGCTTCAAGAACGTGCCCTCCGCGGAAACGTTGGAGAGCGCCTTGGACGACGCCGCGCCTTTTGACCTCTACCTCGACGACGTCCATGGCTCGCCCCGTCATCGCCAGCATCTGACCTATTATTTTGCCGAGCAAGTTCGCCAGGAACTTTCTCACTGAAGGATTCTTATGAGATACAAGATCAACGGAAAACTCTTCGACGCCGAACCTCGGCCCGGCCAGTGCTTGAGAACTTTTGCCCGCGGCCTCGGCTGGTTCGGAGTCAAGAAAGGCTGCGATGCCGGCGATTGCGGAGCCTGCACTGTCTGGCTCGACGGGAAACCGGTACATAGCTGCCTGGTTCCGGCTTTTCGCGCGGCGAATCGCGAGGTAACGACCATTGAGGGCCTCTCTAGCAATGGTGATTTGCATCCCATGCAGCAGGCTTTTCTCGATGCGCAGGCGTTCCAGTGCGGCTTTTGCAGCGCGGGCATGATCATGACGTCCGCCAGCCTCTCCGAGGAGGAGAAGCAAGACCTTCCTTTTCACCTGAAGGGCAACCTTTGCCGCTGCACCGGTTACCGCAGCGTCGACGATGCTCTTCATGGCAGAAAGTCCGTAGAAGAGGACATCGCCGGCAGGGCCTGCGGGGCGGGCCTCGGAAATCCGTTCGGCCCTGCGATCGTCACTGGAAAGGCCCGTTACACGATGGATGTGGCGATGGACAATCTGCTGCACCTCAAGGTGCTACGCTCGCCACATGCCCACGCACGCATCCAGGGCATCGACACCAAGACGGCGCTGACCATCCCGGGTGTCGTCCAGGTTTTTACCTGGGAGGATGTTCCCCGTCGCCTTTTTAGCACTGCCATACATGAGGATCACCTGGTCGACCCCGACGACACCTATGTTCTCGACAACGTCGTTCGCTTCGT
>Ga0070698_100005504_pt1 | contig 13828 bp, 16 predicted proteins | sample KBSK1502metaG_FD_65477 | JGI IMG/M metagenome (GOLD analysis project Ga0070698, IMG submission 65477) | Corn, switchgrass and miscanthus rhizosphere microbial communities from Kellogg Biological Station, Michigan, USA - KBS K1-50-2 metaG | ecosystem: Host-associated > Plants > Roots >...
GTCGGTGGTGATCCGCAAAGGGCGGTCACAGAGATGGAAAAAGGATTGAGGTTTGGAAATGCGAATGCGTTTCTGCGATTTCATTTGGCTGAAGCCTACCAGGCTGTCGGACGCACAGACGACGCACGGAAACAACTCAATACGATTCTCTCAATGACACCTGATCCAAATTACCTGCCTGAACTCAAAGAAGCGCGAACGCAAGCTCAGCAAATGCTGGATAAAATCAAATAGCAAAGTCATGTAACGGAAAGTTATGTAACGGAAAGGGAAACAACAACATGTCGGCACCGAACTTGCGGTCTGAAAGCATTGACTGAGCAGAATCCGGGGATTGAGGTTCAGTCTGCACAGGAAGCAGACAGAAGAGTGTACCCGACTATGACACGGCTCGGGATCGCGACTATCCGGTAATCGAGATGAATGAAGAGGCGCTCGCGCAAATGCGTTGTGAAAAAGAACTGAAGATAGTTCCCGGCGCGACACATCTGTTTGAAGAACCAGGCACGTTGGAACAAGTTGCCGACTTAGCGGCCGAATGGTTCCAGAGGCATTTAGTACTTGCCGAAGCTTTGCCTCAAAAGTCAGGCAGGGGAGGCGTTGGAAGAAACTGAAGAGAAGGGGGAATCTGTCTTGAGTGCCGTCAGGCACGTAATATTTGTAGATACGGCGAATTCTTTAACGTTTAAGCCCATTTATGGGCGACAGAATATGCCGCTCCTCCGGAGCTCGGGATTCATTAGTCGGCGTTGTTCTACAAATATCTCGCCGCTACGCGGCTCAGAGAGTTCGCCTTGGAGTTTTGGGGCAAAGCTAAGTGCCGAGTGAAACCGTGGGCCAAGAGATTTAGAAAACTTAAGGAAGGAGCAGGACGATGAATGTTAAGGAAATGATGACACCAGATCCGGCATGTTGTACCGCCGATACTTCTTTGCCGGAAGTCGCACGGATGATGGTCGACAAGGACTGCGGAGAAATCCCGGTCGTCGATAACACGTCAAGCATGCAGCCGATAGGCGTGGTAACTGATCGGGACATCGTGTGCCGCACGGTCGCCAATGGTCTTAACCCGGTCGAACTTAAGGCCGCTGATTGCATGACCAAGCCGATTGTCACGGTGAGGCCAGATACATCGCTTGAAGAATGCTGCCGGATTATGGAAGAGAAACTGATTCGCCGAATACCGGTAGTCAATGATCGCGGAGCCTGCGTAGGCATGCTCGCGCTCGCCGACGTTGCACTTCACACGGGCAAGAATGTGGCGGGGCATATTGTGAAAGAGGTATCGGAACCGACGTCAGCAGCTTCGGCGGTTGCTGGCTAATGTTGGATTCGGTTCACCGTAAAAGCTGAAGGGCAGAAGAAAGGAGTAACTCCATGGAAGTCTGGGAACAGAAAGAGAAGTGTGCCCGTCCAGGATGTAACTGCGATGCGTCCATTGGCGATTATTGCAGCGAGCAGTGTCGTGATCCGTCGCCCGGTCAGACGGATTGCAATTGCGGCCATCAAGACTGTCGCTAAGGCATCGGGCCATGCGAAAGGAAATTATGCGCTGAACAATCAAATTGGTCAGCGAAGGAAATCCCGTAGGTACAGGAAGGAGTAAAGTAATGGCAAAACAAAACCAGTCTGCGAACAAGAAGAACAATGGGAAGGGAAATAAACAAACATCAACCTCGCTACAAAAATCGGGCGAACCACGTGGCATTACTCGCCGTGAGAATAGTCCCTCGACCAGTAGCCCGTTTACGTTTATGCGCCGATTCAGCGAAGAGATGGATCGCCTGTTCGAAGATTTCGGTCTCGGGCGCGGGTTGTTGGCGCCGGGATTCGAACTAGGTCTTGATCGGCTCGGATCGTTAGCCGAAGGTGCCTGGGCTCCACAGGTCGAAGTCCTCGAACGTGACAATCAATTAATCGTACGCGCGGATCTGCCGGGTATGACCAAGGACGATGTCAAGGTCGATATTGACGACAACTCACTTGTGATTCGTGGCGAAAGGAGAACCGAGCGCGAAGAAGACGAGGAAGGATACTACCGTTCGGAAAGATCTTACGGCAGCTTCTATCGTCGGATTCCACTACCCGGCGGCGTAAAGGCGGAAGAAGCAAATGCTGATTTTCGCAACGGTGTTTTGGAGATCACCATGCCAGCGCCGAAGCGCGCTGAGGCTGGACCACGTCAGCTCGAAATCACAGGCGAACCAAAAGAGCAGCCGCGCGCCAAAGCCAAGTCGGCCGGGCAAAAGTGATTTGAGGCTTCTCGTACCAGAAGTTTGGGTGAAATCAAATGAATATTTCAGAGCCAAAAAGTGTAACGGTGCCGGAAATCGCACTGATTGCCGCGACGCGCGGCGCGATTGGATTTGGCGCAGGCTTGTTGCTCGCGGGTAAATTCAAGCGCGAGCGAAGGAAGGTGCTGGGTTGGACTCTTTTTCTATCGGGCCTTGCCAGCACCATTCCGATCGCCATGCACGTGTTTGGAAAGAAAGAAGGGAGCGGCACCGAGCACTGAACAGAGTTAGGACTAAGAAATGATCTATCGTGATCGCATTGACGCTGGCAAGAAACTCGCCTTGCGGTTGTCGGAGTACGCCAACCGCGATTACGTCCTGGTCCTGGCCCTGCCGCGTGGCGGATTGCCCGTAGCATATGAGGTCGCGAAAGCACTGCATGTTCCGCTTGATATTTTTCTGGTCAGAAAGCTAGGCGTGCCGGGACACGAAGAGTTGGCTATGGGCGCAATTTCTACCGGCGGCATTCGAGTGCTCAATGATGATGTCGTTGATTATTTGAGAATTCCTGGCGAAGTGATTGACGCGGTAGCCGCGGATGAGTTGAGAGAGTTGGAAAGACGCGAACGTGCGTATCGCGGTGATCGTCCCGAACCGGAAGTACAAGGCAAAACAGTCATTCTGATCGACGACGGTTTGGCGACCGGATCGACCATGCGGGCTGCGGTTAAGGCGCTGCGCCAGCAAGACCCGGCGCGGATAGTCGTCGCGGTGCCAGTCTCCGCAGCTCAAACCTGCGACGAATACCGAATGGGCGTAGATGAAATCATCTGCGCCCAGACGCCGGAACCTTTCATGGGTGTGGGAATGTGGTATCGAGACTTTTCGCAGACCACCGACGAAGAAGTCCGCGAGATTCTCGCCCGATCAGAAAACCTAAACACCGCTGACTTGGAGGATCGAGAATTGATGCATACCTAAGGTAAAGACTCATGGCAAGTGCAAAGCAAAGTCTGGTAGCGAGCGAAGTCAAGAAAGCATTGCATGCTTTTCGTGGCGACGTCCGCGATTATGATCCATTACTTAAGTTGATCCACGGAGCGCGCTTTTGTCTGTTGGGTGCGAGCAGAGTTTGTAGATGGCGTGGTCTTGGATTAGTTGAAAATCAATTCCACAGATTCGCCTCAAGTCGGCATTTCAATAATCTGATTCTCGCGGTACCTTATTGACCACTGACTGACAAATAGCTAAGAGGTCATATGAAAACCGTTGCCGACATATTACAAACCAAAGGACGCGAAGTTTGGACGATCCCTCCAGAGACGATTGTGTTCGAGGCGCTCAAGACAATGGCCGACAAAAATGTTGGCGCGCTGGTGGTGATCGATGGAGCGAAGGTGGCTGGTATTTTGTCGGAACGAGACTATGCCAGAAAAGTTATCTTGCACGGAAAATCGTCAAGAGAACTCAAGGCCCGCGAAATCATGAGCACGAATGTGTATTTCGTAAGTCCAAAAGAAAACCTTGAAGAATGTATGGCACTCTTTACAAACAAGCGCGTGCGGCATCTTCCCGTGCTGCAAGACGACCAACTGATCGGAATCATTTCGATTGGCGATGTCGTCAAGGCAGTCATTGCTGAACAAGAGTACACGATCAAACACCTGGAAAATTACATCACGGGCGGTCGATAAGACGTAACCTGTTCCTTTTAGAAATTGCACCGCTCGGCTCTGCTCTCTTCAAGTCCAACTTACCAAGCAGCAGCAGTGCGACGAACGCCGACATTAAGATAATCAGTAAAGACGCCCGGGTAACCGCGCTAATGCGTCTTTTCCAATTCGACTCTATATTTATTGCGGCTACGGCCTCAGGCTGACCGGACATACGCGCCGTGAGGCTCGCTTTGGATTTCTCCAGAATAGTTGTCAGATTATCGACCGCCTGGTCCTCAATAACTCCACGCTTTATTCTGCCGAACAAGCCGTTGAGTCCGTCGACCCGCGAGCGATTCTCATAGAACAAGTAAGATTCGCTGTTCTCATTCGGATTCTTACCGAAGGCAGTCACTGCCAGCGAAGCGTCAAAATAGTGATTAGCGTAAATCTGTTTCGACACAACCAGAACCTGTGGACCGGTTGTCTGCTCCTGCTTATAAACAACGATATGATTGATTGCGATGACTGGCTTGAGCCCAAACTTAATCTTGGACCATACGAGTGCATTTTCGACTACCGATGGCCCGGATTCGGAAAGCTGTTTGGATTCTGCCGGGAGGTTCCGCGGAATACTCTGACCAAAAGTTGAACCATCGATTAGTGACTGAGTTTGGTCGGCAAGTCTTATCCTCTTCGGTTTGTCATTGTATTCGATCAGAGCGGCGTCACCTTGCCAAAGGTACTGGCGCACGTAGTCCAAGAGCATATTCTTGAAGAGCAGGGTTACCTGAGAATGATAATTGGGCGCCGTCCAATCTATCTCGTTTTGAAAACGCTGCATCATCCCGGCAGAAAGCTTCACCTTGCAATCCCCGGCCACACACGTCTTTAGATCGTCGATGTCTCTGGGTTCTAGCGTCAGACTCTGCAAATCATCAATTGTTGGCACGTTACTGAACCTACCGATTTCCAGAATCGCAGAATCACTCTTTCGAACCATGCTCTCCCGGAAAGATTGAAGGAATGTCTCAGGCGGAACTTGCAGGTAAACCAGTCCGCACACGGCAACTTCCTGCTTGTCCTGAGCCGGAAGGAGTCTTACGACAGGCTGTCCTGAGTCAGTCGCCGGGCCGATTCTGTTGAAGATCACCTTTTCTGAAAGAGGGAAGTTAGACATCGCTGCCGAGACTGGGCGTTGGGCCAAACAAATGCTGGTTGCAGACCACACCAGAGCGCAGCTAATCGCGATTGCCAAAGGAATGAGGCGCGTCAACATAGTGCGATTTCTCTGACTTCTCTGGAGCAATTCGTACACCGCACACCCGATTCTGCGTGCCTTGCATTATCAGAGGCAGTACTCTGGTTGCTCTACTTGTTTGTGAATTTACTATCGTTGGGACTTAGTGGCCCTGATGAATCAGAACCGAACGGTTCGATGTAAAACTGTATGCGAATGGCTTGGGCATGATGAAGTTCTTGCGTCAAATTAATACCAGCGCGGCCGAGATTTTCAGCGGCACCAGCAAAGAGCTTTGACCGACAGGAAAGGTAGGGAATTGCTATCGGAACGGTGCCGCCAGACAAGTCCCTCTTTCATCTCGTAAAGTGTCCATTGGGCATAGCACAAATCGTTCATCCACTGTTTCCGGTTCGGCAAGGCGGAGATTGGATGTCAGTCAAAGACCTGTTGCATACGCTCCAGGCCATCGACCATTCATCAAAAAAGAATACTGGAATCCCCTCTAGGGCAGCGCCTCAACGCGAGAGTTGCTGCGAAACACTTCACGGCCACGCTCCTACGGCTTGCGCGCAATCCAGATGTGTTCCTCCGCCGTGGCCTCGTCGAACGGCGTGCGCGTGAAGTCTCCGAAGCAGGCCTCGATCAAGAATCCGGCCTCCTCCAGTAGACCTTTGGCCTGCGCCGGCTCAAGCCAACTAAGGCTCAGCCGCCGATACTTGCGCTGGACCACCACGTCATCTCGATCCAGCTCATCTTCCCACGTGACCATTTTGATGGACCGCGTCTCCTCGTGCACAAGCGAAGTCAACCACAACAGCACATCCGCGCCGTTGGGAGACTTATACTCGGCGCGAAGCTGCACTTGGCGCAGCGCAGCCATGCGGGCCGGAGTCATCAGGGCGTCATCGAAGATGAAGCGACCGCCCGGCAGGAGCTGCGAGAAGACGTGACTGATCGCGCGGCGCTTTTCTTCGAGGGTTGTGAGGTGGCCAATGCTGTGATACGGCAGGCTGATGAGCGCGGCGGGTTGCTCAAGCTCAAAGAACCGGAAGTCTGCCTGGATCAGGGTCAGCCGGTCACTCACGCAGGCCTGCGCTGCGCGCGCCCGGCAGAGTTCGAGCATCGCCGCCGATAGATCCACGCCGATGACACGAGCTCCTCGCACAGCGGCCGGCACCGCAATGCGACCGTCCCCCACGCCGAGTTCCACGACGGGACCATCGACCGCCGCGTAGGCATCAAGATAGAAGGGTAAGCTGGCGCGAGATGACGCGGCCGTCCCGACCAACACGGCGTAGATGTCGGCGAAGCTGTCATACTCGCTGGGCCCGGATTTTTGCAGATTAAGGTCTTTCGTATTCATCGCCAAACAACGCCACCGCGTCCTTTAATGTTCAGTCTCATAGAGCCATTGCCGGCGAAGTCGTGGCGGCATTGGTCACGGATATTCTTCATGAAGCTCAATGACCGCCCCGGATCGTTGCAGTGCACGGTAGTAGCCGGCCTCCGCCTCCGGTGAATGGCCCGATCGAGGCGATGCTTCGCCGGCCTCAAAGTAGTGGTGCTGTCCTGGAGCCATAGAGTCAAATCCCAGGGTATATACTGGGTCGACGAAGCGGAGCGCATGGGTAACAGCGAGCATGCCTGAAGACGGCTCGATGCCTCCCATCTTACCTCGAACGTAATCCAAAACTTCCCGGGAGATCAACTCACAGCGCGAGAATTTGTCGCTCAGCTCGGCGATGAGGCGCTGGTCTCGCTCCGGCCGCGCATAATTCGATGCCAGGAGCAAGGACTGGGCTCCGCTCCGGATGGCGATCTCTGGAGAGCCGCCCTGAGGTCCGACGTTCCGGCACCAGACATCGGTTTTCGTTCCCACTTGCTCTTCGTAGGGAGCCAACTTGAACCGATTGAAGCGAACGACTACATCAAAACCATCAATCTGACTTCCTTGCCTACTACGCAATGCCGAATAACCGTTACCGACGAATATGACCGACTGGCCTTGCCTAAAAATAGTTGAGGACTCTTTTTCCCCGACTGCCGGTCCTGCCAACTTGGAAGCATTCTGACTCGTCATCGTCTTCATCGCCAAATCGGAACGGGTCTTCTCTTTGAACAGATGTTCATCCGGTAGCGCTAAGCCTCAGGCTGTGACCACACGGCCCACCGGCGTCGCTGTCTATCATCGTCCTGAACGCATCTCGCTTGCCGACTCGCCAGAGGTTCACTGCCAGCATAGGAAGTGAGTAGTGTGGGCTTCCTGTTCATGGTCTATAAGACGATAACGTGTCTTCAACGGAACGGCGAACCATGAATCCAGGCTGCCAAAGCGAACCTCTCGCCGCTTTTTATAGGAGATACGGTGTGAAGCATATGCGAGGGAAACACCACCGCATCACCGATATCCAGTCGAAATACCTCCGTCTCGGCGATCGTCAGAACCCCGCCGGTAAAGGAATCTTTGGGCACCAACTGAATCGTGCAACTTAACTTGCTCGGATCCGGGACTCGGTAATCTGCATCAATATGAGGACGGATCCAAGCGGCCGCGCTATATCGCAGGACGGAGACCGGTTCATAGATCCCGGTCAGCGAAAGGCGCCAGATCTCCGCATTCAGCTCGGTGGCTTTCTGGGCAAATCGCTTATAGATCAGTTCGTCGTCTTCCGGCAACAGCCGGCACGCCATCGTGGTGGATGCCTGACCGTAGCGATCGCGTTCTATGCAAACGAGACCTTTTCGCTTGGCTAGAGAAATTAGTCGCCGGCAATGACTGGGGGACAGAAACCCCTTTATCTTGACAGCCGCCGGCAACGATTTAACTTTTAGCGGGATAGGGTAGATGTGATGTTCCCTTTGCATGTGGTTGTGACCTTCAGAGTCTAACGCCAAAAGGTTGCGGCCATGGTCCGGGATGAACTGTCGTATCGCTCGTTTGGTTAATCTGCGGCCATGACCGGCAGGCAGTTGTTATTGGAACAGGTGCCGCCAGGTAAGCCCCTCTTTCATTTCGGGAAGCGTCCATTGCGTATAGCACAGATCGTTCAGCCATTGTTTCCGGTCCGGTAAGGACGGAGATTCAATATCAGACAAGGACCTGTTGCAGATGCTCCATACCATCGAGCCTTCATCAAAAGCGAATACTGGAATCCCTGCCACTAGAGCTTCGACGCCGGAGTTAGAGTTGAAGGTTACTACGGCCCAGCCGTTTTCCAGATCCTCCGAGAGCAGCTTCTGGGTGGAATACTTGCAGCCTTTGATGGGCGGTAAGGGCGCTTGAGGGTGCGGCCTGAACACGACCGGCCTCGTACAAGTCTGTAGCGCCGCCGCGCACTCTTTGAGCCAAGCCACGTGATCGGTACGATCTACGGAGGCGTCCCACGGCACTTGACCGCAGAGGATGATGTTTTCGCCCTGCTTGTACGGCTGGAGGTTTATCCCTAAAAGGTTGGCCCGGTCACCTGGCATTCCCACATTGCGGTAGTTAGCCCGACCGTTCAATCCGTTCAGGCCGGCGGCCCAGTGGTTTGTGTCTTCGGGACCGCGGTTGAGGTAGCCGCCCTCCAATACCACCACATCACGATTTTCATTTCTCTGCTGAGCGATGACCTGTCCCCTGGGCCAACTATCCGATATCTGAATCTTATTTACGCCGAAGACCACCGCGACGTCCGCAGGTTCGTACTTGAAATCCTCGATTAGCTTCTTGGGTTCGGGACAGCCTTCGTAAAACGCCAGGATTACTTTGTCATATTTGGCTCTACCATCCAGGTAATGATTAATCATAGACAACTGTGGCGCAGTCTGATCGGTCTTCGGTAATGAGTCAACCCTCGAGCTGTGATGGAGACGGCTCGCCGTATTGCCGGCGAGCCGCTGCTCATCATCCCCGTTTGCCCGGCGCGGCTTCTTACCGCACCGGAACGAGCCTTAGTGGTGCTCAGGAATGTAACCCTGACAGTTACCTGGGTAGCCTGCAGCCGGCACGACGCGCACCAGTTGCATCATCCCTCGATCTTCGTGGGCTAGGATATGGCAGTGAAGGACGTAAGTGCCGTCGAAGTCCAAATACGTTTGCCGGATTGTGACCTTGCTTTGAAAGATCGTTTTGCCGTCCGCGCTGATCTGCCCGCCGGGCATTGTGATCACATCCTGCCAGACGTAGTTGCAGACGGGCTTGCAGGTCGGGCAGGCTAACGAGCAGGGCGGCGTATAGGTAGTGTACTTGATGTTCCCAGCGATCACCGGCTCAGGTTTTTTAGTAGGATCGATCAGCACAGGTATTTCGATCTTGATCACCTGAAACGGATTGATGTGGATGTGGAATGGGTGGGGTGTGTTAGTCCAATTCTCGAGCACCCAATCCTGCAACCCGTCGAGCGGCATGCACTGGTCGACGATCTCGCCCGTTTCGCCGAACTGTTTGCCGTTGATCATGAAGTGTGGCGGGAATCCAAAAGCATCCAGCCCCGTTGCGCTCCTGAGCGCCTCCCATTGAAACTTCACCGGCGAACCTGGATTCGTGACGTCGTTCGGGCCGGGCTTGGGTAGATCCTGTAGGAACTTCGGCATCGCCGGCCAGTCTTGGGGGAACGCCCCACCAGACGGCGGATCTGGTGTGCCGGTGACATTGACGATAAGCAAAGTTGTCCCCTTAGGATTCCTTCTCGGATTTATGCCGGTCACAAATGTATAGTTACCGGCTTTCATTGGCGCCTGGACGAGGACGTCGGCGCGATTCCCGGCTGCCAGCGCGAGTCCGCCAGGCACTTGGCCGGTGGTCCTCAGGAACGGTTGATTTTTGTAATTGTCCGGGCTGAACTGCACGCCGTCCGCTGCCGTTTGCTTGAATGTGAATCCCGGTGTCTGAAACAGGTCGTTAGTAAGCTTGCCCGGATTATTTCCATCCGTGGCGTTTACCATGCGCCACAATTGGACCTCGCCCGGCGCCATGGTAATTGTCGGTGTCAGCTTTCCATTAACCAGGACCTGTTTGATCCCCTTACCCTGACCCGGAGGGCCTCCGCCTGTGGGGCTCTTGGGTTTCTCAAGATTCTGGCTGGTGTCGAACTCCTGGAAGACGATGATCTTCTCGTGGTTCCCGTAATTTTCTCCCCATTTATAGAATCCCCGAATGACCTGGTCATAGCCATCGGGCTGAGTCGATTCAATAATGAACGCCCCGGCCAGGCCATTAAGAATGTGAAGCGAAGTCGACCCGTGCTTATGCGTATGGTACCAGTGGGTGCCCGGCGCCTGACCCGCCTGCCAGTTTCCGGAATTATAGTTGGGTAGGGGAAAGAAATTAGGAAACGCACCCACGAGGTACTGCGGCCATTGGCCGGCTTTGATTGCCTCCATGTCCGCATGGTAAAGGGACTCGGGTGGTTTCAAACCATTCTTTTTAGCCGCGGCCGCGGCCGCTTCGTCGTGCTTCTGGATCAAGTCCATCTGCTTGTCCCGGTAATCAGATGGCATATCGTTCCATTTTTGCGGAATCTTTCCGCTGTCGAACATCTTGTTGAAGGTGGCTGTCCAATCCTGCTGATTCGGTTGGGGCAGCACCTGCACCAGCACGTTATCACCCAGCCCATCCGGATCGGTGTGAGTGCCATGGTAGTGAATGTTTGCGGTGCTTGAGCCGTGAAAGCAGTTGGGAAATTTGTCGTTGCTGGGATAGGGGTTGACCTTTCCAGCCCTGGGATCCGGCGTGATAGCGGGATTTGGGTTTGGGGTGGCCGCGGGGGCGCGTACACCGCTCTTGTCACACCCGAAATCGGAAAGTCCACCGGGACTTTCCGTGACGAAAGTATAAGGAAACAGACTGTCGTCAATCTTATTCAGGAACGAAATCTCCACCAGGTCTCCGACACGAGCGCGTAAAGTCGGCCCGGGGCCGATCTCTGTTCTGGGAGGCGGCACGGGGTCTTTCGGATCCCAGCCGCGGAGCTGACGCAAGGTCGCAGTGCCGACGTTCGGTATCATGTAATCACCGGCAGTGAGTTCCATCACACCACGCAACCTTCCGACTTTTTCACCGGTGCGGTAGCGGATCTCGCTTGGATTGGTAAAAGGAGGGCTGCCCAACTGGGGCGACGACTCCGAAGATTCAAGCGGATGCGCGCCGGTGACGCGGCCGAAGTATGAGAAAGCAACGAAAGCCATTCCCAGCACCACCCCGATTACCGCGATGACACCGACAGGCCTCCTGATGGAGTGCCACTTCGAGATCGGTGGCAAGTTGTCGGTGACGCCCGCCTCATGCTTGCTGTCGGCGTGTGGTGCGCTGCCGCCGACCACGTTTTGTCTGTTCGCCTTTTTCATGTGAATCTCCTTCTTCATCGCTATGGCCTGGGATATTTCGCCAGTCCCGATCAAACTACTTTCATCGAGTACTGAACCTGCTGGAGGTTCTTCCCCATGGCGTCGTTTACCGTGAACGTGAACTGATAAGTTCCCACCAGGGAAGGAATGCCGGCCACGTAGATCCCCTGGTTGTCCGTTGAGATGTTCTGTATAAGCACCCCCGGTCCGAGGTTCCCCTTGCCGGACTGGATTACTTTGCCTGAGTCGTCGATGACTTGAAATTCCTGGCCGCTGACGGTATACGGCGACTTTCCTCCGACTACCACCTGCACCGGCGCCGCAAACGGAGTGTTTACGCTGACCTGCGGCAGCGTCGTAGTGCCGGCCGCGAGTTGCGCAAACACGTTTATGATCCCCTGCTCGCCCTGGTGCAGTTTGCACTTGTAGGTAAGCGAATACGGCGGGGTCTGGTTAATCGTAGGCGGTGGGGGCTTCGGGTTTGTCACCTGAGGCACCCGGACGGTGCATTGGCTCGAGTTTGCAGATGGTGCTGCACCGATTTCATTGTCGCAAAAGTCAGGGGACGTCGCGTTGGGATCCCAGTAAGGCCAATGGGCCTGCTGGGAATCCAGGTTGGTGAAAAACACGTTCTCAGTGATATCGATGTTCACAGTTTGGAACGAGACCGTGCCGTTGCTGCGAGTTATTTTGATCTGGGCCATCGTCTTTCCTTTCGCTTTCAACTTGTCTTTCAAATTCTCTCGCAAGTAGTTTGCGAATTTGAAATTTACAAACGCACCGTTGACGGCAGTAGTAAACGGGTGCGGTTTGTGATCGAAACGAACCGAGGAGTTTAATAGGATTGAGCCTTACCTGATTACTGAAACTGCTCTGGCTCGCGTCCGTTTCACAACGACTTACTACAGTTTCGTGACGGATGAGTCGACGCTAACGAAAATCAAAATAGATTCCTCGTCCGTGCTCGTCAACTTTTTGGATTCGACAATTCGTCGGCACTTTACGTCAATGCGTGATTTAATGCAATATCTTTCGCCAAGAAAGTTGCTAGACGGCGTTTGAGGTTTCGCGAGAACATTATCGCTATAACGTATCCTCTCCAAACCGGGGACTTGCGCGTGGTACCGGAAACTGAGAGACATTGTGACTCAACCGATTCGCGTTCTCATCTGCGGCACCGGAAGCGGCGGCCAAACGTTGGCGGGAATGATTTCCGCGCGGCCGGGCGTCGAGGTTCGCGTTTTCACTCAGAATGCCGACAAAGCGCGCGACTGGGAGAAGATCATGGAAAGTGACCGCTTGGCGGTCACGGTGCGGAAAGGAAGGGGTGAGCAAGTCGCCTTCAAAGCAAACTCCTTCACAGTCACTAACGAGCCCGACCTGGCGGCGCGCGGCTGTGATCTGATCCTCCTTGCTATCCCTGCCTTTCTGCATTGGGAATATCTCACCTTATTGCAACCATACCTCGAGGAAGGATGTGTTCTCGTGGGTCTGCCGGGACAAAATGGATTTGAATTCGACGTCAGGAAGGTGTTGGGCCCGGGACTGGAAAACTACATCCTGATGAATTTCGAATCGCTGCCCTGGATATGCCGTACTGTCGAATTTGGCAGGAGGGTGAGAATTCTCGGGATCAAAAGTAATCTGGTGGGCGCCATGCGCGGAGACTTGGCGGGGGCCAGGATTGCGGATCCTTTGGGGACCATCCAGCGTCTTCTGGGAGAGCCGCCAAAACTGTCTATCTCAGGACACTTGCTTGGAATTACTCTGCTCTCGCCGAATGCGTACAGCCATCCTCCGATCATGTACGGGCGCTGGAAAGACTGGGATGGAAAAGCTCTCGACTGTCCGCCATTGTTTTACCAGGGTATCAACGAAGAGACCGCAGAACTCCTCGCCCAACTCAGTGAGGAAGTCGTCGCGACTAGCAAGCTGATCATGGAGAAGCATCCCGGCGTAGATCTTTCCCAGGTTATCCCGATGTATGAATGGGACATCGCTTGTTACGGAAACGCAATTAGAGATAAAACCAACTTGATGACGGCGCTCCGGACGAATTCCGGATACGAGGGCATCACCCATCCCATGATCCGGACTTCAGATGACAAATACATACCGGACTTAAATCACCGCTTCCTGGCGGAAGATGTGCCGTTCGGTCTGGTTGTCATCCGCGGCATTGCTGAGATTGCTGGCGCGCCGACCCCGGGTATTGATAAGGTCCTGTTGTGGTGTCAGCAGAAAATGGGTAAAGAGTATTTGGTCGGATCGAGCCTGAAGGGCAAGGATCTAGCGACGACGCGGTGTCCACAGAAATACGGTTTGAGCACCCTTTCGGGAATTCTAGGTTCAGACGGCAGAGGGTGGTC
>Ga0070698_100005506_pt1 | contig 13828 bp, 27 predicted proteins | sample KBSK1502metaG_FD_65477 | JGI IMG/M metagenome (GOLD analysis project Ga0070698, IMG submission 65477) | Corn, switchgrass and miscanthus rhizosphere microbial communities from Kellogg Biological Station, Michigan, USA - KBS K1-50-2 metaG | ecosystem: Host-associated > Plants > Roots >...
ACATCGCAACGTTGGTATCCCGATGTCGAGAGCTGCTCCGTTGCCTGGTCGCACTGATGAGAGCCGTCTTCTGGATCGCGCTCGGCGTCGCCGCCGGCGCGTTGATTTCCCCGGTCGCGGCGCTGGTCGAGCGCCAGCAAAGTTTTGGCGAGGGCGAAATAATCCCGCGCTTCGACCCCTGGGGCGGCGACCGCATGGCAGCGGACTGCGTCGCCGACAGCATGGACCCGGCGAGGGGCGGCGCCGATCCCGACGGCTTGTGGCGCATCATCTTCAAGCTGCCGCTGCCGCATCATTGCCGGCGGCACCTCCAGTGAAAGCGAGTCGCAAAAAGGCCGCTCTGGTTATTGCCGCCGGTCTCGGCTATCTGGGGTCATACGCGCCGACCCAGGCTCAGGAGATCGGCACGACGACGTTCGCGCGGTACGCCATCCAACATCTTATTAAGTCATCCGGGTTCGTGTGCACTGAGGTGGCCCGCGCGTTTATTCCGCCCATCTCGCCCAAATCTCTCGGGATCGAATGCGAGAGTGGTTACAGCAAACGCTATTTGTTCTATATCGACGATTACGGCGGCCGACACGTAGTTCGCTATATCGACAGCTACATTCCCGACGGCCGGCACCGGTGATTTTGTCCGGGGGTCAAGATTGGCGGTACCGGGCCCAGGACCGGCCTATTGCTGCCCCCTGCACTGCAGGTCGATGCGCACCAGCTCGCCGTTGATGTACCAGGGCGTCGCCGCCTCGATATTGCGCTCGCGGCCTTCGAGGACAATCTTGTCGCCCTTGCGCGGCACGCGGACATCGCCGACCGGTGTTCCGACTTGCGCGCCCGGCCAGCCGGCGCGCTCGAGGTCGGTCGGCGAGATCGTGACCTTGGTGTCGCCCTGGATGATCTGGTCGCCGAGCTCGCGCGGCAGGTAGCCGACGGCATAGGCGCGCACCCGGGCCTCGAACCGCGCCTGGTTGGTCGTGCCGGTGATCCGCACCAAGAGCGCATCGCTGCCCTCGGCGGCCAATTCCTGGTCGAGGTCGGCGCGGTCGCTCATCTGACCGCCGCGCGGACGCTGACCAGGGTCGAGCCGGCGTAGACCTCGGTGCTGACGACCTTGACGCGCAGGCGGTCGCCGAGGATGCCGTCGACGACATAGCCGGCGCCGAGCGCCCCGTCGGTCGGCGTGACGACGCTCTCGTCGGCGGCGAGACCCGAGAGGTTGACGAGCTCGACCGCGCTCGCGGTGTCGAAGCCAAAGCACGCGATGTCGACCGGCGTCGTGCCCTGGTCGATCGAGGTCTGGATGAACACCAGCACCGCGGCGCCGCCGCTGCCATAGGCAAAGCGCGCTTGCAATGTGACGGCGGTCATGCCGTCGAGATCGTCGACCCATTCCGTCGTCTGCGTGCCGGCCGCGGTGATCGTGAGATCGCCGAGATCCTTGATGCCCGGGTTGTTCATGAGGCTGGCCTCCGACAAAAATACGCATTTAAGCGTAATTCGTTGCTTGCAATCTCTACGCGGAATGCGTATTTTATTCAGGGATGGATTTGACCCCCTGGAGACCAAAAATGCCGACGATCCTTTACCGCGACGGCGCCGCAGTGTCGGTTGCCACCATCCTCGAGGAATTGCGCTCTGCCGCCGAGGATGCCGGCGTGCCGGCCGAGACGGCCGATGCGCTGCTCGCCAGCGCGCTGGCCGGCGACGCCTGCGACCAGGAAATGCTGGAGAATTTGATCCCCGGCCTCGAATGCATCACCGAGCCGGGGTTCGGCGCGTGAGCGCAATCACATTGGCATGCGCCGAGAGCGAGCTTCCCGAGCATCTCTACTTGGCGCACGCGTCGGCCCGCCTCATTCTCGACCCGGCGCCATCGGCCGCCCCGCAAATTGTTCCCTGGGAAGACTTGCCCGCCGCCGAACGGCTTCTATGGCAGGAAACCGCCAAGCGGCTGATCGCGTTGCACGGGGCTCGCCAATGAGCGAGCTTCACGACCAGGCCGCACTGCAACGGATGTTTGAAGAAACCCGGAAATTCGTCGCCGAACAGCACAAACTGATGGCCGAGGGCGACAAGCTGCGCACCGCAAAGCTCGACCGGGAGCGCGTCTGGTTCCCGTTGACCGTGGCGATCTCCAGCGCCGCGATCGGCGCCGTTGTCGCCAAGCTATTTCACTGAACGAGAACTCGTGATGACTCCCATCGAATTCCGCGCCTTGCGGCAGCGTCTGGGCCTGACCCAGGCGGCGTTCGCCGCGCGCTACCACCTGTCGCGTCGCACCGTCGAGGCGTGGGAGGCGGCGCGGCACGGTCTACCGCAATCGGCCTCTATGCTCTTGACATTGATCGATCGCGAGCCCGAGACGATCGCCGAGATCCTGGCGCGCGCGCCTGTTTAGGCTACGGGCTGCCGGCGATAGGGCGACAGCCGCGCCTCGACACCAGAGGGCAGATCGAAATTGCCGCCGGCGCCGGTGCCCCGCGCCCAGGTCTTGCTGACGACCCCGTAGACGTTGCGCGTCGTGAGGCGCGGGTCCTGGGCGGCGAGGTACCAGGAGTCGACGGCCCAGATCCGGGCCGCGCGGTCGAGATCGGCCGGGATGTCCGCATAGCCGCCGACATAGGCGACGACCGCGGATTTTTGCACATACCAGATCCACGGATAGCCGCGGTCGTCGAGACGAAAGAGCAACCCGGTCTCGTCCTCGAGCCGATAGGCGGTCGGCGCGAGCACCTCGTCGTCGAGCGTGACGCTGGCGATCGATGCTACCGGGAAGCGCGCCAGGCGCAATATCTCGGCTCGCGCACCGCCGCCCCCTCCATGCCAGAATTGGCCGCCCCAGCTGCCGCCGCCGCGGTGGTTGAGCGCGTCCGGATCCGGCCAGAAGGTCTCGCTGACGGTCTCTTCGGGGAACACACGGCCGCAATAGGTCGCGATGTCGGCCGAGGCGTCGGTGATCTGCTGCTCGAGCAACGCCTTGTCCGCCGCGGTCGCGGTGTCGGTGATCTTCAGCTCGGCCAGTACCTTTGCCAAACTCGTCAGATCGTAGCTGGCCGCGGCGGTGGTGACCGAGACGATCGATTTCACGGCGACCCCTCCATCAGAAGCTCTTGCAGCGGCCGGAACGGGAACTCGGCGATCGCGCTGCCCGCGGTCGCGTTCAGCACCTCGACTCCGGCGCGCTCGGCCGCTGCGCCCCAGCCGCGCCAGGCCGGCAGAAAATCGGTGCGGTAGACGAGCTCGATCGGCGCCCCGTAATCATCGTGGAAATGCGAGCGGCCGCCGACAAAGCGGCAATCGTAGCCGAGCAGGACCACCCGCCTTGCGCCCATGGCGATCGCCAGGCTGACCGCGAGATGCCCGCTCGAGCGCCCGTAGCGGATCACCGGGTATCCTCCCTGCTGCGACCCCGGCGCCGGGAAATCGGAGCCATGGGTCGTCACCACCCGGGTGAGCTTCGGGTACGCGGTGGCGCAGCGGTTGGTCGTGATCGCAAGACCTGCCCACCCCTCGACGGTTGGCCGATGGCGCAAAAACCAGTCGAGGTCGCGGAAGAACAGCACCGCCCCCGGCGCGAGCGCCGCGGCGGCGTTGATCGCGATCGTCGGGCGGCCGCGGAGCAGCGCGACCTCACAAGGGTCGAGGCTCGGACCGCCGCCCAGAAGAAAGGCCGTGCGGCCGGCGAAACCCGGCGTCACCTGCGGCGGCTGTCCCAGATCTCGCGCAATAATTGCCCGATCGGAACCCCGATGGTCTGGCCGAGATACAACATCCCAAACATCATCAGAAGGTCTTTCAACGCGTCAACCATCCGCGGCTCCTCCGTGGTCCTTGCGCGTGATGTCCTCGCCGAGCGGCTCGAGGTAGTAGATCTCGAGCGCCGCGACCGGCTCCGGCCCGGAGAGGAAGCGGTGATATTCGCCGGGCCGCACGGTCGTGAAATCGCCGGGCCCGAGCTCGGTCGTGTCGGTCAATGCGTAATCGAGCTTTTCGACCTGGATCCGCAAGCGCCCGGAGATGACAAAAAAGCCGTTGTGCTTGAGCTTGTGCATATGCAGCGAGCAATGCGCGCAAGGCAGGATCGAGAGGTGGTGCACCTCGATCAGCGGCGTGCGCAATAAGAGCCGCGTGCAGCCCCAGATTTTGCCGAGCACCATGCCGCCGCTCCTGATATAATTCGCGCCGCGACGGATAGGGTCCTGCAGAGCATGAACAAGTCGACGGCGAAGCTGTGAGCGAGGATGCAGCCCAACACCCGCGCGAGATCACCTTGGAGCTGATCTTTCGCCAAGGACAACGGATCCTCGGCGAACTCGGCCAGATCCGCGAAAATCAGGACGAGATTGTCACCCGGCTCGCCCGGGTCGAGCGTGAGGTTGTCGACCTCCGCCGCGATATTCTCGGCTTGCACGAGGATTACGTCAGCCTCGCGGGCCGGCTCGATAATCTCGATCGGCGCGTCGCGCGGATCGATCACCGGCTCGGTCTGGTCGACCAAAGCGCCACTCCAGGCTGACCGGCAATGACGGACGAAAAAATCATTCGACTGTGCAAGGACTGCCGCTTTGCCGAGCTGGTCGAGATCGACGAGCCGCCGGCACCGCCCGCGATGGTGTGGCGCTGCGCGCATCCCAGCTCGAAATTCACTCCCGGGCCGGATTACGTCACCGGCAAACCCGTCACCCCGTACCAGCTGCGTTGCCGTGACGCCCGGTACTTCGACCACGCCGGCCGCTGCGGCCCCCAAGGGCGCCATTGGGAGCAGCGGGGATGACCACTCGGCTGGCGGCGGTCTTGCTGGGGCCGTGGCCGTTCTGGGCCAGCTTGATCGGGTTCATCGTGGTCGTTGCTTCCGTGGTCGCCGGCGTGCTGTCCGTCGTTGAGCCGAGCGCCAAGGAAAGGCAGGTCTGTGATCAGGCCGTCAGCACGCTACTGTCCACGACCGACGCGCTGGAATTACAGCGCGCCATGTTTTTGATCAGGCGGCTCGACTGCAGCGTCCGCCGACGGCTTTAAATCACCAAGAGTCCGCGTCCCTCACGCCGGCGACGATCAAAAAGAACGTCCAGGCGCAGGCGGCGACGAAGAGAACCCCAAAAGCCCTTTTTTTCAGATCGGCGAGATCTCGGCGAGCGCGCGGAGCCACTCCGCGGCGAAGGGCGCGGTCTCGCGACCCGGCAGCAACGGGATGCCGTCGGTGAAGTGTACGGCGCGCGGCGCGATCTCTTGTGCCGAATGCCCGGCGAGCCAGTTCCAGCTCTCGTCGAGCCCGCCGATCTCGTGGTCCTCGAGCCAGCTCAGCGCGTGCAGCCACTGGCCGCGCACATTGTTGACGCGATGCGGCGTCAGCAGCAGGTTCGACGGGTGGCCGCAGTTCCACAATACCGCGCTCGACCAGTTCTTGCGGAAATACCGCGTCTGCGCCTGGCCTTGCATCTTGACGGTTTCGCGCGGGGCGTGGTCGTGCTTGACGACGCGCACGGCGAAGGCCGGATCAGCGAGGGCGAACAGCTCGGCGACGTCGGCGCGCCACAGAAAGTCGCAATCGCAATAGAGCGCCGGACCGCGCCACTGGCACAATGCCGGCACGAGAAACCGGGTGAAGCTGAATTCGGTGCTGTAGGGCAGCCGGTCCCGGCAATCGACAAACTGGTCCTCGTCGTGGCGCCAGTCGCGCCGGTAGAAGCCGGCGTGGCGCAACCGGCGCTCGTCCAACGGCTCGATCAAGAGCGGGATCGAGGCGTGCTGGCGCAGCGAGGCGACGCAGACCCGGTAGGCCTCGCGCTCGCGCGAATCGTAACCGACGAAGATTCGGGCCGGCGATTGCATCGTCACTGGCTCGCACCGGTCAAGTTATTGGGGCAAATGTCATTCGCAGGAAAGCCGGTCAGAAGCGGTTCATCGCTGGCCGAACCGTTCCGGCGAGTAGCCGAGCGCCTTGCGGCGGCCGCCTTTCAGATGGTCGAGGCAGGCCGCCAATGGCGATTGCACCCAGACGTGACCGTTGCCCCCCGGGGTCAAATTCTTCGCCAGCAGCCCCTGCCGCTCGGCCTCGGCCCGGCAGTGATCGAACGCAAAGGCGCTGTGCCACTGCGCCAGGCCGAAGATCCCGTCGGAGCGGTAGAGGCCGGCGAGCGCGCCGAGAAAACGCCGCGTCAGCGGGTTGAGCCGCACCGCCCAGAAGCCGATCTCCGAATGGTAGGGCGCGCGGCCGAGATAGACGAGATCGGCGTCGCCGATGAGGCCCTCGACAAAACCTTGCGCCACCGGCGCGAAAGTCACGACATCGGCGTCGAGCCAGGCCAGCACTTCGCCATCCGGCAACATCGCCCCGGCCGCGTGCGGGATCAGGCACTGGCGGAAGAACCTGACGGCGTCGAAGCGCCACGAATACCCCGCTTGGCGGTCCTTTGTCCGCCAGCCCGCGACCGGTGACTTTCCGCAGTGCGCGGGGTTGCGCCGATGCCGCTCGAAAAACGTCGTCGCACCGCAGCAATCCCAGAGGCTGCGGCACTCGCCCCGCGGCATCGCGACCGCCTCCTCTGTATAGGCGGCGAGACCGATCTCGGCTGGCCAGCAGCGGTCGAACGTCTCGAGGAATCGGAGGCCGTATGCCGCGGCGCCGGCCGGGCTGAACCCGGTCACCACCATCATCGCGGCGCTACAAGCAGGCCCGCCAATACGACGATGATTCCGGCGGCGAGGAAAGCCAGCGTGGAACTTAGCTGGGCCAATCCACTAACGATCAGCGCAAGACCCGCAGCCACGGTAATTACAGCGATGGTTTTCCGAATTCTCATCTGGGGCCGCCGTTCATCCGGATCACCACGCCGCTGAGATAGCCGCAATCGACGTAGAGGCAGAAATGCACCAGCCGCGCGACCTCGGCCGCGGCGAGAAAGCGGCCCTTGGGATGCGCGCGCTCGAGCTGCGCGAGGTTGGCGCGATCGTGGCGCCCAATGGTCATGCCGCAATCGGCAATGATGCCAGGCGCGACGCAGACGAGCTGCTGGCCGGGGCCGAGCCGCCGGGTCTCGCAATAGCGGTGCAGTGCCGCCTTGGCGGCCGCATAGGCGCCGTCATAGGACCAGGCGAAGCCGCTCTCCGAGCCGATGACGCAGATGCGGGCGTTCGGGTTGCTCTCGATCACGAAGTCGCACGCGCGGATCACGTCGCCGGCGTTGACGAGAAACGACTCGGCGATCTCGCAATCGGTCTGCTCCGCCATCGAGAGAGGCCGAAGCAGGCCGGCGCAGAACAGATAGCGGTCGGCGCACCACGGCATCGCGCCGCCGCGTGGGACCTCGCAGATTTCCTCCTCCGGCGGCAACAGCGCGGTCAGCTCTTGCGCGATCGCGCTGCCGGCGCCGCGGATCGCGATCATTGCGCGATCATCCGCTTGACCACCCGCTCGGCGTGAAAGACGGCGTCGAGCTTGCCGGCGCGGATGCGGATCGCGCGCTCGCCGACCCGCACGATCTCGGCGAGGCGCGCATCGGCGGCCGAGCGCGGCAGGGCGCGGATCGCGAGCCGGTGCTCGGCGACGCGGTAGTCGCTGATCGCCGGGTAGAATTCCGCCATCTGGTCGATCATCGCCGCGGTATGCTCGGCGATCCGTTGCGCCGGCAATTCCTTGTCGAGAAAGACGCGCGCGTCCTTCCAGGTCGAGCGGCGCGCCAATGGCGTAAACTTGGCCGAGGTCAAGGAGCTGAGCCCCTGCTCTTCCGACCACGGGTAGAGCGACGGAAAAGGGCCGTCCATGACCGTCACGGCGCGGTCGGCCGGCCCCTCGAGCAACACCGTCAGGCAAGCCTCGAAGCGGTCGACGCCAAAGCCCTCATGCGCGCAAAAGGTCGCGTCCAATGTCAGATCCCAAGCGGGGTCGTCGACGATCCCGCCCGGCATGCCGAACTTGACGCGGTCGCCGAGCGCCAGGGTGAAGTGCTCGCGCATGCGGTCGACAACGATGTGGCGCTCGCCGGTCAGCACCGCGCCTTCGACGCGCGACAGGCCGAGTTCGGCCGGCCGCTCGATGGCGAGGAACTCGGTCTCGCCGAGGAGCTGGGTGTAGGTCCCGAAATCGAGGAGGCTGTCGGCTTCGGCGATCGCGTAGATGTTGACGGGCACGCAGTGCGTCAGGTGGCCGTAATGCGCCACGAACTCGGCGCGATGGTCGCGGCAGGCGTCGCGCGTCAATTTCGACCGCGGGTAGTGAAACCCCTGGTGCAGCCGCGCCGGGATGTTGCCCGAGGCGCCGGCGAACAGCCGATCGGCGATCTCGTGCAATTCGACCTCGTGGCCGTCCTTCAGGAACGCCAGCGCGAGGTGCGAGCCGTAGAGCCCGCCGCCGAGGACGCGAATCTTCATGCCAGGTATTTCTCTTGCATCGGCCAGACGACGGCGTCGGTTTCGCGCAATTTTCGCGCGACGCAGGTCAGCATCAGCTTGCCGCCTTCGCCCTCCGGCCGGAACCTCCTGGTCGCCGGCACCGCGAACGGACGCCCTTTGCGGCGCCCCTCGAGGCGCACGATCTCGCAACCGTTGGCGGTGTAAAAATCGTGATACGCCGCCGGCGAAAAATTCCAGTAGCCGTGGTTGAGCATGACCATCGGCGAGGCGTGGTAGGCATGGCCGCCGACGCGCAACGCGCCGAGCACGCTGGCCAAGGCCTGGCCGGCGTTGAGGATATGCTCGATCGTGCCGGGGTCGATCACCAGCGAATAGGCGCCGCGATGCCGCTCGGCGAGCGGATAGTTGAGGTCGACATTCTCCGCGACGCCGAACAGGTCGCGGCGGTCGAGCGCGACGAGCTCGGCGCCCAGCGCGTCGCACAAGACAACGGCCGAGCCGAGACAATCCTCCGGCGATTTGCCGAGCCGGTCGCGGCGCATCCGCTCGTTGTCGGCCGGCAACAGCCGGCCGCCGAACAAGGGCGCGAGCTCGGCCGGCGTCGCGAGGATATCGGGGTGGCCGAGGCCGAGGATCCGCGCCGGCTGTGGCCCGCGCCGCACCAGATCGACGATCAGCGCGACATCGGCGAGATCAAGCGCCATCGGTCGCCCCGCCGCCGCCGAACCGCGCGGCCATGAACTTTGCGAGGTGCTGTTTGCGCGGGCCTTTGAGGTGGATAAAATAGGCAACGGCGTGTCGCCGCGCATGGATCTCGCCGGAATCGGCCAGCGGCTTGTTGTGCGTGGCGCACGGGTAGAGGTGGATATGCGGCGCCGACGGCGTCACAAAGCACTCCCCTCCCAAAGGCCGCCAGTCGCGCGGCTCGCCGAGCACCGCGCCCCAGGCTTCCTGGTCGCCGCCCCATTCCTGCGTGTCGACCGGCCAGCCTTCGAGGACGGCAAAAGCGCGATCGAGAAACCGGGCGCCGAGCTCGCGGTCGCGCACATAGGCGAGGTTGTTGATCTTGCGGCGGAACTTTGGCCCCTTATGGGTGACCGCCAGCCCGACGGTAGCGGGGATCGCGTCGGCGAGCGCGCGGTTCGCCAGGCAATCGATATCGGGCAGCACGATCAGATCGGCGGCGGTCTGCCGGACAAACCGCCGCTGCGCGTCGATGATCTTGAGCATCAAGGGCAACGCCGTCTCGGCGATCGGCAGGTTTGCGACGCCGGCGCGGTCGAACAATTCGCCGGTCGGAGGATCGGTCAATACGACATAGCGCGCCCGAGGGTTGGTCAAAGCCAAGGCGCGCCGGCTCGCCAGCACCAGAGTCAGGAACTCGTCGAACCGCGACGGCCGCCCCGGAATATCGGCGTAGAAGGCGGCGACGATGATCTTCATCCACAGTCCCCGTAGCACTCGCTATAATCCGGCGATGCGCAAGGCTGAGCCCCGGGGGCGTTTTCGGGTGTCGGGCACGGCACATTGCGGCCATCCTCGGCGGCGCCGATGCACCAGCAGCCGGCCGAGCCGAGCCCGTGGCGGACTAGGCATTGGCGCCGGCGGTTCAATTCGAGCCTTCTGATCTGCGGGTAGATCGCTTCGACGTCGTCCGCGGCGCGGATCACGGCGTCGGCCATGCCAGGCAGTAATCACCGGCCATATCCCACATCAGCTCGGCGCCCCAGGAGCGCAGCAGGGCGACACCGGCGAGGCGGTCGACGCCGTAGCGCTCGGCGCGCCGTTTTTTCTGCTCGATGACGATCGTCGGCCGGTCGCGGCGGACCGTCTCTTCGGCGCCCCGCAGCACGAAATGCTCGAAGCCCTCGCAGTCGATCTTGAGCAGATCGACGCCGGCCAGGCGCAGATCGTCGAGCCGGCAGGCCTCGACATAGACATCGCCGAAAATCGAGACCCGCGCCGTCGCGATCCCCGCGGTGCGCTCCAGCGAGAGGCGCCCGGGTGCGGCGCCGAGCGCGAGCTCGTGCAACACGACGTTCGGCTGGTGCGCCGTGTTGCGCCGCAGGCATGCGGCGTGCTCGGGCAGCGGCTCGATCGCCACGACCGAAGCGAACTCCATCGCCAGGATTCGAGTCCACAGCCCGACATGCGCGCCGACATCGACGGCGAGCCCGCGGCGCCGCGACACATCGAGCGCGGCGCGCAATTTGGCGAGCTGATAGGTACCGCGCCCGTCGACCAAGGGCCCGCTGCGCAGATGCTCGGCGAAATGCTCGTCATACGCCGGCAGGTACATTCCGGCGACGAGCTGCACCGCGATCGTCATGCCGTCTTCGCTCATGTCCGCGCCCGCATGACCCAGCCTTGGCCCCAGCACGTCTGGATCTCGTAATCGGCGCCGGCGGCAGCGCGGATCTTGTGGATCGACATATCGACGGCGCGGGTCGAGGGCGGATCGCCGCGCCCGGAATAGAGGAGGTGCATGACGGTTTCCCGTGAAACCGGCCGCCCGAGCCGCGCCTTCAAGGTCTCGAAGACCAGCCGCGGCACAAAGGAGAGCGGGTAAGGGCAGGATTGGGAACGCGCGACGATCTCTTCCTTGCAGCGGTCGCAGATCATCCGTTCAGCTCGGCCTGGTACCAACCGCGGTCGGCCTCGCGAAACATCGCGATCAGCGGCACCCCGCCGTCTCGCTCGAGCAGCCCGAGCCAGTGCTCCGCCGAGTGGCCGTAGGGCATTTCCGCCCGCATGCTCTGATAGATCTGCTTGCGCGGCAGGATCAGCCGCTCGGCGACGAAGATCGCCTTGCCGGCGAAACCATAGAGCCGGTCGATGACCCAGGGCAGGTCGGCCGTCGGGATCGAGCCGAGGACCTGCACGCAGATCACAAGGTCGAACTTGCCTTGCGGCTCGGCAGCATAGGCCGGCACGCCGGGATCGTATCTGGTCGGCGCGATGCCCCAGAACTCCTCGAGCGAGCGGCCTTCGGTGTCGCGGTTGCGCGCGGGGTCGTATTGCTTGCCCTTGCCGCAGCCGTAATCGAGCATCGAGGCCGCGCCAAAGCGCTCGATCAGCACCTTGATGCGGTGCCGCTGCTTCCAGGTGAACTGCCCCGAGAAGGTCTTGTCCTGCGCCGCGTGGTGGCGCTGCGTCAGCCCAAGGGCGCGCAGATAGCGCTCGCTCGGATAGTTGATGTTCGGTTCGGTCATGACCACGGCATCTCGATCGGCTCGCCGCAGGCCTTGCCGTCGAATTTCCATTGCCATTTCAGATGGCGATGAGGCTCGGTCCATTGGCTGATTTCGGCTGCCACGAGCGGCGCACCATCATCCGGCAGCGAACCGTCGAACGGTCCCTCGATCATCATTTCGATGCGGCCGCCGCCCAGAGGCTTTTCCCAAATCTCGCGGTACCCCGGCGGCAGCTCCAGGTCAGGGAGCAGTTCGAGATCGACGATCAGTCGAGCCCGCTTTGGTTGATCGGTCATTGCGGCCGCATCGGGAGGAAACGTGTCGGCGGCGCCACAGCGAGCCCCTGGTGATAGGCGCCAAAGACGAACTCGGCGATCGCCGCGGCCAATTTGCCCGGCACCTCGAGCGAGGAGACCCATTTGCCGTCGCGCCAATGGTGCGGCGTGCGGCAGACCAGCTCGGGGCCGTCGACGACGATCGAGATGCCGTGGATGACGCTCTCGACCCCGGCGATGGAGATCGCGACCGCCGCCCAGGCCAATACCGGCGCGCCCCCCAGGAGGCTGCCGGGCCCGGTGCCGGGCTCGAGCGAGACCAGGGAGAGGGTGACTGCCTGCTCGGCATGCTCAGTCGTCGGCGGCATAGCCCATCACCTTGAGCAATTCGGCGCCGCCCCCGGCGGCCCATACGGCGTTGGTCAGCGGTCCGAAGGATTCGCGCCAGTTGGAATAGCGGCCGGTGAAAGTGCGGCCGGTCTCCAAGGTCCGATCCTTGATCCCGACCGGCTCGCACTCGACACCCAGGTGTCGCGCGATGGCTTCGATCTCCACGGTGGGCCACCGCCGCATATCCTCGAACCTTACCGTCAGGGCGTCCGGCCAGGCGCACCAGATGAGCGCCCAGCGCAGCATCTCGGGCAGGAACCCGCCCTCATCGATGAGCCAGGCGAGCTGCTCGTCGTCGCTCTCGCCGGCGGCGGTCAGCGCGATCGCTTTGCGCGGCTTGCCCCGCCACCAGCGCATCGTCGAGACCATGCGGTCGCGCGGGTCGCGCAGCCAGACGATGACCGGGCCTCGCGCCTCGCCGATCGGCGCGCCGAAATTGCCCGGCTCGACGATGTCGAACCCGAGCTCGGCGACGATCGGCCGGATCAGGTGCGAGCCGCCGTGGCGCATCAGCGCCACCGTCGCGATCGGCTTCATGAGGGCCGCTCCATCTCGGCGCGGAGAAAGCGCCACATCGAGCCGTCCTGCATTTCCTCGACTCGCCATTGCCACCAGGCCAGCGCCGACAGCCACGCCAGGCGCTCGGCATGCGCCGGAAACCGCAGGCCTGCCGCGATGTCCTCGAGGCTGGTCGAGGCGACCGGGCGCGCCGCGCCGGGGCCGAGCACGACCGCCGGAACCCCCGCCAGGATCGCGTCGATCGCGGCGTGCGAGCCGTGCGTCACCAGCGCATGGGCGCCGCGCAGCAGCGAGCCCAGAGCCTCGGGCGGCCGCGAAAAGATCGTGCCCGCGATCGGCACCGCGTCGGCCCAGCTCGGTTTTGGCCGGTAGACGATCGGCCAGTCGCGCTTGCGCGGTTTGGGCAGGTGCTTCCCGATCTGCCGGATGATGTCGCTCGCATACTCGGTGGCGTCGCCGAGCCCGTGAAAATCGCAGTATTTCTGCGACGAGCCGGCGTAGATGATCCGGCCGCCCTCGGTTTTCTGCTGCTGCGGCAACGGCGCCATGCCGGTCGCGAGCCAGCGCGACGAGGGCCAGCGCCGGCCCGTCATCCGCGCCAGGGGCATGAACTCGTCGAGCGCCACCCGGAAATAGCCCATCGGCGCGCCCATCCCGGTCGACGCCCGGATCAGCCCCTTGTCGAACAACAAGGTGCGGGCGCCGGCGAGCCGGTAGGCGTCGAGGATCTCCCGCGCCCGGCCCTTCAAGGCGAAGACGCAGGCGATCTCGGCGTCCGACGGCTCGACGAATGCGGCGGCCGCGGCGGTCTCGAACACGTCGCCGCAGGCGCGGATCCCATGCCCTACGACCTCGGCGATATCCAGCTCGCGCTGCTTGTCGCCCGCGATGTAGAAGCGGACCCTCACCCGAGCAATCCCTCGTCGCGGAGCAGCGCCAGCGCGCTGCCGTCGGCGATCTCGTGCCGCGTCCAGTGGCAATAGCCGATATCGGCGAAGAGCTGCTCCCGATCAGCGCTGCGAGGCGGATGCTCGACGCACTCGACCGAGGCCATCGACATGACGCTGGCCAGGCCCTCTTGCGCCCATACCGGCACCCCGG
>Ga0070698_100005507_pt1 | contig 13825 bp, 14 predicted proteins | sample KBSK1502metaG_FD_65477 | JGI IMG/M metagenome (GOLD analysis project Ga0070698, IMG submission 65477) | Corn, switchgrass and miscanthus rhizosphere microbial communities from Kellogg Biological Station, Michigan, USA - KBS K1-50-2 metaG | ecosystem: Host-associated > Plants > Roots >...
CGCACGGCAGGATCGACGATCGTGCGGGATCCGGCCCGGTTTTCGGCGACGAATCCCGCACGATAATTTCGCCACGCTGATAACAGCAAGAAGCGGCGCAGCCGCGGCCCCGGGCAAAGCGCCGGTTGGTCATGCCGGGGAAATAATCCGAAACATTTGTGTCACCTGGTGAAATGGACGTGGAACAGCAGATGTCTACGCTGGAGGGTGTGGCGGACATTTTCGACGGTTACCGGCTCGCCGAGGCCTGGGACGAGATGTTCGCCGCCCCCGGCAAGCCCCGCGCGGCCTACGACGCGCTCGTATCGGTCCTGCAGCCGATGGATCCCGGTGAGCTGAGGTTCCGCGCGGACCAGCTCGCCCGGGTGTTCACCGACCGCGGGGTCACCTACGACTACGCCGGGGAGGAACGGCCGTTCCCGCTCGACCTCATACCGCGGGTCATCGACGCCGCCGAGTGGGATCTCGTCGCCAACGGGGTCCGGCAGCGGGTCAAGGCGCTCGAGGCGTTCCTCGCGGACGTCTACGGGCCCGGCCGCGCGTTCGACGACGGCGTGATCCCGTGGCGGCTGGTCTTCACGAGCGAGAAGTTCCGCCGCGAGGTCATCGGGATCGTCCCGCCGAACGGGGTGCGGGTGCACGTCGCCGGCATCGATCTCGTCAGGGACGAGGCCGGCCGGTTCCGGGTTCTCGAGGACAACGTGCGCGTCCCGTCCGGGGTGAGCTACGTGATCGAGAACCGGCTGGCCATGATCAGGACCTTCCCCGCCCTGTTCGCCGAGCAGCGCGTCCACCAGGTCGACGAGTACCCGTCACGGCTGCTCGGCGCGCTACGGGCCGCCGCCCCGCACGGCGTCGTCGACCCCTTCGTCGTGGTGCTCACCCCCGGCATGTACAACGCCGCGTACTTCGAGCACACCCTGCTGGCGCGGCTGATGGGCGTGGAGCTCGTCGAGGGGCGTGACCTGTTCTGCTACCGGAACAGGGTCTACGTGCACACCACGCACGGCAGGCGCCCGGTCGACGTGATCTACCGGCGGGTGGACGACGACTGGCTCGACCCGCTGCATTTCCGCGCCGATTCCGTGCTCGGCTGTCCCGGCCTGCTCAACGCCGCGCGGTCGGGCAACGTGACGATCGCCAACGGCATCGGCAACGGGGTCGCCGACGACAAGCTGATCTACACCTACCTGCCCGACCTGATCAGGTACTACCTCGGCGAGGAACCGCTGCTCGACAACGTAGAGTCGCACCGCCTCGACGACAAAGAGACACTCGGCTGGGTGCTCGGCAACCTGGACCAGCTGGTGCTCAAGCCGGTCGACGGCGCGGGCGGCGCCGGCATCGTGATCGGCCCCCGCGCCACGACAGAAGAGCTCGCCATGCTCAAGGCCAGGGTGCAGGCCAACCCGCGCGGCTGGCTGGCGCAGCGGCCGGTTGCGCTGTCCACGTCGCCGGTGCTCGTGGGGGAGAAGCTGGCGCCGCGGCACATCGACCTGCGGCCGTTCGCGGTGAACGACGGCAGCGACGTGTGGGTGCTGCCCGGCGGGCTGACACGAGTGGCCCTCCCCGAGGGGGAACTGGTCGTGAACTCCAGCCAGGGCGGCGGATCCAAGGACACATGGGTGCTATCCAGCGGCCGTTCAGGGCGGATCCAGCAGAATCCGCCCCAGCCGGTCGTGATAACAGCAAGAAGCAGCGGACCCGAGGTCACGGGGCTCGGGAGGCAGAGCGGTCCGGATCAGTGAACAGCGAGCTGCTCAGCCGGATCGCCGAGACGCTGTACTGGACCGGGCGCTACGTGGAGCGCGCCGACGACACCGCACGGCTGATCGACGTGTACCTGCACCGGATGCTCGGCGCGGCGGGCGGCGGCTCGGACGCGGAGTGCCGCGCGCTGTTCGGCATCCTCGGCGTGGCAGCCGACCCAGACGCCGGGCTCGACGTCGACGCGGTGCTGTTCCGCCTGGTCTACGACACGCACAGCCCCAGCGCGATCGCCGGGGCCGTACTCGGCGCGCGGGCGGGCGTGCGCGGTATCCGGGAGGTCATCTCCAGCGAGATGTGGGAGTGCCTGAACGTCACGGCGCTCGCCCTGCCCGCCCAGAAGCGCGCCGCTGAACGCCTCGGCCCGCACGTCTACCTGCGCTTCATCAGGGAGCGGGCCGCGCTGTTCTTCGGCCTCGCCGACTCGACGATGAGCCACGACGACGCCTGGCGGTTCCTGGTGCTCGGCCGCAGCCTGGAGCGCGCCGACATGACCGCGCGGCTGCTGCTGGCGAGGATGTCCGCTCCCGACGACCTCGGCTGGCCGGTCCTGCTGCGAGCCTGCGGCGCGCACGAGAGCTTCATCCGCACCCACGGATGGGCCGCGGAGTCCGCGAAGGTCGCGGAGTTCCTGATGCTCGACAGGCTCTTCCCGCGCAGCGTCGTCCACGCGCTGGCCACCGCGGAGGAATGCCTGGCCGACCTGTCCCCTGGCCCGGTGCGGGCAGGTCTCGACGACCCGGCGCGGCGGCCGGTCGGGCGGCTGCGCAACCGCCTTGAGTACGCTGACCCGAAGCAGCTCCCGGCCCAGCTGCCTGAGCTGCTGTCCACCTTGCAGGAGACCTGCGTGCGGGCGAGCGAGGCGATCGCCAAGCGGTACTTCCAGTACCAGTCGCCGGTCGCCTGGGAACGGGGCGGCTGAGCGGTGGGCTGGCGACTACGGATCGAGCACACCACCCGGGTCACGTACTCCGGGCCCGTGCTGACGTCGTTCAACGAGGCGCGGATGACACCGCTGACGCTGCCGACGCAGACCACGATGGACGCGCGGGTGACCGCGGGGCCCGGCGCGCCGGTATGGACCTACAACGACTACTGGGGCAGCTACGTCAGCGTGTTCGACCTGCCCGAGGCGCACGACGGGCTGCTGATCCGGGCGACCGCGATGGTGGAGACCGAGCCGTTTCCCGGCATCCCCGCTCCGCAGGAGCGCCTGGGCTGGACGGAGCTGCACGAGCGGGCGCCGCGCGGCCGGCTGCTCGAGTTCCTGCTGCCCACCCCGCTGACCACGGTGACGGCGGAGATCCAGCACGCGGCCATGAGCGACATCAACGGCCTCAACCCGGACGAGGCCGCGGCGGCGGTCTCTGCCCGCGTCCGCGAGCACGTCACGTACATGCCCGGCGCGACCGGTGTGCGCACCAACGCCCAGGAGGCCTGGGACAAGGGCCAGGGAGTGTGCCAGGACATGGCGCAGCTGACGGTGGCGCTGTTGCGCGCGGCGGGGCTGCCCGCCCGCTACGTGTCCGGCTACCTGCACCCCGACGTGCACGCGGAGCCCGGCCGCACCGCGGTCGGGCAGAGCCACGCCTGGGTGGAGTACTGGGCCGGCTCGTGGATCGCGCTCGACCCGACGAGCGGGGCTCAGGTGGGGGAGCGGCACGTGGTGGTCGCCCGCGGCCGCGACTACAGCGACGTCCCCCCGCTCAAGGGCCTCTACCACGGCCCGCCGGACAGTGACATGGAGGTGACGGTCGAGGTCACCCGCCTCGCTTGATTTCATTCCGAACGGGCCCGTGGTGACTCCCGCCCCGCCCGACTTAGCCGGTGGCCGGCCGACCGTTCATATTCGGGCAGTTGTGGGTTGAGTGTGTGGCCGACGGCGCGGGGGTCGCCGCCGCGACATTGCCGGAATCAGCCGAACTTGTCCTCGCCGTCGTCGATGACGCCGGTGCAGCGTGCGATGTCGCGGCGCCGGCCACGGCGAGGCTGCCGCCCAGCCCGGCTCCCAGTGCTACCGCTCCCACCGCCGTGGTGATGATGATCCGGCCCAGCTTGGTGTGCAACGTGTGTGCCTCCTCGCGGTACGTAATCGTCTAATCGAGGAGAACAGCGCGAATTGTGGTTTCGCTGGAGTGATGCTCTGTGTACGGTATGTGTGCTCACGACCCCCGCATGGCGAGTATCGCTGCGGCGATGTAGCAGGCCAGCGCCAGTGCCCAGAGCCCCGCCATGATCATTGAGCTGAAGGCATGCCCGTAGTTGACGAAGCTGGCCCCGTTGAACCCCGGGTCATTCGCCTGGCTCTTCCTGCACCCGGCCCGCCTTCACGCGCCCGGCCCGTCCGCGTCCGCCGCGAGCTTGGCGTCGAACTCCTCATGCCAGCGCAGCTCGGCTTCCAGACGGAGTTCTCCGCGGCGGAACGCGGCGATAGCGAGTGGCGACAGGAGCCCCCGGGCAGTCAGTCGCTCCCGTTCCGACGCCATCGCGTCGAGCTGGACCGCGACACGGCGGCTGCGGGCCGCGAGCCGGTCACGCAGGTCAGCAGCACTCCCGCCAGCCGCGAACAGCAGCACGACTGACACGGGGTCGGCCGAGCCGAAGACGACGTCCAGGGCGGCGTCGCGCTGGATGGCCAGCTCCAGGTGGCCTTCCTCGGTGATCTCGTACACGGTCCGCGCCGGACGGCGCCCTACTTGCTCCTCGCGAAGCGCGCGGATCAGCGCTTCCCCTGATAGCTTCCTGAGCTCCGCGTACAAGGCTCCGCCGGTGATCCCGCCCCATACCTCGGCGTTGGCCAGTTCGCCGGCCCTGCGGATCTGGTGACCGTGCATCGGTCCGCGCTCCGCTAGCAAGCCGAGGATCATAAGACGGCTGAGGTTCATACCAGATTAGTCTGCACATACCAATATGTAGTAGTCAATTTGAGCCCAAAATATTTGACCTCAAACGTCGTGCCGGGCATACTGGGCCCGTGTCTGCCGAAGAAGCCGCCTGCGCGCCGGCCGATCCCGCCTCCTGGGACTGGCCCACGGACGTCGAGCGGTTTCCCGAGGACGCCCCGCTGCAAGCGCTGCTGCTCACCGCCACCAAGCTCATGGGCGCCTACGGTCAGTGCACCGTGCAGGCCGCCGGGCTCAAGGTCAGCCTGGCCGGGCTCGGCGTGCTGCGGGTGCTCATGGACGAGGACGGCCTGAAGTCCAGCGAGGTCGCGGACCGCGCCTGGTCCAGCCCCGGTACCGTGACCGCGGTGGTCAACACCCTTGCCAGGGACGGTTTCGTCGAGCGCAAGCCGGACGAGGCCGACCGGCGCATCGTCCGGCTGTACCTCACCGACCAGGGCCGGGCCGTCATCACCTACTACGTGACTCAGGCCGCCCCCCAGTGGCGAAAAGCATTCGACTTCGCCAACGAGGCCGACGAGGCTGTCGTGCGGAGGTTCTTCGTCCAGATGATCGGCCACCTCGGCCGCCTGATGCGAGAGGAGCGCGGCCGGTGATCACCGCCACCGCGAACGGCAGGAATTCCGTGCCGCCCGGGCCGCCGGCCGCCAAAGCGGCGATCAGGACCGAGGACCTGCGCAAGACCTACAAGAGTTCCCGCGGCGACGTCGAGGCGGTGCGCGGCATCGACCTAGACATCCCGCAGGGCGAGTTCTTCGGTCTCCTCGGCCCGAACGGCGCCGGCAAGTCCACCACCATCGGCATGCTCACCACGCTGGTGCACCCCACCGGCGGCCGGGCCTGGGTGGCTGGCCACGACGTCATCAGGCAGCCGGTGGCGGTCAAGCGCCGGATCGGCGTCGTCACCCAGAACAACACACTGGACATGCAGCTCACGGTGGCGGAGAACCTGGAGTTCCGCAGCCGGTTCTTCGGCCTGTCCAAGGGGGTCGCGGCCAGGCGCGCCGCCCAGCTCATCGACGCGTTCGGCCTCGGCGACCGGAAGAACGCGATGGCCGACCAGCTGTCCGGCGGCCAGGGCCGCCGCCTGATGATCGCCCGGGCCCTGGTGCACCAGCCCGACGTGCTGTTCCTCGACGAGCCGACGGCGGGCCTCGACCCGCAGACCCGGGTGAACCTGTGGGACATCCTCAAGGTGCTGCACGCCCAGGGCCAGACGATCCTGCTCACCACCCACTACATGGAAGAGGCGGAGGCGCTGTGCGACCGGATCGCAGTGGTCGACCACGGCAAGATCCTCGCCGAGGGAACCCTGGACAAACTGCTGGCCGACGCGGGCGCGGAAACGATCGTGACCGTCCGCTACGAGCAGCCAGTGCCTGACGGCCTGGCCGAGCGGGCCGGGCTAGCCGGCCGCCCCGGCGTCACCAGGGTGGAGGCCGACGGCGACCAGCTCCGCGTGTTCAGCGGCGACCCCGAGGGCCTGCTCGGCGAACTGGTGAACATCGGCGCCGCCAACGGCCTGCACGTCCGCGATGCCACCCAGGCCAAGCCGAGCCTGGAAACCGCCTTCCTTGCCCTGACCGGCCGCGAGTACCGGGAGTAGAACGATGGCCACCACCACCCAGCCGGTCGGCATCGGAACCGCGTCCGGCGACGGCGCCGGCGTCGCGCCGTCCATCGCCCGGCTGATCACCGACGCGCCGGTGCCGCACCCGACGCTGCTCAAGACGTTCGGCGCGATGATGGCGCGCGAGTTCCGGGTGCTCGGCAGGAACGCGCCGTCCACCTTCATCCGCGCGGTCATGCAGCCGCTGTTGTTCGCGTTCGTCTTCGCCTACGTGCTGCCCAAGATCGGCAGCGGCTTCTCGTCCGCGGGGGCGGGAGCGGCCGCGTCCGGCCTGACCTTCGCCACCATCCTGGTGCCCGGCCTGATGGGCTCGATGTTCCTCATGCAGGGCATGTTCGGCACCACCATGCCGCTGGTGATGGAGTTCTCCTGGCAGCGCACCATCGAGGACCGGGCCCTGGCGCCGGTCCCGATCCGGGTGCTCGCCATCCAGAAGATCACCGCGGGCGCGATCCAGGCGTTCATCGGCGCGGCGATCGTCTTCCCGGTCGTGTACTGGGTGCACGCTCCCGGGCAGGGCCCGCACATCCACGTCACCAACTGGTTCCTGCTCGCGGCGGTCATGGTGTTCTCCTCGACGCTGACCGCGTCGATGGGCCTGTGGCTGGGCACGGTGGTCGATCCGCGCAAGATGCAGATGGTCTTCGCGGTCGTGCTGCTGCCGCTGACCATGCTCGGCTGCGTGTACTACCCGTGGTCGGCGCTGCACGTGATCCGCTGGCTGCAGATCCTCGTGCTGATCAACCCGATGGTCTACATGACCGAGGGGCTGCGGGCGGCGCTGACGCCCAGCATCGGCCACATGCCCCTCTGGGCGATCATGCTCGCCCTGGTCGGCGGCACGGCGGTGTTCGGCTACCTTGGGGTTCGCACTTTCCGCAACCGGGTGGTCAACTGACCCGCGGGCGGAACGCACGACTGGCGGTAGCGGGAATACCACAAAGCCGCCAACTGCTGTTATTGTTGGTCGCTGACCAGTCCGGTACTCGGCGAGTGCCGGACGTGCAAGCGGAGGACCACCTCCCACCTAGTCGCCCTACGGGGCTGGCGGGTTTGGCCGTGGCCGGTTAGGCGGGCACACGCATAGCGCGTGACCTGCGGTAACAGGTTAACGGTACGGCGTCGCTCGCGACGCCGTTGTTGTGGTTGCCCCGCGGCGCACTGCGCCTGGCGGGGCTTTTTCCTTCCGGGCAAGTGGTCGCGGCAGAAGCCGCCGGAAAGGCCGGCGGCGACAAAAGAGCCTGTGGAGGTCACATCAGCGCCGAAACGCGTGTCAACGAGCGCATCCGCGCTCCGGAGGTCCGGCTTGTCGGCCCGAAGGGCGAGCAGATCGGGATCGTCTCAATTAACGAGGCGCTCCGGCTCGCGCAGGAGGCCGACCTCGATCTGGTCGAGGTTGCCCCGACCGCGCGACCCCCGGTCGCTAAGCTCATGGACTACGGAAAATTCAAGTACGAGTCCGCGGTCAAGGCGAGGGAATCCCGCAAGAACCAGACCCAGACGATCGTCAAGGAGATCAAGCTCCGCCCGAAGATCGACCCGCACGACTACGGCACCAAGAAGGGCCACGTCGAGCGGTTCCTGAAGGCAGGGGACAAGGTCAAGGTGACGATCATGTTCCGGGGACGTGAGCAGTCCCGGCCGGAACTCGGATTCCGCCTGCTGCAGAAGCTGGCCGACGACGTCAACGAGCTTGGCTTCGTCGAGTCCCAGCCGAAGCAGGACGGGCGGAACATGATCATGGTGATCGGCCCGCACCGGAAGAAGGCTGAGGCCAAGGCCGAGGCGAAGGCCGATCGCAACGCACAGGCAGCCGCCCAGCAGCAGCAGGTTCCCAGCCCGCGCAGCGAGGCTGCCCCGGCGCCGACCGACGTGTAAAGGTTTACCCCGCGGTCGCGGGACAGACGGTGCGGTGCGGGCTCCGCGCGGAGCCCGCACCGCCAGGGTTAACGCTGCCCCTTTCACGGGGGCGGCCCGATGAGGAGGACGACGGCGACCATGCCGAAGATGAAGACGCACACCGGCACCGGCAAGCGGTTCAGGGTGACCGGCAGCGGCAAGATCATGCGGCGGCGTGCCAACCGCGCGCACTACAACGAGCACAAGTCGTCGCGCGTCACCCGCCGGCTCTACAACGAGGTACCGGTCGCGCCCGCGGACGTCCGCGCGATCAAGAGGCTCCTCGGCAGGTAGCCGCGGCCCATATCTAGGGAGACACGACAATGGCACGCGTCAAGCGATCGCTTAACGCCAAGAAGAAGCGCCGGGTAGTCCTCGAGCGCGCAAGCGGTTACCGGGGCCAGCGGTCACGGCTGTACCGCAAGGCCAAGGAGCAGGTCCTCCACTCGATGACCTACGCCTACCGCGACCGCAAGGACCGCAAGGGCAACTTCCGCCGGCTATGGATCCAGCGGATCAACGCCGCGGCGCGGGCGAACGGGCTGACCTACAACCGGTTCGTGCAGGGCCTCAAGGCGGCCGGCGTCGAGGTGGACAGGAAGGTCCTCGCCGACCTCGCGGTCAGCGACGAGGCCGCGTTCGCCGCGCTGGTCGAGGTGGCCAGGCAGGCGCTGCCCGAGACCGCGGCGGCCTGACGAACAGCGACTACCGCGGCGTCAGCCCGGCGCGGCTGCGAGCCGCCCGGCGGCTGACCAAGCGGGCGCTGCGGCAGCGTGAGCGGGCCTTCCTTGCGGAGGGCCCGCAAGCTGTTTCCGAGGCACTGGCGAGCGGCGCCCGCGTTACGGGCCTATTCGTCACCGCGGACGCGCGGACACGGCACGCCGGCCTGGTAGCGGCCGCCACCGCCGCGGGCGTCGACGTCCAGGTGGTCAGCGGCGAGGTGATGAGCGAACTCGCGCAGACCATCACCCCGCAGGGGCTGCTCGCTATCTGCGAGTTCGTCGACGTGCCGCTCGACCAGCTAGATAACAGCAAGATGCGGCTGGCCGCCATCCTGGCGAACGTCCGGGATCCCGGCAACGCCGGCACCGTGCTGCGCACGGCGGACGCGGCCGGCGCGGACGCGGTCGTGTTCGCGGACGCCTCGGTCGACCCTTATAACGGCAAGTGCGTGCGGGCCAGCGCGGGCAGCCTGTTTCACCTGCCCGTGGTGGCCGGGGTACGGCTCACCGACGCGGTCGGCGCGCTCAAGCGGGCCGGGCTGCGGATCGTCGCGGCCGACGGCAGGTCAGGCGTTCCGCTGGACGACCCCGAGACGCGCGCGGCGCTCAAGGCCCCGACCGCATGGCTGTTCGGCAACGAGGCGTGGGGGCTGCCGCCCGAGCTGCTCGCGCTCGCGGACCAGTCCGTAGCTGTGCCGATCTACGGCCGGGCGGAGAGCCTGAACCTCGCCGCGGCCGCCGCGGTATGCCTGTACGCGTCCGCGGCGGCCCAGCGCTGAATGCGCCGATAGCGCCGCCTATAACCGCTGAATGGGCCATTCCGCGGCGAACGGCCCTAATAAAAAGAATCGACAGTGGCGTATTGTATTTGCGTTACGACGGAGAGAAATCCCGGGCCCGGGACTGTCATTGAGGCGGTTTCCCGCGCTAGAGTCTGATCACATTCCGTCACCCGCAATCGTGAAACGAGCCAGCACGGCCGTTAACACGCGGCCTATGCCGGACGGAGGCAACGCAGTCGTGGAGGACAACACAGCGGGCCGGGGCACCGCCCCTGGCGGGCCCGGGCATGCCGACGGCGCGCCCGCGCCTGAGCCGTCCCCGCTGGCCGCCGACCCTCCGTCAGCGGCCCCTGCCTCGCTCGCTGCCCAGTGCATGACCGCCGCCGAGTCCCTGATGGCCGACGAGCTTCCCGACGGGCTGGTCGTGGCCGACGACGCGGGCCGCGTGATCATCTTCAACCAGGCCGCCGCCCGGCTGACGGGCGTCGCGGCCGAGGAGGCCGTCGGCAAGTTCGTCTCCGACGTGCTGCCGTTCCGCGACGAGGACAGCCGCGACTGGTGGGTGTGCGTCGATCCGTACCACGGCCTGGCCACCCGCACCAGGCACCCGGAACGCAGCCTGTACCTCACCGACGGGACCGAGCTTCTCGTCTCCGCCGGCTACGTCCGCGACCGGCGCGGCGGCCCGGTCCGCCGCCTGGTGATCACCCTGCGCGGGGCGCAGCAGCGGGCCCGGCTCGAGCGCAGCCGCGCGGAGCTGGTCTCCACCGTCGCGCATGAGCTGCGGTCCCCGCTGACCTCGGTCAAGGGGTTCACCGCCACGCTGCTGGCCAAGTGGCCCCGGTTCACCGACAACCAGAAGCTGGTCATGCTCGAGACGGTCAACGCGGACGCGGACCGGGTCACACGGCTGATCACCGAGCTGCTCGACGTGTCCCGCATCGAGTCAGGCCGGATGGAGGTGCACCGGGAGCTGGTCGACGTCCCCGAGCGGGCCCGCAGGATCATCGCGGGCCGGGTGGCGGCCGGCGAGCCGGAGGACAGGTACCGCCTCGAGGTTGTCAGCGACCTCCCGGACACCTGGCTGGACGCCGACAAGGTCGACCAGATCCTCGGCAACCTCGTGGAAAACGCGGTCAGGCACGGGGCTGGTATCGTAACAGTCGTGGTAGAGCGCACGCGGATCGGCGGCGACCAGGCGGTCGCCGTCTCGGTGCGCGACCAGGGGGAGGGGATCCCCCCGGAGATGGCGCACCGGGTGTTCCGCCAGTTCTGGCGTGGCAAGCGCCGTGGCGGCACCGGCCTGGGCCTGTACATCGTCAAGGGCCTGGTCGAGGCGCTCGGCGGCGACATCACCGTGGGCCGCGCGCCCGGCGGCGGCGCCGAATTCCGATTTACCGTGCCCGCGGGGGCGCCTGTCGCGTAGTGGCGGACATACAGTCGCCACCGTACGTTCCGGATAGTCTTCGACCGCGACCCGCCGCGGGCCTGCCAGCTGCCTGACCACCTTCATCCTGGGGAAGCGAACGATGTCCGCACCTAACAAGAACTACGACCCCGTCGCGGTGACCGCGCTGTCCGCCGCCGAGGTGGACCGCGCGCTCGAGGCGGCGCTGGCCGCGATCGAAGCGGCGAGCACGCTCGACGAGCTGAAGGAAGCGCGGCTCGCGCACGACGGGGACAAGGCGCCGCTGCGGCTGGCCCGCGCGGAGATCGGCGCGCTGCCGCCGGAGGCGAAGGCGGACGCCGGCCGCCGGGTGGGCGCCGCCATGAACCTGGTCAGGGACGCGATCGGGCAGCGCCAGGCGCAGCTCGAGCGGGACCGCGACGAGCGGGTGCTGGTCACCGAGCGAGTCGACGTCACGCTGCCGTTCGACCGCATCCCTGAGGGGGCCAGGCACCCGGTCACGATGACCGCCGAGCGGCTCGCCGACGTGTTCGTCGCGATGGGCTACGAGGTCGCCGAGGGCCCCGAGGTCGAGGCCGAGTGGTACAACTTCGACGCCCTCAACATCCCGCCGGACCACCCGGCGCGGGAGATGCAGGACACCCTGTTCGTGGCGCGGCCCGACGGCGAGCCAGGCCTGTCCGGCATGGTGCTGCGCACGCACACCTCACCGGTGCAGATCCGCGCCCTGCTCACCAGGCCGCTGCCGCTGTACGTGGTCAGCCCGGGCAAGGTGTACCGCAACGAGGCGCTGGACGCCACTCACCTGCCGGTCTTCTACCAGATCGAGGGCCTCGCCGTGGACGAGGGGCTCACCATGGCGGACCTGCGCGGGGCGATTCAGGCGTTCGTCGACGCGCTGTTCGGCGCGGGGCTGCGGACGCGGCTGCGGCCCGACTACTTCCCGTTCACCGAGCCGTCAGGCGACGTGTCCATGGAGTGCCACGTGTGCCGCGGCGAGTCGGCGAAGCCGGGCGCGGACCCGTGCCGCACCTGCCGGTCGATGGGCTGGATCGAGCTCGCCGGCTGCGGCATGGTCAACCCGCGCGTCCTGGTGGCCTGCGGCATCGACCCGGACCGGTACAGCGGCTTCGCGTTCGGGCTCGGCATCGAGCGGGCCCTGATGCTCGCGCACGGCGTCAACGAGATCAGGGACACCGTGGACGGTGACGTGCGGTTCAGCAGGGCGTTCGGGATGGAGATCTAGCGATGCGAGTGCCACTTTCCTGGCTGCGCGAGTACGCGCCGGTCCCCGAGCCCGTCGACGCGGGCGAGGTGGGCCGCCGGCTCACCGCCGCCGGCCTCGAGGTCGAGACGATCGAGCAGGTCGGCCACGACATCCGCGGCGTCGTCGTCGGCCAGGTGCTGGCCATCGACGAGCTGACGGAGTTCAAGAAGCCGATCAGGTACTGCCGGGTAGCGGTCAGTGCGGAAGAGCTCACCGGCCCGCCGGACATGGCGGCCGGCGTCGTCTGCGGCGCGACCAACTTCGCCGTCGGGGACAGGATCGCGTACGCCCAGCCGGGGGCGGTGCTGCCCGGCGGGTTCGAGATCGGCGCGCGCAAGACCTACGGCCGCGTCTCGGAGGGCATGATCTGCTCGGCGAAGGAGCTGGCGATCGGCGACGAGCACACCGGGATCCTGGTGCTGCCGCCTGACGCGCCGATCAGCGCCGATTTCGTCGCGTACGCGGGCCTGCGGGACGACGTGCTCGAGATCACCGTCACGCCGGACCGCGGCTACGCGGTCAGCATCCGGGGCGTGGCGCGCGAGCTGGCCACTGCGTACGGCGTGCCGTTCACCGACCCGGCGCAGGCGTTCCTGCCCGGCGAGGACGCCGTCGGGCTCGACGACCAGGCGGCAGGCGGCCAGGTGTGGCCGGCCAAGATCGCCGACCCCACCGCCTGCGACCGGTTCGTGCTGCGCGAGGTCCGCGACTTCAACCCCCGTGCGGACACTCCGCTGTGGATGCGGGTCCGGCTGGCGCGCTGCGGGGTGCGCGGCGTGTCGCTCGCCGTCGACGTGACCAACTACCTGATGCTCGAGCTGGGGCAGCCGCTGCACGCGTTCGACAGGTCCAAGCTCCACGGTGAGATCGTGGTGCGGCGCGCGCGGCCCGGCGAGAAGCTGGAGACGCTGGACCACGTCAACCGCGCCCTGTACCCCGAGGACATTCTCATTACCGACGCGTCGGGCCCGATCTCGATGGCGGGCACCATGGGCGGCCTGGCCACCGAGATCGACGACGACTCCACCGACATCGTGATCGAGGGCGCGCACTTCGACGCCGTCGGCACCGCCAAGATGAGCCGCAGGCACCGGCTGCACTCCGAGGCGTCCTACCGGTTCGAGCGGGGCGTGGACAGGGAGCTGCCGCCGCGCGCGACGGCCCGCGCGGTCGCGCTGCTCGCCGCCCTCGGCGGCGGCGCCGTCGTGCCCGGGTACACCGAGGCGGCGTTCCCGGTCGAGCCGGTGGTCATCGACATGGCGGCCGACTACCCGGACCGCGTAGCCGGCGTGGTGTACGGCCTGGACACGGTGGTCCGGCGGCTGACGCAGGTCGGCTGCGAGGTGCGCAGAGGGTTCGCCCCCGCGCTCCCGACGATCGCCCCCTGGCGTCGGGGGGGAGATGGGGGGGCGGCCGGGGGGTACGGGGGGCGGGAGTCCCCCGTGCG
>Ga0070698_100005508_pt1 | contig 13824 bp, 9 predicted proteins | sample KBSK1502metaG_FD_65477 | JGI IMG/M metagenome (GOLD analysis project Ga0070698, IMG submission 65477) | Corn, switchgrass and miscanthus rhizosphere microbial communities from Kellogg Biological Station, Michigan, USA - KBS K1-50-2 metaG | ecosystem: Host-associated > Plants > Roots >...
CAAGCGATAGAAACTTTTTCCGAGCAGTGCAGCGCCGACCAGCAGGATCAACGTCAGCGCCATCTGGGCCACGACAAGCAAGTTTCGCGAATGCTGACCGGCGAAGCCCGGTGTGCCCGTGCCTGCTTCTCTCAAGTTGTGTTCTAGATCTTTCGTCGAAAAGCGAAGCAAAGGCACCACCCCGAGCACTGCGGCAATCATCACGGAAAGCCCAAGTGTGAAAGCGATCGCGCGGCCGTTCACTCCGATCTCACTAGCGCGCGGCAAGTTTCGTTGATTCAAACCGAGGATGACGTTGACGCCCCAAAACGAGAGCAGCACGCCGAGACCACCAGCGGTCAGCGCCAGCAGCAAATTCTCAGTGATGAATTGTCGCGCCAAACGCCAGCGCGTGGCGCCAAGTGCGGAGCGCACCGAGAACTCGCGCTGTCGTGCAGTCACCTGGGCCAACAAAAGATTCACGACATTTGCACACGCCACCAGCAACAAGAACCCAACCGCAGCAAAGATCATCAGGAGGGCACTGCGTATGTTGCCGACCATGAAGTCCTGTTGCGGCACGACTGCGATATCGACCGCGTCGATATCCTTGCCGTATTCCTGTTTGAGTTGCTTGCCAATCGCACTCACATCAGCGCGAGCCTGTTCGGTGCGGGTGTTCGGTTGCAATCGCGCCACCACGCTCCAGTTGTGAGCCGTACGTGAAGTCTCTGCCGGAAACAACTCGCGCGGGATCCAGATCTCCGCGTCCTGCGGAAATGCGAATCCGGCCGGCATGACACCCACGACCGTAAGACTCTGGTCCATCGCACGCAGAGAAATCCCCGAGAGGTCTGTCTTTCCGCCGAGCAATCGTTGCCAGAAGCCGTAACTCACGACCGCAACCGGCGCGCCGCCTGCTTTGCTTTCGTCGGCGGCAAATGTACGACCAAGAAGCGGCTTGACGCCGAGTACGTTGAAAAAGTCAGCGGAGACGGCGAACGTCTGCGCGCGAACCGGCTCACTGCCGCCAAGGACAGTCGTCAAATCTCCGGCGTACTGAGCGATTCCCGCAAACGAACGACTGCGTGCACGAACGTCGACAAAGTTTGGATCGGCAAAACGAATGAGGGAACCACGCGAGTTGATCTCACGCAGTTGCACGATCTGATCGGCATCGGGATACGGCAGCGATCGCAGTAACACTCCATCGACGACGCTGAAAATCGCTGTCGAGGCGCCGATGCCGAGTGCGAGTGTGATGATTGCGAGAGCAGTGAATCCCGGACGTCGTAAAAGACTGCGAACGCCGAAGCGAATGTCTTTGATCAATGTCTCCATGGGCCACAAAAAAGCACAAAAGTGATAAATAGTCCATCCCTTTTTCTTTTAAGTCTCTAGGTGCTTTTTTGTGGCTAACTCTTCAGAGATGAAGTTGGGCGCGAGTTTGTATGACTTGTAGGATATGCGAACGAGAAATCAGGCCTACGAGACCGTCTTCGGTGATAACCGGCAGTTGATTCAGATCCTGGCGAGCCATCATTTCCAGCGCATCGCTCACTGACGTGTTTGGTCCAACCGTCTGTGTCGCGTCGAGCGGTCGCATCACATCATTGACCGTCGTGTAGGGCCAACGATTCTTAGGAGTGGCGTTGATCTCGTTCGGCGTGATGATTCCTTCTGGACGGCCGTTCAAGGTGACGACAAAGAATCGTCTTCCGGTGCGCATGAGGTGTTCTTCGGTGAAGTCCTGAAGGTTCGTGTACGCATCGACGACCGGATAATCGCGCGACATCACGTCTGCCACGCGCAGTCCGCGTAGTCCTTCAGTGATCACCATCTGTGCATAACTCTCGCGTGACGCGCTGAGCAGAAACCAACCGATGAACACCATCCAAAGACCGCCGAAGCCGGCGCCTCTGAAGAACTGCATTACACCGTAAAGGATCAACAGGAACGCGATAACCTGGCCCACGCGAGCGGCGATTGTAGTCGCACGCTTTGCATTGCCGGTGATCCACCAGATGAGACCACGCAGCACGCGCCCGCCGTCGAGCGGAAATCCCGGAATCATGTTGAAGACTGCCAGGCCGATGTTGATGAGACCGAGCCACATCAACATTGCAGGAATTGGTCTTTGCGGAAGATCGGGCGGCGTCCATCCGAGCGCAACTGTGAGTACGAGACAGATAACGCCGATCACAAAACTGGTGATGGGACCAATGATTCCCATCCAGAACTCAGTCTTGGCGTCGGCCGCCTCTTTTTCGATCTGCGCGACACCGCCGAGAGCAAAGAGAGTTATCGATCTCACCGGTAAACCGCGAGCCTTGGCGACGAACGCGTGTGAGAGCTCGTGGACCACGATTGCAGCAAAGAAGAGCAAGGCGGTCACAATCGCCACACTCCATCTCAGAGTCTCACTCCAGCTTGGGTTGTTTGCTTCGAAGTGACCGACGAGAGAAAACGTGATTAAGACCGCGATGATGAACCAACTGTAATGCAAACCAATTTCGACCCCAAAAATACGACCGAGCTTGATTTGCGCTTTCATACACTACTCCTTGCTGCCCAACAGCATAGACCTTAATTGCGAGTAAAGTCTTTGCTCTTTTGTGCTTTTTGTGCGTTTTGTGCTTTTTTGTGGCTAAAGCGAAACGGTTTGCTCGGCCCAGAATTGGAATTCGCGGTGCTTGTGAACTTCGGCTTTGGCGGGTGTGCCGTTGGCGACGTCGACTATGTGATCGAATACGCGTCGTCCGACTTCGTCGATGGTTTCAGTTCCATCGATGACGCTGCCTGCTGAAAGGTCCAAATCATTGGACATGCGCTCGAAGATCGGAGTATTTGACGCGAGTTTGATAACCGGTGTGATGGCGTTGCCGATTGTGGTACCGCGTCCGGTGGTGAAGACGACGACGGTAGCGCCCGCAGCGACGAGACCCGGAGTCGATTCCTGATCGTAACCTGGTCCCTGCATCAGATTGAGTCCGCGAGAGCTCGCTGTCTCGGCGTATTCGATCACGCCTTCAACACGCGTGGTACCGGCTTTTGCGATCGCTCCGAGAGATTTGATTGTAATGTTGAGCAGTCCGCCCGTTACGTTTCCGGGACTCGGATTGTTGTTGAGCACCGCGCCAAACTTCGACGCGTAATCCTTGTACCAGTCAACCATGCGGTAGACGGCACGACCCGTTTCGACATCCTTCGCGCGATAGGCGAGCAGGTGCTCGGCGCCACAGAACTCGGGCACCTCGGTGATCAAAACAGTTCCACCGGAACGAACCACCAGATCCGCTGCGCGTCCGAGCGACGGATTCGCAGAGATACCGGAGAAACCATCCGAACCACCGCACTTCACGCCCAGCACCAGATCACTCACCGAACAAACGTCACGTTTGGTCTCATTGACCAACGGCAACATTCGCTCGACTTCTTTGAGTCCGCGCTGAATCGCAGCCTGCGTACCCCCGACGTCCTGAATTCCAATCTTCGCGACTGGCTTATCGAAAGCTTTCTCGCGTTTGAGGAGATATTTCTCGACCTGTGAAAGGTTCGTCTTCTCACAACCGAGATCAATCAGAATCACGCCACCGACGTTCGGGTGATCGGCGTAATTCGAAAGCGTGCGCAGCATGACCTCGATCGTCGAACCTTCCTGACAGCCACAGCCTTTGTTGTGCGGAATGGCAACAACGCCATCAACGTTTGGATATCGCAGTCGATCGTAAAGCGTGAACTCGGCAATCGTCGAAATTTGCATCGCCTCATGACTGGCACACATGCTCGTCGGCACGATCAGCACGTAGTTGCGTGTGCCGACGCGCCCGTCCGGTCGTCGATAACCCATGAACGTGCCGCGCTCAGAAATCGGAAGGTAGTCGGGCGCAGCAGTGTGCAGGTTTTCAGGAAGCTCGCGAACGATCGGAACTTCGTCAGTCATGTTGTCGTGCGTGATCTGTTCACCCTGCTTGATTCCAAGCGACGTCCCGATCGGCTGACCAAACTGAAGTACAAACTCACCCGCGGGAATGTTCGCGGTGGCAAAACGATGACCGGGAGGAACCTCGCCGAGTATCTCGATCACGGATTCATTTGGCAACAGCAACGCAAGACCCGCAGACGTGACCGCCTTGACCACGGCAACGTTGTCTTTCGGATCAACGATGATCGCGAATTCACTGAGTAACGAAGCGGGAGGCGTCTGAACGCTCGACATATTAGTTTTCTAAAACGTTCGCGAGAATTAATGAACGGACATTTGGATGCACACGCAACCAGAGTCCTGGGTTCAGATCGAATTGTTGCTGCCGTGCCTTGGCATCGTCAGCAATCTTCGTCGTCAACAGTTGACGATAGCTCTCAATTTTTGCCGGAGCGGTGTCGGCGTCGACGATCGATTGGACGATCCGGCGTGCGCCGAGAATCGCTGCTGGTCCAAGTGTCAGAATTTGTTTAGCCGCGCGACACTCAGCTTCGTCAGCTTCGGTAATCACTGAGCCGCCGGCTTTGAACTTGTTTATGTGGTGCTCGAGAATTGACTCAGAGATTGGGATCAATCCCGCGACGTCGTTGTAAGTCGCGCCCGAATCGGGCTTGATGTAAGCAAGGTGCGAAGCGCCACCGGCTTCCGGACCAAGCCCCAGGAAAAAGAGATCGATGCCGCCCAGCGATTCGAGCCGTTCGATGTAGCCTGCGAGTTCGCTTTCGAGATTGCCGGCGTCAGTGCGAATGGAAGTGAAACTCTTCACTTTGCGGAAGAAGTCTTCGCCAAGCAGTCGTTCAAAATCGCGAACAAAGCTCAAGCCGTTGTTCATGCGCAACGGGGCGAGTGCATCCTGAGTAAAAACGTGCAGGCGACTTAACAACGAGTCGTGCTCGCTGGCCTTTGCCAGTGAACCGAGCAGACGGTGCAAAGCCTGACCGCCGCGGCCACCCAGTATCACGATCACGAGCGGTCCGTCTTTCGCAGCCGCGAGGTCCACAATCTCGTCGAACATCGCCCGGCCGACCGCTTCCTCGGACTGCTGCACCTCATATCTGATATCGTTAGCGGGCAGCTTTGCGAGATACTCGTCGTCCGCGGCGTCGTGGGAGAGCCAAATGTTTCCCGCGGCCGAACGACGAGTAATAGTTTGTTTCCTGGTAGCCGACATTTTGGTAATACCAATTCTCAAAAGGAAGCACGACTTTAACACGCAGTCCTTAACTATACAAGCAAGATTCTGCTTGACCGTGAGAGACTTACGGTGTTACAGAGTATTCGCAATTTTTCGAAGTGGTCAAACCTTTTCAATAAAATCCACTGATTACGGAGATTTTATATTGGCGTAATCTGCGGACAGCCCTGGTATCAATCTATGACTTATTCGCAACTGGAACTGACCGGGAAAGTGGCTGTCGTGGTCGGCGGCACTTCCGGAATCGGACGCGCCATCGCCCACGGTTTCGCGCAGGCGGGAGCAGACGTCATTCCCACTTCGAGGCGCGCCGAACAGGTGGAAACGACCGCGCGTGAGATTGAAGAACTTGGCCGGCGTTCGCTGAGGCTGACTTCCGACGTCTCTGATCGTGCGTCTTTAGAGCACGTACTGAACGAGGCTGTTAAGGCTTTTGGAAAAGTCGACATTCTGGTCAACTCCGCCGGTCGCACAAAACGAGCGCCGACGATCGATTTTCTGGAAGCCGACTGGAACGACATCATCGATACGAATCTCACCGGCACCCTGCGCGCCTGTCAGGTGTTCGGCAAACACATGCTCGAGCGAGAGTCGGGCAGCATCATCAACATCGCCTCGCTCTCGACGTTTGTCGCTTTGTACGAAGTCGCGGCTTACTCGGCGAGCAAGGCCGCAGTTGGTTCGCTTACTAAATCGTTGGCGATTGAGTGGTCCAGTCGTGGTGTTCGTGTGAATGCGATTGCTCCGGGCGTCTTTCGCACTGCGCTCAATACAAAGTTGCTGGATGAGACTGAACGTGGTCGCGAGTTCCTGGTGCGCACGCCGATGAAGCGCTTCGGCAATGTCGAAGAACTCGCCGGCGCCGCGATCTTCCTCGCGTCCGACGCTGCGAGTTTTGTGAGCGGTGAGATCATCAACGTAGACGGTGGTTTCCTCGCGAGTGGCGTGAATCAGTGACATGAATGAGCCACCGATTTACACGGATTGCCACTGATAAGAACAATCCGTGTTCATCCGCGTAAATCCGTGGCTAATAAGTCTTGGAGTCTCAGAACATGGACGATGCAGTCGAGATCACCACTGCGGCCGCGCCAACACTCGGCGAGAAGGTTGGTCGTTATCGTTGGGTCATCTGCGGCTTGCTGTTCTTCGCGACTACCGTCAACTACGTCGATCGCCAGGTTCTCGGCATCCTCTCTAAAGATCTAAAGATTGCAATCGGCTGGACAGAAGTTGATTACGGCAATATCGTCGCCGCCTTCAGCGCGGCTTATGCCCTTGGACTCTTGCTGGCCGGCCGTCTGATGGATCGCATCGGGACGCGAGTCGGTTACGTTGTCGCAATTATTTGGTGGAGCCTGGCGGCGATGGGCCATGCTCTCGCTCACACACCGTTCGGATTCGGTGTTGCCCGTGCAGCGCTGGGCGTTGGCGAGGCTGGAAACTTTCCCGCGGCTATCAAAACTGTTGCCGAGTGGTTTCCGAGAAAAGAGCGTGCCTTCGCTACGGGCCTCTTCAACGCCGGCTCGAACGTGGGCGCGATTGTTGCTCCGCTGACCGTGCCGTGGATCGCCGGTCATTGGGGGTGGCGCTGGGCGTTTTTGTTGACCGGCGCGATCGGTATGTGTTGGCTGCTGTTCTGGCTGCCACTCTATCGCCGTCCGCATGAGCATCCGAAAGTATCAAAGGCCGAGCTGGATTACATTCACAGCGATCCGCCGGATCCGCCGGCGAGGAAAGTGCCGTGGCTGAGCTTGATTCCGCACCGGCAGACTTCGGCCTTCGCGATCGGAAAATATCTTACCGATCCAATCTGGTGGTTCTATCTTTACTGGATACCGAACTTCTTTCGCGACAACCACGGACTCGATCTCACCACGATTGGTCCACCACTAATCGCAATCTATTTGATCGCCGACATCGGCAGCATCGGCGGCGGCTGGCTTTCGTCGACGTTCATCAAACGCGGTTGGACCATCAATCGTTCGCGCAAGACTGCAATGCTGATCTGCGCGCTCGCAGTGACGCCGATCATTTTTGCTGCCAACGTGAAGAACCTCTGGGTGGCGGTCGCTTTGATTGGTCTGGCAGCGGCGGCGCATCAAGGCTGGTCGTGTAACCTGTTCACGACAACGTCGGACATGTTTCCACGCCAGGCCGTCGGGTCAGTTGTCGGCATCGGCGGAATGGCCGGCGCCCTCGGCGGCGCCACGATGGCTGTCGCCACGGGTTACATACTCCAAAGCACCGGCCAGAACTATTCAATCGTCTTCATGATTGCAGGGACGGCGTACCTCGTCGCGTTACTTGTTATCCATCTACTTGCTCCGAATCTCACACCAGTCGAAGACGTCGAAGGCGGATCGACACAAATGTTTTCTGCGGGAACTCTGATTGGCTTCGGATTTGTCGGCCTGGTATTTGGATCGTTCGGCGGCTGGTGTGTCGGCTTACTCTCGCATGCCACGGGTCACGTTCTTTTCAAAGACATGATGCTCGGCGCCGCAGTCGGAATTGGCCTCGGAATAATCTTCAGTCTGATCCGTTCTAATCGTTCTTTACAATCCGCGTAATCCGCGTACCCGGAACCAATCATAGTCTGCATAGCCGTAATTCGCTGCGCCTGCCGATGCGATCGAAAACAACCCGACCTTCGCACCGATCCACATTCCTGGCTGCGCCATGAATGTTTCACCTAACACTGTGAAACTCTTTCCATCGAAGCTGTAACTAAACTCGCAAAGAGCACCATCGCTGACTTCAACGCGCAGATAAACCAAGTTGCTTCCTGACTCAACCGCGCCGGTCTCTTTCTCGTCTCCGCCTTTCGCCGCATCAAGACAAACGACGCGTACAAGTCGGAATCCGCGCGCATCGCGCGTGACTGCGAGATACGAATAATCGCGCCCCATCATCAACAAACCACTGCGCTCGCCTTCGCGGAGATGCGACGCGTCAACTAAGGTCGTAACAGTAAACTCGCGCGACGGTAGTTTCTGAAGTAGCAAATTCGGAACGGCCCAAAGATTCTTCCCGCTTTCCGGCCACGGCACGGCTGTCAGTCTCAGCCACCCGCGCCGCGTTGTGAACGAAGACCATCGCGCAACAGGATTGGCGTGCCATTGCCACTGCAAGCCCAATCCGTTGCTCGCGAACTCGTCAGTTGTTTGTGGTGATTCTGACGGATACTCGCGACCAACGTTTGGCTTGTGATAACTAATCACCGGCTCGCCCTTTCCGTGGCCATCGACGTCAACTCCGATCACCGGCCAATCGTCGACCCACTTCACTGGTTGCAGATGAACGATACGTCCATACGCGCGTCGATCCTGAAAGTGCACAAACCACGATTCGCCCGACTTGAGCTCGACCCAGCCACCCTGATGCGGACCATTGATCTCAGTCTGTCCGCGGTCCATCACGATGCGATCTTCGTATGGGCCATAGATACTGCGCGCGCGTAAAACGGTTTGCCAACCAGTCGAGACACCACCGGCGGGCGCGAAGATGTAGTAATAGCCGTTGCGTTTGTAGAGCTTTGGCCCTTCGATCGTGGGATGATTTGCGCGACCATCAAACACCATTTGTCCGTCGTCGAGCAGCTTCGTTCCATCAGGACTCATACGATTGATCGTGAGGATACTCTTGATCCCGGAACGACTGTTGGCCCACGCATGAACCAGGTACGCATTTCCGTCGTCATCCCAGAAAGGACAAGGATCGATCCAACCCTTCGCCGCTCTGACTAATAGTGGCTTAGACCACGGTCCCGCAGCATTGCGCGCCTTGACCATGTAGATCCCGAAATCCGGATCGCCATAAAAGATGTAGAACTCATTATTGTGGAAACGAATCGCGGGGGCCCAAACACCGTTGCCGTGTTGTGGTTTTGCAAACACCTCCAGCGGCGGAAGCGACTGAATTGCATGACCGATGATCTTCCAATTGACCAGATCCCTTGAGTGAAGTATCGGCAGCCCGGGAACACTGTTGAAGCTCGAAGCGGTGAGATAAAAATCATCTCCAACCCGAATCACATCCGGGTCAGAGTAATCAGCATCAATAATCGGGTTTTTATAAGAGGATTGAGCCCACGCGTGCTGACCACAAATAAGCACGACCAGCACAAAAATCATTTTTGTGCTTTTTGTGCCTTTTTGTGGCCTCAATCCGCTTCTTCCTGTTCCTGTGCTTTTTGAGCGAGCATCAGGTGGTCGCGCATGGCGTCGCGCGCGGCTTCGGGATTTCGATCGCGAATGGCGCGATAAATCTTGCGGTGCATCTCCGCCGACTCTTTCAAGTCGCGCGCGCGACGCACAGTCTTACTGCGCACTTCGAAGAGGATCGTCGCGACCATGTTCATGAGTGCTGTGAGAATGCGATTGCCTGATGCGGCCGCGACGGTTTGATGAAACCGCATATCGTGAACGAGAAACTGCTCCGGCTCGTCAAGCGACGCAAACATTCCCGTAACTTCTTCCGACATCTCAGCCATCTGATCACCGGTTGCACGCTCAGCGGCGAGACCGGCGATCGCCATTTCGAGTGAACGTCGTGCTTCAAACATCTCCGCTGGGGCGAATCGTTGCAGCGATGCCATCAAACGCAGCGGACTGCTGTCGAGCGCCGGCGGACCTTCTGCTTCGACGACGAAAGTTCCCGCGCCGCGTCGAGGTTGCAACACGCCAACTGCCGCAAGCGAACTGATTCCTGCGCGCAACGTCGGACGGCTGACGCCGAGCAACTTGGCCAGGTCTCTTTCCGGTGGCAGTCGATCGCCCGGACGCAGCTCGCCGTTATGAATCATTTCGCGTAGCTGCGAAACGACTTCCTCGAACGACGTTCCGCGGCGTTCCGAATCGATAGTCTTGAAGATGTTGGCGTTTGATTCACTCATTGCTGTTCATTGTAGAGGTTTTATCCACAGATTACACAGATTCGATCTCAGTAGCGGCCAATAAAAATGCTCCGATACCTTTTGGATCGTTTGTTACTACCTTCTCGTTGACGTAGTACTCGTAACTGCCATCGCGATACGGATTTCCACCAAGACCCGCGACCGCAACCGTGCCTTCAAGATTGAGACGACCCGTAGCATCCGTTTTCACGAACTCTTTTAAGATGCCACGGTAACCATCTTTGGCAGTCTTCATATAACTCGCGGGCAGGTAGCCATTCCGCACACCCTTCGCGAGTGCATAGACAAACATGCAGGCAGCCGACGACTCGAGATAGTTACCATTATCTCCGCCGCGATCCATAACCTGGTACCAGAGCCCTGAACGTGGCTCCTGATATTTCGCGACGGCGCCAGCAAGGCGATTGAGGATCGCAATCAGCTCACGTCGCTGCGGATGCTTACGTGGAAAATAATCGAGCGTCTCGACGAGCGCCATCGCATACCATCCCATCGCTCGCGCCCAGAAGTTCGGCGATCTTCCGGTGGTTGGATCGGCCCAGCGTTGCTTCCGCGACTCGTCCCAACCGTGATAGAGCAATCCGGTTTTGTCGTCACGCGCGTGACGTTCCATCAGCACGAACTGCTTCGCGATATCGTCGAAGGCGCTGTCTTCGTGAAACGTTGCGGCGTACTCGGCATAAAACGGTTCCGCCATGAACAAACCGTCGAGCCACATCTGCGACGGGTAGATCTTCTTGTGCCAGAAACCGCCATCGGATGTGCGTGGATGAGTCTTCAATTGCTCGCGCAGGAGCGCGGCAGCCTTGCGATACTTTTCGTTGCCCGTGGTTTTGTAAAGGAAGAGAAGCATGCGGCCGGGAAGAATGTTGTCGAGATTGTAGTTGTCGAGTGAGTAAGTGCGAATGGAGCCGTCGTCGTCGACGAAGTGGTCCATATTCTGTTGAATGAAGTCTAGATATTCTTTCTTCTTCGTGCGGGCCCAGACGCGCTCGATGCCTTTCAAAACCAGTCCATGCTCGTAAGTCCATCTTGCAGGGTAGCCGGATTCACGCCAGAGAGATGTCATCGCGGTCGCCGCGGCTTGGTCGGAGACGGATTTCGTTTGCGCGGCTGCCGTGACGGCCAGGAAAAGCATTACCCCCGCAACGGCGCAACGGCGCAACGCAAAACCACGCGTCACCTTCTTCCGTAGCGCCGTTGCGTCGTTGCGGGAGTAACTATGGCAGCGCATCAATCGTTCTCCCGTTGATTTTGACATCATCCAGCGTTGCATCTTTGACGTTCTTGACGATGTTACCTTCCGCGACGTTGTCGAACGTGCAGTCCTTCAGTCTTAGGTTAATGATCGGCGCCGATGGAAATCCCTGAACGTCGAGCGCGTATCTGCTCTTGCCGCTGCGGAGATTATCGACCGTGTAGTTGCGCACCACTGGAGTAAACGATCCCTTCGCTCCTTCTTCGTAATTGAAGTCGATCGTGATCACCGCGTGCGCCACCTGACCCACTTCGATGTTGCGAAAGTGCAGGTTCTCCAACAGCCCGCCACGCATCGCGTTGTTCTTGACGCGCAACGCGTGATCGAGATTCGGACTGTCGAGTCGGCAGTTCTCAGCGAACAGATTTCTCACGCCGCCCGAGATCTCGCTGCCCACCGTAATCCCTCCGTGACCGTCTTTCATAAAACAATCCTGCACGATGATGTTCTCGGTCGGAGTGTGAAGCCGTCGCCCATCTGCATTGCGCCCGGACTTGATTGCGATGCAGTCGTCTCCGGTGTCGAAGTAACAGTTTTTGATCAGAACGTCAGAACACGACTCCGGATCGCAACCGTCATTGTTTGGCCCGTGACTGTTGATGTGCACGTTTTGCACGATGACGTTGCGACAGAGCACCGGATGAATCTCCCACATCGGCGAGTTCAGAATCGTGACGCCGTCGATCAGAACGTTCTGACAACGATACGGTTGAATAAACTGCGGTCGCAGATAGTGTCCCTCGCCGAAGATACGTTCGCGCACGGGCACGCCTTTCTCGGCCATCCCGAGCAGTTGCGTGCGATCCGGACGCTGTTGGCCCATACCTTCTTTCCAGCCGTATTGTGGACGGCCATTCCACGGCCACCAATGTTCGTTGTTGCTCTGTCCGTCAAGCGTGCCTTTACCGGTGATGGCAATGTTCCGTTGCTCGAACGCGTAGATGAACGGCGAGTAGTTGAAGAGTTCGACACCTTCCCAGCGCGAGAAGACCACCGGCAGGTAATCTTTCGGATTCGTGCTGAACTTGATCGTTGCACCTTCAGAGACCTCGAGATTGACGTTGTTCTTCAGATGAATGGCGCCGGTGAGATACGTGCCCGCTGGAACAACAACCTTGCCGCCGCCGGCTTTCGAGCATTGATCGATCGCACGTCGAAAAGCGGCGGTGGAATCGGTACCACCGTCAGGCTTCGCGCCGAAGCGATTGAGATAGAGCGTTCGTTTTGGAAAGCGCGGAGGTTTGATGCGTTCGAGGATCGAAGGCATCACCGTTTGCCACGGATCCTGTTGAGCCATCAGCAGTCGCGGGGAAACGGAAAAGACGGCGCCGCTGATCAGAAGTTCTTTAATGAAGTCTCGGCGTGTTGTCATTTATCGGTTTGCTTCACAGGATTAACAAGATGAAGCAGGATTTACAGGATGAATCTTGTCAATCCTGCTTAACAATCTTGTTAATCCTGTCCCTCCACGCGGGGTAATCGTCCTTCAAAAGTTTTGCTGGTTCTTCTACGTACCACGCATAGCCGACCCGTCGTTCGTGTTCGATCTCGGCGACGTTGTATTTCACAACTGAATCGCGACCAACAAAGACAGGCCGGTTGGTGCTGAGTTCGTAGAAGCGCGCCCAGATTGGACCGGCCGCAGGATCTTTAACTACCACGCGATCGATCCCGCCCGGAAAAGATGCATCACGCTTTTCGATCCACTTGATGCCGTTGATTTGCGTTCGTTCGAACCACGCAATTGCCGATGTGATGGCGCCAATGACTGGCCGCGACGGATTCTCAATCGACATCAAAAACCGCACAATCCCGACACTCTCACCACCACTCAGCGAAACGACTTCATACTTTCGCGCTTCCGCGGGCGCAAGCGTAACTTCGTCATGCTGCGCGCACCACACTGTGCGCCGTCCATCGACAATCACCTGCGTCTTCAGGATGCACGCAATCCCTTTCTCGACCGCACTCGCAGCTCGAGAACGTCGATCATCATCGACAAATTCATAATTCGGTTTTGCCGCTGCAACATCACGCAGCAGTTTCATCACGCCGATCATCGCATCGTCGTTGTACGTGATGTGCTTGTAGTACCCGGAGAGATCCGGATAGAACTGCGGCCAGCCGCCGTTTGCATATTGAGCCTTGAAAAGATAGTCGAGACCCTTCAAAAACGACTCGCGATAACGTTCCTGTTTTGTTTTGGTGTAGACGCGCGCGAGAAATGACAACTGCGTGTAGGTGGCGCCGTTGTCGATCGTCGAATCAGCCTCTTGCTTCTGCGCAAGCAGAGTCGCACGCTCGCTCTCCTCGAACGGCTTGGCCATATCGATGTTCTTGGGCCAACCACCGGAATTGCGTTGATAGATAAGGACGAGGTCGGCGATTCGCACTGCTTCAGCACTTCCGTACCACTCGTCAGCTTTGTTGTGTGCGTCGGCCCAAGCGATAGTCCCGACAGCCTGATTGAACTTGCCCTGCAGACCGCG
>Ga0070698_100005510_pt1 | contig 13822 bp, 12 predicted proteins | sample KBSK1502metaG_FD_65477 | JGI IMG/M metagenome (GOLD analysis project Ga0070698, IMG submission 65477) | Corn, switchgrass and miscanthus rhizosphere microbial communities from Kellogg Biological Station, Michigan, USA - KBS K1-50-2 metaG | ecosystem: Host-associated > Plants > Roots >...
GGCAGGGCCGGAGGCGAGGGCTCCTTCTCGGTGGTCGCGTGCCGCGGCGGCACCGCGAGCCGCAGCACGTCAGACCTGGTGCCGGCGTAGCGGGCCGCCACCGACTCGGTCAGCGATGCCACCTCCGGCGAGAGCACCTGTTCGGGGCTGACCAACCGGCGGATCGGCGTGAGGGCTCCGGTGTGCTCGGTGGAGTCGGCGCGCTCCACGACGTAGCCGTCGACGTCCTTGCCGGCGAAGCGGACCTTCACTCGCACCCCGGGCTGTGCGCCCTCAGCCATGGTTGCGGGCACGGAGTAGTCGAACGGCCGGTCCAGGTGGGCCAGCGGGACGTCGACCAGCACCCGCGCGACGGGCAGGTGCTCCGCCGAGGCAGCGGGAACCGCGGGCTTGCGGGCCCGGGCCAGTCCGGGCAGCAACGAGGCCTGCCCCGACTGATCGCTCATGACCGTAGTAGTACCAGTCGCGGCAGACAGGTCAGGCGGTCGGCCGCTCGGCATCGCGCTCGAGCTCGGCGAACGCTGAGCGCAACGAGTCGAGCGAGTCGTTCACGGTTTCGACGTCGCCCAGCTGCGGGCCCCCGACATCGAGGGTGTCCACGGTGGCCGTCAGCTCCAGCAGCTTGGTGTAGACCTCGGCAACTTCGGACACGGCCTTGTCGAGCTTGCCGAGCAGTCCGTCCCGCCGCTCCCCCATCCGCTGGATCGAGTCGCGGACGCCTGACGGCACGGCCATCCCGCCGGACCCGGCGATCCGCTCGCTCCTCGCCAGGGCCTCGTCGAGCTTGTCCACTGCGACGGCGACCCGCATCGCGGCCGCATGGGCACCGTCGGTCGCGACCAGCGCCTCGATCGCCGAGTCGGTCACAGAGTCGGGCAGCTTGGTCTCCCGCATCGACTTCAGGTCGCCCAGATAGCCGCCGAGGGCCGAGACCATCCGCTCCTGGGGAGTCCCGTGCACCAGTCCTGGCAGCTTGGTCTCGGACGACTCGGAGTCACCGTCCTCTCCGCCCTTCAGCGCCGCCGACGTCGCCGCGGCCACACCGAGCATCCCGAAGCCGATCGCCGCCGCGCCGCCCGCCGGGATGCTCACCGCCCACGCCAGACCGCCGCCGAGGGCAGAGGTGAGCAGCACCCACGGATCCGCGATGGCGCGAGCGAGCCGGGTCGAGAAGGATTCGGCCATCAGAAGTTGCTGATCACGGCTGTCATGACCTGGTCGATGGTCGCGGGGTTCGTCGCGTCGTACGCCGCAGCCTGCGACGCCTCCGAGATCTCCTTGAGTACGTCGAGATCTGCGCCGCGGCTGTAGGCGATGCCGAACACGCGCAGCGGTGACTCGACGCTCTGCTCCCTCAGGCCGCGCACCAGCCCGTCCAGGTCGTTGTCGCCGGGGTACTCGTTCTTGCCGTCGGTGAGCACCACCAGGGCATTGATCTTGTCGCTCTGGTAGCCCGCCTGGAGCTCGGCCAGGGCGCCCTTGATCGAGGCATAGAGCGGCGTGCCGTTGAGCGGGGTCAGCCGTTGCACTGCGGTCTGAATGCGTTGTCGCTGTTCGCTGATCGGCCCGATCGGCACCAGTTCGCGATAGATCGTGCTTGGCGTCTGCATGTCGGTCGTGAACACCCAGACACCGACCTCGTCGCGTGGCCCGAACTGGTCCAGCGCCTTCAAGACGCCCTGCTTGGCCAGCTCGAGCCGGGTGGTGCCGGCCTCCTCGACGGGATTTCCCATCGATCCGGACACGTCGAGCAGGAGCAGCACTCGCGCCTTCTTGCGCAGGTCTGCCCACGCGGTGCGGATGTCATCGAGCACGGCGGGGGCCGGCGGCTCGAGCGTCACCTTGACGCCGTCGGCGATCAGGTTGGGATCGTTGGTGATCGCCGGACCCGCCTTGCCGTCCCACGTGCGGAAGCCTGCCTCGGTGAAGCGCTTCTGGGCTGCTTCGGTGCGCAGGAAGTCGAAGAAGTCGGCCGCGCCGGCCTTCTTCTGAGGCGTGGACCACGGCGCGTCGAGGATGACGTAGGGGCTGTCGGAGAAGAGCGTGCCCTCCTTGGGGTAGACCGCCACCAGCGGGACGTTCGGCGGCTCGTGCTGGCCCAGGGTCTCGAGCTTGCCGGTCGGGTTGCCGGCGTTGTAGTCGATGACGGACTTCTCCTCGACCGCGACCGCCGAGGCGTAGCCGAGCCCTGTCCCGGCGTCGTCGGCGCGCTGGAGGTTGGACAGGTAGGTCAAGGTGGTGTCGCCGTAGTGCACGACCGCCTGCTCGACGCCGGACACGTAGCGGCGCACCTTCGGGTCCCGTACGTCGCTCTGCGTGAGGTCGGAGGACGTGCCGGTGGCAGCGAAGAACGCGCCCACGGTGGCCGCCAGGCCAGAGGTCGACAGGTTGGGGTTGGTCTTGCCCAGCTTGAAGGCACCCCACTCGGGGTGACCCTTCGCTCCCCAGCCATTCGGGTTGCCGGCCAGGTTCAGGACGTCGCCCCAGCCGATCGGCGTCTTCGGCCAGCCCAGGGCCTGGGCCATCGGCTTGGGCATCGCCAGCACCAGCGGGGTGGAGCAGATGGACTCGGGGGTGCCGGAGACCAGATCGGGCCGGTCGAGCGAGCTGAGGTCCTGGTGCAGCAGGCTGACCCAGGTGGACGCGGCCGGGCTCCACACGTCGGGCTGGTCGCCGTCACGGCCGGTGTCCCAGCCCCGCGCCAGCGCGGCCTCCGCCCCACCGGAGGCGGCCGTGTTGACCTTGATGTCGAAGCAGGCGCCATCGACCGTCCGCCCGGACTTCGCATAGTCGCCGGCAAGCGAGACCAGCAGCGCGGACTTCTCACTGGAGGCCGCCATCGTGATCAACGTGCATCCCGGGCGGGGCTCAGGCCCGGTGCTGCCGGACGACGGGTCGCCATCACCGTGGTCGGACAGTGCGAACCGCACGCCGACGATGGCCACGAGGCCAATCACGCCGGCGGCGATCAAAGGGGTGCGCTGACTGGCCACGCGTGAACGCTAGCGGATCACGTCGGAGCTCCGGACCAGGAACGGGTCAGGTCAGGCGTTGTGTACTCCGGTCAGGGGTTCTAACCCCCGACCGGAGTGCAATTCCCCGGCTGGCCGGTGAATTGGCCCAGCCCGGACCGGGTCAGGTCAGGGCGGCAGCCTTCAACGCCTCGGCGCGGTCGGTCCGCTCCCAGGTGAACTCAGGCAGCTCGCGACCGAAGTGGCCGTAGGCGGCCGTCTTGGCGTAGATCGGCCGCAGCAGGTCGAGGTCACGGATGATCGCGGCCGGCCGCAGGTCGAAGACCGCGAGCACGGCTTCCTGGATCTTCTCGTCGGAGACGGTGCCGGTGCCGAAGGTCTCGATGAAGACCCCCACCGGGTGCGCCTTGCCGATGGCGTAGGCGACCTGCGCTTCGCAGCGACGGGCCAGGCCTGCGGCCACGACGTTCTTGGCCACCCAGCGCATGGCGTAGGCGGCGGAGCGGTCGACCTTCGACGGGTCCTTGCCGGAGAACGCGCCACCACCGTGGCGGGCCATGCCGCCGTAGGTGTCGATGATGATCTTGCGACCGGTCAGGCCGGCGTCGCCCATGGGGCCGCCGACCACGAAGCGCCCGGTCGGGTTGACCAGCAGGCGGTAGCCCTCGGACGGGATGTCGAAGTTGGCCAGCACCGGGTCGATGACGTGCTGCTTGATCTCGGCCTCGAGCTTGGCGAGGTCGGTCTCCTCCGAGTGCTGGGTGGACAGCACGACGGTGTCGATGCGCACCGGGCGGTTGTCGGCGTCGTACTCGATGGTGACCTGGGTCTTGCCATCGGGGCGCAGGTTGCTCATGGTGCCGTTCTTGCGCACCTCGGAGAGCTTCTCGGCCAGGCGCTGGGCGATCGTGATCGGCAGCGGCATCAGCTCGGGGGTGTCGTCGCAGGCGTAGCCGAACATCAGGCCCTGGTCGCCGGCGCCCTGTCGGTCGAGCTCGTCGGTGGAGTGCTCGGCCCGCTCCTCGTAGGCGTCGTCGACGCCCTGCGCGATGTCGGGCGACTGGGCGCCGATGGCGATCTGCACTCCGCAGGAGCGACCGTCGAAGCCCTTCTCGGACGCGTCGTAGCCGATGGCCACGATCTTGTCGCGCACCAGCTGGGCGATCGGGGCGTAGGCGGTGGTCGTGACCTCACCGGCCACTACCACGAGACCGGTGGTCACCAGGGTCTCGACGGCCACCCGGCTCTTGGGGTCATCGGCCAGCAGCGCATCCAGCACGGTGTCGCTGATCTGGTCGGCAATCTTGTCGGGGTGACCTTCGGTCACGGATTCCGACGTGAAGAGGCGTCCTGCCACGTTGTATTCACTCCCTCGGACGGCGATGCGTCCAACGATAACGGCCGTCCCGAGCAGTGGGACGGGGGTCTCATGTCAGGTCGAGCGCGACCTGGTCCCAGATGACGTGCGCAAGCGCACCTTTGCTGCCGCGCGGCACCGTGACGGGCTCGCGACGTGTCGAGAGTACGACGGCCTCGTTGTCGGGGCTGCCGAACACGGCTCCCCCGCTCACGTCGTTGACGACGAGCAGGTCACATCCCTTGCGGGCCAGCTTGGCCTGCGCGAGCTCGAGCACCGACCCGGTGGCGTCTCCGGTCTCGGCCGCGAAGCCGACGATCACCTGTCCGGCGCGCGAGCGGTGGGTGGCGATCTCGTGCAGGATGTCGGGGTTCTGGGCCAGCTCGATGGCCGGCGCGGAGCCGTCGTCGTCCTTCTTGATCTTGGCCTCGCTGACGCTGGTCGGCCGGAAGTCGGCCGGAGCGGCCGCCATCACCACCGCGTCGGCCGAGGCGGCGGCGGCGACGACCTCCTCGCGCAGCTGCGCGGTGGTCTCGACCCTGAGCACCTTGACTCCGGCGGGGTCGGGCAGGGCCACGTTGGCGGCGATCAGGGTGACCTCGGCGCCACGGGCCACGGCCGCCCTGGCCAGGGCATAGCCCTGGAGACCGGAGGACCGGTTGCCCAGGAAGCGCACCGGGTCGAGGTATTCGCGGGTGCCGCCGGCCGAGACCACCACGTGCCGCCCGACCAGGTCGGCCGCGGCGGCTCCACGAACTGCCACCTCGAGGGCGGTCTCGAAGATCTCGGCGGGCTCGGGCAGCCGGCCCTTGCCGGTGTCGGCGCCGGTCAGCCGGCCCTCGGCGGGCTCGATCACGACGATGCCCCGGCTGCGCAGGGTGGCGACGTTTGCCTGGGTGGCGGGGTGCTCCCACATCTCGGTGTGCATCGCCGGGGCGAACACCACCGGGCAGCGAGCCGTCAGCAGGGTGTTGGTGAGCAGGTCGTCGGCGAGCCCGTGCGCCGCCTTGGCCAGCAGGTCAGCGGTCGCCGGAGCGACCACGACCAGGTCGGCGGTCTGGCCGATGTGGACGTGCGGCACCTCGTGCACGCTGCTCCACACCTGGGAGGAGACCGGCTTGCCGGACAGGGCAGCCCAGGTCGGGGCGCCGACGAACTCCAGCGCCGCCGCGGTGGGGACCACCGTGACGTCGTGACCGGACTCGGTGAAGCGACGGAGCAGCTCGCAGGCCTTGTAGGCCGCGATCCCGCCGCTCACACCGAGGACGACCCGCATCGGCGTCAGTTGATCACTCAGAGAAGGCGGCGTCGGCCTTGGCCTGGCGGGCGGCCAGCTCGGCCTTCGCCTGGGCGGCCTCGTCGGCAGCCAGCTCGGCCGGGTCGATGTCCTCGCAGGTCAGCAGGTCCGCGTTGATCTCGCGCAGCGCGATCGAGAGCGGCTTCTCCTGGACGTGGGTGTCGACGAGCGGGCCGACGTACTCGAGCAGGCCCTCGCCCAGCTGGGAGTAGTAGGCGTTGATCTGGCGGGCACGCTTGGCGCTGTAGAGGACCAGCTTGTACTTGCTGTCCGTCTTGGTGAGCAGGTCGTCGATCGAGGGGTTGGTTACGCCCTCGGCGGCGGGAATGGCAGACACGAAGCAGGCCTCACAAGTCGTCAGTTGGGGGTAGCTCGCCCGCGGTGGCGGGGTCGAGCCCCATCAAGGCTACCAACTCGGCAGCCACAGCGTGAACTTCGTGGTTCACCAGGGTGACGTCGAACTCGGACTCGGCGGCGAGCTCGACCCGCGCCGTGGCCAGCCGGCGCTCGCGTTCGGCGTCGGATTCGGTGCCGCGGCCGACCAGCCGGCGAACGAGTTCGTCCCAGGACGGCGGCTTGAGGAACACGAACAGCGCCTCGGGCATCGTCTCGCGCACCTGCCGCGCACCCTGCAGGTCGATCTCGAGCATCGCCGGCCGACCCGCGGCCAGGGCGTCCTCGACCGGCTCACGAGGCGTGCCGTAGCGGGCCGCCTGGTGCACCACGGCCCACTCGAGCATGGCGCCCGCGGCGACCAGTCGGTCGAACTCCGCGTCGGAGACGAACCAGTAGTGGACGCCGTCCTCCTCGCCGGGGCGCGGCGCTCGGGTCGTTGCCGACACCGAGATCCAGACCTCGGGGTGATGCTCGCGAATGTGGGCCGCCACGGTGCCCTTGCCGACCGCAGTGGGCCCGGCGAGCACCACCAACCTCGTGCGAGGAGCCTGTCGAGACTCGCTCACTCGCCTGCGAACTCGCGCTCGAGCGCGGCGACCTGCTTGGCGCCCAGGCCCCTGACCCGCCGGCTCTCGGCAATCGAGAGCCGCTGCATCAGCTGGGTGGCGCGGACCTTGCCGAGGCCGGGCATCGCCTGCAGGAGGTCGATCACCCGCATCTTGCCGATCACCTCGTTGACCTCGCCCTCACGCAGCACGTCCACGATCGAGGCACCGGAGTGCTTGAGGCGGTTCTTCACCTCGGCCCGTTCGCGGCGGGACGCCGCGGCCTTGTCGAGAGCAGCCTGGCGCTGTTCGGGGGTGAGCGGGGGCAGAGCCACAGGTGGATCCTCGGGAAGGGTGGGCGGGTGAGTCGTCAATCTAGTCAGAAGCCTTTGAGTGCTGCAATCGGGGCGGGTGCCCGAGCCGTCTCTCAGAGCTCCAGGGGCGTGTGGCAGACGTCGAGGGCCTGTTGCTGGATGCCGTTCACGGCGGCCTGGACCCCCGGCGAGACCAGCTTCGAAGCAGCCGCCTTCAGCCGCTGGCGCTGCTCGGCCGTCACGGTGTCGGGCAGCTTCGACAGATCCGTCGTCGCGGGGTCGACCCCGGTGTCGGCGAACGCCTGTCGCATCCCGTCGACGGCACTGACGACCACCTGCCATTCGTCCTTGAGGTCGCTCGGCGCGGCGTCGGCGAGGTCCCGGAGCTGCGGCAGGCCCTCGACGACGTTCTGCATCACGCCTCCCCCGGCCTGCACGTTCGCCGACCGCTCCGCGACCTGCCCGCAGTAGTCGGGCTCCCTGGCGACCAGCCACCAGGTCACTCCCCCGGCGACGAGCGCGAGGACGGCCGCGATGCCGAGCAGCTGCCTGGGGAAGACCTTCACGAGGTGGCCAACGACGCGAAGTCGTCCTGGGTACGGCGGGTCGCGTCACGCAGCGCTGCCAGGTCCGGTCCGGCGCGGAGCACGTCACGGCTGGTCGAGGGCAGCACCTGGCGGGCGGCGGCGCCGAAGATGCGGCGTACGTCGTCGGCCGTGCCGCCCTGCGCCCCGACGCCGGGCGCGAGCAGCGGACCGTTGATGTCGAAGTCGTGGCCGGGCGCGTCGATGGTCGCGCCCACGACGGCGCCGAAGGAGCCGAGCGGGGTCTCACCCTCGTTGAGGTCGCGCAACCCGTCGAGCACGGCGGCCCCGACGGTCCGACCGTCTTCGGTGGTGGCGTGCTGGAACTGCGGACCTTCGGGGTTGGAGGTCAGGGCGAGCACGAAGGCCCCGGCGTCATGCTTGCGGGCACTCTCGAAGATCGGGTCCAGGGAACCGAACCCGAGGTAGGGGCTGACGGTGATGGCATCCGAGGCGAGCGGGGAGGTCGGGTCGAGATAGGCGTCGGCATAGGCCTGCGACGTCGAGCCGATGTCGCCGCGCTTCACGTCGAGCAGCACCAGCGCACCCGCGGCCCGGGACTCGGCGATCACGCGCTCGAGCACGGCGATGCCCCGCGAGCCGAACCGCTCGAAGAACGCGGACTGCGGCTTGACGACGCTGACCAGCGGGGCGATCGCCTCGACGGCCGTGAGCGCGAAGGTCTCGCAGCCCGCCACGTCGTCGGTGAGACCCCACGCGGTGAGGAGCGAGGAGTGCGGGTCGATGCCGACGCAGACGGGACCGCGCTGGTCGATGGCCGCTCTGAGGCGGGCTCCGAAGGTGGTGCCGAGGGTCATGGGGGGTCTCCGATCTCGTCGAGCTCCCGGAGGAGCCGGGAAGCCAGGGTGGGGTCATGCAGCAGTCCGGTGCCGACCTGGATGGCGGTCGCGCCGGCAGCGAAGAAGGCCCGCGCGTCGTCGCCGCCGGTGATCCCACCGGCTCCGATGATGGTCAGCTCGGGAAGAGCCATGTGCACGTCGGCCACGCAGCGCAGCGCGAGCGGCCGGATCGCCGGACCGCTGAGCCCGCCGGGCCGCCCGTCGGGCATCAGGGCGGGCGCGGCGTTGGTCAGGACGACCCCGTCGGCTCCGGCCTCGGCCACGGTCCGGGCGCTCTCCACGATCCGGCTGACGTCGGGACGCAGCTTGGCGCGCACCGGCAGGTCGCGGGGGAACTCACGACGGCAGGCCGCGACGACGCTGGCGGCGTGGAACGGCTCGCGTACGTCGAACACGTTGAGGCCGGGCGCATCGGGCACCGAGAGGTTCACCTCGAGGCCGTGGATGCCGGGCGCCCGGCCCAGACGGCGGGCCAGGTCGGCGTACTCCCCCAGCGTCGTGCCCGCGATGCTCACGTGCACGCGGGCCCCCTGCTTGACCAGCCACGGCAGCTCGAGGGCGAGGAAGGTCTCCAGACCGGGGTTCTGGAGGCCGATCGAGTTCACGAGTCCGGACGGCGTCTCGGCGATCCGCGTGCCGACCGAGCCGGGTCGCGGGTCGAGGGTGATCGAGCGCGTGACGAAGCCGCCCAGCAGGGACAGGTCGACGTACGCCGCAAGCTCGCGCCCGGTGCCGCCACAGCCCGAGGCGATGAAGACCCTCTGGTCGGGGATCACAGCTCGGCCCATCTGACCCGGTCACCGCGGAAGACGGGTCCGTCGACGCAGGCCCGCACGTTGCGCGCGATGCCGTCCTCGCCGATCACCGGGACCGGGCAGCCCTGGCACAAGCCGGTCGCGCAGGCCATCGGCCGCTCGAGCGCGGTCTGGCTCCAGGCTCCGTGCTCCTCGGCGGCCGCAGCGACTTCGTGCAGCACTGCGGGCGGGCCGGCGGCATAGACGACATCGGCCTCGCTGCGCTTGAGCGCCTCGCGTACGGCGGAGGCGATGGTGCCCTGCTGGCCGACCGAGCCGTCGGCGGTGACCACCGAGACCGATCGGGCGGTACGGCGTGCCTCCAGCGCGGACAGCAGGTGCGCCTCGTTCGGCGCGCCGAGCAGCAGATTGACCACGCTCCCGCGCTCGCGGAGCCGTTCGGCAAGCGGGAAGAGGACGGCTGCGGCGTACCCCTCGCCGACGAGCAGGCAGTTGACGGGGTCCTTGGGCAGCGCGAACGGCCGGCCGAGCGGCCCGGTCACCTCGACAGGGGTGCCCTGAGGTCGGGTGGCCAGCCACTGCGAGCCGACGCCGCTGGGCTCGACCACGAGGTCGACGGTCGCGCCGTACCCGCCCGTGGGCCGCGCCCGGTGGATCCAGAAGCCGCGGCGGGCCAGGTGCGCCTCACCCACGCTGACGGCCAGGAACGTGCCCGGACGGAACCGCTCAGGGACTCCGGGTGCCACCAGGGTGACGTGCCGGAAGGCTCCGACCTTCTTCACCGCGAGCACCTCGCCGGTGAGGTGGATCGGGCTCGTCTCCGTGGCGGCTGAGGTCATCGCAGCCCCTGGGCGATCCGCTTCGGCCAGAACGGGCCCTCGTAGATGAACGCGGTGTAGCCCTGGACCAGCGCCGCACCGGCATCGAGTCGCGCCTGGGCATCCTCGAGGCTGGTGATCCCACCGACCCCGATCAGGGTCAGCTCGGGGGCGCGCTTCGAGAGCAGCGCGAGCACGTCGAGGCTGCGCTGCCGCAGCGGTGCGCCCGACAGCCCGCCGATCTCGGCGGCGTGGGCGCCGCTCAGCCCGTCGCGGCGGATGGTGGTGTTGGTGGCGATGATCCCGTCCAGGCCGATCGAGACGGCCAGGTCGGCGACGGCCAGGACGTCGTCGTCGGACAGGTCCGGAGCGATCTTGACCAGCAGCGGCACGCGTTCCCGGGTGACCTGGTCGGCCTTGGCCCGGACCGCTCGCAGCAGCGGCTCGAGCTTCTCCACCGCCTGGAGGTCGCGCAGGCCGGGGGTGTTGGGGCTGGACACGTTGACGACCAGATAGTCGGCGTGGGGGGCCAGCAGTCCCGTCGACTTCTCGTAGTCGCCGATCGCGTCCGCCTCGGCCACGACCTTGGTCTTGCCGATGTTGACCCCGAGGACCGTCGAGGTCGGCTTGCGGGCTGCCAGCCGTCGGGCGACCACCTCGGCGCCGTCGTTGTTGAAGCCCATCCGGTTGATCACCGCGCGGTCCTCGGGCAACCGGAACAGCCGCGGCCTGGGGTTGCCGGGCTGGGGCTCGCCGGTGACCGTGCCGATCTCGACGTGCCCGAAGCCGAGCGCCGCCAGCGCGTCGATGCCGACGGCGTTCTTGTCGAACCCCGCAGCCAGTCCGAGCCGGTTCGGGAAGGTCAGGCCTAGAGCCTCCACGGGCCGCGAGAGCGCGCGCCTGGAGAGCGCCCGGGTCACCGGCCGCCCGGCCCGGATCCCCCGGAACGCCAGGTGATGCGCGTTCTCGGGGTCGGTCCGGGTCAGCACGTGGTCGAAGAGCAACCGGTACACGGTCACTTGTCCTGAGGAGGTTGCGCAGCAACCGTCTCGAAGGGACGCTTCGCCCAGTCCTGCAGGCTGCGGACGCCGATCTCACCGCGCCGCATGGCTTCCATCCCCTGCACGGCCGCGCCGAGGCCCTGCACGGTGGTGATGCACGGGATGTCGGTGATGATCGCGGCGGTCCGGATCTCGTAGCCGTCCAGGCGCGGCGAGCCGCCGCTCGTCGTACCGTGCGGAGTGTTGACCACCAGGTCGACCTCGCGGTCCAGGATCCGGCCGACGATGGTCGGCTCGCCGTCGGGGCCGGGGCCCTGCGAGTGCTTGCGTACGACGGTCGCGTCGACGCCGTTGCGGCGCAGCACCTCGGCGGTCCCGGCGGTGGCCAGGATCTCGAAGCCCATCTCGGCCATCTGCTTGATCGGGAAGATCATGTGCCGCTTGTCGCGGTTGGCGACGCTGACGAAGATCCGGCCGCTCAGCGGCAGCGAGCCGTAGGCAGCGGCCTGCGCCTTCGCGAACGCCGTGCCGAAGTTTCGGTCGAAGCCCATCACCTCGCCGGTGGAGCGCATCTCCGGGCCGAGCACCGCGTCGACGGTCTTGCCGTCAGCGGTCTTGAACCGGTTGAACGGCAGCACCGCCTCCTTGACCGCGATCGGCGACCCGTCGGGCAGGTGCCCGCCGTCGCCCTCGGCCGGCAGCACTCCCGCCTTGCGCAGGTCGGCGATCGACTCGCCGAGCATCACCCGGGCGGCCGCCTTGGCCAGCGGCGTGGCCGTCGCCTTCGACACGAACGGCACCGTGCGCGACGCACGCGGGTTGGCCTCGAGGACATAGAGGGTGTCGGAGGCCAGTGCGAACTGGATGTTCAGCAGGCCGCGGACGCCGACGCCGCGCGCGATCGCCTCGGTCGAGCGTCGGATCCGGTCGATCTCCTCCGACCCGAGCGTGATCGGCGGCAGCGCACAGCTCGAGTCGCCGGAGTGGATGCCGGCCTCCTCGATGTGCTCCATCACGCCGCCGAGGAAGAGCTCCTCGCCGTCGAAGATGGCGTCGACGTCGATCTCGACCGCGTCGTCGAGGAACCGGTCGACCAGCACGGGGTGCTCAGGGCTGATCTCGGTGGCCCGCTCGATGTAGCCGCGCAGCGACTCGTCGTCGTACACGATCTCCATGCCGCGGCCCCCCAGGACGTACGACGGACGCACCAGCACCGGATAGCTGATCTCGGCCGCGATCGCCTGCGCGTCGGCGAACGAGGTCGCCATCCCGTGCTTGGGCGCCGGCAGCCCCGCCTCGTGCAGCACCCGTCCGAACGCGCCGCGCTCTTCGGCGAGGTGGATGGCCTCGGGCGAGGTGCCGACGATCGGCACGCCGTTGTCCTTCAGCGCCTGGGCCAGCCCCAGCGGGGTCTGGCCGCCGAGCTGGCAGATCACGCCGGCGATCGGGCCTGCCTGCTGCTCGGCGTACACGATCTCGAGGACGTCCTCGAGCGTCAGCGGCTCGAAGTAGAGCCGGTCGCTGGTGTCGTAGTCGGTCGAGACGGTCTCGGGGTTGCAGTTGACCATGATCGTCTCGTAGCCGGCCTCGCTGAGCGCCATGCTCGCGTGCACACACGAGTAGTCGAACTCGATGCCCTGCCCGATCCGGTTGGGCCCGCTGCCGAGAATGATCACGGCCTGCTTCTCGCGGGGCGCCACCTCGGTCTCCTCGTCATAGGAGGAGTAGTGGTAGGGCGTCTTCGCGGCGAACTCGGCGGCGCAGGTGTCGACGGTCTTGTAGACCGGGCGCACGCCGAACGCATGCCGGATGCCGCGTACGACGTCCTCGTGCAGGCCACGGATGGCACCGATCTGCGCGTCGGAGAAACCGTGCCGCTTGGCCAGCCTCAGCGTGCGCTCGTCGAGGCGCTCGGCGGCGGCGATCTGGTCGGCGGTCTCGTTGATCAGGAACAGCTGGTCGACGAACCAGGGGTCGATCCTCGTCGCGTCGAAGATCTGCTCCTGGGTGGCCCCGGCGCGGATCGCCTGCATCACCTCGGCCAGGCGGCCGTCGTGGGGGATCTTGATCCCCTCGAGCAGCGACTCGAGCGTGAGGTAGTCGGCGTACTTCCTCCGCGGTGCGAAGTCGAAGATCGCGCTCTTGCTCTCCAGCGAGCGCAGCGACTTCTGCAGCGCCTCGGTGAAGTTGCGACCGATCGCCATCGCCTCGCCGACCGACTTCATGTGCGTGGTAAGCGTCGGGTCGGCGTGGGGGAACTTCTCGAACGCGAACCGTGGCACCTTGACCACGACGTAGTCGAGCGTGGGCTCGAAGCTCGCCGGCGTCTCCAGGGTGATGTCGTTGGGGATCTCGTCGAGGGTGTAGCCGATCGCCACCTTGGCCGCGATCTTGGCGATCGGGAAGCCGGTCGCCTTCGACGCCAGGGCGGAGGAGCGCGAGACCCGGGGGTTCATCTCGATCACGATCAGGCGCCCGTCGGCCGGATTCACGGCGTACTGGATGTTGCAGCCACCGGTGTCGACCCCGACGGCGCGGATGATGCCGATCGCCATGTCGCGCATCGCTTGGTACTCGCGGTCGGTCAGCGTCATCGCCGGGGCGACGGTGATCGAGTCACCGGTGTGCACGCCCATCGGGTCGAGGTTCTCGATCGAGCAGATGATCACCACGTTGTCGGCGGTGTCGCGCATGACCTCGAGCTCATATTCCTTCCAGCCGATGATCGACTCCTCGAGGAGCACCTCGGAGGTCGGGCTGGCGGCGAGTCCCCCGCCGCCGATGCGGCGCAGGTCGGCTTCGTTGTAGGCCATGCCCGAGCCGGTGCCGCCCATCGTGAACGAGGGCCGCACCACCATCGGGTAGCCGAGCTCCTCTGCCCCGGCCAGCAGGTCGTCGATCGTGTGGCAGATGACCGACTTGG
>Ga0070698_100005511_pt1 | contig 13821 bp, 10 predicted proteins | sample KBSK1502metaG_FD_65477 | JGI IMG/M metagenome (GOLD analysis project Ga0070698, IMG submission 65477) | Corn, switchgrass and miscanthus rhizosphere microbial communities from Kellogg Biological Station, Michigan, USA - KBS K1-50-2 metaG | ecosystem: Host-associated > Plants > Roots >...
CAATACCGACAGTATCTTAATTGCGCCAAAATCGCAGATTTCTTTCGATATTTTCGTCAGCGATTTCCGCATCAACATTCATGATCGAATGCAACTGCAACAGGACCCGATTCAAGAGGGCGCTCTGAGCAACGTGGCAGACTATGGGCGTTTTGAAAATACCGCCGGCGTCTCGGTCCTCTGGGATTTGAATAAGGTGCTCTTGCAGCTCGGCTACGATCATTATAATTTCGTCTCCACCACATCCGCCTTCGATTATCTGGATCACAACTCGGAAATCGTCCAGGGTTCGGCGGCTTTTATCGTGACTCCGACAATTACTGTCGGTGTTGAAGGCAACGCTGTCTTTACGCGCTATGACCAAACCGTTCTCAATGACAACGAGGATTATAGTGTCGGTGCTTTTATCGAGACCGAACTTACAAACAATTTAAAGGTGCGGGTGGCTGGCGGATATCAATGGATCGATTTCGATCATAATTTCGTCACCTTTCCCTTCGGTCCGTTTGTCTTTATCGTGCCGGACCACAAGAACTTGGAAGATTACTATGTCAACGGGTTGATCGGCCATCGAATCAACGCGACGATCAGTCAGACCCTGAGTGCGGGACACGAGAATCAGCTCGGCGTGAATTCAAATTACATCACTCTGAACTATATCCGCCATACCCTCAGTTGGAACTTGATCCGTAATACGCTTCTTTCGACCGAATTTTTCTTTGAAGACGCTAGGGAGTCCGGCGGATTCGCTGGCTTTGCCGGTGGTCAATTAGGCACGCCGGAACATTTTCAGCGCCTCGGCGGCGCAATCACCCTCGGCTACCAGTTGACGCCCCACGTGACGCTCGGAGCGCGCTATCAGGGAACGACCAAGGATTCCAACCTGTTATTGCGAGACTACAATCAGAACCGCATTTCTGTCGACGGCACTTACAGTTTCTAGAAACCGCAAAAGGGGTAAATTGGGGGTAATATGAGAGTCTGTTTGTATGCATTGGTCGGTGCTGCCTGCGTCCTTTCCACCAATTGGACATTCGCCCAGGACCTGAACAGCCCCCCGCCTGCTACGCCAAGGCCGCCTTCGTCCGACCAGCCCTCCACTGCGACCAGTACCGTGATGCGGACAAATTCCATGGCCGTGCTAGATGACAAAAAGAAACTCGGATCGAACGATTATGTGAGCTTCAGAGTAGTGGAAGATCGTGATAATGATTCCCAACGATTGCGAGTGAACGATAACGGCGAATTAGAAGTTCCTTATGTAGGACTCGTGCCGGCCCGCGGCAAGTCGTGCAAGGAACTTGCTTACACGATCAAATCACTGCTGGAAAAAGAGTATTATTATCATGCGACCGTGATTCTGGCGGTCGACCGGGTAAGTGAAAAGTCGCGTGGCAGAATTTATGTTTACGGCTCAGTCAAAGGACAAGGACCACAGGAAATTCCGGCCGATGAAAGTTACACCGTCAGTAAGGCGATCATTAAGGCCGGGGGCTTCGGGGACTTCGCTAATAAACGTAAGGTGAAACTCACGCGCAAGAACGGTCAGGAATTTACGGTGGATCTTAAGCGTGTGATTGAAGAAGGAAAAACCGAAGAAGACGTGGAGCTTCAGCCCGATGACCAGATCTACGTGCCGCAGCGCTTGATTAACATGTAGTATGCAGGCATCCACAGCTGTTAAAAACCTTTCTACGTCTTGGTCGGCCGCTTTCGTCACGCGACTGCACCGCTACAAATCGCTCTTTTTACGACGCTGGTGGATTCCGGTCATCACAATCTGTCTTGGACTGTTCGTGGAGGCATTTCTGATTTATCAGACGCCGCCTTCGTATCAGTCCAACAGCAAAATGATGCTCGCGGGCAAGTTGAACATCGCCCAAGGCGCAGTCTACAGCGAGGACAGCGTGAATTTTTACGGCACGCAAACTCAGCTGATGCAAAGCGCGGAAGTAAAGCATAGCGCGGAATCACTGGTTCGCTCAGCCCATCCCGAATTACAGCCGGTCCCGGTCGAAATCTTTGTTCTCCAGAAACCGCGCACGTCGATTTTCGACCTTTCCGCTGTTGGCAGTGGTCCGGAGTACACCCAGGCCTATCTCAATGCGGTCATGCAGAAATATCTCGATTTCAAGCGAGGCATGCGTGAGGACCGCGGCCACGAAATGACCACCGGCATCACCGAGCAGCTTATCCAGGTAGAAAAAGATTTGCGCAACAGCGAAGACGAAATGCTCGAGTTTCAGAAGCAGAATAACATCGGCTTCATCCAGGAACAGGGCAATAGCGCCGCCCAGTATTTGGTCAAATTGAATCAGCAGTACGCTCAATTCAAAACCGAGTACGACTTGCTCAACCTGCTCGATCTCGATCAAAACCTCGACCGCGCACAAAGCAGGACCGACACGGGCGCCAGTCAAGGCTCTGACAATCAGGGTCTGCCATTTTCGGATGTCGGTCCGGAGGCCGATTACTTAAAGGCGAAGCAACAGATCCAGCTTCTCAAGGCGGAACGCGACACACTTGCCAAAGATTTGCGACCAAATCATCCGAAGATTCTCAAGCTCAATGATGAAATCACTAAACAGGACAAGTTGATTGGGCTTTTCCGCGCTGACACTCTGGAGAAATTAAAAACACGCCGCGAATCGATCGGCAAGCAAATGGAAAACCTCCAGGCCAACATCAAGGAATGGGAAGCCAAGGCACTCGATCTGAGCCAGCGGCTTGCCCAGTTTAATCGGATCAAGGCAAAAGCGGACCGCCTGAAAACGTTGTACGATCGCCTGACCAACAACCTGAAGGAAATCGACGTTTCTCAAGTTGTTGGCGGCGAAGATCAGGTCTCGATCATGGAAATGGCGACGCCGCCGATTTCAGTTCGACCGGGCCTGATCAAGAGTCTGTTGATCGGATTTGGGATCGGTGCGCTCGTCGGACTGGCGATTCTCATTCTGCTCGACCGCATCGACGACCGGATGGCTTCGTTCAGCGAATTCCAACATCATTTTTCGGAAAATGTGCTCGGGCAGATTCCGAAGGAGAAAACCAAGGGGAAAGTCGATCTGCTCCAACCCGACGACATGCGCCACGTCTTCGCAGAATCGTATCGCAATATTCGTTCGTCGATTTTCTTTATGCCTTATGAGGGTCCGCGGCCAAAAAGCTTTTTGGTCACGAGCGCCGTTCCAAGCGAGGGCAAGTCAACGGTGTCCGCCAATCTTGCCATTACCATGGCGCTCTCTGGCGCGCGCACCTTGTTGATTGATTGCGATCTCCGTCGAGGCGCGTTGCGCGAAGCATTTGGAATCACTTCAAAAATCGGGTTCTCCGAAGTGTTGAAGCAGGAAATGAATTGGCGCGAAGTCGTCGTCCCAACCGCGGTCTCCACACTTTTCGTTTTGCCACGTGGCAAAACTTTGGGTCAACCGAGCGAGCATCTCTTGCGCGAGTCTACTGAAGCGATCTTGAAAGAAATTTATCAGCACTACGATTACGTGATCATTGACAGTTCGCCCGTTTTGGCGGCCGACGATACGACAAGTCTTGCCCCGAAAATCGATGCCACGCTTTTTGTTGTTCGGCTTTCCTATACCTCAGCCCGTCTGACCAAAAAAGCGCTTGAGCTCCTCTATGGCCGGCAGGTCAACGTTCCGGGAGTGATTCTGAATTTCGTCGATACTTCGCTGCCCGAGTATTACTACTACCAATACTCCGAATACTATTCGACGCCGACTGTTCCCGATGGCGAAGTGGTGGCTCCCGTGCGTCGAGAACGCCCCAAGCCGATCGAGACCGCGTAACGCGGCCCGAATTTTAGATCGACATCTCGCGGGCAGGCGGCAATCGAAGAAGCTGCAGATTCCTCTTGGCACTTGGGTAGCTCATTGCTCTCTTGAACACATGATTTGCCCATGAGCTTCTTCGTCCCCGTATCCACGCGTGTTTTGGACGAAAGCTCGACTCCGATTCTCCGGCGAGCATTCGACCAGGCCCGCCGCATCGGAAATTACGCGCTCGTCCAGGCCGCCGTCCAAATCATCGCCTTCTCGAGTGGAATTCTTCTCGTGCGTTGGCTACCGCAACGCGAGTACGCCTACTTCACGATCGCTAACTCAATGCAGGCGACGCTGATGCTGCTCGCGGACATTGGCGTCAGTGTTGGGCTCGTTTCTATCGGCGGTCGCGTCTGGCAAGATCGACATCGGTTCGGTGAATTGATCAAGACCGGTTTGGCCGTGCGCAAAAAACTTGCGGCCGCGGCCGCCATCATCGTAACCCCAATTCTATATGCGATGCTGGTCAGGAATGGTGCCTCTTCAGTTTACACCTTGTTGTTGATCGCCTTCGTGGTGGTCGGTTTCTCGATTCAGATTTCGGTCGACATCTTCACCATTGTGCCGCGGTTGCGCTCGAATATCGGCCGCATTCAAAAAATCGATTTCACCTGCGCGATCGTTCGTCTGCTCCTGATTGTCGGATTAGTTTATCTGTTTGCCACTGCCGGGCTCGCCGTTGCCATCGCCAGCGCCACTTTCTTTTTGCAATATTTTCTACTCCGTTCTTATGCCGCGAAGGTGGTCGATCTAAACGCGAGTGAAAACGCAGAAGATCGGCATGAGATCGTACGGTTGATCAAAAGCCTGGCCGCGAACACGCTCTTTTATTGTTTTCAGGGACAGATCACTGTGTTTCTGATCGGTTTTTTCGCGCGCCGGGCTGCTTCAGTTGCCGAAGTGGGAGCTCTTGGACGTCTCGCCATGATTTTCACCGTCCTGACGAATTTGCTCATCAATATTTTCGTCCCGGCTTTTGCGCGCTGTCAGGATAAACGCAAATTGCGTTACCTTTATGCTGCAATTGTCGGCGGCGTGATTCTTTTCAGCGCGGTCGTGCTCGGTGGCGCCGAATTGTTTCCCGATCAATTTCTTTTTGTTCTCGGTAATCGCTACACCCATCTCCATCGCGAACTCCTCTTGATGATCAGCGTCGCGGTGATCTCCGCATTGAGCGGCACGCTCTGGCTACTCAATGCCTCTAAAGCCTGGGTCAGCGGTGCGTGGCTTTACATTCCGCTTACACTGGCCACTCAAGTCGCGCTCATTCCGTTCACCGATTTCTCCAGTGTCGCCGGCGTCCTGGTTTTTAATCTGATATCGACGGTGCCGAGCTTGCTTCTCAATCTGGCTCTCAGTTATCGCGGATTTCGTGTTTTCGCTCCGGCAACGGCATGAACGTGCCTTACCATTCGGCGCGGCTTGAAGGAAAAATCACGCGCTCTCTTTATCGCGCCGCTCTGCCATTGATTGTCCGACGATCAATTAATGTTGAACGTAAGCTTTCGTTCAACGTTTTCTCCTATTCAGGTGAAAACACGTTGCCCGAACAGGTCGCATCAATCCGGTCCTTTCTAGTCCATGCCGGACGGCCGAAACAATTTACAGTTGTTTCCGATGGATCGTACACAGCTGCGAGCATTCAGTTGCTGGAAAAGATCGACCGTTGCGTGCGTGTCCAAACAATAGCGCCCTCTTTGCCGTCTGGATTACCGGAAAAAGTTCAGTCGTATCTAACGAATCATTTTACCGGGAAGCAACTTGCTCTCATTATGTCGTTACCGGCGAACGGGCCGACGCTCTACACTGATTCGGACGTTCTCTTCTTTCCGGAGGCAATGCAGCTCGCCGATTTGTCGCGCACCCAGGCCGTCTCCGCTTTTTATCTGGTCGATTATCAATTCTCGGGCGACGAGCGCCTTATCCATGATTCGACTGAAACCGAAAATCCGGCAAACATGGGCTTCCTCATGTTGTTTCAAAAACTCGACTGGTCGCTTGGACTGGAGCGATTGGAAATGTTAAACGATGCGCCGACTTTTTTTACAACTCAAACCGTGACTCATTTATGCTTGCACGCCAACGGCGCGGTCGCAGTCGATCCGGGCAAATTCGTTTTGCAGGTGGACGATCAGTTTATTTACTGCGACCGATACGCCGGCTCTTCAATCGCGATCCGGCATTACGTCAATCCGATCAGACATAAATTCTGGACTGTCCTCGCGCGCCGCTTTTCCCAATAAATCCGTGGACACACCGCTGCGCATTCTCGGCATTGTGAATCTTCCGTGGGATCCGCGATTGGGTGCGGCTCGCGTCTGGTTCGAATTGTCCGAACAATGGACAAAAACCGGGCACAAGATTGACAAATTCTGTCTCAGCGACGCGTTTCCAAAGCCGACGCGTTCGCGCGCCCTCTCGGCCTGGCGCCAGATGGTTTTTCCGTATCGAGCGGCTCGTTACGTTCGCCGCAATGCCCGGAAATTTGATGTCATCGATTGTTTGATCGGAACACTTCCTTTTTCGAAGAAATCATTGCGCTTCCGAGGTCTCCTGGTTGGCCGCTCGATTGGATTGTATCTGGCCTACGACGAATTCATTCGATTCAGTCGACAACGCTGGCCTGACCAACCGCGAGGAAAATTTATTGGCCGGATCTTCTACACCTTCACTTCATGGCTGCTGCGGCGCAGCGGCGATCGCGCGCTCGGGTATTGCGATCTGTTCAACGTTCCAAACGATGACGAAAAGCAAACGCTCGAGCAACGTTCGCTCGCTGAGCAGACGATTGTTCTGCCGTATGGCTTGAATGAAACCGAGCGCACCGCGCTTGCCGGCGCCGCGCAATCTGCGTCGCAACGTTTGGCTCGAAAGGAGATTTGCTTCCTCGGAATGTGGAGCGTGCGGAAGGGTTCTCGCGACTGGGCGGAAATTGTTCGCGCCATTTTAAATTCAGTACCGGCCGCGCGCTTCGCATTTCTCGGCACCATGACCGATGAACAGACAGTTTTCCGCGATCTCGAGCTCTCGCCGAGTGAATCGATTCGGTCTCTCACCAGCTACGATCCGAAAGAGCTTCCGGAGTTGATCGGCGGCTCGGTGGTGGGACTTTTTCCAAGTTACATTGAAGGATTCGGCCTTTCCGTGCTCGAACAACTAGCCTCTGGCATCCCGACGATTGCTTACGACGTGTCTGGCCCGCGACATATCTTCGACGCCGCCGGCGCGGAGTTTTTGGTTCCGGTCGGAAACACGAGAGCGATGGTTGAGCGCACCCTCGAAATTTTGCGGATGAACGAAACCGACTACATCACGCTCTCGGCCAGATGCCGCCAAATCGCCACGCAGTTTCGTTGGGAGCAGATCGCTGCTGACACGATTCGGGAGTACACCGTCGCGCTCGCTCGGCAAGAATCGAGAAACCAGCAGCGCCGAACGCAAACCGTTTCAGTTTGAGCACGCTTCTCCAGATCGTTCCCAGAGTTCCCGGAGGAATCGATGGCGTCGGGGATTATGCCCTTACCATTGCCACAAGACTGCGGGATAAATTCGGGTGCGACACTGTCTTCGCCACTTTCAAGAATTCGTCGGCCGAGAATGCGGCCGGCTTTGAGGTTTCGTCGCTCGAGGGTTTGCTCGACGACGCATCCCGAAAATACGACCACACGCTCCTGCATTATGTGAACTACGGATTCCAAAAGCGCGGCATTCCATTTCGTCTGTTGTCGATCTTGCGCGCCTTGCGCCAGCAACATCGCGGAAGATTGCTCACGATTTTTCATGAGTTGTATGCTTCCGGCCCGCCGTGGACGAGCGCGTTTTGGTTGCGACCGTTGCAAGTGCATTTGGCAAAATCGGTCGGCCGTTTATCGGACGCATGCATCGTGAGCAGCGATAATTTCCGTTCCGAGTTGAAACGCATGGTCCCAAACGCAAAGATTGAACTGCATCCGGTGCCGTCGGGATTGGGAGAGCCGTCGCTTTCACCGAATCAAATTGTAGATCGCGATCCGCACCAGTGGGCGATCTTCGGGGGCACAGCTCTGGTCGAACGATCTCTGCGATCGTTTCGTCAGCTTCTGCCGCGCATTCCGGATTCAATTGCTCCGCGCCGCTTGTTTGTTCTTGGCGGCGTCGATAATCCGGTGACGCGCGCTCTCCTTGTCGATCTTATGGTTGACTCCGATTATCGCCCGCGTATTGCCGCGGCCGATGCATCGGAAATTCTCAAGACTTGCTCGTTTGGATGGTTCAATTATTTCCATCGCCCTGACGTCGAGACCTCAGTCGTTTTGAAATCGAGCGCTTTCGCCGCCGTTTGCGCGCACGGCGTGATTCCGGTTTTTCCTCATCGCGGTTCCGTCATCTCCGTGGAAGGCGATCGTTTACCCGGTCCGTTTTTTGTTGAACCAGATTATGTCGAAATTCCTGATGGGCAAGGCCGGGCCAGAATCGCGGCGGACATTTGCGATTGGTACCAGCGCCATGCATCCTCGGAACATTTGGTCCAAGGCATTGCTAGGACGCTTGGTTTGGGCGCATGAAGATTTTGTTTTCTTCTTATCTCTTTCAGCCCAGCGTCGGTGGAATCGAGTCGGTCTCGAAAATTCTCGCTGAAAAGTTTGTCGCGGCTGGCAACGAAGTTCATGTGATTACTCAAACGGCTGGTGATGCGATCCCTGGGGCGAATTATCGATTAACTCGACGACCATCGATTACGAAACTCATTGGCCTGCTCCGCTGGAGCGATCTTTTCTTTCAGAACAACATCAGTCTCATAAGTTTGATTCCGGCTTTGCTTTTGTGGAAACCAATCCTCGTTGTTCATCAGACCTGGCTTCAAAGCACGCGCGGTGGAATTGGTTGGAACAATTGGCTCAAGCACGTCCTGCTTCGATTTGTCACCAATGCTGCGATCAGCAAAGCAGTGGCCGACCGCATCAGCGGGCATTCGTTTGTGATCGGCAATCCGTATGGCGACACCGTCTTTCGATTGGTCCCAAATATCTCTCGCGAAAGAAATTTGGTTTTCGTTGGAAGACTTGTCTCCGATAAAGGCGTGGATCTGCTTTTACAGGCGCTCAAGCTTTTGCAAGACGATGGCGTAACGCCTGATCTTACGATCGTTGGCAGCGGACCGGAGAAGAAAAATCTGGAAAGCCTCGCGATTGACCTTTCCTTGGACCGACAAGTAATTTTCGCCGGCCAAAAGTCTGGCGGCGCTCTGGCTGAGCTTTTGAACCGACATCGGATTCTGGTCGTACCGTCGCGCTGGGCCGAGCCGTTTGGGGTTGTTGCGTTAGAGGGAATTGCCTGTGGTTGTGTTGTGGTCGGTTCGGAAAATGGCGGATTGAAGGAAGCAATCGGTCCGTGTGGCGTAACTTTCGAAAACGAAAACGTCGGCGCGCTGGCCAACGAGCTAAAGCGCCTGCTCAACGACCTAGCTTTGCAGGCGAAGCTACGAGATCACGCCGCTGAACATCTGGCGAAATTTCAATCGGACGCGGTCGCCGCCGCTTATCTGCGGTTGATGCGAAAGTTAGTAGAATGATTTTACTTTCGCATCCGACCGGTAACGAATTTGTCCGTGCGGCGCTGGCGGCGTTCGATCGCGCTGGAATGCTCGGTGAATTTTGGACGACATTGAGCTGGAATTCCAACTCACCGATCAATCGAATCCTGTTCCCACGATTTCGTGAAATTTTGCAGCGCCGCTCCTTTCCGGATTCGATTCGATCGCGCACGCTCACCCTTCCGCTGCGTGAAACGATTCGACTGCTTGCCGGAGCAATCGGCGTTACCTCTAAACACGAGACCGGCGCATTCAGCATCGATACTGTTCTTCGCGAATTGGACCGAAAAGTCGCGCAGCGCCTGAGCAAGATCGACAACTGCAACGCTCTTTACGCCTACGAAGATGGCGCGCTCCAAAGTTTTCGGACTGCCCGCGAGCGCGGCTTCAAGTGCGTTTACGATCTTCCTATCGCTTATTGGCAGACGAGTCAGCGTTTGTTGCGGGAAGACGCCGAGCGATATCCTGATTGGGAACCGACACTGGTCGCCACCCGCGATTCGGATGACAAACTCTCGCGCAAAACTCAGGAACTGGAGCTTGCCCACCTTGTCGTCTGTCCGAGCAGATTTGTTTTGGAATCGTTGCCGCCGGACGCGCGTGCGCAAAAACAGTGTGTGATTGCCCCATTTGGCTCGCCGGTTGTGGATTCAAAAATTGACGCCAAAAAAGAAACGGGGCGATTGAGGTTGCTTTTCGCCGGAGCGCTCACACAGCGAAAAGGTTTGGCGGATCTTTTCGAAGCGATGAAAATGGTGAGCTCGAAAAATGTTGAGCTGGTGGTCATGGGCTCGCTCCTACGGCCGCTCAGTTGGTATCGCGATCGCTTGGCCGATTTCACGTACGAGCCGCCGCGCCCTCATAGCGAAGTTCTCCGTCTCATGCAAAGCTGCCACGTCTTTGTTTTGCCTTCGATCGTCGAGGGCCGTGCCTTGGTGCAGCAGGAAGCGATGGCCTGCGGACTTCCGGTTATCGCCACCCGGAATGCGGGCGCGGATGACGTGATTGTGGACGGCGAAGCTGGATTTTTGGTGCCGATTCGCTCGCCGGCTGCGATTGCAGAAAAAATAAACTGGTGCGCGGAGAACCGGTCGCTCATCGATGGCATGGGTATTGCAGCCATGAAACGCGCGAGTGAATTTACCTGGCGCGCCTACGGCGATAGCATCGTCGCTGCGGTGCGCACGTTGACCTGCCAATGAGCACCGAAAATCCCGAGGAGAAAGCAAAGCAGCGTGTTCGCCAGCTAATCTGGCTTTATCTCTGGCTCCTTTTGATTGAAGGCGCTCTTCGCAAGTGGGTCTTACCGAGCTTTTCGAACCCCCTCCTTCTCCTGCGCGATCCGGTCATGTTAGGCATTTATTATTACGCGATCCGGGCTCACGTTTTTCCACGGAATTTTTGGGTTAATTCCCTATGGGTCATCGGCTTCTTGTCGATAGTTGCCAGTGTTTTCTTGGCAAGATTCAGCCCCCTTTCGCCTTATGTGCCAACCATTCCGATCCTGGAAGTTACAGTTTACGGTGTCCGAACCAATTTCCTGCATCTGCCGGTTGTGTTCGTCATCGCGAGCGTTTTTGATGAAGAGGATGTCAAAAAATTTGGATGGTGGTTCCTTGTCCTGATGATTCCGATGAGCTTGGTCATGGCCGCCCAATTCAAGGCCTCACCCGATTCATTCATCAACCGTACCGCCGGCCTCGGAGAAGCGGAACAACTAACGGCCGGCGGCGGCAAGATTCGTCCGCCGGGAACGTTTTCCTTTATTTCAGGACCGGTTTTTTACATGAGTGCGTCGGCCGCGTTTCTAATTTACGGAGCGCTCCGACGAACGGTTTACAAGAACTGGCTCTTGATTTCGTCGGGCGCCGCACTGGCGGTCGGCATTTTTATTTCCGGCAGCAAATCTTCGGTGGCTTCCGTCCTTCTTGTCGTGTTCGCCCTGATTGTCATTCTAATTGTTCGCCCTCGCGCGGTGAACCGGTTTGGCTGGACTCTCGTTATTGTCGTCATCGGCGCGTTAATTGTGAGTCGACTTCCGATTTTCAAAGAGGGTTTCCAGATTCTATCGGACCGGTTCACTTCGGCAGCTGAAGCTGCTGATACAACTATCGTCCGAGGGACGATTGATCGGGTCATCAACGATTTCACCGAAGGTTTTAAGAACATCGACACGTTTCCGCTCTTCGGTTACGGGCTTGGTATCGGCACCAACGTTGGCGGTCGCATTTTGATCGGCCGTCCCGCATTTCTTCTGGCTGAAAGCGAATGGTCGCGCGTTATGGGGGAAAGTGGTCCGATCGTCGGGCTGGCGTTTTTGATCTGGCGAACCCTTTTGGTCTTGCAGCTTGGGCGTTTGAGTTTCGTCGCGCTTAAAGGCGGGAACCTTCTCCCGATCCTGCTTTTCGGGTCCGGTTTTATTTTACTTCTAAACGGGCAGCTTGGTCAGTCGACGATTCTCGGCTTCGCCGTGATTCTCAACGGTCTCTGTCTCGCCGCTACTCGCCCTCGCCTTAGCGATTCTGCGGCAATTACACCGCAGATAAGCGATCAACCTGGCGCAAAGCCGCTGCCGCGCAGATCGGTTTTCGCAAGTCGGCTTCACGGTCCCGAGATCGGTGCCGAACAAAACAATGGTTCTGCTGATCGGTAATTACCCGCTTGATCGGCAGCAAAGCATGCAGCGTTTCGGAACGATGATGCTGCACGGCCTCAACGCCTCTGGAATTCCCGCCAAGCTAATCGCGCCCCAGCCGTTCTTCGGAAAGTTTCGCGGCGCCGGAACTTTTATCGCCAAATGGCTCGGTTACTTTGACAAGTTCGTTTTATTTCCGCGACAACTCCTCGCCACGCTCGCGAAAGAAAAGCCGTCCATCGTTCATATCTGCGATCACTCGAACGCGATGTACGGCGGCTGGACAAACCGCACTTCCGTAGTTGTGACCTGCCACGATCTACTCGCTGTCAGGGGCGCGCTCGGTGAGGAAACAAATTGTCCCGCGTCCGTCACTGGAAAATTCCTGCAGCGCTGGATCCTGCGGGGCCTTCGTCGAGCGAACGAAGTTGTGTGCGATTCGCAAGCGACGGAGGAAGATGCGCGTCGTCTTGTTTCACGCGGCGCCGCTACCCCCAAAATCGAATTGGTCCGGCTCGGCCTGAATTATCCGTTTCGTGAATTGGCAGAAGGAGAAGTTTCAGCTCGCCTTGGCAAGATTCCAAAATTCGATCTGGATGTTGAATTTATTCTGCATGTCGGCTCCAACTTGCGCAGAAAAAATCGAGACGGCGCTCTCCGGATTTTTGCGGGTTGCAAAGAGAAATGGAATGCTCGCCTTGTCTTTGTCGGCGACGCGCTAACGGCGGAATTACTTTCGTTGGCGGACAGTCTTGGAATTTCCGATCGCTTGGCACAAGTGCCGGACGCTTCGGACGAATTGCTTGAGGCGCTTTATAATCGCGCCGTCGCGTTGCTGTATCCGTCGCGCTTTGAAGGCTTCGGTTGGCCGGTTATTGAAGCGCAAGCCTGCGGTTGCCCAGTTGTTTGCAGCAACGCCGGTCCATTGCCCGAAGCGGCGGGCGACGCCGGTCTTTTCCACGATCCGAATGACGAAACCGGCTTCGCGAACGATCTCCTCCGGTTGCGCGATCCGGCGCAACGCGCGATTTGGAGTGAAAAGAGTTTGCGTAACGCAGAACGCTTTTCGACGAGCCAGATGATCTCGCGTTACATCGACATCTATCGCAATCTGGGAGCGCAATTGTGAAAACAATCCTGAGGCTGCTCAGTTTTCTTTTGCCGTGGAACTTGCGGCGGTCGTTTCTCGAAAAGCAATTCGGGTACAAAATCCACTCAAAGGCGCGCATCGGATTGGCCTGGGTTTTTCCGACGCGCTTGATCATGGAAGAAGGGAGCTCAATCGGCGCCGCAACCGTCTGCAAAAACATCGATCTTCTCCACCTAAAAGCGCACGCTTCCGTCGGGCGCGGCAATTGGATCACGGGATTTCCACTCGGCTCGTCGCGCCACTTTGCGCATCAAACAGATCGCCGTCCGGAATTGATTGTCGGAGAGCACTCGGCCATCACCAACCGTCACCTGTTGGATTGCACGAATTCAGTCACGATCGGCCGGTTCACCACCTTCGCCGGATTTCATTCGCAGATCATCACTCACAGCATCGATATCGAACAAAATCGACAATCCTCAAAGCCGGTGCAGGTGGGTGAGTATTGTTTTGTCGGGACTAATTGCGTTTTACTGGGCGGAAGCGTGTTACCCGACTTTTGCGTTCTCGGCGCGAAATCTCTGCTCAACAAAAACTTGACCGATACTTATCAGCTTTACGGCGGCGTGCCGGCGCAGCCGATAAAATCACTCTCGCGCGACTGCAAATATTTTCAGCGGACGGAAGG
>Ga0070698_100005512_pt1 | contig 13819 bp, 6 predicted proteins | sample KBSK1502metaG_FD_65477 | JGI IMG/M metagenome (GOLD analysis project Ga0070698, IMG submission 65477) | Corn, switchgrass and miscanthus rhizosphere microbial communities from Kellogg Biological Station, Michigan, USA - KBS K1-50-2 metaG | ecosystem: Host-associated > Plants > Roots >...
CCTGAACTGCGGATCCGAGGCTAGCTCGGGGCGGATGGCTTTCACCGCGACCGGCCGGCCGCCAGGGGACACGCCGAGGAAGACCTGCCCCATGCCCCCCTGGCCGAGCCGCCCGACCATCCGGTACGGGCCTATTACCTGTGGATCTCCAGGCTGCAGTTCCTTGACCACGCTAATCCCCCACCCCGCGTCACGGGAACGCCCTGCCAACGCGTCGTCAGCTTTACGATAAATATCCGCCAGGGGATTGCAATATGCCCGAGCTGGTCCCATTTCCTGCGACGCTGCAATCGGGCGACGGGCACCGTGCTAGCCGTACCAGAAGGCGCGTGGCCTCACGGTCGACCCGGTAGCGGCGTCGCGCGCAGCATCGACACATGAGCGACAATCAGGCTATGGCCGGGGTGACGATCTCACCTGTGCGGCGCGCGCTGACGGCGCCGTTTACCCGGCGCGCCCTGGTGGAGTTCGGCTACGCCGTCGTCAGCTTCCCGCTGGCAGTGGGCGCCTTCGTGTTCAGCCTCGTCACGCTGCACAACGGCATTTTCTGGGCCGGCTCGGCGCCGGCGCTCAGGAAGCTCGGCGGCGCCAACCGGTACCTCACCCTGCGGATGCTCGGCGAGGACATCCCGGCTCCGCCGCCGCTGCGGCCGCATTCGTACGTGCGCGTGCGAACGCCGGACGCCGACCGGCTGGCGGCTCTGGCCGAGGCGGAAGACGCCAAGGTCAAGCTGAATGGCAACCGGGTGCGGATCGGCGGCATGCCGGGAACCCGGATCGCCGAGCTGGCCGCGGACGAGCACATCGTCATCCACGCGATGAACCCCGATCGCGTGATCGGCTGGTACCGGGGGGCGATACGCGACACGCAGGCCTGGAAGATCCGCGGCTACTTCCTGATGAAGCCGGTGATCGCCAGCTTCCACCTGGTCGTCGCCGCGGGCTTCTGGCTTGCCGGGCTGTTCTACTTGACCTACCCGCCCTGGCAGGAATTCGCCGGGGCCGGGCCGGGACTCGGCAGCGGGCATCCCGTGCCGCTGGCTGCCTCGTTCCTGTTCGTGCCGCTCGGCGCGGTCCTGCTATTGGCGTCGCCGTGGCTGACGCGCGCGGTCTGCGAACTGGACCTGCTGCTCATCCGCGGCTTCCTCAGCGCCAGTTCCGATCCCGTCGCGCTCGAGGCGCGGGTCAAGAGCCTGGAGGCGGCCAGGGCGCACGTTGTGGATGACTCGGCGGCCAGGCTGCGCAGCATCGAGCGCGACCTGCACGACGGGGCGCAGGCACAGCTCGTCGCGCTGGCCATGAAGCTCGGGCTGGCGAAGGAGAAGCTGGAAGACGCCGCACCGCCCGACTTCGGCCGGGTCGCGCAGCTCGTCGACGACGCGCACCGCAACGCCGTCGAGGCGATCGCTGAGCTGCGCACCCTGGCCAAGGGCATTCACCCCTCGGTGCTCGACAATGGCCTCCCCGACGCGCTGACAACTCTCGCCGCGCGCAGCGCCGTCCCAGTCGAGCTGGTGGTGGACATCCCGGAACGGCCGTCGGCGGCGATCGAAACGATCGCCTACTTCTCCGCGGCCGAGCTGCTCGCCAACGTCGCCAAGCACAGTGGCGCGCGGCACGCTACCCTCGAAGCCGTCCACGTCCCCGGGCTGCTGCGGATCCGGGTCACCGACGACGGCTACGGCGGCGCGTCCGCGGTGCCCGGCGGGGGCCTGCGCGGGCTCGCCGAACGCGTCCGCACCGTCGACGGCAGCATCGACATCGACAGCCCGTCCGGCGGGCCCACGGTGGCGACCGTGGAACTGCCGTCCCACGCCTGAAGCCCGACTGGAGATCCTGCAGATGGCTGAGATGCTGCGCATCGTCATCGCCGAGGACGCCGCCGTGATCAGGGCGGGACTGGCCGAGATACTCACCGACCGCGGGCACGAGGTCGTCGCCGCAGTCGGCGACGCTGAGGCGCTGCAGGCCGCGGTCGCCGAGCACAAGCCGGACGTGGCGATCGTCGACGTGCGGATGCCGCCGGACCACACCGACGAGGGACTGCGCGCCGCGATCGCGATCCGCCGCGACCATCCTGGCACCGGCATCCTGGTGTTCTCTCAGTACGTGGAGACCCGGTACGCCGCCGACCTGGTGAGCGTGCGGCGCGGCGGGCATTCCGCCGCGTCCGGCGGCGTTGGCTACCTGCTCAAGGACCGGGTCGCCAACGTGGCCGAGTTCACCGACGCGATCGCCCGCGTCGCGGCCGGCGGCACCGCGCTAGACCCCGAGGTCGTCGCCGGCATGCTGAACGCGGCGCGGCACACCAGCGCGCTGGCTACGCTGACCGCGCGGGAGCGCGACGTGCTCACCCTGATGGCGGAAGGCCGCTCCAACACCGCGATCGCCGACCAGCTCGTCATCTCGGACCGCGCGGTCGAAAAGTATATCAGCAACATCTTCAGCAAGCTGGGTCTGCCGCCGTCCGACTCCGACCACCGGCGGGTGCTCGCGGTGCTGGCCTTCCTGGGATCGTGACCGTGACGCCCTATTACGGCCCGGGGGGAACTGCTTTTCCCCAGCGTCGCGAACGTGGCGGGCCGTCGGGCCCGCAGCACGGCGGCGGCGATGACGCCGACGAGCAGCCAGCCGAAGGCGATGAACGGCAGCAGGTTCGTCAGCGTGTAGTCGCCGGGGAACAGGATCCCCCACAGCGGAAACAGGAACACCACGCTGGCCGCCGCAGGGATGAGCAGGTGCCGCGACAGCCGGAAATCGGCGCGGAACTCCGTGCGGAACACCCGGATGACGGCGATGTTCACCGCGAGGTAGACCAGCACAACCGGCAGCCCTCCGATGCCCGCGAGGTATCCGAACGTGGCCGTGCCGCCGTAGACGTAGGTCAGCGGCAGCCCGATGGCCAGGGTGAGCGCGACCAGGCAGCCGATGGCGACTACCGGAGTCTGACGTCGCGACAGCCGGGCGAGCGATCGGGGAAGAGCTCGTTCGCGTCCCATCCGGTAGGTGATCCTGATCGCGGCGTTGAGCGCGGCAACGACGAAGCCGAGGCCGGTGAGCACGATCACGAGGTCGATCGTCCACAGCACCGACGGCGACCAGTACCGGCTGGTCAGATCCCCCAGGGGACTGGCCTGGCCGGCGAGGCCGGCGATGCCCCGCCGACCCACGGCGAACGTCTCCGCGCAGACCACCAGCAGGTAGAAGACGCCCGTCACGATGACGATGCCGACGATGCTGCCGGGAACGGAACGGCGGGAGTCCCTGGCCTCTTCACCGAGCGCGGCGGCCGCCTCGAAGCCGGCGAAGGCGGTGATTCCGTAGATCATCGCATCGGTGATGTCGGCGAGCCGCTGGTTCGGCGACGACGCCGGAGAGAACGCCGCGAGCGAGTAGTGCGCTGGGCCGATCTTTACCAGGATGGTGATGGCCAGCGCCGCGATGACCGCCATCTCCCCGGCCACGAGCACGAGGTCAACAGCGGACGAGGTGCTGACGCCCAGATAGCTGACGAGCCCCGCCGCCGCCAGGACGACGAGGAACAAGATCCACGGGCTGATGGTCACGTGCAGCGTGCTGGCCACCAACAGCGACCCGAACGCGCTGGTCAGTGCGACACCGGCCGGCACGAACAGCACGTAACCGAAGATCATCATCCATCCGGTCAGGAAGCCCGCGGCCGGACCCAGCCCGCGGCTGTTGTACGTGTAGGCCCAGCCCGCCGACGGCAGCCGGCCGGCGAATTCGCCGATGCTGAGCGCGCAGCACAGCGAGCCGGCGAACGTGATGAGGACGACCAGCGGAGACGCGAACCCCGCATACGCGAGGACGAGAATCAGCACAGTCACCGCCGACGCCGACGGGGCCACGATGCTCGTGCCGAATGCGATCGTCCGGGCCGGGCCCACAGCGTCACGGGGCAGCCCGCGACTCACCTCCTGAGCAACGCCCATGCCGTACCCCCTCTTGAGCGGCATGCGTACCTGCTCGCTACGGCGCGGGCCGACCCAGGGCGTGCACGGTGCGGCAATTGCCGTCTGCTGTTGCCATTGTCCCCTGAAGTGACAATGGCCGCGCAAGCGCGTCGTACGAAAATCGCCGGGGAACGTCACGATTGTGCGGGATGGGGAGAGAATTGGCTGGACAAGAGCATGGAACGTCAGGGCTGGCGGGAAAGGTGCGGTTCTTGGGGGTCACGGCGAGCGGCGTGCGCGAGCCACCCGGGCGGCAGCAAGGGCCGGGCAGGCCGGGGTTCGACCTTATGACATCCAAGCTCCGCCGTCCTGCGGCGCGGCCCGGGATCGTCCCCCGCTCCCCGCTGGTCGGCCGGCTGGCGGCGGACGGCTCTCCCCCGATCGTGGCGGTGGTCGCGCCGTCCGGGTACGGCAAGACGACGCTGCTGGCACAGTGGGCCGAGCTCGACGGGCAGCCGTTCGCCTGGGTCTCCGTAGACGACCGGGACAACGACCCGAAGGTCCTGCTCAGCTACGTGGCGGCGGCGCTGGACGCGGTGCAGCCGGTCGACAAGCGGGTGTTCGAGGCGCTCGCCTCGCCGGCCAGCTCGGTGCCCGGCACGGTGGTGCCACGGCTGGGGTCGGCTTTCTTTTCGATGACCGTCCCGGTGGTGCTGGTGCTCGACGACGTGCACCTGCTGCGCAACACCGAATGCCGGGACGCGCTGTCGGTGCTGGCCGATCACGTCCCGCCAGGGTCGCGGCTGGTGCTGGCGGGCCGCGACACCCCGCCGCTGCGCGTCGCCCGGCTGCGGACGCAGGGCCGGATCCTCGAGATCGGTTCGGCTGACCTGTCGATGAGCCGCCAGGAGGCCGCCTCGCTGCTGCACGCGGCTGACGTCCCGCTCGGCGACGACGACGTGACGGCGCTGCACCAGCGGACAGAAGGATGGGCCGTCGGCCTGTACCTGGCCGCCCTCCATCTGCGCGCGGGCGGCTCGCTCCGAGACGCGGAAAACGCGTTCGGCGGGGATGACCTGCTGGTGAGCCAGTACCTGGAGTCGGAGTTCCTGGCGCGGATCTCGGTGCGGCACCGGGAGTTCCTGACCAGGACCGCGGTGCTCGACCGGATGTGCGGGCCGCTATGCGAAGCGGTGCTCGATCTGCCCCAGGCCGATACCACCCTGGCAGAGCTCGCCCGCTCGAACCTGCTGCTGGTGCCGCTGGACCGGCGCGGCTTCTGGTTCCGCTACCACCACTTGTTCCGCGACATGCTGCTGGCGGAGCTGGAACGGCTCGAGCCCGGCCTGCTGCCGGTGCTCCGGCGGCGCGCCGCGGACTGGTGCCAGGCCAACGACCGCCGCGAAGAAGCGCTGGAGTACGCCATGGCCGCCGGCGATGTGGACATGGCCGCGGAGCTGGTGCAAGAGCTCGCGGTGCCGGCCCGGCGGCAAGGCCGGGTCACCACGCTCGACCGGTGGTTCCGGTGGCTGGATGACCGGGACGCGATCGCGAGATACCCGATGGTGACGGCGCTGGCCGCGCTGATCTACGCGTGGATGGGACGGCCGGGCGAGGCCGCGCGGTGGGCCGGCGCGGTGGATCGCTGGGACCAGGGGAATCCCGTCCAGCAGGATCGCGGCGCCATCGGGGCCTGGGCCGCGCTGGCCCAGGCCTTCACCTGCCGGCACGGGATCGCGCAGATGCGCATCGACGCTGACCAGGCGGTTCGCAGATTCCAGGAGGCGGGCATCGTGACGGGGGCAGCCGCGCTGCTGCAAGGGATCGCGCGTATCACCTCCGGCGACCTCGACGGCGGCGACGCGGCCCTGGCCGATGCGGTCCGCCTCGGGCAGCAGGCCGGCACGGACGGCATCGCGGCGGAGGCGATGGCCGTACGGTCACTGGCGGCGATGGCACGGGGCGACTGGATCCGCGCGGAAGACCTCGCCGACCAGGCACGCGCCACGTTGCGCCTGGCCGCCGAGGAAGATACCTCCTTCGCTCCCCTGGTCTGCGCGGCCGAGGCGCGCGCGGCGATCCACCGCGGCGACGTCGAGGGCGCCTGGCGGCAACTGGTCAGCGCGCAGCGCGCGCGGCCACTGCTCACTTACGCCATCCCGCACGTCGCCGTACAGGCCAGGATCGAGCTCACCCGCGCCCACCTCGCGCTGGGCGACACCGCCGGGGCCAGGACGCTGCTGCGCGAGATCGATGACCTGCTCAGGCGGTGCCCCCACGTGGGCACGCTGGTCGCCGAGGCCGAGGCGCTGCGGACCCGCATCGGAGCCGAACGCGGCCCCCGCGCTCCCGGAGCCTCCTCCCTGACGGCCGCCGAACTGCGCATCCTGCCGCTGCTGGCCACCCACTTGTCCTACCCCGAGATCGCCGCCGAGCTGTTCGTCTCGCCGAACACAGTCAAGTCACAGGCGTACTCGATATTCCGGAAGCTCGGCGCCTCCTCCCGCAACGAGGCGGTCATCCGGTCCAGGCAACTGGAGCTGCTCGACGGGTAAATACCACGGGCGCAATTGCACTGGATGAATTCTCTTGACGTGAGAATAGCCTGGAGCCGAGCATAGAGCGGTAGACCGTCGGGAAAGGCGCGGTTTTAGGGGGATGAAGGCGAAAGGCGTGCGGCAGTATCCCGGCCAGACGCGGCCCGCGGTCAGGCCGGGGTTCGACCTTTTGACCTCCAAGCTCCGCCGCCCCGCCGCGCGGCCCGGAACCATCCCCCGCTCCCCGCTGATCAGCCGGCTGGCGGCGGACGGCTCTCCCCCGATCGTCTCGGTGGTCGCGCCGTCCGGGTACGGCAAGACGACGCTGCTGGCACAGTGGGCAGCACGCGACGGGCAGGCGTTCGCCTGGGTGTCCCTGGACGACCGGGACAACGACCCGAAGGTCCTGCTCAGCTACGTGGCGGCGGCGCTGGACTCGGTCCAGCCGGTCGGTGACCAGGTGTTCGAGGCACTCGCATCGAACACCAGCTCGGTCCCAGGCACGGTGGTGCCGCGGCTGGGGTCGGCGTTCTGGTCGATGACCGCGCCCGTGGTGCTGGTGCTCGACGACGCGCACCTGCTCTGGAATACCGAATGCCGGGACGCGCTGTCGGTGCTGGCCGATCACGTCCCGCCGGGGTCGCGGCTGGTGCTGGCGGGCCGCGACCACCCGCCGCTGCGCGTCGCCCGGCTGCGCGTCGAAGGCCGGATCCTCGAGATCGGCCCGGCCGATCTGTCGCTGAGCCGCCAGGAGGCCGCCTCGCTGCTGCGCGCGGCTGACGTCCCGCTCGGCGACGACGACGTGGCCGCGCTGCACCAGCGGACAGAAGGATGGGCCGCCGGGCTGTACCTGGCCGCGCTCTACCTGCGCGAAGGCGGCTCGGTCCAGGACGCGGAGGACGCGTTCGGCGGGGATGACCGGCTGGTGAGCCAGTACCTGGAGTCGGAGTTCCTGGCGCGGATCTCGGCGCGGCACCGGGAGTTCCTGACCAGGACGGCGGTGCTCGAGCGGATGTGCGGGCCGCTGTGCGAAGCGGTGCTCGATATGCCCGGCTCCGCGGCCGAGCTGGCCGAGCTGGTGCGGTCGAACCTGCTGCTGGTGCCGCTGGACCGGCGCGGCTTCTGGTACCGCTACCACCACCTATTCCGCGACATGCTGCTGGCGGAGCTGGAACGGCTGGAACCGGGCCTGCTGCCGGTCCTCCGCCGCCGCGCGGCCGCCTGGTGCGAGGCCAACGACCGCCCTGAAGAAGCGCTCGAGTACGCCATGGCCGCCGGCGACGTCGACACGGCCGCTCGCCTGGTGCAGAGCCTGTGGCTGCCGACCGACCGGCAGGGCCGGTTCGTGACGCTCCAGCGCTGGTTCCGGTGGCTGGAGGAGCGGGACGGGATCGCGAGGTACCCGCTGGTCGCCGTCTGGGCCGCGATGCTGGCCGCGGAAACTGGCCGGCCAGCCGAGGCCGAGCGGTGGGCGGACACCGTGGACAGCTGGCAGTACAGCGAAACGTCACGACCTGACGACCCGGCCACCGAGGCCTGGGCCGCTGTGCTTCGCGCCGTCATGTGCCGGCGCGGCATCGTACAGATGCGTGCCGACGCAGACGAGGCGGTGCGGAAGTTCGCGGCCGCGAACAGCATGGTGGCGGTGGCCCTGCTCTGCCAGGGCCTGGCGCGCATTCTGTCCGGTGATCTCGACGGCAGTGACGCGCTCCTGGAGGACGCGGCCCGCCGCGCGGCGGAGGTCGGCGCGCACGAGACGCGAGCGGACGCGCTGTGCGAGCGGTCGCTGCTGGCGATGGCGGACGGCGACTGGAGCCGCGCAGAGATCCTGGCCGCCCAGGCAAGGGACGCGCTCCGCCCGATCGGAATGGAGACGCTGCTCGACAGCGCGGTGCAAGCCCGCACTGCGATGCACCGGGGAGACGTCGCCGCGGCGCGGCGCGAACTTGTCAGCGCGCTGCCGCTGCGGCCTTTGCTGACCTACGCCATGCCGCATATCGCGGTGCAGGCCCGGATCCAGCTCATCCACGTGCATCTCGTGCTTGCCGACATGGCCGGGGCCAGGACGCTGATGCGCGAGATCGACGAGATCCTCAAGCGCAGGCCCGGTCTGGGCACCCTGGTGGACGAGGCCCTGGAGCTGCGGGCCCGGCTGTCGGCCGAGAGCGGCCCGGCCGTCCCCGGAGTGTTCTCGCTGACCACCGCTGAGTTGCGCGTCCTGCCGATGCTGGCCACGCACCTGTCGTTTCCCGAGATCGGCGCCGAGATGTTCCTGTCGCCGCACACCGTCAAGTCCCAGGCGATGTCGATCTACCGCAAGCTCGGCGCCTCCTCACGCAACCAGGCGGTCATCAGGTCCCGGGAGCTGGGGCTGCTCGAAGGGATAGCCCCCGGAGACGGGTAATCGCGGGAGAGGCGACGTCACGGGCCCGTTCGGGATGATTTCATGCCGATCGCATGATGCACGGGCTCGCCTGGGGGCGTTGGGTGGGGTTTGGGGGGGGGTATCAGAAGTGTGCCCCATAGCGTCCGGCAAGCCGCCCCGGGCTCGCGCGGGAGGTAACGATGGCCGCATATGCTGCCAACCGTGTGCCGACGAGCACCAGGCGTTCGACGGTGCCCATCGGCGATCCGATTCTGACGTCCAAGATCACCGCACCTGATGTTCCCGCCTGGGCGGTGCAGCGCCCGCGGATCACCGGGCGGATCGCCGAGGGAACGCGGTGGTGCCCGCTGACCGTGGTGACCGGCCCGGCTGGTGCAGGCAAGACGATGGCCGTGGCGATGTGGGCGGCGGCAGAAGCCGACCGCGTCGCCTGGGTCTGCCTGGATGAGTTCGACAACCGGCCGGGCGCGTTCTGGTCCTACGTCGTGGCTGCGCTGCGCCGGTCCGGTGTCACCGTGCCGAAGACGCTGCAGGCCATTCCGCAGGAGCCTGCCGGGGTTGACGGGTTCCTGCTCGGCCTGACCGCGCTGCTGGCCGCCCAGGACCTGCCGCTGACACTGGTCCTTGATGACCTGCACCTCCTTACCGAGCCTGGAACACTGAAGGGGCTCGACTTCATGCTGCGGAACGCCGGATCCGGCTTGCGCGTCGTTGTCACCTCGCGCATGGACCCGCTGCTGCCGCTGCACCGTTACCGGGTAGCCGGGCAGCTGACCGAGATCCGGGCGGACGACCTCGCGTTCAGCGCCGCCGAGGCCAGCCTGCTGCTAGCGCAGCACGGCAGTACCCTGCCGGCGGACTCGCTGGAGAGCCTGACGCAGCGAACCGAGGGCTGGGCGGCCGGCCTGCGCCTGGCGGCGATGTCACTGGGCGCTCATCCCGACCCCGCCCAGTTCGTCAAGGAACTGCTGACCGAGGACAGTGCCCTGATCTGCTACCTGGTCGACGAGGTGCTCAACGTGCAGCCGCCGGAGGTTCGCGAGGTCCTGCTGAGCACGAGCATCCTGGAGCATGTCAGTACCGAGGCCGCCGCCGACCTGACCGGCGACGAGCATGCCGCCGGAATCCTCGCGTCCCTGGCCCACACGAACGCGTTCGTCCAGCCGCTGGCCCCCGGCTGGTACCGCTACCACACTCTCTTCGCCGAGATGCTGCGCCTGAAGCTGCGGCTCGAGCATCCGGAGCGGGTGGCCGTCCTCCATCAGCGGGCGGCCCGATGGCATCAGCGCGACGGCCGGCTCGCCGACGCGGTGCGGCACGCCGCCAGGGGTGCTGACTGGCCGCTCGCCGCCACCATCGTCGTCGACGAGCTGGCAGCAGGCGAACTGGCCGAACGGGGCGCCGGGCATCCGCTCGCGGCCGAGTTCGCGGCCATGCCTGCCGACCGCGCCTGGGCAGAGCCGGCGCCGTACCTGGTGGCGGCGGCCCTCGCGCTGGCCGCTGGGCGCCGCGAAGCGGCCACCGCCGCGCTCGACGCCGCGGACGGCCTGCTGGATCGCCTGCCTGCTGAAAGAGAGGCCGCGGGCAGGCTGGCCACCACCGTCCTCCGCCTCACCGCCTCCCTTCGCGAGGGAGACCTGGCGCGAGCCACAGCAGCGGCCGGCAGTGCCCGGCGGATGCTCGCCCGGGTCCCGGAGGAGAAACTGGCCCGGCATCCGGAGCTCGGGAGGATCGCGCTGTCCGGCCGGGCCACCGTGGCACTGTGGTCCGGCCGTCTCGAGGAAGCGGCTCGCCTCCTCGAGACAGGGCTGGGCGACGGGGACACACGAGGTCAGGAGCGCGAGGGACCCGGGCAGGCCGGACGCCTGGCGCTGGTGGAAGCCCTGCGCGGCCGGCTGTCCCGCGCCGTGACGCTGGCCGGGCGCGCGACCCTTGGGACGGGCGAGGACCGGTGCCCGGACGCCCCGGCGCTCGTCGCGCTCGCCTTCGTCCACTTGCAACGCAACGAGCTCCGAGAGGCACGCGGCTTCCTCAAGCAGGCGGACGCCGCGCTCGGGCTGTGCCCGGACGAGCTGCTCAGCACGACGGCATACCTGATCGCGGCGGGCGGTGCCCTGGCCGAAGGCCGGGCCGCGACGGCCGTGGACATCGTCGCCAGGGCACGGTCCGGCGGACCGCTCCCCGCATGGCTGGACCAGCGGCTGAGCATCGTCGAATCGCGGGCATGGACGGCGGCAGGCGACTACCGCGCCGCGCTGGTCGCCGCCGAGCGGGCCGGCTCGTCGCCAGAGGCCGCGGTCACGCTCGCGCAGGCCCAGGCGGTCGCAGGGAACTGCGACGACATCCCGCGCCTGCTAGCCCCCATGCTCGCGGCTGACAGCCAGCTGCCGAACCCGGCCCGGCTGAAGGCACTGCTGCTGGATGCCAGGCTCAGTTACGCCGCCGATGACGCGGCACACGGCCGACGCAGCCTGGAGTCCGCGCTGCGGATCGCGGAACGCGAGCAGCTCGGCCTGCCACTGGCGATGGAGCGCGGCTGGCTCGGGCCGGTGCTGCGGCGTGACCCTGAACTGGCCGACGCCCACCGGACCCTGCTGACCCTGGCCCTGGGCCACCAGCAGCTGCCGGCTCCGGTGACCGCCGGGGATCAGGCACCGGTCCTGGTGGTCGAGCCGCTCACCGAGCGGGAGCTCGAGGTGCTCGTGCACGTCTCAGACATGCTGAACACGGCCGAGGTCGCCGACGAGATGTACATCTCCGTCAATACGGTTAAAACGCACCTCAGGAACATCTACCGCAAGCTGGCTACGTCGCACCGCAACGAGGCGGTCCGCCGGGCCCGCCAGCTCGAGCTGATCTGACGGTTATCCGGCCGTCTGGACTCACCCAGGGCGGAGGAGGTACGGGGGGCCCGCGGGCGGACACTATGGCACTTGATCACAGGTCCGCCGTCACGAAAGCCCCCCAAGGTGAACCTGACCGAATACATCATGCTGTTCGTCCTCACGGCGACCACGGGTGCCGGCGTGCCGGGCCCGGGAGACGCGTGCGTGATGGCGGCGGCACGCTCGCGGGTGAAGGCCGGCTGAACGTGGGAGTGATGCTCGCGACGGCGATGTGCGGCTGGCTGCTCGGCTCGGTCGCCGGATATGAGGTCGGCCGCCGTGGCGGGCGCCGGCTGCTCGATCGTCCGGGATGGCTGGCGAAGGCAGTACTCGGCGTGGCGGTCGTCGTCGCGGCGGGACTGGGCACCAAGGCCGGGTGTCGAGGTGGCGCGCCACCCGCCAGTCCCGGGAAAGCGAGATAGTCTGACATGGACGGGAAATCAGCGCTGGGCTCGCAGCTGGAGAGTTTCCGCGAAGCGCGCAGGGACATTGAAGCGTCCGTGCTGCCGCTCGCCACCTCGGTGGACGGGCGCCGGTTCAGCTTCCAGGCCTCGCTGCACGGCCTCGAGCTCCAGGCCGGCGGCTATGCGGTGCTCGATGACGGCGGCACGCGGCGTCTCGGCCAGGTGCTCTCCGTCGAACTTGACCAGCAGCTAGCCGGGGAGCTGACGCTGCCGCCGTCCGCCGGGGGTGGCCCGGTGGCCCGGACGGATCTCCAGGTCCGTTACGCGCGGGGCGAGGGAATCATCGTGGACGGCAGCAGCGCACCGTTCCACGACGCGCTGATCCACCCGGCCGCCGGATCTGACGTCCTGGAGTGGCAGCAGCGCGAGACCGGGCCCCACGCGCAGCTCATTCTGGGCGAGCTGGCGCTTGCCCCCGGGGTGCCCTGCGTGGCGGACGCCGCGGGTTTCAACCGGCACACGTTCCTGTGCGGCCAGTCCGGATCGGGCAAGACGTACTCGCTCGGCGTGATCCTCGAACGGCTCCTGACCGAGACGGACCTGCGCATGGTGATCTTCGACCCGAACTCGGACTTCACGCGCCTGGGCGAGGTGCGCGCTGACGCGGACCCTGCGCTAGTCGGCCGCTATCGTCAGGCGGCGCGCGGAGTCGCGGTCTACTCCGCCGGCGCCCAGGGCGAGCGACGGCTCCGGCTGCACGCGGCCGAGGTCGAGCCGGCGGCCCAGGCGGCCGCCCTCCGGCTGGATCCCATCGCCGACCGGGAAGAATACGCCGCGCTGGCGGCGCTACTCGGCGGCCAGAACCCGCCCACGATAGAGGCGCTGACCCGGAGCGACCTTCCGGAGGAGACACGGCTCGGCCTGCGCATCAAGAACCTCGGCGTGGACCGGTACTCGGTGTGGGCTCCCGGCGAGTCCGGTTCGGTCCTCGACGCGGTTCACGATCAGAGCGTCCGCTGTGTCGTCATCGACCTGGGCTCGCTGCCGACCCGCGAGGAGCAGTCCCTCGTCGCCGCGGCGGTGCTCGGTGACCTATGGCGGCGGCGCCAGGAACGCGATCCTGTCCTCATCGTGATCGACGAGGCGCACAACGTCTCTCCGGCTGAGCCGCCAGATCCCCTCGCCGCGGTGGCGACCGAGCACGCGATCAGGATCGCCGCCGAGGGCCGTAAGTTCGGGCTCTACCTGCTGCTGTCGACGCAGCGTCCGCAGAAGATCCCGGAGAACGTCCTCTCCCAGGCCGACAACCTCGTGCTCATGCGGCTGAACTCGCTCGCCGACGCGGCTTTCGCGGAGGCGGTGTTCTCGTTCGTGCCGCCGAGCCTGATCGAGCGCTCGGCCATCTTCCGCCAGGGAGAAGCCCTGATCGCGGGCAAGATCTCGCCACGGCAGCCCGCCCTGCTCCGCTTCGGCGCGCGGATCTCGCAAGAGGGCGGCGCTGACGTGCCCGCGACGTGGGCTGCTCCCCGCTGACGGCGGCCGGCTCGCGACAGGATCATCCGCGGCGAATCAGGATCATCCGCGGCGAATGAGGACAGGTCCTCCCCGGCGCGGTTGGCTCGCATCGGGGCGCACTTCGTGGTAGCCGAGGGAGGCCTGATGGGGCTGATCGAGTACCAGCCTGGCACGACGT
>Ga0070698_100005513_pt1 | contig 13819 bp, 9 predicted proteins | sample KBSK1502metaG_FD_65477 | JGI IMG/M metagenome (GOLD analysis project Ga0070698, IMG submission 65477) | Corn, switchgrass and miscanthus rhizosphere microbial communities from Kellogg Biological Station, Michigan, USA - KBS K1-50-2 metaG | ecosystem: Host-associated > Plants > Roots >...
AATTGCGCCTCGCACTTCCTAAACCCCTAACCTCGAGGAGGCTTCACGATGCGACTGATTCTTAAGGTTGTGCCGATTTTTGCTGTTGCTTTACTCATCTCAATTATTTCAGCGACTCCAGCTAGTTCGTCCCTAAGCGCGGATGTAAATCCGACCAAATATCTGCCACAAACCGTAAACCTGGTTTTAGGAAATCCGAGCGAAGCTACAGAGGATGCTGATAACAAAGACAACTTTCTGATGGTCAAACCTCAATTCGTATTGTCTTTCAACAACGGCAAGGGCGGGGCGAACTGGGTGGCTTGGCATCTGCAATCGTCTGATATTGGAAACGTAAGTAGGGGAGATTTCCACGTGGACACATCGCTGCCGGACGGCTTTAAGAGGATTACAAAGCAAGATTACAACCGCAGCGGTTACGATCGCGGCCACTTGTGCAATTCAAAGGACAGGACCAAGAACAAAAATAACAACGACGCAACTTTCAACATGACGAATATTTTGCCGCAGGCGGCCGACAACAATCAGGGACCCTGGGTGAAGCTCGAGGACTTTGGCCGCCAGTTAGCCGGCCAAGGTAAAGAGTTATACATCTATGCGGGCGCTTTCGGCACAGGCGGTACCGGGAAGAACGGGTTTAAGAAAACCATCGTTGATGGTGACGTAAATGTCCCCAAAACGTTTTGGAAGATCATGGTCATACTGCCGCGGGGCAATAACGATTTGAGCCGAATCAATGCTAGTACGCGAGCGATAGCTGTTTGCATGCCCAACAAACAGGGCATTCGAAGCGTTCCGTGGCAGAAGTTTGTTACTACGATCCGCAACGTCGAGGCCGCGACCGGCTACGACTTTCTCACAACGCTTTCATCAACTGCGCAGGAAGCAATCGAGTCCCGTAAAGATTCAGTGGGAACTGGAACGGGGAATCCTTGTCAATAGTAGACCCGGTCGTGAACGGCAATACTTCGCTCGCAGCCTTGTTTTCGTTCATGAAATCGGCTTGAAGAATCGGAACGCGGTTCTTCGCGGTGTTTACTATGGGGCTTCGCCAACCTCAGCAAAACGTCCAAAAGAAAGAAATGGACTAAACATTGAGCCAGAGTTTTTGTTTGAGATCTCTCCCCTAAACCACACATTATAGATACGAGCGAAGTTCTCCTCTTATGAGGATAGGTTCTAGTTAGCAGCGGCTTATGCCCACTCAAGACCTGGGTAACAGGGTTTTGTGCGAACTAATCAGCTTCCTTTGAATCTTCAAAGCCTCAAGTTGTAGTCAAAGTGTGTATTGGTCCATCACTGCCCTACCGGTGAAATCGAAGAAGGGCAAGCGCGTGGTGCAATAACCGCGTCGGGACTAACGGCGCAACTGGTACGACGTCACAACAGTCTCTCTCTTGCAGGTTTTAACAGGCGTCGGGATCCCGATTCCTGCTGAGTGGCGCTACAAGGAATTTTGTAATCATCTTCTTGCCATACACGCTTCAGGTGGCACGTCGATAGCACTTTTCCACAGACGCAGTGCTGCTGACAGGATGATTGGATCACGCCGTCACCGCCAGGTGAATGCCACGCCAGAACATCTATCACGATACAGTTTGGGACTCGACGTCGATTCAACCCTCGTCCACCATGGCGAGCTACCTAACCCGTTGACAGATGATCCGATGCCCTGTAGGATTCGTCGCCTCCCCGATAACTCGCGTTCATTTTAACAATCGTGCTACGTAACCTCTGCGAAGGAGAGTTCATGTCCCGCAGTCGATCTATCTCTCTCTGGCTTCTACTTTCGCTCTTGTTTGTCATCGCTAGTGGCCTCGCCGTTCTAGCAGCTCGCAAAGATAAGAGTGACACTGAAACGCTGGAATCCAGGCCGCGCGAAGTTCCGCTCGAGGGTGTTGCCGTTGACGCTTCGCGTGTTCGTAATCTGTCACTCCAACCGGAAGCCGCTAAGCTCAGCAAAAAGCTGGGACAGCGATTCGTCAACTCTGATTCTGACGTGTCGGTGCTGATTGGAGAAGTGGCAACGGTCGACGCGCGAGTTCCTGTGAGAGTAGTACGTAGACAGGACAAACTCGGAGAATCAGTTGAAGTCACCACAAATGGAAAGAACCTGTCGTGGAGCGCTGCCGCTGGATTGAATGACGGACCAACCGAACTCGATCAGTCGTTAATCGAAAGAATCGCCTTTGACAGCGCGGATGCATTCATTCTTGCGCAACTACGAGGCGCCGCTTACCAGATTGTCGGCAAGAACGTGCGCTCGGATCTCGGGGGCGCTGACAATTACGATGGGCCGCTGTGGACCGTCGTGCGAGTGAGTTATGCGCCGACTGTTCAAGGAACAGGTCCTGAAAGTTCTGCGCGGCTGTACTACATCAACTCACGCACTGGATTTCTTGATAGGGTGATTTCGGTCGCGCACGGTGAAGAGATCGAAGCAAATCTGGAAGGCTGGACCACGGAGAGTGGTGAAACATTTCCGTCACTCGTCCGATGGAGCTCTAGTGGCCGTCAGATCATGGAGTTCAGACTCGTCAACTTTGTGCGTTCCTCCGCTAGATAAGGAAAGCCATGAACCGCATTAATTCCACTTTCGTTGTACAGTTGTTAATTGCTTCAGCCTTGGTAGTTCTCCACGCTTTATCCAACGGCGTTGTCGCACAGACCACTGCGGCGCGTCCCGATCGTGGCTTGATGCCGAATGGTTCTTACGCCGTTTCAGATTTCGAACAAATCAATTTGCAGAACGGCAATCTCGGTTTGACCATTCCGCTTGCCAGCTTGCCGCCGATTGCTGGCGGGAAACTCTCATGGACTGTCAGCGCTCACTACAACAGCAAGCTCTGGAATGTTAACCGCAGCCAGTTGATTGGTGAACGGTTCGATGGAGCAGACATCTACTACGTGGTTGATAGGCCTGAACTTAGCGACCAAGGCGGGTGGCGTATCAGCGGTCAATATCAGTTAGAGATTCGGCCTGCTTACTTCGATTTCGACTATCAACTTCCACCGGTCGCAGACGAGCCTGATTATTCCTTGATGAATAACTACAACTGGTACCGCGTTGTCTTACGCATGCCGGATGGAGCAGAGCACGAATTGCGTCCGACGGACTACTCTCCATTTTCAGGCAACAAGTCGTTCCTATACGGCTACTACCGCGATACTCCGTACACCCACGGCACGATGAGATACTACTCCTTTGATGGCAGTTATCTTTTCGCCACCATCACCAGCGACAATAATTGGATAGTTTATTTGCCGGATGGCACCAAAGTGGTGCAAACGACCGACGGCATTCAACGCATACAAGACACGAACGGCAATAAGATCAAGATCTATTCGGATGCCAACGGCACCCACTATCAGGACGAGCAGACCGGCAGAGAGATTCGTTATAAATTAGAAGCTGGAAATCAGGGACGTGTTTATTACAAGACAGTCGGGAACGTTGAGAAGTACGTTGCGATTAACTTTGGGGAGACTTACGTTGAAGGCAAACTCTATCGCGTTAAGGACTGGGTTCCCTTTCAGTTCAGTTCCAGCCCCTGCACGCATGAACAGCAGCTACTGGAGACCGGCGTCTCGGTTATCCGCGAGATTATCTTGCCTCAGAGTGAGCCAGGCGTAACTCGTAAATTTACTTTCACGTATGACTCGGACAGCACCGAAACAGCAACGAACACAATGGTTCGATTCTCCTGCGATGGGGATTTTGAAACGTATGTGCGAACGGCTTCAAAGGGGTGGGGCTTTCTCAGCCGGATTGAGACACCGTCCGGTGCGAAGATCGATTACAAGTTTGATCTGAACTTGTTTCACTTGCCTTTTTCCACAGATGACATTGCCAAGGTGAGCATCACGGAAAAGAAACTCGATCATGATGGGACGATCGACACTTGGGCCTATTCGATCTTGGACAACTCATCTCAAGTAACAAGCCCTGACGGCAGCACGGTCGTCGAGAATAAGTTCAGCCAATTACCGGGCTTTGGTTCGGCATTTGGCAAGACCGGTTTCTCGTACAGAACAACCCGGCCCTTCTCGAAGACCGAGCGTCATTGGACCAGTATGTTGTTCAGCGGTGGTAGCACTGCCTCCCCTAATTCTAATATTGATTTCAACACAGTCATTGACTTTGAATACACCACGCTGACGGATGCGAGTGGCAACAACCTAAAAATGTCAGCGAAGGCCTACCAGTATGACTATAACGGTAACCTGACTCAGACCACAGAATACGACTGGTTCGATCCAGCGCTGGTGATGCGTGATGCGCAAGGGGTGCCGACAGGCGTTCCCGCCAGCGCGGTAGTGCTTAGAACCATAAGTAACGGCTATTACAACCCGGCCGGCACTTCGACGTCCGGAAATGTTTACGCCAAGCGGAACATTTCCACAGCTGCGCCTTTAGTGCTGAACGCAATCCAGCAAACAACCATAGGTGCGGCCATTACCCAATTCAGTTACGACGGACAATCTTATGGCACCGCTCCGTCGGTCGGAAATTTAACCAGCCAGAGCATCTGGGATGATGTGGACAGTAAATGGATCACCGGTTCGCAGACTTACGATAGTTACGGAAACATCCTGACTAAAACCGATCCGCGAGGCAAGGTCACACAGTTTTACTACGACGATTCGACGCATGCATTACCAAATCGTGTGGTAGTTGACCCCCAAAACGGCACCGGCACACAAACCAAGACTACTGCGTTCGACTTCTACAGCGGGCTTATCACCAGTCAGACTGATTCAAACGGCAATGTCTCTACCATTGATTACACGAACCAACTGCTGTCGGCGGTCGATCCGTTTGGACGACCTGGAGTCACCTATGGCCCAACAATCTCGGGTCAGCGCCAACGTATCACGACTACTTACCTCGACAACGCACGTCAAGTGATTGTCGCAAGTGATCTGAGCACCGAAAATGACAAATTACTGAAAACAAGGATTAGCAGCGATCAACTAGGTCGCGTAACCACGACAGAACAAACGGAGGACGGCACTAGTTACACGATCTCCTCGGCGATGGTTTACCAACAGATGGGTAAGATCACCTTTTCCTCAAATCCGAGGCGCAGTGGATCTGCAGCGACTGATGGCTGGACCAGGACTACGCTTGATACAGCGGGTCGCGTTATTGAAATGGCCTCTTTCAGCGGCGCGACGCAGCCGCCGTCTACAGGCTCCAATGCTAATTGGACGGGCAGCGTGACCACCACGTACGATGCAAATTTCACTACAGTAGGCGATGAGACTGCCAAACTTACGCGCCGCATGGTCGACGCTCTCGGGAGACTCACGCGCGTCGATGAACCCGACGGGAGCAACAATCTGGGCACCACGACATCACCAGCTCAACCGACCAGTTACACTTACAACATGCTCGGAAATCTTCTGAATGTAACGCAGGGCGCGCAGACGCGCAGTTTCACTTACGATTCATTATCACATCTCCGGACAGCGGCAATTGGCGAGAGTGGCTCAACAAGTTACACATACGACGATAGTGGCAACTTCATCACACGACAAGATGCGCGCTCGGTGACAACCACTATCACTTACGATGCCATCAACCGCCCAACGGCGAAGTCATACAGCGATGGCACTCCGAGGGTAGACTATTTCTATGACACACAGGCCTTGCCGGGAGGTGCGCCTACTTTTGACCGAGGACATGCGAAAGGAAGGCTGGTGGCAGTTACCTACGGCGGCGGCAGCGCCGGTACGTATCGTGGTTACGATGCTCGCGGATCGATTCTGCGTCAGATCCAGCAAACGGATGCAGTTGACTATCTCACAGAAGCTGCTTATCAATTGAACGGTTCATTACAAAGCGTCACTTATCCGTCAGTGCCGGGTGCTCCAGACCGACGGACTGTTACTTTTACGCCAGACACAGCGGGCAGGCTCGCTTCGCTGAGTGCACCCGCCACCACTTATGCCTCAGGTGCAAGCGTTGGTAGCCTTAACTACGGCGCCTCAGGCACGCTGAGTAGTGAAACCTACGGCAACAACCTGATTCATGCCGTGGCTTATAACAGCCGTCTTCAAGCAAGTGAAATAAGACTTGGTAATGCCGGAAATCCAACGTCCGTTGTCTCTATTACCTATAACTACGGTACCACCGCGAACAACGGTAACTTACAGTCAATATCCTACAATGGAGGTGGTCTGAATTACACGCAGAACTTCGGCTATGATTCATTGAACAGGTTGACAACGTCAAACGAGAATGGCGGCGTGAGCTGGTCCCAAACCAATGGCTACGATCGTTATGGTAATCGTTGGATCGACCTTGGTGGTGGCAATCAAAGTTTGTATTTCACCGCCAGTAACAATCGGATCACGGGTTCTAGTTATGATCCGGTTGGCAATTTGCTGAACGACGGAACACATAGTTACAGCTACACGGCGGAGAACTTGATTGCGAAAGTTGACAATGTGAACGCCTATGTTTACGACGGCGAAGGACAACGAGTACGCAAGCTGATTGGCGACAATCTGCGTTTCATTTATGGCATTGGCGGGCAATTGATCATGGAGTTTAGCGGCTCAACAGGCGCATTAACTAAGGAATACGTCTACGGCGCTGATGGTTTGCTTGCTACCATCGAACCTACAGCTGTGAACTCCAATGGCACACGTTACACTACGGCCGATCACCTCGGCTCACCCCGCGTTGTCACGAACTCCACCGGGGCGGTGGTGAGTCGCCACGACTACATGCCGTTTGGCGATGAGATTGGTGCCGGCGTAGGTGGCCGCACGACAGGCATTGGTTTTCCGGGAGCCGCTGATGGTCTTCGGCAAAAGTTCACCCAAAAAGAACGGGACATTGAGACGGGGTTGGACTTCTTTGAGGCGCGTTACTTTGGTTCAGCTCAAGGGAGGTTCACTAGTCCCGACCCGCTAGGAGGTCATACAGAAGACCCGCAAACTCTAAACCGCTACACTTACGTTCGAAACAACCCGCAAGTCTTTACTGACCCGTCAGGGCTGGATTTTTATCTGCAATGCGAAGGGAAAAGTGCGACGTGCCAGGGTGGCCGTATGGGTACAACTGACAATAAGGGAAACTTCACCGCGACAACCATCCGCAACGATAGTAAGGGCAATCTGGTAGACCAAGCCGGAAACATCTACACAGCGAAAATAACTGGACAAGGAGTTTCTTTTAATGGAGCCGGTTCAAAGGACTACGTTTCCGGCGTCTTTCTAAATGGAACCAACGCCACCACTATTCAAGGGAACGGTGAGCTAGCAGGATTTACTTTCAACTTCACCTCGAGCAATCTGGATGTTAATCAAACAGCTAAAGGAACTTTTACGTTCAACGGAACTGCGGCAGAGGCCGCAAAGTCCCTAGAACGAGCTGGGTATACTAACGATCCTAGGGATGCCTTCAACATCTATCATCCTTCGACTGATGAGTATAAAGCGATCGAATATAGGAGCGCTGGTGAAGGTCAGACGGCTGCGAATTCGGGGCACTTCACATTACATGAACCGGTGACTACCACGAGACACATCTACTTGATTGGTGCTGGGCCAGGTGGTGCCGCGACATTCAAAACACCCAAAGGTACAGTGCCGGTGAGCGGAGAAGTGCATTTCGGTGAACACAACCCCTGGAACGGCGGTTTATTCGGACATAGCAAAGAACTTACTCGGCCTTGAGTGCGCTTCAAGAAAAGACACCAAAAATGAGAAAAAGAGAAATCTTGCTCTTAGGCTTACCTACTTTGTTTTTCATTGTGAAGGACATAACTGCGACCATTGCTATTCTATCAACAGAGCCTGGAATTACGGCCAGAGCAAGCTTCTATTACTCAATCGCACTATTGCCAGGGACGCTTTTAGTCTCAAATGGGAATGCCTTCTTCGTCAATATACTCTTCGGAGCTTTTTTAGGCTGGCTTCTTTATTTATTAGAGATTCGACGAAAACGTCCTCAAACTGAGAGTCGGCAACATTAAATTGATCAATGACACAACCGTTGAGGTGGAAGGTTCCTGCTTACTCTGGATAGGCAAATATCAAGGGATATGTTTACCGCGTAACTCGTGGACAGAAGGGTTGGACGGTAGTGAGTTGTCTTTGAATCGTGAAGCCGATTGCTAGCTCTGTCTGGATTGCTCGTAATGAGACGTAAGCAGAAATCCAGTTGACGCCGTGTTCTTGTTGGCGGCGCGGGAGCTTTGAGACGCGGTCGAACACTTCACGGACTTTGCCAGCCGGCCTACCATTACTTTTAGCTGCTTTTTTCTTAAGCGGCTTATGCTCACCGATAATCAATGAGTCTTCGACACCGACGACCAGGGCTTCGGCCATCTTCGGCAGGACTTCTGAGCGGGGCGGCTTCTCGCGCCTTCCGTAACTCTGCTAATCGCAATCCCTGTGGCGGTTTGGTCTTCGTGCTCTTTCGCGGCATAACGCCGGGAGTATAAGACTGCTTTTCCGGCAGGGCTGTCGCAGGGAAAGAAATGCCTTGCATGACGGGTAGTACTTGCCAGTGCCAAGCGCAGGAATTTCGGCTGTTCGAAGAAGCTGAGCAGTTCTGTCGTTGCCCGATTTGATATCAGAGCCAACAGTTCGACTATCTCTTTGGCTTTTGTTTGGGTGGGTCTGGCACCTTCTGCACACAAATCTCAGTCACACCGAGCGTCGCCGTTGCTCGATGAAACTTATCAGCGAAGGTAGTTGCTTGCGACAAGGCAACGTCGAAGTCTACTTTGGCGAGTTCGCGTAGAGCACTTTCGGGATCAGGCCCAGGCACGTAAAATCTAACAAGTCGTCTAAATCCTTTACCCTTGATCTCCCTTGTGATCGTCTGGTCCATACTCTGAAAATCCAGTCCATCCACCTGATTGGTTGTCTCGATTGCCATTGTCAAAACCGAGATTGATCGATTGAGATCTATTTTCAGGTACAAGTCCGCCGCCGTGAACAATGTACGAACCGCAGAAATGGTTTTCGGCGCTCTACTAATTTCCGCTATCGCTTGCTCAACAACTTCTCGTGTATGAGTTTGAGTCTCAGCTGCATGAAGCTGTTGCCTGGCGAGCAGAGTTCTAAGATAAGCACGTGGTTCAAGCATCTCCATCTTCGAAACGAGCGTTTCGGCATCTTCAAGTCGCTTGTCTTTGATGGCGTCGTGGGTGCGGTTAAAGTAAAGCCAGTCTTTCAAAATAACCCGAATCTCAGCATCGTCAATTCTATCGATAGCGCGGAGAATGATCTCGATATTCTCCTTCTTTGACACGGAAAGAACTGCTGAGACCATACTTTGATTGCGTTTTTCAGGGCTCGATAGCGTCTGTGTTTGCTCTATTTGCTCCTCAAAGGTTTTGGACGCTGAAGCGGCAGTGCTTTCTGCCGGCCGGAGCTTTCTTTGTGTTTCAAGTGGTAGCGAAACGAGTATCTTTTCCCGCGTTTCGATTAACTCCGCCAGCATCTCTGGCAAGGCCACGCTTACTTCCGGCTCGACCCTCGATAGTACTTGTGCAATATGCGCAAGGCCGGGAAAGTTGTTGAAGTCATCCCCCTGGTCCAACGGCACCTCCAGCGCCTGCTGTGATCGTCGCAGCAGGGTTTGGACAAAACTTCGTTGTAAGGACCTGTTAGTCTTGAAATTGGTGGACACCACGTCGTTATAGGAAGCAAACACAGGAGTATCGCCGCTCGAACGAAATGCGAATGGATAAGTTGCAAGATAGATAAACTCTCGCATTGGACGGTTCCAATAAACGACCAGGGCTTGCTCATAAAACGAGTCCGCCGCCGCCGGGTTTACCGCGGCGAGTTCATATAAGAACCGCGCCAACATGAAGCTCGCCGGATACCGTAAACTAATGCGAGCAAAATCCAATGCTGCGGTTAGATCCAAAAGGATCATCTGGGAAGCTGACGTCAGAAGCCTCTGCGCAGTTAGCACATTGTTGGTGGAATCCGACGGTGGTTCAGGTACTTGAGTCTGAGGGTCGCTTTTAACGATCTGCGCCACCATCTTCTTCGCCAGTGCAGGGTCACGCCTAGCAACAGTTCGAATTACCACGAAACGCTGATCGGGTGTTTCCATGAGCAAGGAGGGTTGTACGCCCTTCGATTGTTCTAACTTTTCTTTCTCCTGCTGCCCGGCCAGCTCAAACGCTTCGCTAAAAACGGCACGAGCTTTGTCTTGCTGAAGAGGCCACAACAAATCCGCTGCGCGAATGAGAACCCCTATGCGTTGCACCCTGTTGTTGAAGGTTCTGCTGAGATCTATCTGTTGGCGGATTGTCTCAACCGCATTCTCTCGGTTACAAAGCGAGCGTCTCGAGTTTTGGTTCGCTTCCGTTTGAGCGAAGATCGACTGTGTTAGCAGCACCAACGAGCAAAAAGCCACCAGCAATGTGTTTTGAACACTGAGACAAACCGTGATGGGGAAGTAAGCTGATCGCAATTCGACTCCGCGCCGTTCAGTTTGAGGTCAATCCTGGAAGTCGGGTCTGGAAATACTCTTCGATCTCGCCACGCGTCCGCTCGCTATAGGCTCCACTCCAATTCTTCAGTACCCGGCCGTCGGGTGAGATGACTATAGTTTGCGGCGTAACACCCAGACCCAATGAGGTCATAGCTTCCGTAGCCACGTGTGTGTAAACCGGAAACTTGAGTTGCTGTTTCTCGACATACTGCTGCAGGCCAGCGTCTGTAAGTGATAGTCCGATAAATCGAAAACGATCTCTCAGTTCCGTAAGCTTCGCAATGTTCTCGCGGTTGCGGTCGCACCAGGAGCAATTTGGCGACAGTACATACAACACTGTTGGTTTGTCTGTGTCCTGATACGAGATGATTTGCGACTTTCCGTCAAGGCTTGAAGCTCTTATAGGTTCGACCTTGGTACCGGGAGCGACTCTAACCGGAGAATTAGCTGCTACGTTGCCTCGCTTTACTTTCCAGCCTAAATACACATTAAGGGAAATGGATGCTATTAAGAGTAGCAGCAGAAAAAGATCTGGACGTCTTGCACGCGAGGGAATATTTGGCCCAGAAACGATATCACTCATTGTTTCTCTCCGTTGTTCTTGGACTGTCTAGTTGTGTATTGCGTCGGGGCACGTAGATTTACACCGCATCTAGACGCAAAAATGCACTCGGCTGCCTAAAATAGGACGAGATCCGCCGGATGATGAAGTCTTTCGGAAAGCGGTTTGAGGTGCAAACGATTACAGGCTTAATCGTTCAGCGGCTCACACCCTGCGCTTGCAATCCACGAACAGCTACAACTTGGTTGCGTGTTGCACACGCATTCCTTCTTGTTTAAACAATCGCCAGCTGAATACGACACGCCACCAGAATAGCAAACGCAACAACCCTCTTCCTCGCATGCGTAGGCCGCCTGTGGCGCAAATGACGAGTAGACAACAACGGCTGAAAGGCAAGCAGCAACAGCGATAAATCGTAAGCGTGAGATTTGCTTTAGCATGAGCATGTTTGAGGCTCCTTTAATCTACTTGGACGGACGGAGGACGGGTGACTTATACGAGAATTTGGATGCAAAGTAAATGATTAATTTTGAATCGCTCGCTAGATTGCTTCCACACATGTCGTCCCTGCGTTCGCCTGCTCCATAGACAGTTCCACATAGTGCCGGTTGGTCTTCGTCGTGAAACGTAAGCAAATCCCTCATGCGGATCTTGTCGGACAAAAAGTAAGCTCAATGAGAGAGGTAAAACGGGATCTTGCGAAATCGCATTCCACGTCACATCGGAGATAGACTCCTGTTGAGGAAGTTGCCCGCGTGTCGGAGATACTCTCTCTTTGAGAGCTGAGTATGACGATTTTGCGTTTGCTATTTCTCATCGGTGGTTCTCCGTCGAGTTTACGTCGATAACGTGTCAGCAGCCAAAGACTGTTACGCGGGTGTGAAGGAGGACGCTCGTAAGAATTCAGCCTTACTTGCAATGTGGTTGAACAATACCCCAGACTAAAAGTCAACGTTTTTACCGCAAGTGCAAAACACAAAGAGAAACGTCACACACTGCCTAACGTGTCATCTACTTGCGCAGAGAACCTTAGCGGAACGGGCAATAGGTCTCTACGCTCTATCTTGAATGCCAGGCAATTGTTTTCGGAGGCGATTCCGTTTTCAACCCAGCCGAGGATAAGCCAAACGAGTGGCAGGAAGCGCATATTGATTTTATCCAGCCCGCTCGGCTCCGGGCTTTTGGCGTGGGAATGAAAGAACGCTATCAACTCCGCATTACCCTGCAAATTCTGGCGAACTTGTTCACACTCCGTGGGATCGAGCACAAATCGATCAGCAGTTGCGGCTATATTCTTTAGGATGATGCATCGTTCTGCTTTTGCCACATCCCGGTCGAGGCTTCCGGCTAGAAAGCCACAAGCCTCTACGGGATATTGTCCTATCACATGTTTTTGAACTTCCTCGAAAACACGTGGTGAGAGGACTAGCATATTTATATTGCGCAGCTTTCTTCGATTGTCATGCCAGGACACCAATCACCTCAAGCATAGAACACCGTGATAACACAAAAGATGATCGCAATGACGACGACTGCGACGACAACACCGACGGTCGTGCCGCTGGTGCCTCCGCCGGCGCCCTGTATCGTGGGCAACCCGAACTGCTCCATCGTTTTTTGTTCCACCTGAAAGGGTTTGTTTAAAGATTCCATAGTCTTGACGAAGCCAGCAAAAGTTCCGTCGCCCCCGCCGTACTTCAACAAGTTGTTGTTGTTCTTTTTCACCTCTTCCATGACACAGGCGATTTCGGCTTCAGTAATTCCCATGTCTTTTAATTCCTGGAGCGTTGCCAGCACCTTGGGATTGTAATCGAGATGCTGACACAGCGATTCCATGTGTCGATCCATTGCTTTATCCAATCCTGATTCAGCGAGCGCCTTGCCAATATTGTTGACGCGGGACGTAATATCCTGAAACGTCGCGAGCGCGTCCTTGCCCCGCGTAACCAGAGCTTTTTCAGCTTCATCGCTGAGAGATCCCTTCGTGAGCTTGACCGATTTCATGCTACGAAAATACACGTAATAGTTAATTACGTTCGCGATCTTCTCCTTCAACCCCTCCGTGGCGGCCGAAAGTTTGTTGTGATCTAAAGCTTTCATTCCCTTGATGTAGGAAGCGTCAGCGGTAAATTGCTTGTGGTGTTGATCGATGGTCCTGGCGACCGACATTGGTTTTGTAGTCATTGAATTTCCTCCGAAGCAGATAAGAATTGTGAATGGCTAGGAGAGAACTCTCACGTGGTGAGTGTGAGAGAAGTCCTAGTAGAAATAGCGCGTCCTTATCGCTATGTATTCACATGCCCGCAGAGGCTGAATTTCTAGAGTGTGCAGGAAAGCAGAGGCCCGTGAGAGAGTCAGCCAGTTGTGAAAACACCGCTAAAGTTATGCCTGTTAGGGACGGAAGTCAATGGCGATATGAAATTGAACCCAAAGTTGAAATGTCACCCAAATGCGCAAAGTAGAATTGTCATCTGCCCATCCTCAAATTGTCTACGGTCGGCATATTATTGATCTACATGGCATGGTCTTCGGAGAAGCGATTAAAACGGAATTTGAGAAATCCTTGGAATGAGCGAGCAAGAAACGGAAGGCCGACCCTGTGATTTCTGCATTCGGTTTGACCTCGCCACCAACAACGAGAGGGGAGTAAAGAGAGTACTTCATGGTCCACCTTTAAATTCTCAAAGACTTCTAAAAGATTTCTCAATCCGAAACGTAATCTTCTCATCGACGGAGGCCTCAGTCTTTTGAAACAGGATCTGGCCGATGGATAACTAAGCGAA
>Ga0070698_100005514_pt1 | contig 13818 bp, 11 predicted proteins | sample KBSK1502metaG_FD_65477 | JGI IMG/M metagenome (GOLD analysis project Ga0070698, IMG submission 65477) | Corn, switchgrass and miscanthus rhizosphere microbial communities from Kellogg Biological Station, Michigan, USA - KBS K1-50-2 metaG | ecosystem: Host-associated > Plants > Roots >...
GCGTCCAACTCGCCTCTTTCGCCAGGGCATCTAGCCGCAACGACTCGCGCGTCAGGCGCGCAATCGTCGCGTCGGTCCAATCGCGGTCCAAGAGCGCGCGCCGGCCGATCTCGATCGCCGCACCCGAAATCGGCCAAGGCCCGAGCATGCCGTCAAACGCAGCTACATCCGCCTCATTGCCCAGCACGAAGCCAAGCCGCAGTCCGGCCAATCCATAAAACTTGCCGAAGGAGCGCAGGACGATCAGTCCCGGCCTTCCCGCCTCCGAGGCGAGCGACAGGCCCGGCACGGCATCGGCAAAGCTTTCATCGACGACGAGCCGGCCGACACGCGGCACAAGCTCAAGGAGCTTTGCGGGATCGTGCCGCCGCCCGTCGGGATTGTTGGGGTTGACCACGATCGCGAGATCGGCGCCGGAGAGCGCTTCAAGATCTGCAACGTCTTCGACGCTCCAACCCGCGGCGTTCAGGATCGCGGCGTACTCATTATATGTCGGCGCGAGAATCTTCGCCTGGCCGCGAGGCGCCAGCCGCGGCAGCAGCTGGATCGCCGCTTGCGCGCCTGCGGTGGCCAGGACCTGTGCGGCGGTGGCGTAGGCTTGCCGCGCCGCCTCATGGAGGGCGTCGATGTCGGAGCCCGACGGCAGCGCGCTCCAGTGCCGCGATTGCAGCTCGCCCACCGGATAGGGACGCCGGTTGATGCCGGTCGAAAGATCGATCCAGTCGTCGAAGCGGCCGCCATAGCGCTTCACCGCAACATCGAGATTTCCGCCGTGATCCAACATTCTCTCTCTTTAGACGAACGCCAGCACCACAAGAAGCCCCGCAAGACAGATCATGGCGCGGGAATAGAGTTTTAGCCCCCGCGCGATATCGACGGCCGCGGGATCGCGGGCGGCGCCGTTCAGCCATGGCTCGTCGGCGAGTTCGCCATGATAGAAACGCGGTCCGCAGAGCCGCACGCCGAGCGCGCCCGCCATCGCCGCTTCCGGCCAGCCGGCATTGGGCGAGCGATGCCGGCGCGCGTCCTTGATCATGCAGGACATCGCATCCATCGGATGCCCGGACACCAGCGCGAAGAGAAGTCCGGTCAGCCGTGCCGGCACAAGGTTCGCAACATCATCGATCCGCGCAGCGGCCCAGCCGAATAGTTCGTGGCGTTCGGTCCGATGACCGATCATGGAATCGAGCGTGTTGACGGCCTTGTAGCCGACGATGCCGGGCAGTCCGAACAGCACGCCCCAGAACAGCGGCGCGACGATGCCGTCCGAGGTGTTTTCAGCGAGACTCTCGATCGCGGCGCGGGAGATCGCTGCTTCGTCGAGATTTGCGGGATCCCGTCCCACGATCATCGAGACCGCCGATCGCGCCGCCGCCAGATCGCCGGATTGCAGCGGGCGCGCGACCGCACCGACATGATCGTGCAGGGAGCGCAAGGCGACGAAGGGCCAAGCCAAAATCCCGAGCAGGACGAGCCGGCCCCAGCCTTGCGGCATCGCGGCCTGCACGGCCAGTGCAAGTCCGCTTGATAGCGCGATCACGAACAGCGCGGCGACAACGCCGGCGGCGCAGCGCTTCCAGGCCGCGTCCTCGGTCCGGTTCCAGCGCGCGTCAAATGCGTCGATCAGGCGGCCGAGCCACGTGACGGGATGGCCAACGCGCGCGAACAGGCCGTCCGGCCAGCCCAGAACGGCGTCCACCCCCATCGCCACCGCCATCGCTCCCGCAAATTCCACGCCGGCTCCTTAAGCTCCGCGCCCTCCTGATGCGCAAGAATGTCGGGCCGGCGCAACCCCGCGTGCAAAGATTTTACCTTTGTCATCGTCGGAGATTGGGTTACTGCGGAGCTGACATTGGAGAGCACAATGGCCGTCATCCTCATCACCGGGGGAGCACGATCGGGCAAGAGCACGCGGGCCGAGGCCCGCGCCTGCGCTTTTGCGGGCCGGCCGGTCTACATCGCAACCGCCGAGGCGCTCGATGCCGAAATGCGCGAACGGATCGCTGCGCACCGTGCGCGCCGCGGAGAAGCGTGGCTCGAAAGGGAAACCCCGCTGGAGCTGGTTGCGGCCCTGGCCGAGACCGACGGCGGCGGCGCGCGGCTGGTCGATTGCCTGACCCTTTGGCTGTCCAACCTGCTCCATGCCGGACGCGACTGGTCGATGGAGGCAACCGGGCTCGCGCGCGCGCTGGGCCGTCAGCAAAGCCCGGTGGTGCTGGTCACCAACGAAGTGGGACTCGGCATCGTGCCTGACAATGCGCTGGCGCGCCAATTTCGCGACGCCGCCGGGCTATTGAACCAGACCATCGCGCGCACGGCCGACGAGGTGGAGTTCGTCGTTGCGGGCCTGCCGATGCGCGTGAAATAGTGAAGCCTGCGCCCTACAGGTGCCGCAGCGTTCGGAGGCACCCTTGAACAGCTACGCTGAAACCGCGCAACATCTCGTCACGGACGTCAGGATCGCAATCTCGCTCTGCACGCGCCTGCCGATCGGGCCGTCGGCGGAAACCAGCGGTGGCGACGTGGCGCGCGCGAGCTGGGCCTTTCCGGTTGCAGGCCTCGTGGTCGGGCTCTTTGGCGCCGGGGCCTATTGGCTCGCGTCCCGCGCCCACGTACCCCCTCTGCCCGCGTCCGGGCTCGCGATCGCCGCCACGATCCTCGTCACCGGTGCGATGCATGAGGACGGCCTTGCAGATACCGCAGACGGCCTCGGCGGCGGCAAGTCGCGCGAGCAGAAGCTCGAGATCATGCGTGACAGCCGGATCGGCACCTACGGCGCCTGCGCGCTCGTAATCTCGCTGATGCTGCGATGGAGCGCACTGGCGGAGATTGCCGATCCCCGCCTCGTGACGATCGCGCTGATATCGGCGCACATGTCGGCGCGCGCGGCGTTGCCGGTTTTCATGTCCCTCGTTCCGTCGGCGCGCGAGGACGGGCTTTCGACCAGCGCCGGACGGCCGCCGCCGCAAAGCGCCGTCATCGCCGTGGTGCTCGGAACCATCTGCCTCTTTGTCGGCGTTGGGCCACGCGGCGCAATGGTCGGATTGCTGACGCTGTCGTTGATCGGCCTGTTGCTTGCGGCATTGGCAAAAGCGCAGATCGGCGGCCAGACCGGCGACGTGCTGGGCGCGATCGAGCAGACCGGCGAGGCGGCAGTGTTGCTGATCGCGGCATCGCTTCTCTAGCGGCCATGACCGCCCGATGACGATCACCTGCTATGGTCTGACAGCGCGCAGGGAGTCGCGATCAACCGGTCGCAGCGACTTCACGTGAGGCCACGCGTCATCGCGAGGAGCAACCGGTCGTCGCCTCGCGCTGACGCAGCCTATCGCATCCAAATCACGATTTCACCCCAGGGCAACTCTAGCGCCTTCGTAGAACTCCAGTACTAGTCCTTGAGACCGAGCCAATTACACAACGTCAGGAGGCGCTCGCAAGACCGTTGATCTCGGTCGGTCGACCGAACTAGAGTGCATTGAAGGCTGGCGGCCCTGTCTTCGATCTATTTTGCGGATTTGGTTGGGTCTCGTGTCTCGGTTTTGTTTGAGGAATGGTGCCGAATGTGACGCAGGTTGGCGGAGCCGAGCTCGATATATTCGTCGGTCAGATGCTTGCGTATCTCGGAGGCGCAGCGAGCACCGCGTTGGTCCGAATAGGCGCCGCACTGGGCCTCTACAAGGCTCTGCACACCAACGGGCCGTTCCGCATAATCCTCGAAGCGAAGCCCTTAAGACCATGACGCGCGGGTTGGCAGGTCAGACGGACACCAGCGTCGCACTGCTTGAAGCAGCCAAGAAGGTGCTGCGGCGGAGTGGGTATTCCGGGCTGTCGACCCGCGACGTGGCCATGGCGGCCGGCGTGCCGCTGAGCCAGATCCACTACCACTTTGGATCCAAGCAGGGCTTAGTCCTCGCCCTCTTCGCATATTTAAGCGCTCAACTGCTTGAGCGGCAAGGCACCATGTTCGACGACCATACCCTCAAGCTGTCCGAGCAATGGGAGCGCGCCTGCGAATATCTCGATGACGATCTCACCTCCGGTTACGTGCGCGTCCTGCAGGAGTTGATCGCCGCGAGCTGGGCAGATGCGGCGATCGCCAAGGAGGTCAGGACCGCGCTGATGGGATGGATCGATCTTGTCGTGGAAGCCGCACGAAAGGCGGAACATTCGCTGGGCGGGCTCGGTCCGTTCCAGGCCGAGGAAGTCGGCGCTCTTGTCGCGAACGCATTTATCGGCGCGGAGAGCCTTCATCTGCTCGGTCTCGAAGAGAAAGGTTCTCCCGTACGCGAGGCCTTGCGAAGGTTCGGTGACCTAATTCGCCTTGCCGAAGGCGCGACCCGAAAGAGGTGAAATCATGCGCGCGAAACTGCCCGATCACACCGGTTTCCTCGATCGAGACGGTATCAAGATCTATTATGAGGTCTACGGCGACGGTCCCGAGACGATCGTCTTCATGCCGCCCTGGACCATCGTCCATTCGCGGATCTACAAGGCGCAGATACCTTATTTCAGCGAACGATTCCGCTGCATTACTTTCGACGGTCGCGGCAACGGCAAGACTGACCGGCCAACCGACGTGGCCGCCTATGCAATGCACAACTATATTGCTGATGCACTGGCCGTGATGGACGCGACCCGGACGGACGCGGCCGTCATCGTCGGCCTGTCGCTGGCCGGCCTCTACGCGAGCGTTCTGGCGGCCCACCATCCCGAGTGCGTGAAGGCTGCCATCCTGGTCGGCACCGCGGCGAGCATTGGACAGAATTTTCCGTATCTTCGGCCGACGAACTTCCTTACCAAGCGCGAGCATTTCACGGGCTGGGAAAAGTTCAATCGCGACTATTGGCAGACCAACTATCCCGATTTCGCCGAGCATTTCATCCGCCACATCTACACGGAACCGCATTCGACCAAGCAGATCGAAGACGGCATCGACTGGGCGAACGAGACCACGGGACCCGTGCAGACTAAGACAGTGGAAGCCGGGTCGATCACGCCTCCATTCGAGACCGGCGAGGCGATGTACCGCAAGATTCGCTGCCCCCTGCTCCTGATCCACGGCGATGATGATCAGATTCAGCCTTACGAGAGGGCGCAGAAGATCGCCGAACTGACCGGCGCGGATTTGGTGACCATCCCGGGCGGCGGCCACAATCCCCTCGGGCGTTTCCCGGCCAAGTGCAATGTCCTGATCGCCGATTTCATCGATCGCAAGCTCGGCACCGCCGCTCCGAAGAGGCGGACGGCACCAGGCAGGGAGAGTAAGAAAGCGCTCTACCTGTCGTCGCCGATCGGCCTTGGCCATGGACGACGCGACATCGCCATCGCGCGCGAGTTGCGCAAGCTGCACCCGGACCTGCAGATCGACTGGCTGGCACAGGATCCCGTGACGCGGCTGCTCGACGCCAACGGCGAGCGAATCCATCCGCTGAGCACGCGACTCGCAAGCGAATCGCGTCACATCGAGCTGGAGGCCGGGGAACACGATCTGCACTGCTTTCAGGCGATCCGCCGCATGGACGAAGTGCTGATCGCCAATTTCATGACGTTCCAGGAAGCCGTCGTACAGGGCGACTACGACTTGGTGATCGCTGACGAAGCCTGGGACACCGACCACTACTGGCATGAGCATCCGGACCTGAAGCGCGCCAAGCTCGCCTGGCTTACCGATTTCGTTGGCTATGTCCCGATGCCATCGGGCGGCGAGCGCGAAGCTTTCCTCACCACCGATTACAATGCCGAGATGATCGAGCATATCGAGCGGCATCCCGGCGTGCGCGACCGCGCCATTTTCGTCGGCTCACCGGAGGATATCATTCCACTATCGTTCGGACAGGGGCTGCCAGCCATGCGTGACTGGGTGTCCAGACACTTCGAGTTTGCCGGCTACGTGATCGGCGAGCACCCCCACAATTTCGGCAGCCGTGCTGATCTGCGTCGAAGTCTGGGCTATCGGCCGGATGAGCGAACGTGCATCGTCACGGTCGGCGGATCGGGAGTCGGCGTCCATTTGATCAACCGAATATTGCAGAGCTGGCCGATGGTCCGCGCCAGGCTGCCCGAATTGCGCCTGATCCTGGTTACGGGCCCGCGGATCGATCCGAGTACGCTCCAGGTACCGGCGGGCGTTGAGGTCAAGGCCTTCGTCCCCAACCTTGATCGACATCTTGCGGCCTGCGACCTGGCTGTCGTACAGGGCGGCCTCACGACCTGCATGGAACTCACCGCTGCGGGCACGCCATTTCTCTATTTCCCGCTCAAAAATCATTTCGAACAGAATTTCCATGTCGCCCATCGCCTCGATCGCTACGGTGCCGGAAAGCGAATGGACTATGTGACGTCTACGCCCGACGTGATTGCTGACGCCATGATCACGGCCTTGCAAACGCAAGCCAGATTCAGGCCTGTCGAGACCGATGGCGCGGCACGCGCCGCCCGAATGCTCGCCGACCTGATCTGAACATCCCTGCTCTGACGTCTCCGAACGAGGACTCGAACGTTTCGCCTGGACATCCGCGCAAAACGCGCGTAGCCAAGGATCGTACTTAAACCGGAGCTCCCGATTGGTGGCTGAACACCGGCCCTTACATCGGCCCTTGGCCTCGATCGAGGCCGTCGAAAGCGGCCTTGCATCGCAAGGCTATATCGCAAGCCGCCAGATCGCGACCGCGGTCTACCTCGCGCAGCAGATCGAGAAGCCCATTCTCGTCGAAGGCCCGGCCGGCGTCGGCAAGACCGAGCTTGCGAAAGCGATCGCCGGTTGGCGCGGACTGAAAATGATCCGCCTGCAATGTTACGAGGGATTGGACGAGGCGAAGGCGCTCTATGAGTGGAAATACGCCAAGCAGCTCCTCTATACGCAGATCCTGAAAGACAAGCTCGGCGAAGTGCTCGGCGGCGCTGAGACGCTGCACGCGGCGCTCGATCAATTGCATGATTTCGGCGACGTGTTCTTCTCCAAGGAGTTCGTCGAACCGCGACCGCTGTTGCAGGCGCTGGAGCAGCCCGCCGGCTGCGTGCTGCTGATCGACGAGATCGACAAGTCGGACGCCGAATTCGAATCGCTCTTGCTCGAAATCCTCTCCGACTTCCAGGTCTCTATCCCCGAGCTTGGCACGGTGGCCGCCACCGTTCCGCCAACCGTGATCCTGACGTCGAACAGCGAGCGCAATCTCGGCGACGCGCTGAAGCGGCGCTGCCTGCATCTTCATATCGGCTTTCCCGAACAGAAGCTCGAGGAGCGCATCGTCGAAAGCCGCGTTCCCGGCATCTCGGAGAAGCTGCGCAAGCAGCTTGTCGGCTTCATCCACGACGTTCGCAATCTCGACCTGAAGAAGCAGCCGTCGGTCAGCGAGACCATCGACTGGGCGCGCGTTCTGGTGCTGCTGCAGGCCTCCGAGCTTGGCCATGAGATGGTCAAGGATACCCTGAACGTACTCCTGAAATACGAGTCCGACGTCGAGGCGACGCTGCCGCATGTCACGACGTTCGTCGCCAACGCGTTGCGGCAGAACCTCTTCGGCTAAGGGCCATGAAGGAGAACCTGCATCGCTTCTTTCGCGCGGCGCGCGGAGCAGGCGTGCGGGTCTCGCCGGCCGAAAGCATCGATGCGATGCGGGCGGTGGCGGAGGTCGGCCTTTCAGATCGAACCATCCTGCGCGACACCTTCCTGCTGACGCTTGCCAAGAGCGAGGACGAAAAGAAGGCGCTTGGCGACTGCTTCGATCTCTTCTTTGCCGCTCCCGAGTTGTCGCAGCCCTCCGCTGCGAACGACCCATCCGAAGCGGCCACCCAGGATAACGCGCCGGGCATCCAGAGCAGCAGCGGCGAGCCGACCGAAAATCTCGGCCCGCTCGCCGAGATGCTGTTGTCGCAGGATCGCGCCGAGATCGCCGCGGCGGTCGCCAACGCCTCCAGCGCAGCCTCCCTCTCAGACATCCGGTATTTCACCCAGCGCGGCCTGTTCTCCACCCGCGTCCTCGAGGCGATGGGCATTGCGCGGCTGCGCGACGATCTCGACGAGCTGACCGCATCCAATCCCGCACTTGCCGAGCGCCTGCAAGCAGCGACCGAGGCCTTGCGCGAAAACGTCCGCGAGGCGGTTTCGCAGGCGCTGTTGCTTTACGGACGCGAGGAAGCCGAAAACCTGCGCAACGAAATCCTGCGCAACGCTCCCTTGTCGCGGATCGAGCCGCGACAGATCGAACAGATGCGGGCGCTGATCCGCCAGATCGCCCGCCGCCTGCGCGAGCGCTACAGCAAGCCGCGCAAGCGGCAGCGTCGCGGGCATCTCGATGTGCGCCGCACCATCCGCCGCAACGCCGCATGGGGCGGCGTTCCCTTCCTGACCGCCTGGAAGCGCCGCAAGCGCGATCGGCCGAAGATCGTGGCGCTATGCGATGTCTCAGGCTCCGTAGCGCGCGTCTCCGATTTCTTCCTGCTTCTGATCCACAGCCTGCACGAGGTGGTCTCGGACGTCCGCTCGTTCGCCTTTTCCGGGCATCTGATCGAGGTCAGCGAGATCCTGGAATCGAAGACCGCCGAAGAAGCGATGGCCGAGATCATGTCCAAGGTCGGCTTCGGGTCATCCGACTATGGCGGATCGTTCGCCGATTTCGAACGGCAATGGATGGAAAGCGTGACGCCGCAAACCACGGTCATCGTGCTCGGCGACGCCAGAAGCAACAATCTCGATCCCGGCGCGGACATTTTGCGGCGCATCTCCGAACGATCGAAGCGGCTGGTGTGGCTCAATCCCGAGGGCCGCATGACCTGGGGCTGGGGCGATTCGGAAATGCCGCGCTATCAGACGTTCTGCAACGTGGTCCGGCAATGCGCCACCGCGCGGCAGCTCGAGCGCGCGGTGTCCGACATCGTGGCGACCTATCAATAGCGGGCGAAAAAATTCCGCAAGGCGCGCTGTCCGATCCCTGCCGCCAATATCACAAAAGCGCCAGTGGCTCCGCTTAAGACTTCCGGCAAACCGTGCTTGCGTGCAATCATTTGAGCGCTCACCGGTATATACTGCGGAAAAAGCAAGTCAGCTCATGAGGGATTTTGCCTTTGACCCCGAAAGTTCTGGTCGTGTTCGGTTGCCTTGCGACGGTCTCGCCAGCCGTCGCGCAAGGCGACTTCAAGGCCGCGCCGCTGCAGCTCTCGTTGCTGGCGACCCGCGATCTGCCGGCCGAAGTGTGCCGCCGCGTCGATACGTTTCCCCTCACCCAGCTTGCACCGGTGGCCCTGCATCGGACATTTCACGATGATTTCGACGAGCATCCGCTGGCGCACGGACGATGGGTGCCCCACTATTCCGGCGGCGCCGCCTGGCCGGAGGCCCGCTACTGGGGTGGCGACGGCTCCGACTTCAAGCGGCAGACCAAAACGAATGGCGAGCAGCAGATCTATGTCGATCCCCGCTACACCGGTCGCGCGACGACGCCGCTGGGGCTCGACCCGTTCAAGGTCCGACAAGGCGTTCTCTCGATCGTCGCCAGCCGCACGCCTCCCGAACTCAAATCCGTGCTGTTCAATAACGAATATGTCTCGGGCGTCCTCACAAGTCAGGGCTGGTTTGCGCAGAAGTATGGATATTTCGAAATCCGCGCGAAGGTCCCGGTCGGGACCGGCGTCTGGCCGGCGTTCTGGCTGCTCGCCGACGACGGCGGCTGGCCGCCGGAGATCGACATCCTGGAAGGACGCGGCCAGCGCCCCGGCGATCTCGTGATGACGACCCATTGGCGGATCCCGGCGACCGGACGCATCCAATCCTGCGGATTTGACTTTTTGTTGCCGGATGCCGCGAACAGTTTCCACGACTACGGCATGCTGTGGCAGCAGGATCGCATCACCTATTTCATCGACCGCAAACCCGTCTCCGACATCAAGGTGCCGGTCGGCTTCGACGACCCCATGTACATGATCGTGAATCTGGCGATGGGCTCGAAATATTTCGGCGGCGTCGGTGTCGTCGATGGCGAATCGCCGGTCATGGTGGAATTTCAGATCGACAGGATTTCCGCCTATCAGATCGATCCATACCAGTCCGACAAGATGCTGCAGAGCTCCATGCCGGACCAAACGAATATCACGGGGGACATCAATGCTCGGTAGGTTCTCGCGCCGGCACTTCGGCAAGCTTGCCGGGCTCGCCGGCCTCGGACTGACGACGGCTCCGGCGCTGTCACAAGTCAGCCCGGTCAATCCAGTGCCCGCTTCGGCCACTCCGGCAAGTTTTCCGAGCGGCTTCATATGGGGCACGGCCACCTCCTCCTATCAGGTCGAAGGCGCCGTCAACGAAGACGGCCGCGGCCCCTCAATCTGGGATACCTTCAGCCACACGCCGGGCAAGATCGCCGATCACAGCAACGCCGATCGCGCCAACGATCATTTTCACCGCTACAAGGAAGACGTCGGCCTGATCAAGGAACTGGGCGCGAAAGCCTATCGGTTCTCGATCGCTTGGCCGCGCGTGTTTCCCGAAGGCACCGGGGCGCCCAACCCGAAGGGCCTCGATTTCTACGACCGCCTCTTGGACGAATTGCTCGCCAACGGCATCGAGCCGTTCGCCACGCTCTATCATTGGGACCTGCCGCAGGCGCTGCAGGACCGTCTGGGCGGGTGGCAATCCGCCGACACGTGCAAGGCATTCGCCGACTACGCGGGCTACGTCGCCAAGCGCCTGACCGACCGCGTCAAATACATCTTCACGGTCAACGAATGCGGGCGGTTCGTGAATTTCGGTTACGGCTACGGCATCGATGCGCCGGGGCTGACATTGCCACCGGCGCAACTGAATCAGATCCGCCACAACGTCGCTCTCGCACATGGTCTTGCCGTGCAGGCGGTGCGGGCGGAGGGACGCGCGGGCACCAGGATCGGCCCGGCCGAAAACATCGCCGCCTGCGTGCCGGCGATCGATACCCCGGACAACGTCCGTGCCGCGGAAATCGCCACGCGCGAGTTGAACGCCGGCTTCCTGAACGTGATGCTGGAGGGCAGATATACCGAGGCGTTTCTCAAATATGCCGGCAAGGACGCTCCGAAATTTACCGAGGAGGAGCTGAAGATCATTTCCTCCCCGATCGACTTTCTCGGCCTCAACATCTATGCGCCGCAATATTACGTGGTCGCATCCGACCGTCCGCCGGGATTCGACGTTCTACCGTTCCCGGCATCGTTTCCGCACATGAGCTCGGATTGGCTCAGGATCGCGCCGGAGACGGCCTATTGGGTGCCGCGGCTCGCGGCCAAGATCTGGAACGTCGACACCATCTACATCACCGAAAATGGGACTTCGTCCGACGACAAGGTGTCCAAGGACGGCAAGGTCTACGACCTCGACCGCATCATGTACCTGCGCAATTATTTGACCCAGTTGCAGCGCGCGACCGCCGAAGGCGTGCCGGTGCGCGGCTATTTCCTCTGGAGCCTGATGGACAATTTCGAGTGGATCTTCGGCTTCGAAAAACGCTTCGGACTGTACCACGTCGATTTCGAGACGCTGCGCCGGACGCCAAAGCTCAGCGTGTCGTTCTACCGCAATGTCATTGCGAAAAACGCGGTCGGCGCCTGACGCCCTGTCGCTCAGTAACCGCGGCAGGGCGCGAGAGGCGCGTTGACGGCAGCGGGTCGTTACCTGCCCATCATCAGACGTGATGCCACATGAGTTCGAACTGGTTCGGCATGTGACCGATGCTGTGATCCATCATAGCGAGGTCCGAAGGACTTCCGTGATCTGCGGGACTTGTATGATCGGCGGCACTTCCGTGATCTGCAGGATTCGTGTGGTCGGCAGGATTGCCGGCATTGGCGACCTGTCCGCCCTGTGCACCCTGTCCGGCCGGAGCCGCCGGCTGGGCGCCCTGCCCGCCCTGCGCCGCTTGTCCACCTTGCGCGGCCTGTCCCGCATTGGGATCGGAAGAAAGACCCGTCGTCGCCGATGCAACGGGCCCGACCGGGATCGTGCCTTGCGCGACGCCGGCAACCGACGTTGCACCCGCGACCGTGGTTGCGGTGCCGACATAGGCGCCACCGCCGACAGGAATGTTGTTGCCGGATACGTCCATGGCATCCGCCGCAAAGCCCGAGCCGGCGGCCGTGATTTCAGCCTGGTCGGCCGCCAGCGCCGCGCCGGTGTCGCCGTTCATGATGCCGGTCAATCCATGCACGGCGGCGTTGGTGTCGGCTTGCAGCGTCCCTCCAAGAAGTTCGTTATCGAAGCGCGCGCCAAACGTCCCGCCCTGAGCCTGATCGAAGGAGGCCCCGAACTGCTGATAGTTCTGAATCTCGGTGATCAGGGACACAAGCTCCATGGGCGTGGCGTTGTTTCCAGCCGCGACATTGGTCAGTTGATTGTTGATGACATTGGCTTCGGCGAGGAACTGAGCCCAGAAGTTGGTCTGCGGCTGGTCGTCCTGGAACTGGGTAATCGTTCCCGGCATCCCGTTTCCGTTATCGAGATAGGCCGGCATCTCCGCGAAGCCGCCGATGGTCCCGGGGGTGCCATGACCTCCCGCGGCCATGTTCAACCCGGCATCGTTCTGAACGATATCGATGATGTCGAGCAGATTGTCGTTGGTCGATCGGGCAGCCGCGTTGGGATCGGTTGCGTACTTCGCGTCGAAACTGTTCATCTGCAGGTTGATCTGGTTCAAGACCGTCTGAAGGTGAAGGGTTGAGAGCGCGGCGTCGGCGGGCGCTTCCCCTGCTTCGAGGGCCGCGAGCGCCGTCGGGTTGTTGACCAGGTTCGTCAGGCCCGTCGAAATCGCCTGCATGTCCGTGTTGAACTGGGTGAGATTGTTCTGGTTCAGCCCGCCGATGGCGAGATCGGCCGCGGCGTTGTAGACCGTGCCGATCTGCGCCAACGTCGCGTTGGGCGCGGTCGCCGCCGCCAGCGCATCCGCGGCATCGGAGCCAACCGGAAGCGTCTGGAAGCCGACATTGTTGGCGCCGGTGCCGGTCGGAAACGGATTGGCGCCGAGCGCGGTGGCGAGCGCCGCGTCGCCGTTGATCTCGTTGAGAATGTCCATCTGCGTGGTGTGCAGCATCTGCTGCGCCGCGGCCGCATCCGCGCCGGTGCCGATCGAGAGCGGCGCTTGCGTCAACAGCGTCTGCAATTGGCCCTGGACCTGCTGCAGCACGGCCGTATCGGCGTCCGCCAGCGCGAACGCATTGCCGCTCACGGTCACTCCGTTCGGATTTGCGAGCGCGGCGTTGACATCGTCCAGCACCGCCGTGATGTCGGTCGTGTACATGCCGAGATAAGCCGGCTGGTTATTGGCGTCGGCCGGAGTGTTCCACAATCCGCCGTCGAGCAGGCGGGTGGAATCATTATAAACCGCGCCGGCCTGCGCCAGATCGGTCGAGAGATTGATCGCATCGGTTCGTGCGGTCGTTGGCAAAGTGGTCATGCGCTCGCCTCCACGTGAGAGAGAAGTGTCGCTCCCACGCGGACCGTCGATGGTTGAGGTGTCGTGAGCGTGTCTGCAGTTTGCCCCGTCGGCCATCTCACTGCGGCAACTCTCGGATACCGATAAAAATATCTCACGCCTCAACAGAACAACGTGTTTGGCAACAAATCCTGTTGATCAGGTTCCAAGCGGTCACGACCGTTTGCGCAACGTCATCTGCTCGCGCGCATGCTTCGCGGCGCGGAGCCCATGCCGGCACCTGCGACGATCGTAACTCTGTCGTTGGCGTCTTGGAAGGATCAGGGCGCGAGCTGGAAATACGCGCGCTCTCAACACATCGACCTGCTCAAATGAGAATGAGAGCGCGATGACAATTCATTTCGAAGTCATCGCGCTCTTGTCTTGGAAC
>Ga0070698_100005515_pt1 | contig 13817 bp, 12 predicted proteins | sample KBSK1502metaG_FD_65477 | JGI IMG/M metagenome (GOLD analysis project Ga0070698, IMG submission 65477) | Corn, switchgrass and miscanthus rhizosphere microbial communities from Kellogg Biological Station, Michigan, USA - KBS K1-50-2 metaG | ecosystem: Host-associated > Plants > Roots >...
GCAAATGCGGCGATGTAGACCAGTGCCGCAACGTTTGGATCGTTGCCGGCCTCGCTGATGATGGACCCGCCGTAGCTATGGCCGACCAGGACGACCGGCCCGCCCATGGCGTCGATGGTGGCCCTCGTGTACTTTTGGTCGTCGGCGTAGGAGGTTTCGGGGGGCTGCGCTACCGACACCGTGTAGCCATCCTTCTCGAGAATGTTGGCGACGGCTTCCCAGCCGGAGCCATCCGCGAATGCACCGTGCACCAGGACCACGTTCTTGATGCCGGGTTGGGGCGCCGCCGCGGCCACTGCTGGAGTGTTCTTCAGCAGCAGAGTTGCACTCACCAGCGTCGCAGCGATCATTGCCATCCCGTACCGCTTCGTCTTGTCCTGCGTGGAACTCTTCATATCGAACCTCCTTGCCTGAGCACTATCTCGGATCGCGAGCGAGACCGCATCGCGAGATGGGGGGATCGGCAATCCCTATTTCGAGGGACGGAGGCGCTAGAGGCTGATCAATCCTCGCTTGACGGCGATCGTCACGGCGTGCGTGCGGTCATTGGCGCCCAGCTTCGACAGAATGCTGCGCATGTGGCTCTTGACGGTCTCCTCTGAGATCGAGAGTCTGTCCGCCACGATCTTATTGGAGTTACCGGCGGCTACGCTCACCAGAACGGCCAGTTCCCGCTCGGTCAGCGCGTCGTCCGCCTGATGTTCGACGATTCTTTGAGCGACCGCCGGGGAGATGCCGCGCTGCCCGGCATGCACGCGGCGAATGGTGTCCACGAGCTCCCTCCGCAGGCCGTCTTTCAGTAGGTACCCCGCGGCACCGGCGTTCAGCGCGCCCAGGATCTCCGCATCGGATCCGTGCGCGGTGAGGACGATGATGTGCGTCTGGGGAAACAAGGCTCGAATGGCCCGGATCGCTTCGACCCCGCTCATATCCGGCATTTCAAGGTCCATGAGAACGATGTCGGGCCCCAGCGCGCGGCACCGCTCCACCGCTTCGTACCCGTTCGACGCTTCCCCGACGACGGACAGGTCCGGCTGGTTACCGAGAACGGCCGCGATCCCTTCCCTAAGCAACGGGTGATCGTCGACCGTGAGAATCCTGATCGGGGTCATGGGACCTTCTGGGATGTCGACGAGCGGCCGATCGACGATGGGCGCCACCAGCGATATGACCGTGGCGGCGGTTCTCGATAGGCCACCGCCGCGGGGACTCTCAGGGACACCTCGGTTCCGACACCGGCGCCCGTCCAGATGTCGAACGCGGCTCCGATCCGGCGTGCCCGCTCCTTCATCCCGCGAATCCCCCAGTGGCCCGGCCGCCCGCCGGCTTCGATGACCTCGGGGGCGATTCCTCGCCCGTCGTCGCGAATGCGTACGCACAGCTCGTCACTGCGATAGGACAGCTCGACTTCGACCTTCTTCGCACCGGCGGACCGCAGGGCGTTGGCGATGGCCTCGCGCCCGATCCAGTACACCTCGTCGCGCACGATCGTATGCAGTGGGCGCAAGCGCCCTTCCACGAAGACGCTGACCTCCGCCTGCGCGCCGGGAACAATGTCCTTTCCGACGGTCGCCAATGCGGCCTGGAGGCCACGCCCGTCGTCGGACTGGGCCCGCAGACCGTCGACGCGCATCCTTCCGTCGGCAATGACGCGTTCGGCACGGACGAGCGTGTCTTCGATGGTCGCGCGAGTCGGATCGGACGAGGGCATGCGCTCTGCCACAGCCTGGAAGCGGAGGATCAGGCCGTACGCGCCCTGCAGGACGGTGTCGTGCAGCTCGCGCGCGATCCGCTCCCGCTCGCCGAACCGTTCCTCCAGCCTCGCCCGGATCTCCGCCGATGCTCGCCTGAGCCGGGACAGGTGCATCGTCCAGACCAGCGCGGCCGCGGTCAGGACGGCGAGAGCCCTGAACCACACCGTCGCCCACCACGGGGGGAGGACGGTGACCCGCAGAGCGACGCCGTCGCTGCCCCAACGCCCAGGGCCGGCTTCGGCCTGGACCTGGAACGTGTATTGGCCGGCGGGCAGCGTCGTGTACGTGGCCGTTCGCCGGTCGCTGCCGACGACGACCCAGTCGCGATCGACGCCGTCGAGCCGGTACCGATACCGGATGGCCGAGGGGTTCACGTACGAGAGGGCAACGAACGTCAGCGAGAACACGTTCTGCGCATGCGTCAACGTCACGGAGTCGGTGTAGGTGATCGTGCGCTGGAGAGGCGAGCCCCGTCCGATCGGCACCGCGCGTCCCGAGACCTGGAAATCCGTGAGGACGACCGGCGGCGCCTCCGCGCGGTCGGCGACCTTCTCCGGATGGAACGCGACGCCGCCGCTGAAGCCCCCGAAGAACATCTCGCCGCTCCGGCTCTTGAAACAGGCGTCCCAGCCGCTCAAATCGCCGCCGGGGACGCCGTCCGCCGTCGAGTAGTTCCGGAACGTGCTGGTCGCCGGATCGAACCGCGACAGCCCGCGGGTGGTGCTCATCCACAGCTTGCCCGACGCGTCCTCGAGCAGACAGCTCACCGCATTGCTGGGCAAGCCGTCACGTGCGCGATAGGTGACGAAACGGTGGCGCGCCCGGTCGAGGCGGTCGAGGCCGTTCTCCGTGCTCGCCCACACGGTGCCGGTGTGGTCGACGAGCACCGACGTGACGGTGTTGTCGCTGAGGCTGGTCGGATCGCCCGCGACGTGGCTGTAGGCCCTGAAGCGGCCGGTCTCCGGGTCGAAGCGACTCAGCCCCGCGGTTCCGCCGAGCCACAACGACCCGTCGCGATCTTCCGCCACGTTGTAGAACTCCTCCTGAGCGTCCTCGGCCGCGTGCTTGTGCACGACGAAGCGCCGGGGGCCAGGGTCGAAACGGTCAAGACCGTCATACGTCGCCGCCCAGAACCGGCCCCTGCGGTCGACGAGGAGACGGCTCACGACGTCGTGGCTCAGGCTCGACGGATCGCCGGCACGGTGACGGTAGGTCGTGAACGCACCTGTCTTCGGATCGAAGCGGCTGAGCCCGTCCCCCAATGTCCCCACCCACAGCGCTCCCTCACCGTCCTCCGCGATGCTGATGACGTCGTGGCCGAGCCCGGGCCCGGGCAGGCGAAAAAAGGCGTGCCGGCCCGATTGGCGGTCCACACGAACGAGGGCCCCGGTCATGCTCGCCCACAACGCACCGCGGCGATCCTCGTAGATCGCGTTGATGAACGCCTCCCCGAAGCTGTTCGGATTCGCCACGTTGCGAAGGAGCGGCCGGAACGACGGCTTCGGGTGGAAGACGTTCGGCGCCATGGCGTGGAGGCCCGTCCACACGTTTCCTTCCCGATCCGTGGCCAGCGCGATGACCCGGTCTTCGGCGATGCTCTCGGGATCGCTCGGATGATTGCGATAGCGGACGAGAACCCGCTTCTCGCGATCGAACCTCAAAAGGCCTGCGCCGTAGGTGGCCAGCCACACGGTATGGTCCCGGTCCTCGAGGCCGGCGTAGATTCCCGCGGTGACGGGTTTTTCGGAGCCTGATTGGCGAATATCGTAGCGGGTGAGGCGATTGGCCGTCCGGTCGAGGACGGCCAAGCCACTCTCCCGCCCCTCGAGCACGTACGTGACCCAGAAGACACCGTCATGGTTCTCGAAGAAGAGGACGGGGTGGAACGACGGCTCGATGACGGGAATCCGACGGACCACCCTGGCCGTTCCCCGATCGAATTCCTCGATACTGCCGCCGGCGGATACCCAGAACCGTAAATCGCGGTCCTCCGCCGTCATCTGGACGTCGTTGCTGCCCAGACTCTCCGTATCGGCCGCATCGTGGCCGAAGTGCGTCAGGCGACCGGTCGTCGCCTCGAGCCGATAGAGCCCGTCATCGGTCGACACCCAGATCGCGCCCGCGCGGTCCTGGCTGAAGCCGAACACGCGAACGGGCGGTTGACCCTTCCGCCGGTCGCCGAGCCGGTAGTGGCGGAACGCCTCGGTCGCCGGGTCGTACTTGTCGACGAACTGGTCACAGCCCACCCAGAGCGTGCCCGACCGATCCTTGAAAAGGGCGCGCTCGTTGATGTAGGTGCAGCTCAGGCTCGTGTCGCGCTCGGGGTCGTGACTGAAGACCTTGTAGGTGTACCCGTCATAGCGGTTGAGCCCATATTGCGTGGCGAACCACATGAAGCCGCGGTCGTCCTGCACGATCTGGCCAACGCGCGTCTGCGACAGGCCCTGCCCCGCCGAGAGACGGGTGAACCGGAGATCGTCGCCTTCGATCATGGGGAGGATTTCCGGCGGGGAGCCGTCGCGGGCCGCCGCTCCCGTGGCGAGGGCGGGGGGCGTGGCCACACCATGCGCGAGCGCAACCAGCAGCGCCTGGCCAGCACACCGAAGGACAGCGGCGGCTCGATTCATACGCCTCGATCGACGGTCCGAGAGCGTATCCGAAACACAACCTGAAGTCCCTCAGGCGTCGATCCGCTTCCGGCCGAACCACAGGTTGTCGACGGAGGTGGCGCCAGGCCCGATCATCGCGAGCGCGGCGCCGATCGTGCCGAGCAGGACGGAGCTTCGTAGATCCTGCATCATAGTGAACGCTCTCCACAGTTCGAGAGCCGTCACGAAGACGCCGACGACCGGCGTCCAGAGGCCGGCGATCAAGAAGGCGCCAGGAACCGCCGCAATGGGTAGACGACCCATCGGAGGATCGATCAGGCCCTGGTGGATGAGAAGAGCACCGGACACGAGCCGCAGCAGGAGAAGCCCGGCTCCCGGCCAGGCATTCGGAAACATCGAGAACAGTCGCTGCAACGGATATCTCCCGCCGATGCGCAACTGTAGATGCCGGTCCATCGCCGCCTCATCCCCAAAAAGTCGGGCACCGCATCCCTCTTTCGAGGGACGGCAGGGACCGAGGCCCAGTTCGCAGCCTTCGCTTAAGACGCGAAGGACAACAGGGTCTTCGAGCAGAAGAAGCTGCCCGTGCCGGTGCTGGCTGTGGGCGGTGAGAAGTCCTTTCGGTCAATCCAGGCCGTCGAGCTGAGTTTCGAGCTGTTGGATGAAATAGCGGTGCTGGCTGATGTATTTCGGCTGCTCTGACGCATCGAGCTTCGAGACCGCTCTCGCGTAGACGCGCGCGAAGCGCCAACCCTCAATGCTTACATTGATGAGTGGTGTTAACACGTCTTGCCTTGATGTCGGCAGTAGGCCTTGGTCGGTCATCGACTCGGCCTCCTGGACAACTGTTGCTTCTTGAGCGTGCTACCTCTCGTGGCCGCGGCGGCTCACGGAGAGCTGGGTGGGATCGTCCCCGCGACCATTCGCGCGTCGATATTGTGGAAGCCGCGGGCCCGAACTTCCGCCTTGGCTTACTAGAGGCCACTTAGGGCCTCGTCTTCCCTGGAGGGAGCACGTCAATTGTACGCCCAAACCCCCACCAATCAACGATCTTCCGCTGGCGCCAATTCGTTCACGGGTTGCGCCGAACGCAGGGCGCAATAGGGATTTCAGGCACCGCCAGGAGGCGCGACTCTCATCGTGCATACCTGTAGCGTCGCGCGCGTCCGTAGTTGCCCCGCTTCCGACCCGACGAGACGCGCGGCGTGTACGCCGACAGGACGGCATCGCGCCCTTCGTTGGTGGCAAAAAGCTCTGAATCCTCCGATATCACAAGCCTCCGTTGCTCCAGCGACCTAATCGCACCTTCGAGCGATCCCCTTATCTGACTCCCAAGACGCGACCGCCCGAGGTGAACGCGCGCAGCGTTAAGCACGTCGATGCGGTCGCGTGCACCCCCGCGTAGCGCGCGCAAGACCGCGGCTTCGTCGACGGTGACGCTGATGGGCTTTGCCGTAGCATCGCTCACGGTCGACGCGCTGGAGGTTGTCAGAATCGCCTCACGTTCACCTGTTTCCGCGAGCGCTCGCGCGACTCGTGCTATCTGCGACGCGGGGTCCTTGCGCCAGCCACGGTACGGGATACGCAGCACGCGCCAACCAGCACGTTCGAGGATCTCTTGACGTTGGACGTCTTCGATCCGCAACTCCCCGTGCTCGTCTTGATGGTAAATCTCACCGTCGCACTCAACGCCCACGCGCTGTCCGTCCTTCTCCGCAATAAGGTCGATGAAGAAGCCGCAGCTTGGATACTGAGGAATGGTCCTGAAGCCTTGCGCCTGCAAGGCCTTCATCACCTCGACTTCGAACTCCGACTGTGCATGCGTCAGGCTGAGCGCATCTGGATCGAAGGTCGTCTTTTCGACCTTCGCGCAGTACTCGAGCCAGTCGCGGATCGGCCCCTCCCCCGAAGCCATCCCGAACGCCTCGATCGGGGCGGAGTGAAAGATGTGCATCTCCTCCCGCGCGCGTGTGAAGGCGACGTTGAGCATGCCCTGGATATGAGCGCGATCCGCCTGTCGGGCTGAGAGCGCTGCCTGTTCCATGTTCGTGGCGTCATAGGAGAGCGAGTAAAGAACGACGTCGCGTTCGTCACCCTGGAATCCATCGGGGTTCACGACCACGAGCTGGTGCGCGTCGCGGACCGCCTCGTCGAGTACCTCGGCAACGCGGTCCTGGATCACGCCAATTTGCTGCTCGAAGAGGCAAATGACCCCGAAGGTCGCATCCGCGTACCCAGGATGTTCAGCCAGGCGCTTGAGCTCAGCCACCACCGCGGCCCCCTCGACGATGTTCTCTTGCGTGTTCGGTATAACAAGACCATCGGGGACTCGGTGCAATTGAACCGTGGGCGCGTCCGGATCTCCGATCCGCCGGTCGTCCGGGTCGCGCATCAGACGCATCCGCCCCCCGTGCCAGCGGTCGTTGGAGAAACCGATGATCCCCGGCAGGGAGCGGAAGTGTTCGTCGAGAAAGGCCTCCTCACTACCGCGGATCGACGCGAGCTCGAGTAGATCAATGCGCCCCGGGTCTAACCAGCCGTCTGGATCGAGCTTGTCGAGACCCTGCTCCCGCCACGCCTGCGCGGCGACCTGCGTCGCGGTGAACGCGAATCGTTGCGCCTGCATCTGCTTGGAATCGCCCGCGATAATCGCCTGTTTTGCTCGGTACAAGACGGGCGTCATCGAGGGTAGATCGCACTGCGAGGCCTCGTCGATGATGACTACGTCAAAAAGGCCCGGTGTACATGGAAATAGCCGCGCAACGTCGTCCGGGCTCATGATCCAGCAAGGGAGGATCTTCAACAGCATCTCGCATCGATCAGGGTCGGCCTTCAGCCGATCGAAGATGCTGAAGTTGCGGTAGTGGGTCTGGTTGCGTCCTAGGAGCTTCGAGAACTCTCGCAGCTGGTTGCGCTCTGCTCGCGTAGCTTCGCCAGTCCGGTGTTCGGCCGCCGTCTCGAGTATCCGGACGGAACTCTGAAGGAGTTGCGCGCGGTGCGCGCTGGTCTCATCGCCGAGCCTGTCTGTCATGTTAGGCGCAAGTCTCGTCGCACGGTGGAGGACCCTCCAGCGGGACGCGCGCGCCCGGAGCCGGCGTATCCAACTCGGTGCATCGCGCACGGCCTTATCGGCGAGCGCCACGACCCCTTCCTGTTGAATGGCTATTTCAAGCTGACCTTCAGCGGAACTCGTGTCGCGGACGAGCCCATCGTGGGCTGACTCCTCCCGTGCCTTTTCCGCCGCCAACTCCTTGGCGGAGCGCGTCTTCTGGATCGAGTCGAGACGCTCGCGAAGCTCCTGCTTGGAGTCGCGGTCCTGGCGCAGGAGCGTCATCGGCATCTGCGACAGGTCGAGCTTGCGGAGCTCGGCGTCGACAACCTCCATTGCCTTGTCCTTCTGGGCACTGATGAGGACCCGTTTCCCGGTCGCGACGAGATGACAGGCGACGTTCGCAATCGTCCTTGACTTGCCCGTTCCAGGTGGACCCTGCACAACGACGATCTGGTTGCTGGGCTCCTCCGCCAGCAGCGCCACGCGCCGCTGGCTCGCGTTCGATCCGAACGGGAAAAACACTCGGCGGGAGTCCTCAAATGTATCGCTCGTCCGTACCGCACCCTGACTGCCAACCAACCAGCCCAGTGCCGTCCCGCCAACAGCACCCGCCCCGGCACCCGCTATCGCCAGGAGATCGCTGGTCAGAAAGTAGCTTGTCTTGGGCGCCACGAAGCAGGCTGCGTTGTCCACGAGCGTCATTTGCGTCGCGCTCCGCGGCACGCTTCCCGCCCTCGTGATCGAGCCATCGAGTCGCGCTGCAGACGAGGAGGTCTTCATCTCGCGGTCGAGGGCATCGACGAAGCGGCGGAGCTCATCGAAGCGCAACGGGAATTCCGGTGTCTGTTCAATGAGCCGGGCCAGGCCAGCCTCGTGCGCCGACGTCTCGAGCTCCGTGCGAAAGGGCAGTGAGTTGAAGCGGAGCAGATCCTCTTCGCGATGGATCACGAGAGGTCCTCCCGTGGCTGTAATCGAAACCGGTATGGTTAACAGCGGCGCTCGGATAGGGACGCCTTCGACGTGACCGGTGACGTATGGGTAACCGTAGAGAAGCTCGCGTTCGTACGGGTTTAGCTGAAGGGTCGCCATCATCTTGTTGATCGAGTCGTGGATGGCGCTACTGGGTGGGATTGTAAGATCGCTGCCGACTGACATGAGGGACTCGCGACCAGGTTCGAGCCACGCAAACTCGTGCGCGCGGCTGTGGGGCGACGACCATCGCACGAATGCCGCCGACGCCGTGCGCTGCCGCTTGATGAGTGTCGCGTACGCTGTGGCGAGCGCTTCAACCAGACCGGCCTTGATGTCCGGTGTCCGTGCTTCCGGCGAGGGCGCATCGTCCGCCGTCGTGTTGCGCGACCCGGCAGCGGAGTTGCGGCCTGACCTGGCCGGGCCGGGCTCTGATGGCGACCGCCTCCGGAGGCTAGAGGAGATCTCAGGAAGAGTGGACGCTCTCACCCAGGACGGCAGACCATCCCTCCAGACAAGGGCCTCGCCAGGATCGGTGAACCCTGCGAGCAACTGCTGAGCCAGGGACTCATGCTCTAGCGGGCCGTGTCGTGCGCCGTCCTTTATGTAGAACCAGCGAATACCTGTTGACATCAGTGTAACTCACCCTTCGCTGGGCACTCGTGATTCCCACCTTTCCAGAGAACCCGAATCATGTTTTCTAGGGGCATGTTGGCGGGCCTTGGTTGGTCATCGACTCGACCTCCACGCGCAACTCACGCTCGTGAACTTCTTCCCTTGGCTAGCCACGAAACCGATCTGTCGCTCTGGCTCCTGAAGAAGCGCGCGATAGAGTGGATGGGCGGTGATGTCTGGCCCGGGCCTAATTTCAACGTACATCTCCGCGGGTCGCGAGAGTGTCGCCCCGAACTCGTGGCGGTATAAGCCCGCGACCATGCGCCGCAGAACGCGATTGATCCGATCGACTTCCAGCTCGACTCTGCCGGAGATTCCGGGCACCAGGACCCTTGTTTTCGACGTCATCCGCAAAAACCGGTGAGCCAGCTTCTTCCGGTTCCGCTTCGAGCGGCCGGCTTGATCCAATATGCGGTTTGCGGCCGCGCTGTCGATGGAGGCCTCCGCCAGCACCGCGAACAGAAAGTATTCTTCATCGTTTGACGATCCCTGGTTACAGTTGGGGCACTCCGGCAGCGTAATCAGGTTCGCTGGCCTTTCGCCTTTCGGAAAGAGACTGCGGGGGATGATGTGCCCGTCCTGAACGGGCCCGCTTCGACCGCACCACCAACAGACGCCCGTTCGTGGCTTCATCGAGATCTTCTCACCGGCGCACCAACGGAAGCGCTTTCACCGACGAACGGTGCCACCGACGTCTAGCGGGATGGCTCGATCGTCCCCTTTGTGCCGTCGGAATCTTGACTCCTCGAGCTGCCCTCAGGGGGACGCCAGTGCCTTCCTACGCCGGCTCGAATGTACCTCTCGACGTCCGCTGCAGCCCGCCGACCACGGATACCCTTGCAGTAGTAACAACCGGCCGCGGGCTCGTCGCCCGGCGTCGACACCCTGCTGCCCATGTTCCCGCGGTACCAGAGCAGCCTCTGAGGCGCGCGGACTCCGTCACGCCGAGCATGAACTCGGTGACTCCGAGCGAGGCCACGACACCGTTGACGGAGACGACGGACGGGCCGGCCTCCTCGAGGTCTGCGCGGTCAACGCCGTATATGGCCTGGCGGTTCTTCCTCGCCTCGGGATCCTCGAGCTCTCGCTGCGCCTCCGCGATATCGAGAACTCCCCAGCACACAAGGCACCCCTCTCCGTCCCAGTTGGTACAGGCCCGACCTCCGTACGAAGGTGGGTTGCCGGGAAGGATGTCGGAGGCCAAGTCAATGTACGGCCGCGCATAGGCCGAGCAGAGTTCGTTGAGGACCAGGCGCGCGCCCTCGCTGTCCAGGCATCCGAAGATGCAGTCGGATCCGATCAACCCGTCGTACGCATCGATGCTCACGAGAGAGTCCCTGACCTTCCGGATGCGGATCGTCGGGTCGATCCCAGCCACGGTCCGCTCTCCGATGTCCACCTTCGGAGTACCTGGGATGCGGTCGTCATGGCGCGTGCCGACATAGCGGTTCAGGTTGGTCGTATCGAGGTCCTCGCTGTCGATGAGCACGAGTGCCCCGACGCCAAGATGCGCGAGCTGTTGCACAACGTGAGTGCCGAGGCCGCCCACGCCGACCACGGCAGCGCGGCAAGCGGCCAGCTTCTCTTGCCCTTCCCTGCCGAAGAATCGGATGCTGCGATCAAAGCGATCCGTCACCGGAATACTCCTCGAGGGGTGTGGCTCTGGAAGGACGGAGGAGCGCTCCGTCGCTGACGATGGCTTCCAAGTGCTGGGGCTCCTTGGCGTTCTCAATCCAAGCCAGCCCATCGAACCCGGAAGGGGAGACAACGAGCGCGAGATAGGGACGGTGACGGAGCCGCCACCATACGTGGGGGACGAACTCCCTGAGGCCGGCAATGTCGCTCGGGGAGAGGCGTGGGGTGCCTGGGAAGATGTGGGAGTGAACCTCCACAAGCGAGGTACCGAGGTCGTGAGCCCGCTTGATCGCACCAGCCCGAGTCTCGTCCGTGAGCTCCAAGTGGTATTGCGAGCGTGACCGGAAACCTTCCGGTCCCACCCTGAGCCAGTCAGCGAGCCGGAAGGCGACGGTCTCGTCTCCCTGCTCCGTGCGCGCAAAAAGGAATGCAGCCTCCTCGAGCGGGGAGACGACGCGGGGCAGGAGGTGACGCCAGAGGGCCTCGCGGATCACGGTCGGGAGTTCAAGCCTGATGCGCGCCATCACGTTCCCTCCCGGAACCGCACGGCGAACCCCAGCACCCAGTTCACGAGGTTCGAACCGCTCACGGGGTCGGCCGCCGGGCGCCACTGGCCGTCGGCAGGAGCCCAAGAGAAGATGCCCCAGGTGCCCCCGAACGGAGGCTGGGTGGGCGCAGGCTCCGTGTAATCCTTGGGGCGCGCGCCGCTGAACAGGATACCGGACGGCACGGAGATGCCGTAGGGTGGTGTGCCGGGATAGCCGACGGGGATCGCGAAGGCCACCTCGGTCACCTCCCGATTCCAGCCGTTTGGTAACGCATACGAGGGGATGCGGACCCAGTTCCCCTCCTCTCGATACTCGACGTTTGGCCACCGCTGCCGGAGGAGGGGGAGTTCCTGCTGGATGCGCTCCTGCATGGTCAGCCGCGCTTAAAGTGGATCTTCTTCGAGAAGCCCATGCCGGGCTTGAGGTCGACCACCTGCCTCGGCTGGAGCTGATGCTCAACGTTGTCCTTGTCGATCAAGATGGCTCCCTGGGATGGTTCCCAACCACCAAGGGCAATGACCTCCTCCGTGGTGATCGTGTCCTTGTCCCAGGGCTTCAACACCCCCTCGATGTCGAGGAGGTACTTCGGGCCCTCTGCCGTCTGCGTCGACATTTCTTTTCTCCCTTCACCCTAGGCGACTGGCCGTTCGTGACTCGTGATTCGCTACGACCGCCGTCACCCTTGATTGGTCCAGGTTCCGTTGCCGTCTCCTGCGGTTCTTTAACGAGAACCTTATGAGCATATTGTCCTACATAAAAAACCTCACAGTCAAGGGCTTGCCTCCGTTATAGTGAACCGGACCCACGAGGAGGTGTACAATCGCAAACCAACCCCGAAAGGGAGATTCGAAGACGGACCCAGCGCTTGTGGGGAAGCGGATCGCCAGCCAGCGGCAGGTCAAGGGGTTGTCCGTCCCGGACCTAGCGGGGGCCGCGGGTATCTCGAAAGGCTACCTTTGGCAGCTGGAGAACGGTGAAGAGCCGAATCCCTCGGTCGCCGTGCTGACCAAGATCGCCGACGCGCTGGAGACGACGGTTGCCGAGCTACTCGGTCAACCGACCATGAAAGCGAAGATCTCGAGTATTCCCAGCACGCTACCCTCAGGCCTCAGGGAGTTCCTGGAAGAGCAGAAACGTCGCGGCGAACCAGTGCGAGAGGACATCGCGCGCGCGCTAGCACAACTCCAGGCCCGTGGCGGGAGGGAGGACTGGGCCTTCCTCTACGAGGCGATCAAGCGGGCGACTCAGAAGTGACCCCGAAGAGGCCTAACTTCGTGAGGATTGGCGACCGGGTCTGGGGGCACCCCTCGGTCCTCGCGCTGATCCAGGAGGATGGACGTCGAGCCGATCCCGTCGCGATCATCCGTGAACGAGCTCGGACGCTCATCGCCCACGCCCGGGAGCTCGGTTGGGACGGTCCCCCCTTCGATCCGCGGACGCTCGCGTCCTGCCTCGGCATCAAGGTTCACTCCGACCAGCTCAAGCCAGGGCACGACGCCTTTATCTTTCCCGTGAAGGATCGACAGCTTCAGATCATCTTTAACGCTGAGCGACCGGTGACTCGACAGAACTTCTCGATCTTTCACGAGATCATCCACACGCTGTTCCCCGATGGATACGAAATGGTTCGCCACCGCTATGAGCGGCGGGAGAGGTTCGACCCCGATAAGGAAGTGGAGTTTCTCTGCGACGTTGGCGCCGCCGAGCTGCTCTTGCCGGCAGACGCCTTTCGGATCGACCTGAGGAGCATGGGGTTCAGCCTCGACGCCGTGCGGCCGCTTCGCGAGCGGTATGCAGCGTCGCGAGAGGCCATCATCCGACGGATGATTCAGCTCGATAGCGGTACCAGCGCCGCGGTATTTCTGGAGCACCGGCTCAAGCCGTCGGAAATGGCCGCCGATCGGCAGCTGCGTCTCGTTGAGCCTGCCGCAAGGCCGCAGGCGAAACTCCGGATCGCTTACGCCGTTGTTTCAGAGGGATTTCCTTTCTTCCTTCCGCCGCACAAGTCGGTTCCACAGGACTCCTGCGCCTACCGGGCCCTCGTCGGTGCGGCCGTTGAGAAGGGGCGCGAGACCTGGGCGATCCCCAAACTCCCGCTGTGCGAAGTCGAGGCTATGGCGATGCCGGTTGGTGACAGCGCCGATGCGTCGTTGAAAGCGGTCGCGATCCTACGCCCACTCGCCACGTAGGCGGCATCACGCGTGGCCTTGGGTCGACAACCGCATCTATTGCTTGACGGCTCTGCTCACCTGGGAACTCGAAGCTTGCTGGCGGTGATCGCGCTCTGAGCACGCATCCACGCGCGCTGCGTCGCGTCGATGGTAGTTTTGGGCGACCATGCCGATTCTATGGATTCCGAGTCACCTCGCTCGCCTTAGAGAAGGCGACGCAGGTGGGCAGGGGCCGCTGAATTTCATAGTCCTCCAACTTGGATACCGCGACCTGTTTGGCGGCAATCCGACGACGTGGGAGGCCGTCCGCGCTCGTCTTGATCGTTACAGCCTGCGCGCCGTGCTCGAAGTCACGGCCAAGATCAGTGCCTTTCTGAACAACCTCGACGGGGCCCGTCGTGAGA
>Ga0070698_100005516_pt1 | contig 13816 bp, 9 predicted proteins | sample KBSK1502metaG_FD_65477 | JGI IMG/M metagenome (GOLD analysis project Ga0070698, IMG submission 65477) | Corn, switchgrass and miscanthus rhizosphere microbial communities from Kellogg Biological Station, Michigan, USA - KBS K1-50-2 metaG | ecosystem: Host-associated > Plants > Roots >...
AGCGAGATTCTCGTGCTGACGATGCATCATTCCGAAGAACTGGCGCGGGACGTGCTGCAGGCAGGCGCCCGCGGTTACGTCCTGAAGTCGGATGCCGATCAGAGCCTGATCGCGGCGGTCAAGAGTCTGCGCGAGCACAAGCCGTTTCTGTCGTCGAAGGTGACCGAATTTGTCCTGGATGATTATCTTCGTCGAACAGACGCGCTCGAGGAGGTGCTGTCGCACGAGACGGTCACAGCGCGCGAGCGCGAAATCATCCAGCTCCTGGCCGAGGGCAAGAGCAACAAGGAAGCGGCAGCAACGCTCGGCATCAGCGTGAAGACCGTCGAGGCGCACCGCGCGAACATCATGCGCAAATTGCGCTTGCGATCTGTGAGCGAACTGGTGCGCTACGCGATTCGCAACAAGATTGTTCAGCCGTAGGACTTGGGAAGTGTGCCTGGTGCCGGCATGTGCCTACACCGTCGAGCAGTCAGCCGGCGTCGGCCGCGACAGCGAGACCTGGTCGCTCATCGGCGTCCTCTCTTGCGGGTTGGGCACCGCATAGGAGGTGGAGCCGCCGAACTGCACCGTCGTGCCGATGAAGTCCGGCCCGTTCGGATTGAGGTTCGATTCGCCGGGCTCCCACCGTTTGTTGCCGTTCAGATCGCGCCACACGAATGGCGCCGTGAGCGCGACGTTGGCGTTTGCCGCACTCAACTCGTCGATGCCCCGCTCCTGTGCGAAGCGTCCCCAGCCGCCCTTGACGACCGTCTTGCCGCTGCCGGTGAGGTCATACGCCGCGTACAAGCGCGGCACGACCGTGTGGCGCTTCCTGAACTGGACCCGCTCGAAGCACCCGGCGCCGAACACGACGTCGAACGGCGCTTTCGCCGCCGCGCGGCATTGCCTCGGTATGTGTCCGTCGTCATAGGCGAAGCGGCCGCTGAGACTCAGCGTGAGCCGCCGCCCGATCGTCCAGCTGTCCTGCACGTACGTTCCGAGCGAGGTGGACTGCGTCTTCGGGTCGACCGGGTTGCTCTTGACGTCGATGTCGAACGGCGCTCCACCCCTGAAGATGAGGCGGTAGTTCTCGGCGGCACCGCGGTCGAACGCCGCCCGATCGAAATTGTTGCGCGGCAGGTAATCCACGCCCGTCTTGAAGTCGTGATTGCCCGCGAACAGCCCCGGCTTGTACCAGTTCACCGCGCCCCTCAGGTGCCGCCGGCTTCCGTAGGTCAGCGTCGCGGCCTCGTCGTTGAGACCGGTCACCAGCGACGTGAGTTGATCGAAGGGTATGTCTGACAACTTGACCCGCCGGTTCGCGACCCGTGTCGTTTGCTTGGCTGCCCAGAGATTGGTCCGGCTTCGCTTTCGGACTGTTAGGACGTGACGATCCTGTCGTAATGATCGCAAGGGACGAATTCAATTCCGAACACCCCGTCCGGGGTGTTTGACAGACGCGTGCGCCGGGCACAATGATCCGCCCCGTGCTCACCGGCCATCCGCGTTGTGCAGAGAGGGTTGCGGGCGGATCGTATGAGGGGGCAGTCGGTACACTTCCCCCGCTAATCGCTCCTATCGTCTTCACAACGCTTCTGATTGTCGCTGCCTTCGCATCGCCGGTCCGCACGCAATCGCTTACTGTCACCGGCACTTTCGACGCGAATGATGGCAGCCGTAACAATATCGACGAAAGCATCGCGGCGGGCCCCTCGACTCTTGTCCTCACATACAACGGCGGCATCTCACTTCGGCAGAAAACCGGAGCTGTAATCGCCGCGAATTCGCTGTCCTCATTTTTCAACACTGTTCGGCGATCAACAGAAAATGCGTTCGATGTTCGCGTGTTGTTTGACGAAGACACAAAGCGCTTTTTCGTCAGCGCCGCCGGCAACAACGGTGGACAAGCATGCGCAACAGAGCCATGTGTTTCGGATTTGTTCCTGGCGGTGTCGACCAGCGCTCGTCCGACCTCGCTCGGCCTGGCCGACTGGCAGTTCTTCGCGTTCGATGCAACGACCGAGAACGGCGTCCCCACCCGGCGGTGGGCAGACTTCCCGTCGCTCGGCGTCAACCGCGATGCCGTGGTGTTCGCGATGCAAATGTTTCCGATGGGAGTGCCCGCAACCGGATTAAACAAGGTGCTGAAGATTCGAGTCATCCCGAAATCGAACCTGTTGAGTGGGGGTGCCGTGACGTGGACGGATTTCACCGGGATGAAGGACCCAATCGACAACTCGAGTTTGAACGCCGCGCTTCAACCTGCAAATCACTACGGGAATCCTCACGCATTCTTTTTGGTGGGGCTGCGGAGTTTCGGGTGTGGATACGTCGTCATCGGAGTGGAGCACGCATCGGTCACTCCGTCGCTCACGGTGCGATCCGTCGCGACGCTTACGCCGTGTCAGCAAGCTCCAAATGCTACGCAACCCGGCGGCGCTGCGCCGTTGTTTGTGGCCAGCGGCGTCCGAACGCCACCCGTCTACCGAAACGGTTCTCTCTGGACGATTCGCACGGTGGCGCGAACAGCCGGCTCGACCGTCGTATCTGCGATCGAATGGACCCAAATTGACGTGACTTCGTGGCCTGCGACGCCCACACTCGCTCAAGACGCCGTGATGTCGATGAATGACACGTTTGAGTACTATGCGACGCTCGCCGTCGACCTAATCAACAATGTCGTGCTCGTGTTCGGCCGATCAAGCTTTACGGAATTTCCGTCGCTCTACGTCACGGGACGTTTACATGGCGACGCAGTCAATACGCTTCGACCCAGCATGTTGCTTGAAGCCGGGACGGCGAGCCTTAGCCTGACGCCTAATGCAGGCTCGGGTGCGATACCGTTCGGCGACTATTTTGGCGCCTCGTTCGATTCGACCGACGGCAGCTTCTGGATTCTTGGCGAGACGGCTCGAAACGCGACCACGATCGGTAGGCGTGCGGGCCACGTTTCGATCGCGAACCCTTTCACCGACACACCACTGACGCCCGGCGTGACGCTGATCAAAACAATACATATGGCAGAACTTCGAGCGCGGATGGATCAGGTGCGCGCCGTCGTTGGGTTATCGCCGTTCGCGTGGACGGACGCGAGTCTATCGGCCGGCGCCGTCGTGCGCGCCCAGCACATCACGGATCTCCGGACTGCGTTGTCAGAACTCTACGCGGCAGTTGGCCTATCCCCACCAACGTTCACAGATGCGCCCTTGACACCAGGCACGTCGATTAAAGCGATACACGTCGAGGAATTGCGTAACGCCTTGCTGGCGATCGGCGGCTGAAGATACTAGACTATCGCTCATTCCCCTCAAAACACTCGCGACGTGACGCGCTCGAGCGCGTCGCGCAGGGCCGTCGACGTTCCTGAGCCAGCCTCGATGGGGGCAATGAGGTGCTCGAGCGGGTGCATTCTTCGAGCGCCGGAGACATCCGTACCGGGGCTGCCCATAACCGCCGCTGACGACGGTGATCGCGCCCCCGCAGCTGCCGCAGCGCATGAAGCCGGAGAACAGGTGACGCGAATGCAGCGCAGCATTCTTGCCGCGCATCAATCCGCGACCCGCTTGGCGCGCCGCCTTGCTCACGACCGCGTTCCATAAGTCATCGGAGACAATTCGGAGGCGCCTTTCGGCCGTCGGTTGTGCGCTAAAATCCCCACGGTGCGTGCACGTGCTCCTGTTCGTGCTCGCTTCCCTCCGGCGTCCGGGTGTTGAAGAAGAGTCTTGCGTTAGCCCGTCCCTCGCGATCCTTCCGGCGTTGATGGTCATGGTGAACTGGGATGTCTCCGCATTTGCTGGTACCTCTGTTCTCCGGCGGAAGACTAGTCGGTCCGCGGGTATTCGTGTGCTTGCTGGTCTGCCTGGATGCCGGGTCTGCGTTCGCACAAGGGCAGTGGGTCCCCCTCGGACCGGACGGAGGGAGCGTCACCGCCGTGGTCGTCGATCCCCGCAACCCATCGATTGTGTATGCCGGTCTTCCGCAGGGCGTCTACCGCAGCGCCGACGCCGGCGGCAGCTGGACTAACGTCAGCAACGGATTGACGAATCCGTCTATTCAACGGCTCGCTATCGACCCGCTCAATCCTTCCACGCTCTACGCCCTTGCCCTGGGTGGAGAGGTTTTTCGGACGACGAGCGCTGGCGAGAATTGGAATCCGGCCAGCGGCGGGCTTCCAGCCGTTGATCCATCCGACATCACCATTCCGTACTCGCTGGTCATTGATCCCGTAACTCCTTCGACTCTGTACATGAGCACCAGGCAGGGCGTGTACCGCACCACGAACAGCGCAGGTGCCTGGACCCGCGTCGACAGCGGTCTGCCTGCCGGCGAGAGCGGGTTTATCTATAGTCTGGCAATTCATCCGTTCACACACTCAACCCTATACGCTGGAGGCCCGGGGCGGGTATTTCGCAGCACGGATGCCGGCGTCACCTGGCAGCAGATCAGCACCAATCTCCACCAGAATGCCGGACGTCGGGCGCTGGCCATCGACCCTATGGTTCCGACGACGCTCTACTACGCGGGTCACGAACTCACTTCTGGTGGCGTCTGGCGCAGCCTGGATGGCGGCGTGACCTGGACTCACCAGCTGGGTGGGCAAGTCGGACCATTGGCGATCGACCCGGCCACGCCCTCCACTGTCTATGCGGGCACGTTCTTCAGCGGCGTCTGGAAAAGTACTGACGGTGGCAGCACGTGGGTTCAGGCCGACAGCGGCCTGGATCCTGAACAGATCGGTGCGCTTGCCATCGACCCACAACTGCCGACGAGGCTCTATGCGGGACTTCTGGGCGGTGAGGGCCTCTTCCGCAGCGACAACGCAGCGGTGAGCTGGGCCCCGGCCAACCACGGCCTGTTCGCGGCCCCCGTTCGGGGACTGAAGGCCGACCCTGTGACGCCCTCAACTGTCTATGCGATGGTCGCCAAGGACTGGGACAAGCCTATCGGTCTAACGCGCAGCAATGATATGGGCGCGACCTGGACTCGGTTGCTGCTGGCGCCCTTCGATCTGGCGATCAATCCCATCTCTCCCTCGACCATGTACGCCGCAGCCACTTTCGGTGTGTATCGGACGACGGACGGCGGCACCACCTGGCTCCCTGTGAACAATGGCATCTCGTTAAGTACGGCGCGCTCGGTAGCCATCGATCCGCTGACTCCGTCGACGGTCTACGCGGCAACGAGCGATGCGATCTATCGCAGCACGAACGGAGGCGACAGCTGGACGAACTCGAGCGCAGGCCTGCCGGCCGGCGCTTTTCAATCCAGATCCGTTCGACTGGTTATCGATCCGCAGACGCCTTCAACGCTCTATCTCAGCGGAGCCGCAGTGTACAGGACTGTCAATGGCGGTGACAGCTGGACTGAGGTGAGCAACGGGCTCGCGGGAGTCTTTCCCTCGGCTCTTGCCATCAATCCTTTGACTCCTTCGACCCTCTACCTTGGCACCGTGTTCGACGGCGTGTTCCGCACGACCAATGGCGGTGGGACATGGACCCCGGTCGGTGCTGGACTCCCGACGGCCTATATCACCTCCCTGGCTCTCGATCCGTCGAACCCGTCGACGATATACGTCGCGACGGCCTTTCGCATCCTTGGCGTTCCTGCGGCTGGAGTATTCCGGAGCACGGACAGCGGAATGACGTGGACGGCGATGAGTGCGGGACTAACTGACCTTTCCGTGGGCGCTCTCGCCATCGACCCGCTGACTCCCTCGATCCTCTACGCAGGCACCGATTTCCGCTCCACCTTCAGGTGGCAGCCGGAAGGCGTGCGAAGGCTGGGAGTAATCAAAGGAGGCACGGGCAGCGGAACGGTCACGAGCACCACGGCGGGCATTCAGTGCGGGCCCGACTGCGTTCAAGAGTATCCCATCGGCGCTCTGGTCACGCTGAATCCGGTTGCGCTACCCCCTTCAACATTCGTGTCGTTCGGTGGGGACCCGGACTGCGCCGACGGCGTCATCACGATGGCGGACAACCGCACGTGCACCGCCGTCTTCAATCTGCCGTCTTACACGTTGACCGTGACCAAAGCAGGGGCAGGCAGCGGAACGGTTACGAGCAGCGTACCTGGAATCGACTGTGGGACCGACTGTGCGGAGCCCTATACGCTCGGAACCGTTGTGACGTTGACCGCATTGCCGACAACGGGCTCCGCGTTCGCAGGATGGAGTGGAGGATGCTCCGGCATCGCGCAGACCTGCCAGGTGACGATGACCCAGGCATCCAGTGTCACGGCTGCGTTTGGAGTCGGGCCTCCCGTAGCGTTCAGCAAGGGTTCTCCATTCAATGGTCAGAACCTGTTCGGGAACATAGGCGTTCCCATGGGCTGGCAGGTCGCCGGCGGCGCCGATTCGTATGAGTACTGCATCGACACCATCAATAACAACAGTTGCGACGGTGGTTGGATTGCGACAGTCACGACGGATGCTAGGACCGGCGCCCTGTTGGGAGCCACGACATACTACTGGCAAGTTCGGGCTTTCAACGCGGCCGGCACCACGGAGGCCAACAGCGGAACCTGGTGGACCTTCAGGACCCCCGATACCGGATCGCCTCAGGTGTTCACAGGGGTCGCGACCGGGCTCGGTGGGATGGCGGCGACACTAAACGGCACGGCCAATCCGAGGGGGACGACTGCCACCGGATTCTTCGAGTACGGAGCAACGACGACTTACGGAAGTACCACGGCAGTAGCGAGCCTCGGATCCGGCGGTTCGAGCGTGGCAATCGGGAACGGCAACATCACGGGGCTGACGTGCAACACGGTGTATCACTTCCGCGCCGGGGCCACGAACCTGATGGGAACAAATTATGGATCGGACGTGACCTTCACGACGACGCCGGCCGGATGCCCGTTCACGGATAGTGAATTGACACCCGGAACCACGCTGATGAAGGCCGTCCACATCATCGAGCTTCGGGTGCGCATCGATTTGCTGCGTACTCGCCAGGGGTTGCCGGCGTTCAATTGGACCGACACGTCACTCCTCGCAGGCGTGACTGCCATCCGCGCCGTACACTTCGTCGAGCTTCGGGCTGCGCTGGCCGCGGTGTATGCGGCGGCTGGTCGTGCAGTTCCCATCTACACCGATGCGGATTTGCGTGCAGGCACAACGGCTAAGGGAGTGCACATCTTGGAAATCCGATCGGCAGTCGTCGCGCTCGAGTAGGCGTGCGACTAAGTGAAACCGTTTGGGTTAGGCCGGCGTGGTTATGCAGCTTTCACCCCCACGGCGATGCCAAGACCCCGGAGACGAAGGGACAATCGTGGAGACATCCCAGCTGACAAGTGGTGTCCAAACGCGGTCGACACGAAGACTCCGTTGCATGCCATAGAGCGAACAAGGTCGGCAGCATCCGCGGTACCGCCCCCGTCCTCGGGGGTAGCCTGCCGCCACCGAAGCCAGAACGCGCTGAGAACACCGGCCGACACGCAAAACGCGACGAGGGACCAGCACAGACGATCAATCGCTGGCGTTTGAAGTCACGGGGCCGCGTTTTTCCGCTACAAGGGACATGGGGAGGCATCCTCCGTGAGCGCGATCGCGAGGGGGATCGATCTGCAGGAGCGCTCGAACGTGCGATTCATCGTCAGCCTCCCTTGTGTGAGGGTGTACCGCGCGGGGGCAGGAGGGATTGCCAGAGGGGTCAGATGATACGGCCGAAACGAACCGGAAGGCTGTTTTAGTCTCAGCCTTCGCGCAACGTCAGGGTTCGCGACGTCAGCGGAGCACCGCCGCCGGCCGGAAGCAGCGATACACCAATCAGGAACAGGCCGATCGTGACGAACGCCAGATATCCAGCGGCCGGGTGGTGCACCTCCTGCGTCAGCGTACCGAACGTCACGCCCTCGAAGAGCAACTGGAGCACGCGCGCCAACCGTCCGCCTGCAGGATCGGAGACCGCATCGAGCACGACGAACTTGAGCACGAAGGCGGCGCCGAAGATCACCGCGAGGCTCCGCAGCGCGCGAACGCGGTCGGGGCCCGCGGCCATCGTGGTCAGCATCTGAGTCAGGAAATACACGCTGAAGAGAACCCTCGGAAGGCCCGCGTCGGGCGTGAGCAGCGAGAACATCTGCGCGCTGGACACGAACAGCGTCGCGAGCACCGTGAATCCGTTCATGTTCGCCAGCGGCTCGCGCGACGAGTTCATCACCCGTAAGGGGTCGAGTGCGCCGCTTCGAACGAGGACGACCGCCAGCAGCACCCCGAGGACCAGCGCAAAGAGCGACGGAGGTGCGAGCAGCAGGGGCGCGCCGGGCCTGAAACCGGCGAGCAGCGCCACGGTCAGGAAGAGTACGGGCAGATAGATTGATTCGCGTGCGGCGGTCATTTGCGTGGGCGGAGCACGCGCCTGGGGTCGAAATCGGACGCGTCGCGCCGCAGGCCGGCTTCGAGCTCCGCCTTCAGTTCGTCGGCGGTCCGGATCTGCTGCCCCGGCTGCTCGACCACGAGCCGGCCTCCGGGCGCGAGCGAGATAGCACGGTTCACCGCCTCCAGTCCCTGCCGATACAGGTCGTCGTCCGAATACAGGCGACCCCACCCCTGGCGATAGAACACATACGCGACGTAGAACTGCGTCGTCGCATCGCGATGAGCCGGGTCGGCGCGCTCGAACGCGGCGCGAGCCTCGGCGAACTGGTCATTGCGAAAGTATCGGAGGCCGTCATCAAACGCCTGTGGATCGACGCGATACGCACCCACGGCGGAGGAGAGGCCGCCGGTCACCTCAGCGAGAGTGGCAGGCTGGCGAGCGAAGATCCACCCGATCAGGATCGCGTAAGCAATCGTGATCCCAAGCCCTGCGGCTCGGATGGTTGCCTCGCTCACGTGTACCATCGTACGCGCTTTTCCATCGGGTGGCGCCAGCACGGATTCGCCGTTCCCACTTGTCGCTATTGGCAATCGGTGAGCATCCCACGCGCGTTGTGAACAGAGATTGAATACGGCGGCCGAGTGCGCTACTTTCTCACCCTCGGCCGAGTCTCTCGTCTTTCGCACAGGAAGGTGTGCTGTGAGCGTGAGAAAGCTTGCGGTGATGGCGATGCTGGCCGCTTCCGGTATCGCAGTACTGGCGCTCGTTGTTGCCATCGGCGCTTCCCGCGTATCGGCCCAGATACGGACCTATACGCCGCCACAGACGGCGCCGCCGGGAGCGGACTGGACCAAGCGGATTGAAGGGATTCTCCCTCCAGGCGTAGAGAGTCGCGCCGAGGCGACGGCACGTATCGCTGCCTATAAACCAGACCCTGTGAAATACCCGGTGCCTCGGACGCCGTGGGACGGCAAGCCGGACTTCTCCGGCGTCTATTGGCCCGACGCGACAGTCACACGGCCCCCGGTGCCGCTCGAGTCGTTGTACCGACCGGAGTCACGCGAATACCGGGAGCACGGCGGTGCCGCCGCAGGCCTGATCGATTGGCGCGGCATTGACACGCCGAACTATCACTGCTGGCCGCCGGCCCCCGTCAACGGCTCGATGGGCGGAACCGTCCAACTGGTGTCGGCCCCGGGATACCTCCTGTTGCTCAACGAGGGCGGGAGCAACTTCCGGATCATCCCAATCGTTGGTGAGGACGGACGACAACCGAGCCCGTCGCGCAAGCCGTCCTTTCAAGGCTCGTCGGTCGGGCATTGGGAGGGTGACACGCTCGTTGTGGAGGTGACGAACTTCAACGGCAAACCCTGGCTCGGCAACGCCCAGCCGCCTGACCGGCTGCCGCAAACCTCGTCTGACGCACTCCACATCGTCGAGCGCTGGAGTCGGCCGGACGCGAAGATCTTCGAATACCGAGTCGTCGTTGACGATCCGAAAATGCTCACCGGTCCATGGACCGGATCGACTGACCGCCGGGGCATCGTGCCGTACGACTCGGTCCAGGAATCACTCTGCTTCCTGGATCCCGAGTTGGACGCGCGACACCGGGAATTTGCCGCCCGGCAAGCAAAGAAGAATGGAGCAGTCCGATGAGCAGACGTGCGATGGCGATCGTCGCTGGCGCGGTCGTCGTCGGGGTTGCCCTGCTGGCCGGCGTGCGGATGGCGGTAGACAACGGAGCAACTGACGGCGCCGCGACGAGTAGCGGTTCCTATGCCGCGAAGACAGGGTGGGGAGAACCGAACCTGACTGGCGTGTGGAAAGCCACGCCCCTTGGCGCCGATTCGGGGCGCGATACGTTCAATCTGGCGAAGCTCGAGGGACTCTATACCCCCGAGGCGCGCGCACGGATGAAGGAACACTCGGCCAACGACGACCCAACCATGCGTTGCACGCCTCCGCTCTTTCCTCGCGCCGCGATGCTGGGGCACGCGGTCCAGATTATTCAGCGACCTGGATTCGCATTCGTTTTTACCGAGGCGTACCCGGTCTTCCGGATCATTCCGACGACCGGGAGGCCGCACACCGCGCCGCAGTATCTGTTTCCCACCCACATGGGCGACTCGACGGCGCGGTGGGAAGGCGACACGCTGGTGGTCGACGTGATTTCCTTCAACGGGGAAGGCTGGCTGGCGAGTCCCCACGACAGGCCGACCAACGCCAGTACAGGCGTCTGGTTGACTTCTGACGCGTTGCACGTCATCGAGCGGTGGCGTCGTATCGATGCCGACAGGCTCGAGTATCAGGCGAGGGTCGAAGATCCGAACACGCTGACGACGCCGTGGGAGACGCCGACGGTGACGTTCACGCGTCAGGCGGTCGACAGGATCGAAGAGGTCCTGTGCCGCCCGGAGGATGGCCCGGATACCTATCTCGCACGCCTCGGATCGTGAATGCACCACTGGAGCGCGAACCGCGGTTGCAGTTTTGATGGAGGCATGTATGGCGTGGAAGACAGTCGGCATCCTGACAGTGCTTCTCGGATTCGTGCCGATGACGGCGCCACTGTCGGCTCATCATTCGCGTGCGATGTTTGACGTGAACGAGTTGGTGTCGGTCGAAGGGGTGGTCACCAAGGTCGAGTGGAGGAATCCGCACATGTGGGTCACCCTCGACGTGCCGGCTCCCGACGGCAAGACGCAGAGCTGGGGTTTTGAAGGCTCCGGGGCCGCTTCCATGGTGGCGGCCGGGATCTCGCCACAGATTCTCAAGGTTGGGAATCGGGTCAAGATCATCGCCCATCCTCCAAGGGACAAGTCCCAGCGCACGGCGGAGTTCATGGGAATGGAAGTGAACGGCAGGTACTACTCGCGAGGGACGGGTTCCAACATTCGCGGCACGGGTGAGAACTAGCGAGAGATCATGGGTGGAGCAGTCGCGGCAGTGATCTGATGCGCCCAGCACTGGCGTTCCTGTCGGCTCTCGTGTTGCTCGTGGCCTTTCCGGCGGCGCAGACCCGGGCGGCGAAGAGCCTGGACATCTACGTCGTCGACGTCGAGGGCGGCAATGCTCAGTTGTGGGTCACGCCTTCAGGCGAATCGGTCCTCGTTGATACTGGGAACGCGGGCGCCGCCGCTGTCCGCGATGCGGACCGCATCATGGCGGCCGTCAAGGACGCCGGGCTCACGCAGATCGATCATCTGATTACGACGCACTACCACGCCGATCACGTCGGCGGCCTTCCCGAGCTCGCGACGCGGATTCCCATCAAAGAATTCATCGACCACGGGGCCAACGTGCAGCCGGGCGCACAAATCGATCCGGTGCTCCAGCAGTATGGAGAGCTTGCCGCCAGGGCGAAGCACACCATTGCGAAGACCGGCACCAGGATTTCCGTCACCGGTCTGGACTGGCGCATCGTCAGCGCCACGGGACAGGTTCTGAAGACGCCCCTGTCTGGCGCCGGTGCCCCGAATCCGTATTGCGCCGGCTTCAAGCGACACGACGTGAACCCCGTGTCAGGCGGACCGCTCGGCAATACCGAGGACGAACAGTCCGTCGCGAGCCACATCACCTTCGGAAAATTCCGGGTTCTGTATCTGGCCGATTTCGACTGGAATCAGGAAGTCGAGCTGATGTGTCCGAACAACCGCATTGGCACCGTCGATCTCTTCGTCGTGTCACGGCATGGGCAGCCCAGCTCGAATTCCGAGGCGCTCGTGCACGCCGTTCGGCCGCGGGTGACCATCATGAACAACGGACCCCGCAAAGGCGGACAACCCGCGGCGATGAACGTGCTGCTCAACTCGCCCCGTCTCGAGGATCTCTGGCAGATTCACTTCGCGCTGCTGGGCGGCCAGGAGTACACGGTGCCAGGGATATTCATCGCCAACGTGGAGGAGGCCGCCACCGTCCCGGTTGCGCCACTGCCGCCAGCGCAACGGGGCACGCCGGCCCCGCCGGCACCCCAGCACAATGGACCGGCGTACTGGATCAAAGTGTCGGCCCAGACCGATGGCAGCTTCACGGTCACCAACGCCCGGAACGGCTTCACCAAAACCTACAAGTAACCGAACGCCTGTCCGGCCATGTGCGGCATTGCGGGCATTGTCGACCTTCGGCGCCTGCGTCCCGTTCCTTCGCACGCCCTCTTGCGGATGGCGCGCAGCCTGCGCCATCGCGGGCCTGATGAAGAAGGCTTCTTCCTGGAACAGGGCATCGGCCTCGCCTGCCGTCGCCTGAGCATCGTCGGCCTGGTCGACGGACAGCAGCCCGTGTACAACGAGACCGGCTCGGTCGTGGCGGTCTTCAACGGGGAGCTCTTCGACTACCCCGAATTGAGATCGTCGCTCCAGCGCCGCGGGCACGTGCTCCGGGGCCACAGCGACTCCGAGCTCGTCGTGCATCTCTGGGAGGAGTTCGGTGACGAATTCTTCACGCATCTTCGCGGCCAGTTTGCGTTCGCGCTGATCGACCTGCCGAGGCAACGCCTGATCCTCGGACGCGACCGCGTCGGCATCTGCCCGCTGCACTGGTCGCGGCAGGGAGACTGGCTCGTGTTTGCATCCGAGATCAAGGCGCTGCTGGCGTCGGGACTCGTACCGGCCGTTCCCGACGCGCGCGGCCTCGACAACGTGTTCACGTTCTTCTGCATGCCCGGGCGCCGCACCGCCTTCGCCGGGGTCAATGCTGTGCCTCCAGGACACTTCGTCCGGGCCGAGCTCGGCGTGGTGACGCCGGCTCCAGTGGTGCAGGAGCACACGTATTGGGATCTCGACTTCCCGGATCGCGGCGACGAGGACAGAGCGCTGGACACGCGAGGACTGGTCGACGCCTTCGACGAGGCGTTGGGGAATGCGGTGCGCCGCCGACTCAGAGCGGACGTGGAAGTCGGAGCGTATCTGAGCGGGGGCGTCGACTCGGTCCTGATGCTCGCCAAGTGCCGCGAGATCACGCAAAGCCCGATGTCCACCTTCACCGCGCGCATCGATGATCCGCGATTGGACGAATCGGCGCGTGCCGAGCATGCAGCGGCGCAGCTCGGATGTCACCAGCGCACGGTCGACTGCGGTGCGGGAGCGCTCGTGGATCTCTATCCCTGCGTCGTGACCGCGGCCGACTGCCCCGTCGTCGATCCCACCGCCGGCTCGCTGCACGCACTCTCCGGCGCCGTTCATCAGGCGGGATTGAAGGCGGTACTCTCGGGCGAAGGCGCCGACGAAGCGCTGGCGGGTTACGTCTGGTTCAAGGCACATCGAGTCATGACGGGCCTCGGGTGGCCTGGTGCTCGACCAGCGGTGTGGGGCGCCGAAAAGCTCTACTACCGTGCGTTCCGCAACGCGCCGCGCGGAGAGTTCCGACGCATCAACGCCGTGCTCGGCGGCTTGCACGCGCAAACGCTCGTCTACCACCTCACGAGCAGGCCGCGCTGGTGGTTCCTCCGCGACGAGTGGCGCGCCGAGACGGACGGCGAAACCGCATACGACCAGCTGGAGTTCGACGGCAGCCGC
>Ga0070698_100005517_pt1 | contig 13816 bp, 15 predicted proteins | sample KBSK1502metaG_FD_65477 | JGI IMG/M metagenome (GOLD analysis project Ga0070698, IMG submission 65477) | Corn, switchgrass and miscanthus rhizosphere microbial communities from Kellogg Biological Station, Michigan, USA - KBS K1-50-2 metaG | ecosystem: Host-associated > Plants > Roots >...
TAAGCCAGTTCGCGATTGGCGTTTATAGCCTTGCCGCTTTTACGTGCTCGGCGACACGGCTCGCCATCTTGCAGACCACTACCCCGTCGAGACCTGGCGCCCCCGCCAGCCTGTCGGAGCACCTCAATTCTACCCCCTCGCTTCGGCTCAAAAACCGCTACGGGCTTCTTCGCAGGGCGATACGCCGGCTGGACGGAGCGGGCAGCCGATCGTAAGTCGGGTCATTACGCGCCGGGCGCAGGCTATCCGGCATGGCGACGCTTTGGCGTTCACTCGAGGCTGCCGACGAAAAGGCGGGTCAGTCGCTCGTGGAGTATTCGCTGATCCTCTGCCTGGTCGTCGTCCTGCTCATCGTCATCCTGATTCTTCTCGGCAACCAGGTGCAAAACATGTATTGCAACATCGCGGGCGGCCCGGGCACCTAGGCTCGCGTGCGGACGGCGCGGTCCATCTCGCGTTTGGCGTCTCGTGCCGAAATCGCCTCCCGCTTGTCGTAGAGCCGCTTGCCCTTGGCGAGGCCGATTTCGAGCTTGGCGCGGTTTCCCTTCCAGTAGAGCCGCAGGGGCACGAGGGTCAGGCCTTTCTGCTTGATCGTGATGCCCAGGCGGATGATCTCGGCGCGGTGGAGGAGCAGCTTGCGCTCCCGCTTCGCCTCGTGGTTGCTGCTGTGCCCGCGCTCATAAGGACTGATGTGCACGTTGACCAGGAACGCCTCGCCTTCACCAATGCGAACATAGCCCTCGCGCAGGTTCGCGCCGCCCTCCCGCAGCGACTTGATCTCGGTTCCCATCAACTGGATCCCGGCCTCGACCGACTCCAGAATGAAGTAGTTGTGGAAGGCCGCGCGGTTGCTGGCAATGGTGGTATCGGCGTCGCGCTTCTTCTTCCCCATCAGCGCCGCCCCCGCGCCCACGCGGCCGCCGGCATCCGCCGCCCGCCGGAGGGCTGGACCTCGTCCACGACGTAAATCCCATCGGTCGTGGACACCTGGATGCCGTCGCGCCTGACGCCGTCGAGATGGCCGCGAATCACTTTGACCTCCGCGCCGTTGAGCGTGATCCAGCAGCCGAGCCGCTCGCTCAAGGCGCGCACGCGACGGTCGATTTCCTGGGCGGACATGGTCGCTGGATCAAGCTTGCCATCCTCCGACCGCAGACGCGGAGCATGCGTCGCACCCTCCGCGGGCTGCGGCACCGGGGTGATGCGCCCGTGGACGAGATCGTCGAGGGTGCGCACCATCAGCCGGCCACCCAGATTGGCAAGCTGGCCCTCGAGCGCACCCGCCGTCGCGTCCGGCGCCAGCGGCACGCGGGCTTGCGCGAGGATCGGGCCGGTGTCGACGCCGGCATCCATTTGCATGATGGTGACGCCGGTCTCGGTATCACCGCTGAGAATCGACCATTCGATGGGCGCTGGGCCGCGATGGCGCGGCAGCAACGAGGCGTGGACATTGAGCGTCCCCAACCGCGGCGCGTCGAGCAGGCTCGCCGGAAGAATTTGCCCGTACGCCACCACGACCATGACATCCGCGCCCAGCTGGCGAATCCGGGCCTGGGCTGCCTCGTCCTTGATGCGCTCGGGCTGAAAGACGTCGAGGCCAAGTTCCAGGGCGAGCTGCTTGGTTCCCAACGGCAGCAATTTGAGTCCGCGCCCGGCGACCCGGTCAGGTTGGGTCACCACCAGGGCGATCTCGTGTCCGGCGTCCCGCAGCTGGTTCAACGTCGGCTGGCCAAATGCGGCCGTCCCGGCGAAAACGATGCGCAAGCGAGCGTCAGGCGCCGACGAGTTCCGCTTCCTTCTCCTGCTCTTCCGGTTCCACTTTGCGCAGCGTATCGAGGCTGGTCAGCCGGTCGGTGAAGAGAATGCCGTCGAGGTGATCGATCTCGTGCTGGATCGCGCGTGCCAGCAATGCATCGCCCTTGATCTTCACCGGCTTGCCCTGGCGGTTGAGTCCGCGCGCCACCACCTGCATGTAGCGTTTGACTTCGCCGACGTAGCCCGGTACCGAGAGGCAGCCCTCCAGGCCGATCTGCTCGCCTTCCCACTTCACCATCTCCGGGTTGACCAGCGTGTGCAGGTTGGTATCGGTCTTGATCACCAGCACCCGCAGCCCGACGCCCACCTGGGGCGCCGCCAGCCCGACCCCCGGAGCCGCCACCATCGTGTCCACCATGTCATCGATCAGCTTTCGGATGCTGCTATCGACACGCGGCACCCGCTTCGCCTTCTGGCGAAGGATCGGCGCTTCCTGGGTGAGGATGCGGAGGACGGCCATGGACCTTGCCTTACATCGGGTCGACGTCGAGGCTCCAGCCCCGGCCGCGCGGTAAGCCGTCTGCCACCCGGTGCAGGTCGCTCCCCTTGAGGGTCACCTCGAAGCGAAACTCATCCTTGAGGCGATACACAAACGCGGGAGACGGTCCGAGCACCTCGATGTCGCCCAAATTGAGCAGGCCGATTGTAGCAGACAGATGTTCGGCGGCGGTCTGCGCCTCGCGCGCGGCGCGAGCCTCGTCTCGGTGCCCGTAGGTGGCCACGATCAGCTCGGCAAACGGCGGAAACCGGTAGGCACGGCGGATCTCCAACTCCTCCCGGAAGAAGCCGCGGTAATCGTGGTAGCGGGCGTGGCGGATCGCCGGATGATCGGGCGTGTAGGTCTGGATGAACACCTGGGACGCCGCACTGCCGCGACCGGCCCGGCCCGCTACCTGGGTCAGCAGGCTGAAGGTCCGCTCGGAGGAGCGGTAGTCGGGAAAGTGCAGGCTGGTATCGGCGTTGACCACGCCGACCGTGGTCACACCGGGCAGGTCCAGCCCCTTGGCCACCAGTTGCGTACCCACCAGCACATCTGCCGCACCCGAGCGCATCTGGTCGAAGACGAGGTCGGCCGCGTCCGGCGTCTTCATCACGTCCCGGTCGAGCCGAAGCACGCGCGCATCGGGAAACAATCCGCGCACCTCCTGCTCGATTCGCTCCGTGCCAACGCCGAAGCTCTTGATGTAGCGGCTGCCGCAGGCCGGGCACACCCGCGGCAGCGACTCGGTGCTGCCGCAGTAGTGGCACTGCAGCCGGCCCAGCGACGCGTGATAGACAAGCGCCACACTGCAATGGGGACATTCGCGCGCCTGCCCGCAATCGCGACAGAGGACGAAGGTCGCCAGCCCGCGGCGATTCAGGAAAAGGATCGATTGCTCCCGCCGCGTAAGCGAGCCAGCGATCGCCGCCTGCAGCTCGCGGCTCAGCGGGCTGAAGTGCTGCGCCGCGATTTCCGCGCGCATGTCGACGATGGTCACCGGCGGCAGCGGCCGCCCCTGGGCGCGGTGCGGCAGCTCCAGCAAGTGCTCGCGCCCCGAGAGCGCCGCGGCGTAGGTCGCGACGCTCGGTGTGGCGCTGCCCAGCACCAGGACCGACCGTGTTCGATCAGCCAGCCAGCGGGCCACGGTCGGCGCGTGGTAGCGGGGGATGCGGTCCTGCTTGAATGCGGACGACTCCTCTTCGTCGATCGCGATCAAGCGAAGCCGGGGCAGCGGCGCGAAGACGGCGGCGCGCGGCCCGATCACGATGTCGGCCTCACCTCGCCGGATCCGCCACCACTCGGCGGCCCGCTCCGCCTCGGTCAGGGCACTGTGTAGCACCGCCAGCCGGCCCGGAAAACGCGCCGCAAAGCGCCCCACCGTCTGCGGCGTGAGCGCGATCTCGGGTACGAGAACCAGGCCCTGGCCTCCGCCGGCCAGCACCTGCTCCAGCAGAGCCAGGTAGACCTCGGTCTTGCCGCTGCCGGTGACGCCGTGCAGCAGGAACACCTCCGACTCCTGGCGCGCAAGCGCGATGGCGATCCGTTCCCGAGCCGCCTCCTGCGCCGGCTCGAGCGCGACCGCCCCGGGCGCGCTGACCGCAGCGGCCTGCCGCAGGATGCGGCTCTGCCGGCGGCGCTTGACCGATCTCCGGACGACCGCGCGGACGCGAGGCGGCACGATGGCCCGGATCACTTCATCGAGTGGCACCAGGTAATGGCCGGCGACGAAACCGGCCAGCTCCACGAGCGGCGACGGGAGCACCGGCTCCGCATCGAGCAGCGCCTCGATCGGTTTGAGCGTAAGGACCGTCGGCCCCTGGTCGAGCGCGTAAACGAAACCGGTCACGGTCCGCTTCCCGAATGGCACCCGGACCCGATGCCCGACCTCGATCAGGCCGGTCAGCGACTCCGGGACGGCGTAATCGAAGAGCCCGGTCTGGCTCCCGACGCGCGCCTCGACGGCGACCTGGGCGATCGGACGGAGCGCCGCTTCAGGCGCCGCGGTTTCGACCGGCATCGATCGCATCCCAGATGCGCCCCGCCACTTCCGCCTTTGGCAGTCGCGGCACCTCGGCAACCACGCCGGATGGCGTCACGATGGTCACCGCGTTGAAGTCGCTTGCCAGGCCCTGGCCATTGACGCCGACCTGGTTGGCGACGATCATGTCCAGCTGCTTGGCGCTGAGCTTCTGCTGCGCCTGGGCGCGCAGGTCTTCCGTTTCCGCCGCGAAACCGACGCGATACAGACCCGGACGAGGTCCGAGCGTTTTCAGGATGTCGACGTTGGGGCGCAGTCGCAGGTCCATGGGCCGGTCCGTCCGCCGCAGCTTCGAGGCGGCCACCTGCTCCGGAACGTAATCGGCGACCGCCGCCGCCATCACCAGCACGTCGGCGTCGGCGCAGGCCTCCTCCAGCGCCTTTAGCATTTCGGTCGCGCTGCCAACCGCGACTTCCGTGATCCCCTCCGGGCTGGTCGGCACCGTGGTGACGAGCGTCACGTCAGCACCTCGCGCCGCCGCCACCTCCGCGAGGGCGCGGCCCATCTTGCCACTGGAGAAATTGCCGACATAGCGCACGGGATCGACGGCTTCCCTGGTGCCTCCGGCGCTGACGACCACTCGAAGACCGTCGAGGGTGCGGCGGCCCGCGAGCACGGCCTCGATGACGGCGACGATCCGCTCGGGCGCAGCCAGGCGGCCCACGCCGGACTTGCCGGAGGCCAGGCGCCCGCTTGCCGGCTCCACGATGACCGCGCGTCGCGCCCGCAGGGCGTTGAGATGATCCTGCGTTGGCTGCTGGGTCAGCATCACATCGTTCATCGCCGGTGCGATGACCAGCGGCGCGCGACTCGCCAGCACCGTCCCCGACACGATCTCGTCGGCGAATCCCAGCGCCAGCTTCGCCATGGTGTTGGCGGTCGTCGGAACGATCGCAATCACGTGGGCCCACTCCGCCAGCGTGATGTGGGTCTCTCCTCCACCCTGCGGCGTGAGCCAATCAGCGGCGACCGGGTTGTAGGAGAGGGCCTCGAGGGTCAGGGGCGTCACGAATCGGGTCGCCTCCGGGGTCATCATGACACGAACCTCGGCCCCGGCCTCGGTGAGCAGCCGGATGCACTCGATCGCCTTGTAGGCCGCGATCCCGCCGCTGATGCCGAGCGCGACTCGGCGTCCCTTCAGCCGGCGCTCGGTCATACCGGCGCCTGGCGGCGGTCGTGCTCGGCCGCGATCATCGCCAGGATCTCGCGCGCGGTATCGTCGATGTCCCGGTTGCAGACCACGTGCTCGTAGTCTTTGGCCAGGCCGAGCTCGATCAGCGCCTCCCTCTGCCGGATCGCGAGCGCCTCCGGTGACTCCGTGTTCCGACCGGTCAGGCGGCTGAGCAGCTCCTCGGTCGAGGGTGGCGTGATAAAGATGAACAGGCCGTCCGGCTTCCGCCGGCGAACGAAGGCCGCGCCCTGGACGTCGATCTTGAGGATGATGTCCTCGCCACGGTTGAGGGCCGCCTCCACGCGCCGGCGGGAGGTCCCGTAATAGTGGTCGTAGACTCTGGCCCATTCGAGGAATTCCTTCTGTTCGATCAGGCGCAGAAATTCCGGCTCGCTGACAAAGGTGTAGCTGTGCCCGTCGACCTCCCCGGGCCGGGCCGGGCGGGTCGTATACGACACCGAGTATTTGAGCTCGGGCGCCATCTCGAAAAGGCGCCGCAAGACGGTATCCTTCCCCACTCCGCTTGGTCCGGAGATCACGATCAAGAGCCCGGTCTTGGGCTGGGTCATCTGATCACCGCATTTTAGGCCGAGCCTGACCGTCGCTCAGTGAATTCCACGCCAATTCGAAGTCGTCGGGCGGGGGCGTCTTCCAGGTCATCGACTTGCCGGTTCGCGGGTGTCGAAGGCTGAGGACTTCGGCGTGCAGCGCCGGCCGGGCGATCAGCGGCGAGCGGCGGCCGTAGACGGAGTCACCCAGGACCGGGTGATGGATATAGGCGAGGTGGACCCGGATCTGATGGGTGCGGCCGGTGCCCAGCGTCACCTCGAGCAGGGAGTGGCCGCCCGCCACGGCGAGCCGCCGGAATTCGGTGACGGCGTCGCGGCCGTTGGCAATCACCGCCATCCGCTGCCGGTTCTTGGGGTCGCGGCCGACGGGGGCTTCGATCCGCGCCGCGGGATCGGCCACCTCCCCCACCACGATCGCTCGGTACTTCCGCGTCATGATCCGCCGCTGCAGCTGGCGAGCGAGCTCGCGATGCGCGTCGTCATTCCGCGCTACCACCATCAAGCCTGAGGTTTCACGGTCGAGCCGGTGGACGATGCCGGGCCGCTCGGTGCCCCCGATCGTGGACCAGCCGGGGCCGCGGCCGAGCAAACCGTGGACCAGGGTGCCGGTCGAATGGCCCGGCCCAGGATGAACGACGAGCCCGGCCGGTTTATCGATCACGAGCAGGTCGTCGTCCTCATAGAGCACGCGCAGCTCCATCGCCTCGGGTTGCAGCCGGGTTGGAACCGGCGGCGGTAATTCCCAGCTGAGACGATCGCCCGACCGCAGACGGCTCCCCGCGCGCGCCGGCCCATCGTTGAGCCTCACATGCCCCGCCGCGATCAACCGCTGGACCTGGCTCCGGCTCTGCCCGGCGAGCAGGCCGGCCAGATACTGGTCGAGCCGAGGGGCGTTGGTCAGGACGGTGTGCTGCTCCGCCTCGGTCAAGCGCGCCGGGGACGGCCGCTCCGCCAGAGCGTGCCCACCAGGAGCACGGCGACTCCCACGGTGATCGCCGAGTCGGCGACGTTGAAGATCGGCCAGTGCGGCACCTGGATGAAGTCGATGACCGAGCCCTTGACGCCCCGGTCGTAGGCGTTGGCGATGGCGCCGCCGAAGACGAGCGCCAAGCCCAGCCGGGCCGACCAGTCACGAGAGGGAAGGCGCCAGTAATAGATAAGGATGCCGATCATGACGAGGGCCGAGATCACGAGGAAGCCCAGCGTGAAGTTCTGGAACAGGCCAAAGGCCGCCCCGGCGTTGCGCGTCACCGTCAGGAAGAGTACGTGGTCGATCACTTCACGCGGCCCGTAGGGAACCCCAAACCGCTGTTCGACAAAGATCTTCGTCACGCGGTCGACGATGACGACCGCGGCGGCGATCACCGCCAGCAGGAGGTAGCCGCGGACCCGGGTCAGTGCCCCGCCACCCGGACGACACTCACCAGCAGGTCGTTCCCCTCGATTCGCAGGGTCTCCGTCGAGGCGCCGTCGGGTGCCGCCCCTCGCGCCACGGCCACCGCCAGTGTTTCCGCGGCAATGTAGTCGCGCCAGCGCTCGAGCGCCTCGGCCAGCACCCCATCCCCCTCGTAGAAGAGGCGGATGCGATCTTCGACCGCAAACCCGGATTGCTTGCGCAGCTCCTGGATCTTGCGCACGAGGTCGCGGGCCAGGCCTTCGAGCTTCAGTTCCTGACTGATCTCGGTATCGAGCGTGAGCCCGCCGCCCTCGCCCTGGTAGCGCGCCGCCTTGATGTTCAGCTCTTCCAGCAGGACGCCTTCCAGCTCCGGCTTGAGCGGCCGCTCGGCAATTGTCACCGCCCGCAGCGGCTGACGCACCTTGATGCCGGCGGTATTGCGGGCGGCGAGGCCGGTCGCGACCAGCCGCCGCACGACCGACATCTGCTGGCGGAGCTCATCATCTCGCCAATCGGACGCGGCCACCGGCCAGTCGCTCAGGTGGACGCTCTCGTGTTCGCCTTGCCGGCCGGCCGCGAGGTTCTGATAAATGGTCTCCGAGACAAAGGGCATGAAGGGGGCGAGCAGCTGGGTTACGCTAACCAGCACCTGGTAGAGCGTCTGGTAGGCGCTCCGCTTGTCCGCGTCGGATTCCGATTTCCAGAATCGGCGGCGGGAACGCCGCACGTACCAGGTGGAGAGATCCAGCACGAACGCCTCCAGCCGCCGCGCCGCCGCCGGCGGGTCGTACGCCTCCATCGCCTTGTCGACATCGGCGATCGTGACCGCCAGCTCCGCCAGCAGCCAGCGGTCGAGCAGGGCTCGGTCGCGTACCGGAACCGCTGGACCTTCGGGGTCAAATCCGTCGAGCCTCGCATAGTTCGCGAAGAAGCCGTAGGTGTTCCAGAGGATGAGCAGGAAACGACGGACGACGTCCTGGACCGCCGCCAGGTCGAAGCGATAGTCGTTGCCGATCGCGACCGCCGAGAAGAAGTACCAGCGGGTCGCGTCCGCCCCGAACTTGGACATGACCTCCATCGGGTCGACCGAGTTCTTCAGTGACTTGCTCATCTTCCGGCCCTGCTTGTCCAGCACGGTTCCGTTGACGATCACGTTCTTGAACGCCGGCTGGTTGAACAACATGGTGCCGATAGCCAGCAGGCTGAAGAACCAGCCGCGCGTCTGGTCGACGCCTTCGGCGATGAAGTCGGCGGGGAAGCGCTGCTTGAAGAGCTCCTGGTTTTCGAAGGGGTAGTGATACTGCGCGACCGGCATCGAGCCGGAGTCGAACCAGACATCGATCAGGTCGGTGACCCGGCGCATCACACCGTCGCATTTCTCGCAGGGGAGCGTCACGCTGTCGATGTAGGGCCGGTGCAGATCGTCCTGCAGCGTCAGGCCAAGTTCCGCCACCGAACCCACGCACCGCCGTTCGTCGCACTGTTCGCAGATCCAGATCGGCAGCGGCGTGCCCCAGTAGCGCCAGCGTGACAGCGACCAGTCGACGAGCGTCTCCAACCAGTTCGCCATCCGTCCGGTGCCCACATGGGGTGGGACCCAGTTGACCAGGTTGTTGTTTCGAATCAACTCATCCTTGACGGCGGTGGTCTTGATGAACCAGGAGGTGAGCGCGTAGTACAGCAGCGGCGTGCCGCACCGCCAGCAGAACGGGTAGGTGTGCCGGATCGTCTCGGCCCGGTACATCAGGCCGCGACGGGTGAGGTCCTCGATGATCTTGGGATCGGCCTTCTTGACGAAGAGCCCGGCGAACGGCTCGACCTCGGGCCGGAATCGCCCGGCCAGATCGACGACGTGGCGAACCGGGATACCTTTCTTCAGAGAGAGCTCGAGGTCGTCGACCCCGTAGGCGGCCGCCGTGTGCACGATCCCGGTCCCATCTTCGACCGAGACGAAATCCGCGTCGACGACGAAGAAGGCCGGCTTGTCGGGGATCAGGTAGGCATAGAGCGGCTTGTAACGCTTGCCGAGCAGACTCTTGGCGTCGACGTCCGCCTCCACCTGGTACTCACCCTGAAGCACGGAAAGCCGCGCGCGGGCCAGGATGTAGCGCTCGTCGCCCTGCCGAACCCGCACGTAGGGGATGTCGAGTCCGACGGCGAGGGCGACGTTGCCGGGCAGCGTCCAGGGGGTCGTCGTCCAGGCGAGGAAGTAGGTCTTCGGCTCATCCTCGAGCTCGAACTTCACATAGACCGACGGGTCTTCGACATCGTCCTGGTATCCCAGCGCGAGCTCGTGACTGGAGAGCGGCGTCTGGTCGCGGGGACAATAGGGCACGACCTTGAAGCCCTGGTAGAGCAGCTGCTTGTCCCAAATCTGCTTGAGAATCCACCAGACACTCTCTATGTAGGCGGTGTCGAGGGTCCGGTAAGCTTTGTCGAAGTCCACCCAGTAGCCCATCCGCTCGGTCACCTGGGCGAACTGGTCGATGTACTTGAAGACGCTCTCCCGGGAGAGCCTGTTGAAGGCCTCGATCCCGAACTTCTCGATGTCCTGCTTGCCCGTAAATTTCAGCTGCTTCTCGACCTCGATCTCGACCGGAAGGCCGTGGGTGTCCCATCCGGCCTTGCGCTCGACGTAAAAGCCGCGCATCGTCTTGTAGCGGGGGAACAGGTCCTTGAGCGCCCGTGCCAGCACGTGGTGGATGCCCGGAAGATTGTTGGCGGTCGGGGGTCCCTCGTAAAAAACGAACGGCGGTTTCCCCTCGCGCTGCTTGAGGCTCTTGTGGAAGATGTCGCGCTCTTTCCAGAAGCGAAGCACGTCGAGTTCCATCTCGGCGAAGCCGGCGCGCGTCGAAACCTCCTGGAACATGGACGCCAATTGTAGTGGCTCTCGTTCAGCCGATGAACTGGCCGACCACGTAGAGCACCGCGATCGCGATCATCGGCGAGAAATCGACGCCCAGCCCGGTGGGGATCACGCGCCGCAGTGGACTGAGGATGGGTTCGGTGACGTCGACCAGGAATCCCATGAACAGCCCGTGGTAATCACGGATGAACCAGGAGGCGGCGGCCCGCACGAAGATGGCAAAGATACAGAGATAGATCAGGACCTGAGCGAAAGTGTGCAGGAAATTGATGGCGTTCTGCACTGCGGAAACTCAGCGCGCTCCGAAGAGCGCGCGGCCCAATCGTAGCATGGTCGCGCCTTCTTCTACGGCGATCGCGTAGTCGTCCGTCATCCCCATCGACAGGATGGGCAGCGCGACGCCGAGCTGTTCACTCGTCTTGTCGCGCAGCGAGCGCAACCGCCGGAAGACTGGCCGGACCGCTTCCGGGTCGGGGACCATCGGGGCCACCGTCATCAACCCGCGGAGTCGCAGATGCTGGGCGGCTTTGACGGCGCCGGCGACGGCCCCCAGGTCGGCCGGCAACACCCCGGTCTTCTGTGGCTCTTCGGCCACATTGACTTCCACCAGCACATCGAGTGGGGAGCGGATTCGCCGGTCGAGCGCCTCCGCCAGGCCGACCCCGTCCAGGGATTGGACCATCCGGAAGCGACCTTCGATGAACTTGACCTTGTTCGTCTGCAGGTGCCCGATCAGGTGCCAGTCGACATTGGCGGGGCCGATCTCGTCGATCTTGGGCAGCGCTTCCTGAACCCGGTTCTCCCCCAGGGTGCGCAGCCCGACGGCCAGGGCTTCGCGAATGCGTTCCACCGGAAACGTCTTGGTGACCGCCACCAGCGTGATCTCGTTGGGATCACGACCGGCCCGCTCGGCACTGCGGGCGATGGTCCGGCGGACCCTCTCAAGGTTTGCGCCGAGCGAGTCGGGCATCGCTCAGGGCGCGACCACGACCGAGAGGAAGCGTCCGGGGCGACCGCCCCGGTGGGAAAACCAGCGGTCCTCTTCGCGCGTGCACCAACCCGCCGATAGGATTCGGCTCGGCGCGACACCCTCGTCCTCCAGCTGGAGCCGGACGACGCCCTCGATGTCGAGCCGGACATCGCCCCCCTCCGCCTGAAGGTAGCGATCCTCGCGGCCGTAGCGAGCTGCGAACTGCCCCGCGACCTCGCTCCCGACCTGGTAGCAGCGGGCGCAGATGCCCGGTCCGATCAGGACATCGAGCTGGTCGGGTTCGGTGCCGTACGCGAGATGCAGGGCCTGGACCGTCTGGGTCGCGACGCCGGCCAGCGAACCGCGCCATCCCGCGTGCGCCCCGGCGACAACGCCGCGGCTTGCGTCGAAGAAGAGCAGCGGAAAGCAATCGGCATGGTAGGTCACGATCGCCTGGCCGGCGACGTCCGTGGCGAGCGCGTCGGTGTCAAAGACGCACTGTCCGCCTTCCGGCCGCCGCCGATGGAAGGTCACGACATTGGCCGCATGCTCCTGGACGGTCATCAGGGCCCGGGCGAGGTCGAAGCCGAGTTGATCGGCGAGCCGCTGGCGCCGATGCATCACCAGCTCGGGATCGGTCGACCCGGTGAGTCCCATCGAGCCGAGCGCCCGGGTGCTAAAACCGTGCCGGGCCGGAAATGCGGCGACGCTGACGACGGAGGCAAGCTCTATCGCGGCGACGGGTTCAGCCTCGCTTTTCGCGGGTGAGGAGCTGGTCGATCTCGTGTTTGACTTCCTGGAGATCCATGAACGACCGGTAGACAGAGGCGAAGCGAATGTACGCCACCTCGTCCAGGCCGCGCAGCTTGTCCATCACCAGCTCGCCAACTTCACGAGAGGGAATCTCGACCTTGCCGCGGGTTCGCAGCTCGGCTTCGATCTCGTCGACGACTCGTTCCACCGTACTCGGCGAGATCTCGCGCTTGGCGGTGGCTTTCATCAGGCCGGAGAACAGCTTCTGGCGGTCGAAGTCCTCGCGACGGCCGTCCTTCTTCATGACGTAGAGCGGCACCGCCTCGATCCGCTCGTAGGTGGTGAAGCGCTTGGAGCACTGCAGGCACTCCCGGCGGCGGCGGATCGACTCCCCGGTATCGGAGTCACGGGAGTCGACCACCTTGAGGTCGATGTGACCACAATAGGGACACTTCATCTCACGCCAGTATCCCAGATATTGTGGTTCACCGAAGGCGAGCCCGCCAGCGGAAGGGACGCCGGGGCGTCGCCCCACGCGAGTGGCGCCGAAGGTGCCATACGAGCGTTTGAGACGTTAGCCCTCGCGTTGAGCCAACTGAGCTCCGCTTTCGCGGCGATAAGTGAGGTGAACGCGAGGGGTGGGAAGGGGGCACCCCTCGCGCAGGTTAACGGCGACCGCGTAAAAACGCGGGGATGTCGAGGTTCGACGGGTCGAAGCCCTTGTACACCGGGACGTCCTCCACCGGCGCCGGCCGGCTGTACTGCTCCTCGATCTCGCGGCTGGGCTCGGTCCCGACGACGAAGCCGGTCGCCACCACGGTGATCTTGACCTCGCCGGACATCTTCTCGTCGATGACGGTCCCAAAGATAATGTTGGCGTCCTTGTCGGCGGAGGCGCGGACGATCTCCGCCGCCTCGTTGACCTCGTGCAACGTGAGGTCGGTGCCGCCGGTGATGTTGAAGAGGATGCCGCGCGCCCCGTCGATCGACGTCTCCAGCAGGGGGCTGGCGACCGCATCGCGGGCGGCGTCGGCGGCGCGCTGGTCGCCGCTGCCGAAGCCGATCCCCATCAGGGCCGCGCCCTGTCCGGACATGACCGCCTTGACGTCGGCAAAGTCCAGGTTGATCAGCCCCGGTTGGACGATCAAGTCGGAGATGCCCTGCACGCCCTGGCGCAGGACGTCATCCGCGATCTTCAGGGCCTCCGTGAACGGGACCTTCTTGTCGGTGACATCCAGCAGCCGCTGGTTCGGAATGATGATCAGCGTGTCGACCTTCTCTCGGAGGGTGGTTGCCGCTTCTTCGGCGATCGCCCGCCGGCGGGAGCCCTCGAAGGTGAAGGGTTTGGTCACGACGCCAATGGTGAGCGCGCCGTTGTTGCGGGCGATCTCCGCCACGACCGGCGCCGCGCCGGACCCGGTCCCGCCACCCATGCCCGCGGTCAGGAACACCATGTCGGCACCGCTCAACAGCTCGGACAGCTCCTGCTGGCTCTCCTCGGCGGCCTCGCGACCGATCGTAGGGTTGCCGCCCGCGCCGAGGCCGCGCGTGAGCTTCTTGCCAATGTTCATCTTGGTTTGCGCTTCCGAGTGGGCAAGCGCCTGCAGATCGGTGTTGATGGCAATGAACTCGACGCCGCGGAGCTTTGACCGGATCATCCGGTTGACCGCGTTGCTGCCGCCACCGCCGATGCCGACCACTTTGATACGTGCGTTCCCCTCGAGCGTCCGGTCGACATCGCGCATGGCTTCCTCCTT
>Ga0070698_100005518_pt1 | contig 13816 bp, 10 predicted proteins | sample KBSK1502metaG_FD_65477 | JGI IMG/M metagenome (GOLD analysis project Ga0070698, IMG submission 65477) | Corn, switchgrass and miscanthus rhizosphere microbial communities from Kellogg Biological Station, Michigan, USA - KBS K1-50-2 metaG | ecosystem: Host-associated > Plants > Roots >...
GCTGCCGCCAAGAAGGCCTTCATCATCAACCGGGTCGGCGACCTCGGCATGAGCCTCGCGATCATGCTGATGTTCGTCACCTTCGGCACCGTCTCGTTCTCCGGCGTCAGTGCGCTCGCCGGCGGCGCGAGCGAGCGGACGCTGACCATCCTGGGCCTGCTGCTCCTCCTCGGCGCGTGTGGCAAGTCCGCCCAGGTGCCGTTGCAGGCCTGGCTCCTGGACGCCATGGAGGGTCCGACCCCGGTCTCCGCGCTGATCCACGCGGCCACCATGGTGACCGCCGGCGTCTACCTGATCGTCCGCTCCAACTTCATCTTCGAGCTTGCGCCCCACGCGCAGACCGGAGTGACGATCGTCGCCGTGGTCACCCTGCTGTGGGGCGCGATCATCGGTTGCGCCAAGGACGACATCAAGAAGGCGCTGGCCGGCTCGACGATGAGCCAGATCGGCTACATGATGCTCGGGGCCTCGCTCGGCGTCGCCGGCTACGCGTTCGCGATCTTCCACCTGCTGACGCACGGGTTCTTCAAGGCCAACATGTTCCTCGGCGCCGGTTCGGTGATGCACGCGATGGACGACGACGTCGACATGCGCCACTACGGCGGCCTGCGCAAGATGCTGCCGGTCACCTTCCTGACCTTCGCGATGGGCTACCTCGCGATCATCGGCTTCCCGGGTTTCGCCGGCTTCTGGTCCAAGGACAAGATCATCGAGGTGGCCTTCGGGCAGTCGATCGTGGTCGGCCTGCTGGCCATGCTCGGCGCCGGTATCACCGGCTTCTACATGACCCGCCTGATGCTGCTGACCTTCATCACCGAGAAGCGCTTGGCCAGGGGCGTGCACCCGCACGAGTCGCCGAAGGTGATGACGGTGCCGCTGATCGTCCTGGCCGCGCTCTCGGTGCTCGGCGGCCTGCTGCTGCTCAACGACTGGATCGTCGACTACCTCGCCCCGGTGGTCGGCACCCCCGAGCAGGAGAGCCTCCCCATGCCGGCGCCGATGATCTCCCTCCTCGTGGTGCTCACGGTGGCGATCGGGGTCACGGCCGCCTGGTTCCTGGTGGCCAGGCGCGACATCCCGCGTGAGGCGCCGATCGACGTTCCCTTCTGGGTGACGGCGGCCCGCAAGGACATCTACGGCGACGCCATCAACGACGGGCTCGTCGTACAGCCGACCATGAACCTCATCAGCGGACTGACGCTCTTCGACCGGACCGTCATCGACGGGGTGGTCGAGGGCTCGACGCTGGCCACCGGAGGCCTCGCCATGCGGGTCCGCCGGCTGCAGAACGGTTTCGTCCGCTCGTATGCAGCCTCCCTCTTCGGCGGCGCCCTGCTCGTCGTCCTCGCTCTCCTGGCGGTGAACCTCGCATGAGTGACTTCCCCTGGCTCACCACGCTGATCGCCGTGCCCCTCGTGGGTGCGCTGGTCACGGCTGCCTTCCCGCGCACTCCGGGCGCCCGGCTGCCCAAGCAGGTCGCGTTCGGGTTCTCCTTGCTGACGGTGGCGGTCGTGCTCGGCACGCTCACGCAGTACTACACCGGTCCCGAGATGCAGCTGACCGAGACCCACGACTGGATCGCCGCGTTCGGCGCGCACTACGCGCTCGGGATGGACGGACTGTCGCTGGTCCTGGTGGGGCTGACCGCGGTGCTGGTGCCGATCGTCATCCTGGCGTCCTGGGATGACGCCGACGAGCGCAACACCAACGTGTTCTTTGCCCTGATGCTGGCGCTCGAGGGCCTGGCGCTCGGGGTCTTCGTGGCCACCGACGTGCTGCTGTTCTACGTGCTCTTCGAGGGCACCCTGATCCCGGCGTACTTCCTGATCGGCGCCTTCGGCCGCGACGACCGCGCCAAGGCGGCGGTGAAGTTCCTGCTCTACATGCTGGCCGGCGGCCTGATCATGCTGGCCTCGGTCATCGGGCTGTACGCCGTGTCCGCCGACAACGGCGCTCCGACGTACCTCATCAGCGACCTGGCCGCGCTCGACCTCGGTGGCGAGACCGGACGCTGGCTGTTCGTCGGCTTCTTCATCGCCTTCGCGATCAAGTGCCCGCTGTTCCCGGTGCACACCTGGCTGGCTGACACGACTGCGGCCGCGACGCCCGGCACCAGCGTGCTGCTGGTCTGCGTGCTCGACAAGATCGGCACCTACGGCATGATCCGGTTCTGCCTCGGGCTGTTCCCCGAGGCGAGCGACTGGGCCACGCCCCTGGTGATCACGATGGCGCTGATCAGCATCATCTACGGCGCGCTCGTGGCCGTCGGCCAGGACGACATGCTGCGGCTGATCGGCCTGACCTCGCTCTCGCACTTCGGCTTCATCGTGCTCGGCATCTTCGTGATGAACAGCCAGGGCCTCTCGGGCTCGACGCTGTTCATGCTCAACCACGGCATCGCGACCGCCGCACTGTTCCTCGTCGCCGGCTACCTGATCCGGCGTCGCGGTGGCTCGGCCCTGATCAGCGAGCAGGGTGGCCTCGAGAAGGTCGCGCCGGTGCTGGCCGGGCTGTTCCTGCTCGGTGGTCTCGCGACCCTGGGCCTGCCGGGCCTCTCGCCGTTCGTGTCGGAGTTCCTGGTCATCCTCGCGGCGTTCTCGCACACCTGGTGGATCGGGTCGATCGCGGTGTTCGGCATCGTGCTCGCGGCGGTCTACGTGCTGGTGATGTACGCCCGCACGTTCACCGGGCCGATCGTGGCCGGGGCCGAGAAGATGACCGACCTCGGGGTCCGAGAGGTGGTCGCGGTCGCGCCGCTGATGCTCGCGCTGGTGTTCTTCGGCTTCTATCCCAAGCCGGTGCTCGACGTGATCAACCCGCTGACCGACTCGGTGATGACGCAGATCGGTCACACCGACAAGCCGGCCGTCGTACCTGCGGAGCCGCTGGCTGAGGAGGCCCACCCGTGACCGACACTGCCCTCGACTTCGTCAAACCGACGATCGAGTACGCCGAGCTCTATCCGCTGCTGATCATCTTCGGCGTGGCCTGCGCCGGCGTGCTCGTCGAGGCGTTCGTGGCCCGCCCCTACCGCTATGTCACGCAGGTGCTGCTGGCGCTGGTCGGCACCCTCGGCGCCTTTGCCGGGGTGATCGAGGTGTCCACGCGCCTGGACAACCACGAGGATGGCAAGGCCTTCGGCAAGCTGGTCGCCGAGGGCGCGATGGCCGTCGACGGACCCACGGTCTTCCTCTGGGGCCTGATCCTGCTGATCTCGCTCGGTGGCGTGCTGCTGTTCGCCGAACGCCACCTCGAGGGTGGGGTGTCCGCGTTCGCCGGCCAGGCATCGGCCCTGCCGGGGAGTGAGGCGGAGCGCCAGACCTCGGCCGCGGGCTGGGACCACACCGAGGTCTACCCGCTGCTGATGTTCGCGGTCGGCGGGATGATGCTCTTCCCGGCCAGCAACGACCTGATCACGCTGTTCGTCGCGCTCGAGGTGCTGTCGCTGCCGCTCTACCTGCTCTGCGGGCTGGCGCGTCGTCGTCGGCTGCTGAGCCAGGAAGCCGCCCTGAAGTACTTCCTCCTCGGGGCGTTCTCGTCCGGTTTCTTCCTCTACGGCCTGGCGCTGGTCTACGGCTACGCCGGCTCGATGGAGTTCGCCCAGATCGACGAGGCGATCCGCAACGACGCCGGCAACCACACGATGCTGTTGGCCGGCATCGGCCTGCTCACGGTGGGGCTGCTGTTCAAGGTCGGCGCGGCGCCCTTCCAGGCCTGGACGCCCGACGTCTACCAGGGCGCCCCCACTGCCGTGACCGCGTTCATGGCGGCCGGCACCAAGGTTGCCGCGTTCGGTGCGATGCTCCGGCTCTTCTACGTGGCGTTCGGCTCCGAGCGCTGGAGCTGGCAGCCGCTGCTGTGGATCATCGCGATCCTGACCATGGTCGTCGGCGCGGTGCTCGCGGTCGCGCAGTCCGACGTGAAGCGGATGCTGGCCTACTCCTCGGTCGCGCACACCGGCTTCCTGCTGACCGGCGTCCTCGGCCTGACCACGGCCGCCGACCGGGTGCCCGGCGAGATCACCTCGCTCCAGGCGGTGCTCTACTACCTGGTCACCTACGGCTTCCTCACCATCGGCTCGTTCGCGATCGTGACGGTGGTCCGCGACGCGTCCGGTGAGGCCACCCACCTGTCCCGCTGGGCCGGTCTCGGCAAGGATTCCCCGATCGTGGCGGGGGTGTTCGCGCTGTTCCTGCTGGGCCTCGCGGGCATCCCGCTGACCAGCGGGTTCACCGGCAAGTGGTCGGTCTTCGCGGCCGCCTCCTCGGTGGGGGCCTGGCCGGTCGTCGTGGCTGCCGTGCTCACCAGTGCACTGGCCGCGTTCTTCTACGTCCGGGTGATCGTGCTGATGTATTTCACCGATCCGCACGAGGGCACCGCGTCCGTGACGATCCCCAGCGTGCTGACGGCCACCACGATCGGGATGGGCGTCGCGGTGACCGTGGTCCTGGGCCTGATCCCGGGGCCGGTGCTCGAGCTGGCTGGCCATGCGGGAGAATTCATCAGGTGACCGCAGACTCCCGCTCCGGCCTCGCCCTTCCCGTCACGGACCTTGCCCTCGCCGCGCGCCTGCGCGAGCGCCTGGTCCTGGTCGAGGAAGCGTTGCAGGGCCACGTCCAGAGCCCGACGGGCTTCGTGACGGAGGCGGCCAGCCACCTGCTCGACGCCGGCGGGAAGCGGTTCCGGCCGTTGCTGGTGCTGTTGGCAGCGGAGACCGGTGAGCACGCCGACTCCGCCGAGGTGGTCACGGCGGCCTGCGTGGTCGAGCTGACCCACCTCGCGTCGCTCTATCACGACGACGTCATGGACGAGGCCGAGATCCGGCGGGGTGCCCCGTCAGCCAACTCGCGCTGGGACAACCACGTCGCGATCCTGGTCGGCGACCTGCTGTTCTCGAAGTCCTCCGAGCTCACCGCCGACCTCGGCGCCGACGCGGTGCGGATCCAGGCCCAGACCTTCACGCGCCTGGTCGAGGGGCAGATCCTCGAGACGGTGAAGCCCGAGCCGGGCACCGACCCGCTCGAGCACTACCTGCGGGTGGTCGCGGGCAAGACGGGCTCGCTGATCGCCACCTCGGCCCGCTACGGCGCGCACTTCGGCGGAGCCCCGCTCGACGTCGAGCAGGCCCTCACGTCGTACGGCGAGCTGGTCGGCACCGCCTTCCAGCTCAGTGACGACATCCTCGACATCGCCTCCGACTCCGACGAGTCCGGCAAGACCCCCGGCACCGACCTGCGCGAGGGCGTGCCCACGCTGCCGGTCCTGCTGGCCCGGGCGTCGGCCGACCCCGCCGACGCGCGCCTGCTCTCGCTGCTCGACGCCGACCTCACCGATGACGCGCTGCACGCCGAGTGCCTCGGCCTGCTCCGCAAGCATCCCGCGATGGACGAGGCCCGCGCCTACGTCGTCGCCCGGGCTGCCGAGGCCAAGGCGCTGCTCGTGGCCCTTCCCGTGGGTCCGGTGCGCGACGCGCTCGAGGCGTTCGCCGACATCGTGGCGGTGCGGGGGGCTTAGGGGGCCCAATTCACCGGCTGACCGGGGAATTGTGCTCCGGTCAGGGGTTCTAACCGCTGACCGGAGTACGCAGAGCCCGACCGGTGGGACCCACGAGACCGGTGAGTCTCAGACAATCGTCCAGGTGTCGCCGCCGCCGATGAGGGCAGCCAGGCGGTCGGTGCGGTCGCCTGGCGCAGCCTCGGTGGCGGTGGCCACTTGCGCGCGGGCCTGGTCGTCGTACGTCGGGCGTACGACGGACCGGAAGATGCCGATCGGGGCCTGGTGCAGCACGCCGTTGTCGGTGAGCCGCGAGATTGCGAACGCGACGGTGGGATCGGGGTTGTGGGCGTCGTGGACCAGCAGGGCGTCGAGACCGACCTCGGAGACCAGGGCGACCTCGACGCCACCGGCGGCGGAGCGGATCAGGCCCTTGGACCCGTGGCCGTCCTCGTCGGGCGCACCGAAGCGGATCGCCCGGCCGTGCTCGAGCGGGATGATCGCGTCGGCCGCAGTGTCACGGTCCTTGATGGCGTCGAACGCGCCGTCGTTGAAGATCGGGCAGTTCTGGTAGATCTCGACGAACGAGGTGCCCCGGTGCGCGGCGGCGGCCGACAGCACCGCCGTGAGGTGCTTGCGGTCGGAGTCGATGGTGCGGGCCACGAAGGACGCTTCGGCGCCCAGAGCCAGGGAGACCGGGTTGAAGGGGTGGTCGACAGAACCCATGGGGGTCGACTTGGTGATCTTGCCCGGCTCGGAGGTGGGGGAGTACTGGCCCTTGGTGAGGCCGTAGATCCGGTTGTTGAACAGCAGGATCGTCATGTTCACGTTGCGGCGCAGCGCGTGGATCAGGTGGTTGCCGCCGATGGAGAGCGCGTCTCCGTCACCGGTGACCACCCAGACCGAGAGGTCCTCGCGGGCGGTGGCGATGCCGGTCGCGATCGACGGCGCGCGGCCGTGGATCGAGTGCATGCCGTAGGTGTCGAGGTAGTAGGGGAACCGCGAGGAGCAGCCGATGCCGGAGACGAACACGATGTTCTCGCGCTTGAGGCCCAGCTCGGGCAGGAAGCCCTGGACGGCGGCCAGCACGGCGTAGTCACCGCAGCCGGGGCACCAGCGGACCTCCTGGTCGGAGGTGTATTCCTTGCGAGTCTGCGGACCGTCGGCGGTCGGCACGCCGGCCAGGCCCTGTCCGGTGGAAGGGAACGGGAGTTCGGTGGTGGTCATTTGCCTGCCTCCTGCGCGGCCGCTGCGGCCAGGTTCACTTCGATGCCCTCAGCTTCTGCGACCAGGTTGCCGATGGCGTCGGCGAGCTTGGCGGCCTTGAGGGGCATGCCGTTGACCTGGTTGTAGCCGACGGCGTCGACGAGGTACTTGCCGCGGATCAGCAGCGAGAGCTGGCCGAGGTTCATCTCGGGGATCAGCACCTTGTCGTAGCGCTTGAGGATGTCGCCCAGGTCCTTCGGGAAGGGGTTGAGGTGGCGCAGGTGCACCTGGGCCACGTGGTAGCCAGCCTTGCGGACCCGGCGGCAGCCGGCGCCGATCGGGCCGTAGGTCGAGCCCCAGCCGAGCACGAGCACCTTGGCCGCACCGCTGGGATCGTCGACGACCAGCGGCGGCAGCGCCTCGGCGATCCGGTCGACCTTGGCCTGGCGGGTGCGGACCATGAAGTCGTGGTTGGCCGGGTCGTAGGAGATGTTGCCGTGCCCGTCGCCCTTCTCGAGGCCGCCGATGCGGTGCTCGAGGCCGGCGGTGCCGGGCACCGCCCACGGCCGGGCCAGGGTCTCCTCATCGCGGAGGTAGGGCCAGAACTCGGACTTCTCCTCGCCGTCCTTGGTGGTGACCACCTTGTTGGGCTCGGTCGCGAAGTTCGGGTCGATCACGGGCAGCTCGGCGAGCTCGGGGATCCGCCACGGCTCGGAGCCGTTGGCGAGCATCCCGTCGGACAGCAGCATCACCGGCGTGCGGTAGGTGATCGCGATCCGGACGGCCTCGACGGCCGCGTCGAAGCAGTCGCCGGGCGACTGCGGCGCCACGATCGGGACCGGGCACTCCCCGTTGCGGCCGAACATCGCCTGCAGCAGGTCGGCCTGCTCGGTCTTGGTGGGCAGCCCGGTCGAGGGGCCGCCGCGCTGGACGTCGACCACGATCAGCGGCAGCTCGGTCATCACGGCCAGGCCGATCGCCTCGGACTTCAGCGCGATGCCGGGGCCGGAGGTGGTGGTGATGCCGAGTGAGCCGGCGAAGGCGGCACCGATGGCGGCGCCGATGCCGGCGATCTCGTCCTCGGCCTGCAGCGTGGTGATCCCGAAGCTCTTGTGCTTGGAGAGCTCGTGGAGGATGTCGGAGGCCGGGGTGATCGGGTAGGAGCCCAGGAACACCGGGAGCCCGGACTGCACGCCGCCGGCGATCAGGCCGTACGACAACGCCAGGTTGCCGGTGATGTTGCGGTAGGTGCCGGGCGCCATCGGCGCGGGCTTGATCTCGTAGGAGACCACGAACGCCTCGGTGGTCTCACCGAAGTACCAGCCGGCCTTGAACGCCGTGATGTTGGCGTCGCGGATGTCGGGGACCTTCGCGAACCGCTTCTCCAGGAACCCGATCGTGGACTCGGTGGGGCGGCCGTACATCCACGACAGCAGGCCCAGGGCGAACATGTTCTTCGCGCGGGCAGCGTCCTTGCGGGACAGGCCGAACTCCTTGACCGCCTCGACGGTCATGCCGGTCAGGTCGACGGTGTGCAGCGCGAACTCCGCGAGCGAGTCGTCCTCGAGCGGGTTGGCGGAGTAGCCGGCCTTGGTCAGGTTGCGCGCGGAGAAGTCGTGGGTGTCGACGATGATCGTGGCGCCCTTGGGCAGGTCGGCGAGGTTCGCCTTGAGCGCCGCGGGGTTCATCGCCACGAGTACGTCGGGTGCGTCACCGGGGGTGAGGATGTCGTGGTCGGCGAAGTGCACCTGGAACGAGCTGACGCCGGGGAGCGTGCCCTGAGGGGCCCGGATCTCGGCCGGGAAGTTCGGGAACGTCGCCAGGTCGTTGCCGAACGAGGCGGTCTCCTGGGTGAACCGGTCTCCGGTGAGCTGCATACCGTCGCCGGAGTCACCGGCGAACCGGATGATCACGCGGTCGAGTTGCTTGACCTGCTTGGTCACCTCACGCCTCGCTGTTCTGTGCCGCAAGTAGATGGGTCCTGCAGCCTCACACGATAGTCGCGCGACCGAGCGTTCGGGGCACGTCTCAACTAGAACACGTTCCAGTTCTGTGTGATGCACGACACCGTCTCAAGGAATGTCCTGAATGCGCATAGTTCGACGTAAGTCGCTTAGACTTCTCGACATTCACGAGATAAGCCGCCGTTCAGGGGCTGGAAAGAGTTGAGATGAAGAAGATCAAGGCTGCAGTTGTAGGACTGGCTGGGGTGCTGGCCTTGACCGCGTGCTCGGCGAGCGGGAGCAGCGGTTCCGCTGACCAGCTCAGCGTGGTCGGGTTCTCCGTGCTCGAGGCCGCCAATGAGCCGGTGTTCGCCGACTTCAAGGCCACCGATGCCGGCAAGGGCGTCGATTTCCAGACGTCGTACGGCGCCTCGGGCGACCAGAGCCGCGCCGTCGAGGGGGGCCTCAAGGCCGACTACGTGCACTTCTCCCTCGAGCCCGACATCCAGCGCCTGGTGGACGACAACCTGGTCGCGCCCGACTGGAACACCGGCCCGACCAAGGGCATCGTGACCTCGTCGGTCGTCGTGTTCGTCGTACGCCCCGGCAACCCCAAGCACATCGAGGGCTGGGACGACCTGATCAAGCCCGGCGTGCAGATCATCACCCCGAACCCCGCCTCCTCGGGCTCGGCGAAGTGGAACATCCTGGCCGCCTGGGCCCACATCACCGGCAACGGTGGCACCGAGGCGCAGGCCAAGGAGTTCGTGAAGAAGTTCCTCGGCAACACCATCGCGCTGCCGTCCTCGGCGCGTGAGGCGACCACCGCCTTCTCCGGCGGCAACGGCGACGTGCTGATCTCCTACGAGAACGAGGCGATCGTGGCCCGGCAGAAGGGCGAGGACTTCGACTACCTGGTCCCCGACGACACCCTCAAGATCGAGAACCCGGGTGCCGTGACCATCGACGCCAACCCCAAGGCCAAGGACTTCCTGGACTTCCTGCTCACGCCGGCCGCCCAGGAGGACTACGCCGCGTTCGGCTTCCGCCCCGTGATCGACGGCGTGACCCTGCCGCAGGTCGAGGGTGCCAACGACCCGGCCAACCCGTTCCCGGTCCCGGCCAAGCTGTTCACGATCGCCGACCTGTTCGGTGGCTGGAGCGTGGCCAACGACAAGTTCTTCGACGACGAGACCGGCATCATCCCGGCCCTCCAGGCGGAGACCGGAAAGACCGAGTGACCTGATGTCCCAGGGTGCAACTCTCGCTGCTGCCCGCCCAGCGCTTCGGCGCCGGGCGGGCAGCCGCACGAACCTGACCAGTGGGTCCTCGCTGGGTCTCGGCATCGCCGTGACCTGGTTCAGCCTGCTGGTGCTCATCCCGCTGGCCGCCCTGGTGGCCACGGCCGCCGGCGGCGGGTGGGACGAGTACATCAAGACCCTGACCAACGAGCAGACCCTGGCAGCCCTCAAGCTGACCGTCGGTCAGTCGTTCGTGGTCACGGCCATCAACGTCGTCATCGGTACGACGATCGCGTGGGTGCTGGTCCGCGACCAGTTCTTCGGCAAGCGGATCCTCGACGTCATCATCGACATCCCCTTCGCCCTGCCCACGATCGTGGCCGGCCTGGTGCTGCTCACCCTCTACGGCAAGGGCAGCCCGCTCGGCCTCGAGTGGGCCAACACCGAGCTGTCGGTGCCGCTGGCCCTGGCCTTCGTGACGCTGCCGTTCGTCGTACGAACCGTGCAACCGGTGCTCGAGGAACTCGACGCCGACGTCGAAGAGGCGGCTGCCTCGCTCGGGGCCGGCCGGGTCACGATCTTCCGGCGGCTGATCCTGCCCAGCCTGGCGCCGGCCATCGCCGCGGGCGCAGCGCTGTCGTTCGCCCGCGCGATCGCCGAGTACGGCTCGCTGGTCCTGCTGTCGGGCAACCTTCCCTTCCACACCGAGGTCGTGTCGGTGCGGGTGCTCTCGTTCATCGAAGGCGGCAACACTGCGGCGGCTGCGTCCGTGGCGACCGTGATGCTGGCTGTCGCGTTGATCGTGATCGTGGCGCTCGACCTCGTGCAGGGATGGGTGGCTCGCCGTGGTTAAGGTCTCGACTCCCGTCCGGTGGCTGCTCCGCCTGGTGGCGCTCGGCTATGTCTTCCTGCTGGTTGCCTGGCCGGTGGCGCTGATCGTCCAGCACACCTTCGCCAACGGGTTCGCCACGCTGTCGGAGACGCTGTCCGATCCCCATGTGCAGCACGCCCTGCTGCTCACCGCGCAGGTCGCCTTCTGGGCTGTGCTCATCAACACCGTGTTCGGAGTGACGATCTCGCTGTTGCTGGTGCGCTACCGCTTCCCCGGAAAAAAGGTGCTGTCGGCGCTGATCGACGTACCTCTCTCGGTGTCGCCCGTGGTCGTCGGCCTGTCGCTGCTGCTGGTCTACAACGGGCGGACCGGCTGGTTCGGGCCGACCCTCGAGGCGCACGGCCTGCAGGTGATCTTCAACAGCCCGGCGATGATCATGGCGACCTGTTTCGTCGCCCTGCCACTGGTGATCCGCGAAGTCGTTCCGGTGCTCACCGAGATCGGCGACGACCAGGAGCAGGCCGCCCGGAGCCTCGGCGCCAACGCCCGGCAGACGCTGTGGCGGATCACCCTGCCCAGCATCAAGTGGGCCGTCATCTACGGCGTGGTGCTCAGCCTCGCCCGGTCGGTCGGCGAGTTCGGCGCGGTCAAGATCGTGTCGGGCAACTTCACCGGCCAGACCCAGACCGCGACCCTCATGGTCGAGGCCCAGTACCAGAACTTCGAGCACGACCAGGCGTATGCCACTTCGTTCATCCTGGCCGCGGTCAGCGTGATCTGCATCGTCGTCGTGTCTCTCCTTCGTCCCAAGGAGCAGCACTCATGAGCATCGAGATCTCCGGGGTCAACAAGTTGTTCGGCGACTTCGTGGCCCTCGACAACGTCAACGTCACCATCCCGACCGGCCAGCTGACCGCCCTGCTCGGGCCGTCGGGGGGCGGCAAGTCCACCCTCCTGCGGATCATCGCCGGCCTGGACTCGGCCGACTCCGGCACCATCACCATCGAGGGCAGGGACGCCACCAGGCTGCCGGCGCAGAAGCGCAACGTGGGCTTCGTGTTCCAGCACTACGCGGTCTTCAAGCACATGACGGTGGCCAAGAACGTCGCCTTCGGCCTCGAGATACGCAAGCGGTCCAAGGCCGAGGTGGCCGAGCGGGTCGATGAGCTGCTCAAGCTCGTGCACCTGTCGCAGTTCGCCCACCGGCTGCCGTCCCAGCTCTCCGGTGGCCAGCGCCAGCGGATGGCGCTGGCCCGCGCCCTCGCCGTCGAGCCGACCGTGCTGCTGCTCGACGAGCCGTTCGGCGCGCTCGACGCGAAGGTCCGCAAGGAGCTGCGCGACTGGCTGCGCCGGCTGCACGACGAGGTGCACGTGACCACGGTCTTCGTGACCCACGACCAGGAGGAGGCCCTCGAGGTCGCCGACGAGATCGTGGTCATCAACGAGGGCCGGGTCGAGCAGATCGGCTCGCCGGAGGACCTCTACGACACCCCGGCCAACGACTTCGTGATGTCGTTCCTCGGCGAGGTGACCCGGCTCAACGGGCAGCTGGTGCGTCCGCACGATGTCGACATCTCGACCCGGCCGATCCTGGCCGGTGCCATGCAGGGCACCGTCAGCCGGTTCCTGCGCGTCGGCTTCGAGGTCCGGCTGACCGTGCTCACCGAGAACGGCGAGGAGGTCACGGTGGTCCTGACCCGCAACCACGCCCAGGCGCTGGGCATCGAGGAGGGCGCCACGGTCTGGGTGACCGCCGTCCCCGGCGCCATCTCGGTGCCGGCCATGGCGGCCACTCCCTGACCGCCCCTCCGGGGCCGCGTCGAGTGCCCTTGGATCGTGCCTCTGAGCGACAACTCACCACGATCCAAGGGCACTCGGCGTTCCCGGGGCAGAAAGAACCTGGTCAGCCAAATCGTTTGGGCAAACTCTTGACACTGTGAGGGTGGTCACGCCATCCTCGTGTCAGGACGTTGGCAAAACGATTGGGCAAGGAGTTCCAGAGATGGCCAAGCGGATCTCGATCAAGGACGTGGCGCAGGGCGCCGGCGTGTCCGTGACGACCGTCAGCCACGTGCTCAACGACGTGCCCGGCAAGCGGGTCCACGAGGAGACCCGGGCCCGGGTGCAACGGGTCGCCAAGGAGCTCGGCTACCAGCCCAACTCCGTGGCGCGGAGCCTGCGCACCCAGCGCTCGCAGATCATCGCGCTGGTCAGCGACGAGATCGCGACCACTCCCTACGCCGGCCGAATCATCCTCGGCGCCCAGGAGGCTGCCTCCAAGCACGGCTGGCTGCTGATGCTGGTCAACTCCGGCGGCGACCCCGCGGTCGAGGCCGCCGAGATCGCCGCCCTCGAGCAGCGCCAGGTCGACGGCTTCCTCTACGCCACGATGTACCACCGCGAAGTCTCGCTGCCTGCCGCACTCGTCGACGTACCCACTGTGCTGCTGGACGCGCGGACCGAGGACCCGGCCGTGTCATGGTGCGTCCCCGACGAGTACGCCGCCGCCCGCACGGCGACGCAGACGTTGATCGATGCCGGCCACTGGCGGATCGGCTTCGCCAACAACGTCGACGACATCCCCGCCACCCGGCTGCGGCTCGCCGGTTACCGCTCGGCCCTGACCGATGCCGGGATCCAGCCCGATGACGCCCTGGTCGTGATCCGCGAGAGCGTCACCGAGGGCGGCCTCCAGGCAGGGGCGGCCCTGCTCGACCTGCCAGACCGCCCCACGGCGATCTTCGCGTTCAACGACCGGATGGCTCTGGGCGTCTACCACGCCGCGGCCGAGCGCGGACTGCGCATTCCCTCCGACCTTTCCGTGATCGGCTTCGACAACCAGGAGCTGATCGCCGATGGCGTGCGACCGGGGCTGACCACCATGGCCCTGCCGCACTACGAAATGGGGGCCTGGGCGGTGGACACCCTCATCCGCCGGATCCAGGACCCGACCACCCCACCGGAGCAGGTCGAGCTCCCGTGCCCCGTCGTCGCCAGACATTCGGTCGCGCCGCCCGGCCAGGGCTGACCACCGGGCAGCAACCCGCCACCACCAGATCGCAACCCATCGTCCCGGAGCCACCGAGCACCACCGGGCCGGG
>Ga0070698_100005519_pt1 | contig 13815 bp, 15 predicted proteins | sample KBSK1502metaG_FD_65477 | JGI IMG/M metagenome (GOLD analysis project Ga0070698, IMG submission 65477) | Corn, switchgrass and miscanthus rhizosphere microbial communities from Kellogg Biological Station, Michigan, USA - KBS K1-50-2 metaG | ecosystem: Host-associated > Plants > Roots >...
AGCCGAGGTCAGGGGCCGGCGTAGCTGATGCCGGCCCTGGTCTCGGCGATCGCGGAGTCGACGAAGCCGATCGCCCGTTCGCGATGGCCGCCCTTGTTGGGTATTGCCCGGATCAACTCGACGCGCGCCGCCTGCAGCGAACCGAGGGCAGCTTGCATGTTGGGCTGGTTCGCCCCTGCGGCGCAGGCGCCAACCACGGCACCGACGGCGACGCCGATCAGCAGGTAGGCAGCGGGGGTCTTGGGACGGAAGCGGGACATCGATTGTATCTCCAACGATTGTATCTCCAACGTTGAACGGGCGGGAATGCGCCCGCCCGTTCGAGATCGTAGAGAACACGGTTGCGGGACGAAACCGCTATTTGTCGGCGACCGCGCGATTGGCCGCCGACGTCACGGCCTTGAGCGACGCCGTCACGATGTTGGAGTCCATGCCGACGCCCCATAGGACCCGGCCGTCACCGGTTTCAGCTTCGATGAAACTGACGGCCTGCGCGTCCGAGCCGGCGCCCGTGGCGTGTTGATGGTAGTCGCGCACCTTGATGCCGACTCCGCAATTCTTGGCGAGCGCGTCGACATAGCCCGCGATCGGACCGTTGCCGCGGCCGCTTACGGTCTGCGCCTTGCCGTTGTAGACGACCTTGGCGTCGAGAAGACGCACGTCGGGATGGTCGGGATCGGGCACCGTGGTGTGGCTGATGAAGTCCACGGGTGTGACGTTCTCGAGATACTCCTTGCGGAAGGTGTCCCAGATCAAGGTCGGCAGGATCTCCTTGCCGGTCTCGTCGGCGATTTGCTGGATCACCTTGGAGAACTCGACCTGGAGAAGACGCGGCATGTCGATGCCGTAGTCGCTCTTCAGGATGTAGGCGATGCCGCCTTTGCCCGACTGGCTGTTGATCCGGATGATCGCCTCATAGGTGCGGCCGAGATCGGCCGGGTCGATCGGCAGGTAGGGCACTTCCCAGACCTTGCTGTTCGAGGCCTCGAGCGCCTTGAACCCCTTGTTGATCGCGTCCTGGTGCGAGCCCGAGAAGGCGGTGAACACCAGGTCGCCGCCATAGGGATGACGCGGATGGACCGGCAGCTGGTTGCAGTATTCGACGGTCTGGCGGATCTCGTTGATGTTGGAGAAGTCGATCTCGGGATCGACGCCCTGGGTGAACATGTTGAGGCCGAGCGTGACGAGGTCGACATTGCCGGTGCGTTCGCCGTTGCCGAACAGGCAGCCCTCGATGCGGTCGGCGCCGGCCATGTAGCCCAGCTCGGCCGCCGCCACGCCGGTGCCGCGGTCGTTGTGCGGATGCAGGCTCAGCACCATAGAATCGCGGTACTTGAAGTTGCGATGGCACCATTCGATCTGGTCGGCGTAGATGTTGGCCGAGGCCATCTCGACCGTCGCCGGCAGGTTGACGATCATCTTGTTCTGCGGCGTCGGCTTATAGACGTCGCCGACGGCGGCGCAGATGTCGCGCGCGAACTCGAGCTCGGTGCCGGTGAAGCTCTCCGGCGAATATTCGTAGACCCACTCGGTGTTGGGATCGGCGTCGGCCAATTGCTTGACGAGCTTGGCGCCCGACACGGCGATGTCGACGATGCCGCTATAGTCCATGCCGAACACGACGCGGCGCTGCAAGGTCGAGGTCGAGTTGTAGAGATGGACGATCGCGCGCTTGGCGCCGCGGCAGGCTTCGAAGGTGCGCTCGATCTGCTCGGGCCGGCTCTGCGTCAGCACCTGGATGGTGACGTCGTCCGGGATCATCTTGTTCTCGATCAGCTCGCGCACGAAGTCGAAGTCGGTCTCCGACGCCGCCGGGAAGCCGACTTCGATCTCCTTGAAGCCCATCTGGCAGAGCAGCTTGAACATCCGCGTCTTGCGGTCGGAATCCATCGGCTCGATCAGCGCCTGGTTGCCGTCGCGCAGGTCGACCGCGCACCAGATCGGCGGCTTGGTGATTACCTTGGTCGGCCATTGTCGATCGGGCAGCGGGATGGGCTTGAAGGCGACGTACTTCTCGCCCGCGGTCGGCATCATGGGTTTCTGGGGTGACATCGATGGACTCCTCGCGCCGCGCACGGGCCCTTTGACTCGGGACTATGGCTCAAGACGAATACTGCGATGGCAGGAAAGGCTGGCGGCGACTGGTGGTGGAAAGAGACGAACGACAAGCGATCCGCAGGGCCCCTCCCAGGATCCCGGGGTGGGGCGGCGGATCAGCCAATAAGTCGAAGCGTCGTCAGTCGCAGCATGGGGGCGCCACAATAAGGGCCCCGCGGCGGGAGTCAACCCGCCGGACGGACGTCCGTCCGGCGGGTCCCAAGTCCATGAAATATCAGCGCAGAGGGATCTGGAAGTTGAAGTTCAGGCTGGGATCGACCGGCTGCGAGTACATCGGTGCCATGGGCGCCATCATGACCGGGGCGGGGGTGACGTAGACGGGCTGGCGCTGGATGTAGACGGGACGCTCGTAGACGACGGGACGCTCATCCACGAAGCGGCGTTCCAGCTCTTGGTGCCAGCGGCCGTGATGGCGATGCTTCCAGCGCCACTCGTCGTCGTCATGGGCCTGTGCACCGGCGGCCAGAAACGTACCGGAAGCCGCAATCGCGGCGGCCAGGACGGTCCTCCACTCAAATCCACGCATTACTGCCTCCTGTGACAACAGGGATGACGCGTTGTTGTCTTCCCGATGCAAGGGGATACGTGGGGCATTGTGACGACACGGAGGAATTTGCCGGCCCTCCCCCCGATATATCTCGCGGGTGGCCGTGACCAGCCAGTGGCTGTTGTTATCGCATCGTGTTTCGCAATCCGGTCTCGTGCAGGGCGGCCTCCTTCGATCACTCCCAGCCCGCCATGTTTCCCACACGGTTGTGACCGGTTTGTGGTAGTCCGGGACAAAGCAAGGGAGGATGCGCTCGATGGCAGGTCCATTGGCTGGCGTGAGGATTCTCGACTGCACGACGGTGGTGTTGGGGCCGTGGGCCGCTCAGCAGCTCGGCGATCTCGGCGCCGATGTCATCAAGATCGAGCCACCCGAAGGCGACACCACGCGTCAGCTCGGACCGGCGCGCCATCCGGGCATGGCTGCCTTCTATCTCGGCTGCAATCGTTCCAAGCGTTCGATCGTGCTCGACCTCAAGCAGGAGTCCGGCCGCGCCGCGCTGTTCAAGCTCGCTGAAACCGCCGACGTGCTGATGCACAACTATCGGCCCGATCCCGCCAAGCGGCTGGGCGTGGAGTACGAGGCGTTCGAGAAGATCAATCCGCGACTGGTCTATCTCGCGACCTACGGCTATCGCTCGGCCGGGCCGATGGGCGCCAAGGCAGCCTACGACGACATCATCCAGGCAGGATCGGGCCTGGCGTCGCTGCAGGCCGTGGTCGCCGGCCAGCCGCGCTTCCTGCCGACCATCGTCGCCGACAAGACGAGTTCCAACGGCGTCGTCTCGGCCGTGCTGGCGGCACTGTTCGCGCGCGAGCGCACCGGCCTGGGCCAGGCGGTCGAAGTGCCGATGTTCGAAACCCTGGTCTCCTTCGTCATGGTCGAGCATCTCTACGGCGAGAGCTTTAGACCGGCGCTGGAGACGGCGGGCTACAAGCGCGTGCTCAACAAGGAACGCCGGCCCTATCCTTCCAAGGACGGTTACTTCGCCTTGCTGCCTTACACCGACAGCCACTGGAAGGAGTTCTGCGGCCTGGTCGGTCGCGAAGATCTGGCGAAGGATCCGCGTTTCACCTCGCTCGCCAATCGCCTCAAGAATGTCGAGCATTACTACGCCACCCTGGCCGAGATCTGCGCCACGCGCACCAACGCCGAGTGGGTCGAATTGCTGAGGACCTCCAACGTTCCGCATGGACCGGTCAACACGCTGGAGGATCTGTTCGTCGACCCGCAGCTCCAGGCGACCGGCTTCTGGAAGGAAGTCGAGCATCCGACCGAGGGGCGGCTGCGCATGCCCGACATCCCGCCGCGCTTCAGCAAGACCAAGCCCGAGATCACGCGCCTGCAGCCGAGGCTTGGCGAGCACAGCGTCGAAGTGCTGCGCGAGGCCGGCTTTACCGCCGGCGAAATCGACGCCATGCTGAAAGCGGGCGCGACCAAGACGGCGTGAGACCGTCCTAACCTTGGAGTGGCGCGCCAAGGGACCCCAAAGGGGAGGGAACAATGATCGTCCGTCCGACGCGGCGCGATGTGTTGCGCTACGGTTCGGCGGCGGCGCTCGCCGCTTTGCCGGTGCCGGCCATCGCGCAGGCCTGGCCGAACAGGCCGATCCGTATCGTCTGCACCTATCCGGCGGGTGGCCTGACCGACGTTTTTGCCCGCGCCTACGGCGAGTACATCGCGCAGAAGACCGGCCAGCCGGTGATCGTTGAGAACAAGGCGGGAGCGGCGGGCGCGATCGGCGCGGAGATCGTCAAGGCCGCACCGGCCGACGGCTACACGCTGATGTTCACGAACTCGACGACCATGATCATGAACAAGGTGCTGTTCAAGAAACTGCCGTACAACCCGGACAAGGATTTCGTGCTGATCGCGTGGTTCAACACCGGCCATCTGCCGACGATCATCAACAAGGACGTGCCGGCGACCAACGTTGCGGAGTTCGCCGCCTGGGCGCGCGGACGCAAGGTCTCGCTCGCCACCTACGGCGCGGGCTCCTACGCCCATGTCGTGGCCGAAACGCTCAATCGCCACTACGGGCTCACGATGGAGGCCGTCCACTACCGCGGTGAGGCGTTGATGTGGCAGGACGTGGCTTCTGGCGCCGTCCAGGGCGCGAGCGGCAGCTACGCCACGGCAAGCCCCGTGCTGCAGTCGGGCGCCGGCCGGGCAATCGCCGTGCCGACCATGGAGCGCATGAGGAAGCTGCCGGACGTCGCGACCTTCCGCGAGCAGGGTCTCACCGAGAAGGCATTCCAGGTGCGCGGCTGGGTCGGCGCGGCCGGACCGGTCGGCATCCCGGAGGAGATCGTGCAGCGGCTCTCCGACCTGATGGTCGAGTGCGGCAAGACCGAACGCATCCAGAAGATCATCGACACCTTCGGCATCGACGAAGCCGCGCGGGACCGCGTCTATTTCAAGAAAGTGATGGACGAAGAAGGGCCGGTCTGGCTCGACGTGATCAAGAGCCTCAACATCGAGCCGCAATGAGCGCGGGGTTTACGGCCAGTGAAATCGACGCCATGCTGAAGGCAGGCGCGACCAGGACGGCATAGACCGTCGAGTCGGGCGGGGTAACCCCGCCCTCAAGCAATGCGCGCCGCAGGGAGGAATGAATGATCGTCCGTGCGACGCGGCGCGAGGTGCTGCATTATGGTTCTGCCGCAGCGGCTGCGACGGCTCTGTCGTCAGCGGCCTTGGCGGAAGAATCCTGGCCAAGCAAGCCGATCCGCATCATCTGCGGCTATCCCGCCGGCGGCCTCACCGACATCTTCGCGCGCGCCTATGGCGACTACATCTCGCAGAAGACGGGACAGCCGGTGTACGTCGAGAACAAGGCCGGCGCGAGCGGCGCCATCGCGGCCGAGCAGGTGAAGAGCGCCGCCCCCGACGGCTACACGCTGATGTGGACCATCTCGACCACGATGGTCATGAACAAGGTGCTGTTCAAGAAACTGCCCTACGACCCCGACAAGGACTTCGTGCTGATCTCGTGGATGAACGCAGGCCACCTGCCGACGATCGTCAGCAAGGAGGTGCCGGCGAAGAACCTCGCCGAATTCGCCGCCTGGGCGCGCGGCCGCAAGGTCTCGCTCGGCACCTATGGCGCCGGCTCCTACAGCCATGTCGTGGTCGAGACGATCAATCGCCACTACGGGCTGGCGATCGAGGCCGTTCATTATCGCGGTGAGGCGTTGATGTGGCAGGACGTGGCCTCCGGTGCCGTGCAGGGCGGCACCGGCAGCATCGCCGGCGCGGCGAGCGTGCTGCAATCCGGCAGCGGCCGGCCGATCGCGGTGCCGTCGATGACGCGGTCGAAGAAGCTGCCCGACGTGCCGACCTTCCACGAGCAGGGCCTGGCTGAGCAGGCCTTCCAGGTTCGCGGCTGGATCGGCCTGGTCGGCCCCGCCGGCATCAAGCCCGAGATCGTGCAAAAGCTCTCCGACCTGATGGTCGAAGGCGGCAAGACCGAGCGCATCCAGAAGATCCTCGACACCTTCGGCATCGACGAGTCCGCGCGGGACAACCGCTATTTCGAGAAGGTGGTGCGCGAGGAGGGCCCGATCTGGATCGACCTGATCAGGAGCCTGAACCTCGAACCGCAGTAAGTCAGCGGCCGATCGCCGCGAGCACGGCGGCGGCGTCCGCTCCGGCGTCGCGCTTCCACGCGTCGACGGCGCCGGAGGCGGCGAGCCTCGGCCTGGCCGGTCGCGACGAACGGCAGCGAGGACAGCAGGAAGGCCGGGTCGATTCGGCCAAGCGCGCCGGCAAAGGCGCAGCCGGCGGCGAGCCGGCCATCGCGTATGGCGGCGACGATGTCGGCGGATTTCAGTCCGTCCGGCGCATCGTAGGCCGGTGCGATCGCGAGCTTTCCGGAACTTTCTTTCGCCAACCGGTCGGCGAAAAAGGCGATGCCCTGGCCCGATACCGTCGTCGCGGCATATTCCGTCGCCATCGACCAGGACGCGGTCCGGGGCAGTGCCCGTCTCGATCAATTAGATCTTTGCATTTGATTCTGACCGCGGGATAAATGCCGGCCGAGAACAACTGCAAGTGGCAGAGACGCGCTAGCGCCATTCAACGAAAAGGACCTCTTGTTCATGGCCCTCGACGTCTATGTCGGGTCGCTTACGCGATATTACGCCGGTGATTGGGAGAATATCGCGGAGAAAACGGCCCGTGAGCGGGGCGCTCCCTACCAGATCGCGCGTCCCGGCGGGTCGGTGGATCGGCGCAAGGATCCGCAGAATATCGGGCCGGCGATCGAGGCCTGGCGCTCGACCTTGAGCGCTTCGCTCGCCAGCAATATTGCGCGGCCGCTCGACTGGGACGAGACGGTGGCGGCGCCCTACTTCACCGGCCGTCCGGGCTGGGACGGTTTCGGCTCACTGGTCCTGTGGGCGGCCTATGCCGAAAATCCGGCGCTGCGCCGGCCTGACATCCTGCCCGAGGAGTGGGACAACGACCCCGCCTTGATACGCAGCAACGCATCGGGCTTCCGCTCGCGCTACTCCCATTTGGTGCGCAATGTCGAGTTGTGGCTGCCGGCCCCGTTCGAGTTCACCTTCGAAGGCGAGGATGTCGACGGCAGGCGCGTGGTCGTCGGCTCGACCATGACTTTGCGCCGCCAGCTCGACGAGCTGAATGTGGCGACGTGGAAGGCAAGCGCCGCCGCGGTCGGCCAATGGGGCCGCGAACCGCCGGCTGAAGACGCGGCGCTCGAGCTTTGTGCGCGCTATGCCTTCGCGATCCTGCTCGACCTTTCCCGGGCGGCGGTCGAGCGCAGATTGCCGATGAAGATGGATTACTGAAGCATCAGGTCGGCGAGCGTCAGTGCTGCCGCGCCAAGCAGCATGAGGCCGCCGAAATGCGGACGGCGGAGTGCTGCGAGGTTGCCGATGCCCGAGCCGGTGAAGAGGATCAGGGCGACGATGCTGAGGAGTTGATTGCCGCCCTCGATGCGCGCGGCGAGGACGGCGATGCCAAGAACGGCCCAAGCCAGCGACGGCATATGAAAGACCGCGCGGATGATGACGCGGGTGGAGCGGGATTTGAGGACTCCGCCGGGAGTGCCGGCATAGAGCGGGCCGGGGATCATGCGCTCGCTGATCAGCGAATGGCCGATGGCGGTGGCAATGCCGATGACCGCGGCTCCGGCGGCAAAGGCGATGGTCATTGGAGTGCGGCCGCCCCTACCCCCAGCCCTCCCCCGGTGATGGGGGAGGGTGCCCGAAGGGCGGGAGGGGGCAGAGTCAGGCTGCGGACGGGGCCGGCGGCGGCTCGGACGCGGGCGGGCGGTTGCGCCGTTCGTTCATGAACTGGTCGAACTCGGCGCGGTCCTTGGCGGCGCGCAGCCGGTCGAGGAAGTCGCGGAACTCGCGCTGCTCTTCGTCGAGCTTGCGCAGCGTCTCCTCGCGATACTCGTCGAAGGCGACGTTGCCGCTGGCGTCATGGCGGCCCCAGCGATGGCGGCGGCGCCAGGCGCGGAATTCCTCGCGCGCTTCGCGGCCGTCAGGTCCAGACCAATGGCCATAGCGGCCATGCCTCGAACAAAACATGCGTCCACTCCATTTGAGATAGATGAGAAGGGCGAGGCCGATCGGCCAGAAGACGATGAAGCTCACGACCACCAGGGCGATCCAGGCGGGCCGGGGGATGTCGTCCAGTCTTTCCATCAGGCCCGTCATGGTGGGCTCCTTTGCAGCGTTAACGATGTAAATGTTAACGACATTTACATTGGGCATTCCGCCAAAAGGAGTCAAGACCCCTTCACGCTTTTTGGGGAAAACCCAATCCCTGCAGGTAAATGAGCATCTCCGATTCGAGCAGCTCCTCGGCGGTCATGGGCAGGGTGCGGCGTCCGGCGTCGCCGCGGCCGAACAGCGAGGCGATGCCGTGCGCCATCGACCAGACGTGCAGGCTCATCATCATCGCCGGCGGCCGTTTGCCCGACGGCAGCATCGCCACCAGCGCGTCGGCCGCGGTGCGCAGCACGCCGAAGGCGCGGTCGGCCGCCGCGCGCAGCTCGGTGTTGAGATCGGGCGGCAGGCCCGATTCGAACATCGCGGCATAGTAGGCGGGCTCGGCGCGCGCGAAGGCGAGGTAGGCCTTGCCGACATTGTGGAAGGCGGTGAGGGCATCGGGCCTGCCGTTGGCCCAGCCGGTCGACAGCATCGCCTCGAAGCGCTGGAAGCCTTCGCGCGCCACGTCGGCCAGGAGCGCCTCGCGGTCGCGGAAGTGGCGATAGGGAGCGGCCGCGCTGACGCCCGCCGAGCGGGCGGCGTCGGCGAAGGTGAAGCCCGCCGGGCCTTTCTCCTTGATCAGTTCGCGCGCGGCCTGGATCAGCGCCTCGCGCAGATTGCCGTGGTGGTAGGCGCGTTCGGCTCGGTGTTTCCAGCTCATGTTAAGGCAGTTTACATTAAAGTAACGAGAGGCAATAGACGATGACCTCTCCTTAATTGAATCGTTGGAGGACAAGTGCCTGTGCGCTCGCTGAACGCCCAATGGATGTTGGACGACTTCCATGCGCGCATTGCCGCCCTCGCGGGCATTGGCGACGGCGACAGGGTGCTGGACCTGGGCTGCGGGGACGGCAACGGCTTGCGGGGCCTGCTGGCCAGAAGCGGCTCGACCGGCAGGGTTGTTGCGGCGGACCGCGACGGGCCGAGTTTAGCCACCGTTCGAGAAATCTATGCGCGAGAGATCGCCGAGGGACGGCTTTCCGCCATCGAACTGGATGTCGCCAAGACGCTGCCCTTCGCGTCCGCAAGCTTCGACGCCGTCGTCTGCCAAAACGTCATTGAATGCATCGTCGACCGCCACGGCATGATTTCTGAAATACATCGGGTTCTCAGACCGGGCGGTGCGGCTCTCATCGGCCACCACGATTTCGACGGCGTCCTTCTTGCGAGTGACGACCGCGAGTTCACTCGACGCCTCGTGCACGGCTACGCCGATCACGTCCAGCAATGGCAGGATGTGTCGGAAGGGCAGATGGGCCGACTCCTGCCGGGTCTCCTCGCCGGCGGTCCGTTCGGCGAGGTCGACACAGAGACCTTGCTGTTTGTCGATCTCGCCCTGTCGAAGGATAGCTATGCTCGGCGGCACCTCGACGACATGGTCGCTCAGTCGAAGCAGTTTGGCGTCTCAAGCGAGGCGGCCAGGCTTTGGCTACAGGCCCTGGAGGCACGATCCAATGCCGGTCAGTTCTATTACGCACTGCCGTGGACCTATGTCGTCGCTCGCGTCTAGTACCGCCCGCGCTGTCAAAATGCTCAAATCACTCAGGAAGGCTTGAGCGGAGGCAGAACGTGCAACTGTGGACCACCGGCGTCGCTTCCGCGCGCGGTAGCGCGCGCACTGCGCAGGAGATCGAGGCGGCCGGTTGGGACGGCATGCTGGTGGTCGATTCGCAGAATCTTTCCGGCGACCCCTATGTCTCGCTGGCGTTGGCCGCGACCGCCACGACGCGCATCGGCCTCGGCACCGGCGTGACCAATTCGGTCACCCGCCAGGCGGCGGCGACCGCGACGGCGATCACCAGCGTCAATCGCGTCGCCAACGGCCGCGCCGTGCTGGGCATCGGCCGCGGCGATTCCGCGCTCGCCCATCTCGGCCGGGCGCCGGCTCGGCTGGCGCAGTTCGAGCGTTACCTGCGGCAGCTGCAGACCTATCTCAGGGGCGAGTCGGTGAGCTTCGACGACATCGATATCCCGCCCGACGTGGCGCCGCCGATGTCGGCCTTGGCGCTCCACGACGCCCCCGCGGCGAGCCGCATCGCCTGGATCGCCGACGGCGCCAAGGTGCCGGTCGAGGTCGCCGCCAGCGGTCCCAAGGTCATCGCCATGGCGGCGCTGCATGCGGAACGGGTGATGTTCACGCTGGGCGCCGACCTCGAGAGATTGACCTGGGGCATCGCACTGGCACGGCAGACCCGCAAGGCGGCGGGCCTCGATCCCGATGGCGTCGCCTTCGGCGCCTACATCAACCTCGGCTGTCATAACGACATGGCGGCAGCGCGCGCCTTGGTGCGCGGCGGGCTCACGACCTTCGCCCGCTTCTCGGTGATGCACGGCAAGGCCAACGGGCCGGTCTCGGCGGGCGACCGGGCCGTGCTCGAGGCATTGCGCAGCAACTACGACATGCGCGCCCACACGCGTGGCGATTCCCGCCAGGCCGGCACGCTGACCGACGATTTCATCGACCGCTTCGCCATCGTCGGCCCGCCGGATCGCTGCATCGAGCGCCTGCGCTCGCTGGAGGCGCTCGGCCTCGACAAGGTGGCGATCAGCGGCGGGACACGCGGCGCGGCCGCCAACGATATCGCCGTGAGCAAGCATCTCGTCGCCGCGCACGTGCTGCCCGCCGTGTAATGATCAACGCCAGATCTTTCTCCCGCTTCCCGGCAGTCCGAGTTCGCTCCACATCGCGTCGACCCTGTCGATGACGGCCTGGTCCATGCGGATCTGGCGGCCCCACGCGCGGTTGGTCTCGCCGGGAAATTTGTCGGTGGCGTCGAGGCCGATCTTGGAGCCCAGCCCCGACACCGGGCTCGCGAAGTCGAGATAGTCGATCGGCGTGTTCTCGATCACGGTGATGTCGCGCGCCGGATCCATGCGCGTGGAGACCGCCCACATCACGTCTTTCCAATTTCGGGCGTCGATGTCGGCGTCCACCACGATCACCCACTTGGTGTACATGAACTGCCGCAGATAGCTCCACACGCCCATCATCACGCGCTTGGCGTGGCCGGCGTAAGCCTTCTTCATCGAGACGACGGCGATGCGGTAGCTGCAGCCTTCGGGCGGCAGCCAGAAGTCGACGATCTCGGGGAACTGCTGCTGGAAGAGGGGAATGAACACCTCGTTCAGCGCCTCGCCCAGCACCGACGGTTCGTCGGGCGGCCGGCCGGTGAAGGTCGAGAGATAGATCGGTTGGCGCCGCATGGTGATGGCGCTCAAGGTGAACACCGGGAATTTCTCGACGCTGTTGTAGTAGCCGGTGTGATCGCCGTAGGGACCTTCGTCGCCAGTGTCGTCGAGGCTGACATGGCCCTCGAGCACGATCTCGGCCTCGGCCGGCACTTTCAGCGGCACGGTCTTGCAGTCGACCAGCTCGACCTTCTTGCCTCTGAGCAGGCCGGCGAACTGATACTCCGACAAGGTGTCGGGCACCGGCGTCACGGCCGCGAGGATGGTGCCGGGATCGGCGCCGATCACGGCGGCCACCGGCAGCGGCTCGCGTTTGCCCGCGCCCTTCCAGCGCTGGTGATGCTGCGCACCGCCGCGATGTTTCAGCCAACGCATCAGCGTCGTATTGCGGCTCGTCACTTGCAGGCGATAGATGCCGAGATTGAAACTGTCCTGCTTGTCACCCCCCTGGCGATTCGGTGGATTGGGGCCTTGCGTCACGATCAACGGCCAGGTGATGAGCGGCGCCGGCTCGCCCGGCCAGCAGGTCTGAATGGGCAGGCGGCCGAGATCGATGTCATCGCCGGTGAGGACGATTTCCTGGCAGGGCGCGCCGCCGACCGTTTTAGGCTTCATCGCCATCACGCTGCGCAGCAGGGGCAGCATGTCGAGCGCCTCGCGCCAGCCGCCCGGCGGCTCGGGCTGGCGCAGGAAGGCCAGCGTCTCGCCGACGCCGCGCAACTCATGGGGCTCGCGGTCCATGCCCCAGGCGACCCGCTCGACCGTGCCGAAGAGATTGACCAATACCGGAATGTCCGAGCGCGTGCCGTCGGCCCGCACGACGTTCTCGAACAGCACCGCCGGACCCTTCTCGGCCAGCAGCCTCGTCTGGATCTCGGTCATCTCGAGATGCGGCGACACCGGCGCCTTGACGCGCACCAGCCGGCCGCATTGTTCCAGCCGGGCGATGAAATCCCGAAGCGAGGCGTAGGGCATCCTGGGGTTGTCCTTTAGAGTGGCCGACGCATGAGATCAAACGCCATCGTCATCCCGACCGAAGCCGAGCGTAGCGAGGCGCAGCGGAGGGACCTGTTTGTTGCGTCGCCAACAAGAAGAGGTCCCTCGGCTTCGCTCGGGATGACGAATTAAATGGTTGAACGCGATAGCCCTCCGATTCCTGGCGAGTTCGAAGACTTGCTGAGCGCTTCGGGAAGGCGGGTGCTGGCCGGCACGCATGCCCTGTGCGGCAAGCTCGCCGATCCCAAGGTTCGCTTCCTGGAGCGCGACGATCTTTTGGATCGCGCCAAGGCCGAGCGGGTACGCCGTGCGCTCGAGGCAGCGTTGGTCGACAAGCTCGAAATCCTGGAGCGGCCGATTCCACCGGAGAGCATCTTCGCCATGCGCCACGACTACGGCGAGCTCCTGCCCAAGACCAGTCGGGCGCGCACGATCTACTTCGAAAGCCGGCGCGAGCCCGGCGCCAAGGAAGCGGAGCGGATCGGGCTGGTGCGGCTCATGCGCTCGGCGTCGTTCCGCGCCTTCGCCGAGGCGCTGGCCGGCCGCAAGCTCGCCGCCGGCTGGGGCCTGCAGGCGCTGCGCTACGGGCCGGGCGACTATGCCGGTCCGCACAACGATCATCATCCCGAGAACAAGGACGCACGCGGCGGTTACATCGACCTGCATGTAAGCCTGTGCTCGCCGGGCGTCGCGCATCAGTGGCTGGTTTATAGCCGCGCCGGCCATTTCAGCCAGATCGCGTCGGTCGCCAAGCCTGCGTCGGTGACGGCCTATCGCCTGCCGTTCTGGCACTACACCACGCCGCTGGTCGCCAAGCGCGGCCGTCTCGAGGCCGCGCGCTGGGTGCTGCTGGGGACGTTCCTCTACCGCTGACCGCTATTTCGCCGCCAGCGGCACCACGCTGATCGAGTTGCGCGGACTACCTTCGATGATGCGGTCGGTGTAGACGAGATAGACCAGGGCCTTGCGTTTGGCATCCCAGAAGCGTGTCACTTGCGTCGTCTTGAAGATCAGCGAGGCACGTTCGCTGAACACCTCGTGCGGGTTCTTGAGATGCACGAGCCTGGCCTCGTCGATCGGGCCAACCTGGCGACAGGCGATCGAGGCCTCGCCCGGGTCCTCGGCCAGCCCGATTGCGCCTTTTATGCCGCCGGTGCGCGCATGCGACATGTAGCAGGTGACGCCCGGCACGTCGGGATCGTCGAAGGCTTCGACGACGATCTT
>Ga0070698_100005520_pt1 | contig 13813 bp, 15 predicted proteins | sample KBSK1502metaG_FD_65477 | JGI IMG/M metagenome (GOLD analysis project Ga0070698, IMG submission 65477) | Corn, switchgrass and miscanthus rhizosphere microbial communities from Kellogg Biological Station, Michigan, USA - KBS K1-50-2 metaG | ecosystem: Host-associated > Plants > Roots >...
GGGCAAGTCAGTGACTTCGTGCCAATGCCTAAGACGATCACACGATGGGCGTAGTGGGTAAGTCGCCGTTACCGAATAAAGCTCCGCACGATTTCGAGGATACAGGAAGAAAAGAGCGTGAACGTTCTCCGATAGACACGCAAAACCCTTACAAGCCGACCAGAAGAGAATCTACGCTGAATCTACGCTCCATCTACCGGGGGACGGCATGGGCTGGAACGGCCTCACCAGTAGCTGGTTGGCGAATCGTTCGCGCCCGAATCCCACGCCAGTACTTAAGCGGCAATAGTCCGATAGCCATAATGAAAAGCTGGCTCCCAACAAAAACCAGCAACGGTCCGAATGCCTGATCCATGAAGCCATAGGAATGCAAACCAACACCAAGCATGTTCACGCCAAACCAAGAGAGACTTCCAATCACGTTACCGAATACTGCCAAAACCGCTAAACCGCGCTCGCGCGCAAAGCCACCCCAGCGCGCATGCAAAATAATCGCGTTCCAGAGCACGACCAGGAGAGCGCCGTTTTCCTTCGGATCCCAACCCCAAAACCTACCCCAAGACTGGTCCGCCCAAATTCCACCCAAAACCGTTGCAACCAAACTAAAGAGGGTAGCAAAACAAACCACTCCATAGATCATCCGATTCATAGCCTTGGCGGTAGTTTCCTCGAATGAGGTCGTGAACACGCCGCGAATGATGTAGACGATTCCGATGATGCCGGCTAAGAAGACAGCAGAATATCCGAGTGCTTCACCTACCACGTGAGTGGCGAGCCAAGCATTGGTATCAAGCACGGCCCGAAGCATCTCCATCGTGTCACCATCGAACTGCAGATTCTGCGCAATTAACAGCGTTACGAATCCTACTACGGAGCCACAAACACTTCCGATACCGTTGCGGTAAAACCGTTCCAGGACCAGACAGAAGAGAACGGAGGCCCAGCCAACAAAAATGGCGGAGCTGTAAAGATTTGTGACCGGCGGCCGTCCTTGAATATACATTCGGATTATCAGGCCGGCCGTATGAATCAGAAACGTGAAACTAAGCAGAAGCAAAGCAGTTCGGCCCAATGTGTTCGGCCAGACAAGCCAGGAGAGCAGCGCCAGTACAAAGACCAACAGGTAGAGAACCAGCGCCTGATAAAATGGTTGAGCGCTGTTGAAGTAATATTCCAGGACTGGACGGCGCAGGTCATGCGAAAGGTATTTTTTCAAGAAGCTCTGGTATTCCGTCAGAGTCTGATTAAAACCGGCGACATCACCATTGCGATAGCTCGAGATCAATCGGCCGTAGGCAATAACCGGATAGGAAATGTTGCCGGTTCCGATTGAACCAAGTAGCGCCTCCGAAACAGGAGACCATCGCTCGTTTTCCGTTTTTCCTTCTGGATTGGGAATCGCTAGCGCGTACTTGGCCTGAACCAAGTTCTGATAACGTTGGGCAAAGAGCAGGATCCGTTCGAACGCTTGCTGATCGTACGACCTTCCGCCGTCCCGGTCTCGCAACGCCTGCAATCCGGGTCCAATCACTTTTTGGAAAATCTGGATTTCTTTTCCGAAGTCGGGCGAATCTTGCACCTGGATGGTATTTTTTAGTTGAACGTAAAGCCGCAATACATCTCGCAGCTTGATAATTCCCCGTTGGAACGCATTCCTGACCTCGGGCTCGGTTTGCGCCGCCAAGCCGGCCTGTTGCTCGATCTGTCCAAAAAACGGTTGCAGATCACTAAACGAATAGTTCCCCGCCTTCTGCCAGCCGAAAAGATCAAGGATATCCGGATTCGTTACCTCGAACACTTTGGCGATATCCGCATGCTCCGGCATCATGAAGACATCCAAAAGCCACTGGCTTTGAGTCGCGACCTGCGCCGAACTCTCGTTGTTCGCGGTTCCATCGATTCCATGATGATTCATTTGTGAGAGCGATACCCGCGCCAGAGTATCCAGCGGCATGACGCGTCCGCCCGCCAATACCGGCAACTTGCCGAAGCCGGTGACATTAAAATCGGAGGTCGGCCTCCTCGGGAGCATATGGGAGACTGCCCAGCCCAAGAAGACAACACAGACGATCCAGGGAACGATTCTTTTCATGCGACCACCCGCCTTCGAACAAAACTGGTCAGATGCATCCCGAACTGGATCACCAGCCCCATCGCCATCATTCCGCAGGATATGTAGGGCACAAGCCAGCTGGGATTTTTCATGATCTGGAGAATGGTTGTGTGGTCATTATTGCCGAATCCGGCCTGATAAAAGGTCAGGCCGGCATACCGCAACGGATGGTTCATGAAAATCAGCGCCTCGCGGTTTTCGTGAGCCGCCGCATCGACCAAACGGACCTTGCTCGAAAAATTCTTGGCGATTTCGGTACCGGCGTAGCGATCATGCCGAAATTCCTCCAATGTGATCGAAAACGGCCGATAGTAGCGCCTCGGCCGGAGCACGATTTCGAAAGGCTTCGATTCGATCTTGAATTGAATCGGTTGGGGAAAGCCACTAGCAAGATTCCAGGATCCAACTTGCTGGCCGTTCTGGAGTAAACTCACAGATGCGGCCGGCTGATTACGTTCATCCTGTTTATAGGTCTTCGGGATCGCCACCGCGACCGCCATCGGACCAACCCGGAGGTGCGGGTAATTCTCGCTTGGCAACTGATTGGGCCCAATTAATGCCGCGTTCTCGTAAAAATCATTCACTTGCAGGGTCAATCCCTCGCTGGGCAGAGAGATCGACCCTCCTTTGGCCAGCTTCGACGTGGGCACAGAGATGACTTCATCGTCGTTAGCGCCGGCGCTGTGTTTAATCGCTAGCTCGTCCAAGTACGGGCTTTCGGAATAGTTTTTAGTTTGACCCTGATCGAGTTGGATCTGGCTCTCCTCTTCGAACACACTCGTCAACAGTTGGCCGACCAGCAATAGAATCAAACCCGAATGAAGAATCAGAATACCGGCCTTTTTCCATGAGAGTCTAAACCGGGAAAGGTGAGCAGCGATCAGATTCGCCAAAAGGACGCCGCCCAGTGTGTAGCCGCCTGGAAACCATGGAATCTTGAGCTGACTCCCCGGCAATGAGAAATACAGAAAGAAGCTTTTGAAGTAGCGCAGCTGAGCCTCATAGACACCGATTTGCACTTGATCAAGCGTCCCAACGAAGATCAGAACCATGGCGCAAGCCAAACAAACGATCGTCAGCTTCAGCGAGGCCAGGGGCTTGAAGACCTGGACGAGACTACTTGTCATTGGTCGATTTCGCCTTTCCTGAGCCGACAGATTCATTACTTGTGTCCGCTTGGTTCGGAAAGCGGAAAGAATTTACAAATTGTTTAAAATTCTCAGCTTGCGTTTGCAGTGTGGCGGGCGACCCGGTCATCTTGACGAACCAGGTCCGGTCGGCGGTTCGAAGCACCGCGCCAATGATGCGATCCGGCTTTTGCGTCCCTTCTGGTGTCTGCACGTCTACAAGAACGACCGGAACGCCGTCCACGGTTGTTCGCTCCATCGTTTTAGCCAATGACTCTTCATCCAGAACGGCTTGATGCACCTGTCCCCGCCACCGATTAACGTTGGATTCGAGGCCACCCGCATCGCCGGGAAAGGAGCTGATTGATATATCCGCCGACTCGCCATTTGATCCTTCCGCTTTAAAGCTGGCTAGCCGCATCTCGCTCAACGGCTGTTCCTTCCAGTCGGGCGGCACCGTCCATTTTGGCAAGATCGAAGGAGCTGCGGGCGCTAATGATCCGGTGCTGGTTTCTATTGCGACCGATTCTTTTGGAATGCGGTAGACCGTAATATTCGATTGGTTACAGGAAGAACAGAAGAGCGCCGCGGAAAGACAGAGCAGCAATCTCGACCGCCGAGATTCATCGAATACGGCCGGGCGTCCGGGGTGAACAAAGAGAAACGCGCTCATCACTAATGCTGGGCGGCTTCTATCTTCACCTCGTACCGCTTCTTCAATTCCTCAAAGTAAGTCGATGGAAACCATTGGTACAACATGAAATACACAATCACTCCGGTCTCAGAAACATAAAGCCAGATCGGGAGAGTGAATTTGCCCATTTTTCGATGGCGATCAAATCGGGAACGCAGGGAAGGTATCACCGTGAGAAAGACTAAGGGCAACCGCTTGCGATCGCGCAGAATCGAGATCCAGCCGCCGCAAATCCGCAGCGTGCTCTGACCGTTCAAGGTCGCGTTAATCGGAGGAAGATCAAAAATGGTCATCGTAAAGGCCGACGGGGACAAGCACCCCCTCGTCCAGCGGGATATTAGAACAGCTAATAGTGCGGCGGCTTTTTGCAACCAGAGAGTGAACGCGTTCGTAATCGATTCCAGTCGGCCTTCATTCCAACGATGGGGGTCGCGGAACCTCTAACGGTAGGGCGAAAGCCTGATCTCGTCTCAGCGAGATCGGCTTGAGCCAATTCTGATCGGCCGCAAATGTTTGCTTTTCCCGACGGCGCCGTTGTTGATACCGTAGCGATTGGGAAACGCACCGGCAGCTCCACAAATGGCTCAAACCCGGCGCGATGGACCGCTGTCGGCATCGTAACGTTTCAGCGCGCCGAGGCCGCCTACGCAGACTTCGGCGCGCCCTAGTCTGAAAGCCATGCATACCGAAAGACGCCGGCCGCGACGTAGGCTTCCGCCTTCGCCAAGCCTACGGCGCGACAAGTTGGGCGGAGTCGGGTTTTCGCCCTACCTTTGTGGGCGATTGGTCCGTCGATAAGACGGTCGGGAGATCAACCATTCTAGAACAACAGCAACCGCGCCACCAGCATACCGAGGCCAAGCCCAACGCACACTTCGATCACTGTATGTCGTCGAAGAGCGACTCTGGACCAGCCGACAGCGATAGCGAAGAGCATGGCCAGGATCGCCAGGCGCGCACTGAGTAACCACAATGCGCTAGCGGTCATCATGGCGAAGCCGGCATGCATTGAAGGTTTGAGCCATCGATTCAGCAACCAGCCTCCGGCAACGAGCAACATCGCGGCCAGGCAACCACGCGCGTACACCATCGGTTGCTGCGTCAGCATCAGCACAAGCACGGTGAGCAATAAACATCCTAATCCGACGACAAACAGCTGGGGCCGATCCTTACGGGCCGAAACATCCAAGTCGCTCCAATCACCAACTCGGACTTTGCGAAGGATATAAAGCGAGGCCGGCAACAAACAGAAAAGTAGCACCGTCACCAAACCAACGACCGCCTCGATTGGGCCAAGAAACCGGCAACCGGCCAGCAACGCGATTACGGGCGTGAAAAGGAAAGGATGTCCGCAAACGGAAAGCGCAGTGGCAAGTTGTTCCTTGCGGGACACAAGAACCGAGCGGTTAAGGAATCGAAAAATAGTGAGCACTCAGTCCGATATCGCAGCCGTCTCGCGGTGAGCGCTCTCGAGCTGTCGGCAGCTCCGAACGATCATCCAAATGAATCCGGCGATCAAAGAGCCGACCACCATTAGCATAAATAGCACACTGCCGGAAAATCCGGCGCTTATGCCATCGACTCCGCCGCTCCCATTCACGCTCGTTGGTTCCTTGCAACCTTCGCAGGCCAGAGCAGAGGGTATCGCCGCGAGAAGCAAACCGAACAACGAGAACAAAGCGCGTCGCATGAAACGAATCTTCCGCTACTTGGCGGCGCTACGCAAGAGCGTTCCGATATCTTCCAGTACCCGTGGCACCGCCTCCGATGAACGGCCGTCGTATACCCCGCGAATTGCGCCTTCAGAATCGACCAAGAAAAAACGAGATGTCACGCTGCCGTCCGCTTGCTCAGAAACGATCTGCTTCCATCGATCGAGAAGGCCGTGAATCTGTCCCGGTGTTCCGGCTACAAAATGCCAATGAGAGGAGGCCAGGTAGCGTCGAGTAAGATCAGCCAGCTTAGGTTCGGGGTGGTCAGCAGCCGGGAGCACGGTCGATATAAGTGCAAGCTGCTCTCCACTTCGAAAATTCTGGTCCAGTTCAGCGAATCGGCTGCTAAGCAAGGCGTTCGCACCGGAATCCGCTATGTCGATAAAACCGGCGACCCAAATCTTGCCGCGCAGCCGCTCCTGATTCCATTGCGTTCCGTCTTGATCCTTCAGATCAAATTCCGGTGCCGAGCCGTACCGTGGGAGTTCCGCTCGGTCTCTGCGTATGGAAGCATTCCACGAGAAATATCCCAGCACGATCAAACCGATAGCGCCGAGGGCTACGCAAGCCGGGATCAAGAACCGTCGTTTCATTGAGGACGGATAATCACGAGGGCGCCGAGACACCCATCGGCCGGAGGGGGCGCCGCTTGCGGCGCCCAGGAACAACCCGCGGTCTGCCAATGCCAACAGATGTCCTGCTCGATGCCTCGGTGCGCGTTAGATTGCTTCCGGGCGTCGCAAGCGACGCGCCCTCCGACCGATGGGAAGGGACGTAACATCCGTTCCACTAGTCGATCCAACAGAACTCGCCTCACAGAATGTACAAAATCGTAAACAAGAAAACCCAGACTACATCGACAAAATGCCAATAGAGGCCGACGCATTCCAGGAAGCCGTGACGTGAAGGCGTCACCTTTCCCATGAAGGCCCGGACCAACGTAGAGGCGAGAAGGAGCACTCCGATAAAAACATGCATCCCGTGGAAACCGGTAAGCACAAAGAAGCTCGAACCCATGATTCCCGCGGTGTTGAACCAAAATCCCTCGGAGAACAAATGGCGCCATTCGTCCGCTTGGTTGGCTAAAAAGAGCGACCCAAGCACGATCGTCAGCAGCAGGAGAGATTTCCCGCCACGAGTTTGCCGGATCAGCCGAGACTCACTGAAATGCAACGTCACGCTGCTACTGAGCAGCAATCCGGTTGCAATCAAAGTCTTGATCAGTGTCGCGCCGCCCTTCAATCCCTCTGGCAATTGCCAGCCAACCCCAGCACCGGACCGCAGAATCATGTATCCAGAAATCAGTCCCGCGAATAGCATTGCCTCCGAGGCAAGGAACGTGAGCATACCGAAACGAACCACGTTCGGGCCGGGTTTGGGCAGCGCATCAACCGTCAAGGCAGGAGAACTCATGGCAAGGCTTTATAGATCGACAATTTCCAAATTATCACCAGCAGGCAAAGTAGTATGGCGAAAAACCCTAGAGCAATCAGTAATCGGCGATTCTTCTTTTTGAGCTCTTCATCCATCAGAGTCGCGCCAGTACCAACGCGCCCAGAGTCAGTGGCAAGTAAATGATCGAGACCAGAAACAAACGGCGTGCGGTTCTCTCGGTTCCAGCTAACGCGAAAGAGACCGCGGCGAGGAAAAAACCGATTCCGCAGATCAGTGCGACCAGGGCATACCAAAAGGAGGTAAGTCGCAGGACAAACGGCAACAAACTAACTGAGACCAAAGCCATGGTGTAAAAAAGGGCTAAGCGTCCGGTCTGCCGGCAATCGGGATCAGAGCCGCTCAACATCACAAATCCAGCGTCTCGATAATCTTTGCGATAAAGCCAGGCGATCGCCAGAAAGTGAGGCATCTGCCAGAGAAACAAGATAGCGAACAGAATCCAGGCCTCGAAATCAACCTGCCCACGGGCCGCCGCCCACCCGATCATCGGAGGCAGCGCGCCGGGAATCGCGCCAACAATCGTGTTCAAGGTAGTCACTCGTTTGAGTGGAGTATAAGCAAAAAGATAAGTACCCACCGTCAAGGCAGTGAGGAGACCAGCCAACAGGTTGGTGGCCAAACTCAAATAGATTATTCCCGCTACGCAAGCCAGGAGGCCGATAGTCAGCCCCTCATCGCGGGACAAACGCCGAGCCGGGATTGGCCGGTTTCTGGTCCGCCGCATTCGCAGATCGTAGTCGGCCTCAAATACCTGATTCAGCGCAGCCGCGCCGGCGGCTGCCAGAAAGGTTCCGCCAAGGGTGTGAAAAAGATAGAGCCAGTCGAGATCGCCTCGCCAACCGAAGAGAAATCCGACGAAAGTCGTCATCAAAACAAGCAACGTCAGGCGCACCTTCACCAGTTCCGTAAGGTCGGCCAGTAGCCTTCGTACCGGAGCTTTCTGTCCCGGTTCCGCTAGACGAACTGGTGTTTGTTCGGAGACCGAGTTCATACCTTGCCTATCTCCATCGAGTAAACTCGCGAACCTCCCGCTGTCCGATTATCCTTGCAAGCTAGAATTCGGGAAAGAGCCACGCTCAGAAGCATCCCAATTACGAGCATGAGCGCACCTCCCAAAACATGCGAGGTAGCAATATCCGCCGCCTTGTTGCTTAAAACGGTCCAGGCACCGAAAACCAACTGGGCGAAGACCAGGAGTATCCAAGCGACGCCGGCGACTCGAATCGGTTTCGGCGATACGGTCGAACGAATCAGCTTCACCGAGGTCCAAACCACCCCAATTGCGATGAGCAGGGCCCAAACCCGATGAACGTACTGAAGCAAGATAAGGCCGCCTGAAATGAACGGTTGTCCGACAGCTCCACGTGCCTCATTTATTTTCGCGATTGCGGCCGGATCGAGCGGCGGCAGCCAGCCTCCATAGGTGGTAGGAAAATCCGGTATTGACAGACCGGCATGAGAGTGGCGCATTGCGGCTCCCAGAACGAGCTGAGCGAATATCATGGCGGTCACTGCCACCGATAGCGTGCGTAGCTGCCGGGTTTCGGGGCCTGACGTTCCCAGGCGAATCCAGAAGGACGAAGTAACCAGCGCGAGAGTTGCCATCAAAGCAAGAAAGCTTTGAGCGAGGCAGCCATGAAAAAGCCCGAGTAAGGCGTTGTGCTCAGTGACTCTTAAGCCACCAAGCACTCCTTGGACAATTACCGCCAATACCGCTACGTTCGCCAGCCATTTCACCCAACGCCGGTCCTCAATGAGCCAAGTCGCGATGCAAAGTCCGATGGTAAGCAGTCCGACCAGACTGGCGATTAAGCGATGGGTATGTTCGAAGAAAACCCCACCCACCCAACGGGAAATCGGAAAAAGAAACATGTTGTAGCCGAAACTGTTCGGCCAATCCGGTACTGCCATCCCGGCCTCGTGGCTGGTCACCAGTCCGCCGCTACAGATCAACCCGAGCACGCTTATCGTCGAAATGACCGCAGACCAATGCAGCAAACGCTTGGGAAGATCGTAAGCGGCCATGCGATCAATGTACCGTCAGTTGGACGGTATCCGGTGCCGGTTGGTTCTGCGGAAGGAAATCCTGCTCCATACCCGGAACGCTGTATTCGTACGGCCCGTGATAAACCGTAGGCGTCACCTCGAAATTTCCATGCCCCGGTGGCGAAGGAAGGGTCCACTCCAGGGTCGTCGACCTCCAAGGATTCTTGGGCGCTTTAGGCCCCTTGAACATGCTGTAAAAGAAATTGATGAAAAATGGGATCGTCGATAGTCCCAAACCAAATGCGCTCAGAGTGATGAAAATCTGCAACGGTTGTTGGCTACGCAGATGGTCATACAGAGTTGGGTCGGCGATGCGCCGCATCATCCCGTTCAAACCCAAATTATGCATCGGGAAGAACGTCAGATTGAAAAACATAAACATGAGTACGAAATGCACTTTGCCCCAGAACTCGTTCATCATCCGACCAAACATTTTTGGGTACCAAAAGTAGATCCCGGCGAAAACCCCAAAGAGGCTTCCACCGAAAAGCACGTAGTGGATATGGGCGACGATGAAGTAAGTGTGATGAATGAAGAGATCTACTGGAGTCGAAGCCATATAGATGCCGCTCAAACCGCCGATTACAAACATAGAAACAAATGCCAGGGCGAAACACATCGGCGTTCTATAATGTATCGACCCTCCCCAGACCGTCCCCATCCAGTTGAAAGTTTTGATTGCGGAGGGAACAGCGATCACCATCGTCGAAAACGAGAACGTCGCGGAGAGCAAAAGATTCATCCCGCTGACGAACATATGGTGGCCCCAGACGATGAAACCGAGCCCGCCGATGGCGATCAGCGCGAAAACCATCGCTTTATACCCGAAGATTGGTTTGCGGGAAAAGACCGCGATGACTTCCGAAACCAACCCCATCGCCGGCAAGATCAGGATGTATACCTCGGGATGACCGAAAAACCAGAAAAGATGCTGCCAAAGCAATGGTTGACCGTAGTTATCACCGGCGAAAAACGATGTTCCGAAATTCAAATCAAAGAACAGCATAGCGGCGGCGGCAGAGAGTACCGGCACCGCGAGCAAGAGTAGGAAGGCGGTCACGAATAGCGCCCAGACCGGCAACGGCAACCGGAACATTTTCATGCCTGGCGCGCGCATGTTCACGATTGTCGTGATGTAATTGACTGCGCCGGCGATGGAGGCTAATCCGTTGATGAAAATGCCGACACACCACAGGCTCTGGCCGGCCTGAGTACCATTGTAGGCAGCATGGGAAGAAAGCGGCGCGTAAGAAGTCCACCCAGAAGCGGGGAACCCATTGGGCGCGAAGAAGCTCGCTAGAAGCACGACCCCCGAAAGGAAAAAGAGCCAAAACGATAACGCGTTAAAAAACGGGAACGCCATGTCGGGCGCGCCGATCTTGAGAGGAATCAGAAAGTTCCCGAAAACGGCAACCAAGAGGGGCATCACCACCAGGAATACCATCACGGTGGCGTGCATCGTGAAGAGGCCATTGTATCCCGCGGGCGAGAAAGCTCCGCTATCAGTCACCAACCACTTTGGCAGCAAGCCTCCAATCAGCGGCACTGGCGCTCCGGGAAACGCTAGCTGGTAGCGTACTCCCATCGCCAGAAGTCCCCCGATGCATAAGAAAAACAGACTCGCGAACAAATATTGGATGGCGATCGTTTTGTGGTCTTCAGACCAAATGTACTTGTTGAAAAAACTCAGTTCATGATGCCCATGGGCAGATGCGCCATGCAGCTCTGAGCCAGGATGAGCGATTGTTTGTGCCATGACGAACTACTTTGGTGTCTTCTGTTCCGATTGCGTGGGTGCCGGAGACGGCGGCGGAGCAGGTTTCACCTTCTCCTGATACCATTTGTCAAAATCCTGCTGGGAGACAACTTCCACCTGCGCCTTCATGTTATAGTGGCCGGAACCGCAAAGCTGACTGCAAGCAAGCTGATAGCTGCCGATCTTGGTCGGCGTAAACCAAACCCAATCGATGGTGCGCCCCGGCACGGCGTCCTGATAAATCCGAAACTCGGGAATATAAAAAGCGTGAATCACATCCTTGGAGTTCAATCGGATGTGGACCGGTCGATTGACCGGTAGTTCCAAGACGGCCGAGGTAAAATTATCTTTTGTTTCGGGGTCTGACCGATCATTGCCAAACAGATTGTCATTCGAGATCAGTTTTACGTCCGAACGCCCCAATTTTCCGTCCGCTCCCGGATATTGCATTGAAAATGCGAATTGGTAAGCGGTGACTCCAATCTCCAAGGCATCACTGGGAGGAGTGGCATGTATCACGTCCCACCAGACATGATTGCTGTAACCCCACAGCCCGATGAAGATAGCAGTCGGGATCGCCGTCCAAATCAACTCCAGCCGGTTGTTGCCATGGCTGTACGTGGCGGGCACCCCTCTCCGAGCGCGATATTTTATCAGAAAGAAAATGTAAACGACCTGAGTGAGCACGAATACGCCTCCGGTCAGGAAGCAGATAAAATAGAGGATTTGATCAATCTGTTCCCCTCCCTTGCTCGCTACATCTGGAATCCACCAGAGATTGCTCGCGCGCTGTGCAGCCCAACCGGTCCCGGCGAGCAACCAGAGCAGTAAAAACGGCAATAGGATTCGGAATCTTCCTGAGAGCCTAAAATTCATGTCACGGAATCGGTATGATTCGGAATAACCTACAAAATTATTGCGGTTTGTCATGGGCGCTACTTTGCTGGGGGCGAACTACCCGGCGCCGGTGAGTTTGCTGCACCGGATGGAGGCGTCGATCCGCCCTGGGGCTGCCCTGCTTGCTGTTGCGGCTGCGGCGGAGTGCCACCCTGCTTGGTCACGTCTTTGGGCGGAATCTGCATCAATTCAGCGAGCGTCCACTGATCTTTTCGGCTCTTAAGCTCCTCGCGCATGGCTTTGACCGCTTCCGGGGGAATCTCGGGCCCGTTATTGCCCCAATCGGATCGTACGTAGCTGAGGATTGCCGCGAGCTGTTGGTCAGTATACTGGCCTTCCCACGGCTGCATCGCGTTGTTGAACGCCTGTCCCTTTACTTGAACTGGGCCCTGTAATCCTTTGAGAACAATCGCAATCAGCCGGTTACTAGCGTCGCCGAGCACAAATTCCGATCCGGCAAGAGGAGGAAATTGTCCGGGTTGTCCCTGTCCGTTTGCTTGATGGCAAGTAACGCAGTTTGCTGAGAAGAGTTTCTTGCCAAGTACCTTTGGATCTGGTGGACCGGCGGCAGCGGCTGCTTGAACGCCATACTTTGGTTGATAATCAAAAACGTCGGCAGCAAATCCACCGCTGTAAGAAAAGAGATAGGCGCCGGCCCAGAATATACCAAAACCAATGACTGCGATCAGCCATCCGGGAATCGGCCCGTTATCCATTCGTGGATTCGCTTCTACTGGTCCGGTCGACGGACCTCTCACCGACTCTCTCTCTTCTGAATTCATTCCTTAGGCTCCGGTGCTTCCGGCAAACTGTAGTCGCGCTTAAGCGAAAGCAGATAAGCCACCAGCGATTCGCCTTCGGCCGTCGGAACAATCTCATAACCGGGTCTCGGCTTCGCGGCGCCCTCCAGCTTCAAGGCATTGTTGGCGGCTTGGCCAGCAATCTTTTGTTCACGGAACAGCCAACGATACGCCGGCATGGTGGAGGTGGGACTGATTGATTGAGGGTTGTAAAGCAGCCGATAATACCACTGTGCATCCTTTTGCCGGACGCCGACATTCGTAAGGTCGGGACCCAAACGGGAGACACCGAGGAACACCTGTCGATCGTTCATGTAGTCCCGCGCGACGGTTCGTCGTTTGGCCCACTGCCGATCGATATCGCCGCCTTCGATCTTGTCACGAGCAAACTGACTGTGACAATAGACGCACCCATTGGCGGCGAAAACATGCGACCCTTGCTGGGCAACGCCCGGCACGTTGGGCGGCGTCAACTCATTGGTCACTGAGTCTCGATCGGCCTTCAGTTCGGCAAACGTCAGGTACGGATAAGCGACCAAGCCGATCCAGGACAGTCCAAACAAAACGAAGATACCTAGTACCAATCTGGTTATTGACTTCACGCCACCGGCATCTCCTCTCCAAGATCAAGAATCGGCTCCGGAGCCTTTTCGGTTGCTGCGTGCCAGACCGGATTGACCAAAACCGTCAGCACCGAGAACACGCTTACAATGTTAGCAATTACTATTACAGCGGCGGCCAGAATTTGAGCGGCCACGAATGGTGCAATCAGGTCCAGGACCGCCGGGATCGGCACTTTCGGATCCATTAGTCCAAATCCCTGAAGTACTCCGGCGATAGTGAGGTCAAACACCAAAAAGCCCAGACCAACGATGCTCAGCCAGAAGTGCCAGCGCACCAACCCAGCGTATCTCCAGGAACGCCCGAGAATGCGAGGCACGATGAAATAGATCGCCCCGAAGCTGACAAAAAAAACAAAGCCGAAGAGGGCCAGATAGTTCCGGGCAGACACCGCCACAGTAAATTGAGTGATCCGATCGATTGTCCGAAACGCATTGATCGCATCCCAAATACTGGACAAACCGTAAAGCATCGCTCCGGTCATTAAGAATCGAAGAGCTAGATTGGATCTAATGAGTTCGAATTGGCCTCTCATCGTCAAGTGCAAGTTGGCCGCGACCGCGATGATTGGAATAATCAGGAGCACTTTGGC
>Ga0070698_100005521_pt1 | contig 13813 bp, 8 predicted proteins | sample KBSK1502metaG_FD_65477 | JGI IMG/M metagenome (GOLD analysis project Ga0070698, IMG submission 65477) | Corn, switchgrass and miscanthus rhizosphere microbial communities from Kellogg Biological Station, Michigan, USA - KBS K1-50-2 metaG | ecosystem: Host-associated > Plants > Roots >...
AATGTCGTGATGGGCGTGGCCGCTCCCGTGGTCTGGAACAAGCTCGAGCCACACCAGCAGAATCGACTGCTCACCTTCCTCGATCCAGCGCGCGACCCGAAGAACTCGGGATACCAGATCGCCCAATCGCGAATTGCGATCGGTTCAGGTGGATGGACCGGGAAGGGCTTCACCGAGGGTTCGCAGAAGCGCCTGGCGTTCCTGCCCGAACAACACACGGACTTCATCTTCGCCGTTGTTGGCGAAGAGCTCGGATTCATTGGCGTGTGCGCGGCGCTCGGTCTCTTCCTCCTGCTGTTCCTGCGCATCATCAGGGTCGCCACCCGTGCGGTCGATAATTTCAGCAGCCTGGTCGCGTTTGGCCTGGCGGGAAGTTGGTTCGTCCATGTGATCATCAACGTGGGCATGACCATCAACCTCATGCCGATCACGGGGATTCCGCTGCCGTTCTTCTCCTATGGAGGTTCCTTCCTGCTGGCGTGCTGGATCGCCGTCGGCATGCTGGCCCGAATCTCTGCTGAAGGGAGGGGAAGGCCGGAGGAGTTTGGGTTGGCTTAACCGTAGGACAGAGGCCAGAGACTAGCGGGTAAACGCCTCCCGTCCCCCCTCACGGGACGCCATCTTTCCTCATGGCTTGGTTCAGGAAGGAAAAGAAGCCCCGCGCCCCACGCACCGAACGCCTCGAGATCCCGCCTGACGTTTGGGAGAAATGCGAGGCGTGTGGGCACACGGACATCCGCGAGAAGTTTCTCCGCAACTTCAGCGTCTGCCCGTCGTGCGACTATCACCGTCGCCTCCGGGCCATCGATTACGCGCGGCTCCTGTTCGACGAAAACTCGTGGACCGAAACGGAGACGGACATTCGCTCCACCGATCCGCTCCAGTTCCCGGACTACCAGGCCAGGATCAAGAAGGCGCGCCTGGTTGCGGACTACGACGCGATCCTCACCGCGGCCGGCACCATGGTCGAGATGCCGGTTGGCATCGGCATCATGGACTTCGCGTTCATGGGCGGATCGATGGGATCGGTGGTTGGTGAAAAGATCTCGCGACTGGCGAACCGGTCGCTCGAGAAGAAACATCCGCTGATCATTGTCTCCGCGTCAGGCGGCGCTCGTATGCAGGAAGGCGTGTTGTCGCTGATGCAGATGGCGAAGGTGAGCGCCGTGCTCTCGCAACTGGCGGAGCGCCGGATCCCGTACGTCTCCATCCTCACCAACCCCACCACCGGCGGCGTGAGCGCGAGCTTCGCCATGCTCGGCGACGCCATTCTCGCCGAACCCGGCGCGGTGATCGGGTTCGCCGGCCCACGCGTGATCAAGCAGACGTTAGGCCAGGACCTGCCCGAAGGCTTCCAGACCGCCGAGTTCCTGCGCGAACATGGCATGGTGGACGCGGTGGTGCACCGTCGGGACCTCAAGACGATTGTCGGCCGCCTCCTGCGCCACATGAGCGGCAAGCCCGCCGTTGCGGGGTGGGCGAGCGCCTGAGCGGATATCGCGCGGCGCTCGACTACCTGTTCGAGCGCACGACCGGAGGTTCCAGGTTCGGGCTCGAACGCACGGCGGCACTGCTCGCCGCCCTGGGCGATCCCCACCACCTGCTTCACGTCTTTCACGTCGCCGGAACGAACGGGAAGGGAAGCGCCTGCGCGACCCTGGAAGCTGTCCTGCGCCACCGGGGCTTCCGGGTCGGCAAATACACTTCACCCCACCTCGTCGACTTCCGGGAGCGCTTCCTGGTCGACGGGCGGGCGGTCGACGAGCACTACGTGGTGGAGTTCATCGAGCGATGGACACCCGAGGTCGAACGGACCGGCGCGACGTTCTTCGAGGCCACCACGGCGATGGCGTTCGACTGGTTCGTGCGGTCGCGGGTCGACGTGGCGGTGATCGAGACGGGGCTCGGCGGCCGGCTGGATTCGACGAACGTCGTTAGGCCGGTGGTGGCCGGCGTGACGTCGATCGGGATCGATCACGTGGAATACCTGGGCAACACGCGGGAATCGATCGCCTACGAGAAAGCGGGGATCTTCAAGCCTGGAGTACCCGCGGTCATCGGAGAGCCGGATCGGGACGTGGCCGCGTTGCTGGTGTCACACGCCCGCGAGCGGGGCGCCTCGTCGATCGCCGACGTCTGGCGCGACGCGCCCCCGTCAGACGTCATGGTCTCGGAATCCGGCACGGCGTTCGACCTGACGCTTGGAGGCGAAACACAGCGGGTGCGCACGCCCCTCGCCGGAGCACACCAGGCGTCGAACACGACGCTGGCGTTGCTGATGCTCCGCGCGGCGGGCGATCCGTGGTCAGTGCCGCTCGCCGACGCCGCCGCGGCGCTGCCGGGTGTGCGCCTTCCCGGCCGCTTCCATCGCGAAGGGCGCTTCATCTTTGACGTCGCCCACAATCCCGATGGCGCGGCCGTGCTGGCCGCAACGGTGAATGCGGTCGGGGAGCCACGACCGGTTGCCGCACTGCTGACCGTGCTGACCGACAAGGACTGGCGAGGCGTCATGACGGAGCTGTCGCGCGTGGTCGACGTTTTTGTGCTGACGTCGGCGCCGACGGCGCCCGCGAGTCGCGCCTGGGACGCGGAGGAAGCGCTCGCCTTCGCCAAGTCACGCGGTTGGGATGCGGTCCTTGAGAAGGACTTCGAGCGCGCCATTGCCACGGCCTCGTCTCTTGCTGCGACCGTGCTCGTCACCGGCTCATTCCACACGGTGGGTGACGCGATGGCTCGCTTGCAGGTCGATCCGCTCGCCGGGTAGCTTTCCCCAATGTCAGCGGGAGCGCTACCCGGATTCCGCGATTTCTATCCAAAGGAACTGGCCGAACGCGAACACATCTTTCGCGCGTGGCACGACGTCGTGCGCCGGTTCGGTTTTGAGCAGTACGACGGTCCCCCGCTGGAATCGCTCGACCTGTACACCAGGAAGAGCGGTGAAGAGATCGTCGGGCAGCTCTACAACTTCACCGACAAGGGTGGTCGTGAGGTAGCGCTGCGTCCCGAGATGACGCCAACGTTTGCGCGTATGGTGTCGGCGCGCGCCAACGCGCTACGGAAGCCGGTGCGCTGGTATTCCGTGCCCCAACTCTTTCGGTACGAGCGCCAGCAGAAGGGCCGACTTCGCGAACACTTTCAGCTCAACGTCGACATCGTCGGCGAGTCGGATGTCTCGGCCGACGCCGAGTTGCTGGCCGTGGCGCTCGAGGTCATGCGTGAGTGCGGGCTGACGTCCGACGACGTCGTCGGGCGGGTGTCGGACCGCAGGTTGCTGACGGCACTGCTGGCCGCGTGGGGAGTGCCTGACGAGGGAGTGCCAGCGGCGTATGCGGCCATCGACAAGCTCGGGCGCGACCCTCGCGAACGCCTGGTTGAACGAATGGTTGCCGCCGGTGTCCGCGAAGACGTCGCCGGTGCCGTGCTGGACGCGGTGGCTGCGTCGGACCTGAGCGCACTTCTGGCGACACACGAATTCAACGTGCAGGTGCGCGCCGGTCTTGAGCGGATCGAGCAATACCTGTCGTTGATGGCCGCGCACGGGCTTCAGGACTGGGTTCGCTTTGACCTGTCCATCGTCCGCGGGCTGGCCTATTACACGGGAATAGTCTTCGAGCTGTTCGACAAGAAGGGCGAATTCCGCGCGATTTGCGGGGGTGGCCGGTACGACACCCTGCTCCGGGAACTCGGCGACATTGACCTGCCTGCCCTTGGCTTCGGCATGGGTGACGTCGTCCTGGGGGAACTCCTGCGGGCAAGGGGGCTCATGCCCTCGGAGCACCGGGGTACTGACTTCTATATTGCAGCAGAGGACCCCGTCACCGACGCCGAGGTGGTGCAGCTGGCGACGTCGTTGAGACAGTTGGGGTGCTCGGTGGAGTACGCGTTCCGCCGCGGAAACATGGGGAAGCAGCGCAAGGCGGCGTGGAGCGCCGAGGCGAATTACATCGTCGAGGTCCGTCCCACGCCGGAGGGATTCCGCGTCATGCTTCGCGACGGGGCGGGCGCCGGCTATGTCAGCGCGGTATCGAACGAGCGAACACTCGGCGATATCCTCGGTGAAGCGCTGATGGAGCCGACCGATCTGCTGAAAGTAGTTCGCGCACACCCGCGGTCCGTGCGACCGGGCTTTCCCGTCCGCCCGGATCCGAAAGCGTAGCGCCGAATCACGGGTCACTAGTCACGCAGTCGCAGTCCAATGTCACTAGTCACGAAGAAGGGAATGGCAGACGACAAGAAACTGACCACCCGTCAGGCCGACTTCAGCGCCTGGTACAACGAATTGGTTCTGCGCTCCGAGCTGGCGGATTATTCGCCGGTACGGGGGTGCATGGTCATTCGTCCGAACGGGTACGGCATCTGGGAGCGCATGCAGCGTGCGCTCGACAACATGTTCAAGGCGAGCGGGCACGAGAACGCGTATTTCCCGCTGTTCATCCCACAGAGCTTCATGAGCAAGGAAGCGGAACACGTCGAGGGTTTCGCTCCGGAATTAGCCGTCGTCACGCACGGCGGCGGGAAAGAGCTGGAGGAGCCGCTGGTCGTCCGCCCAACCAGCGAGACGATCATCTACTCGATGTACGCCAAGTGGGTGCAGAGCTACCGCGACTTGCCGATCAAGATCAACCAGTGGGCGAACGTGGTGCGCTGGGAGATGCGCACGCGCCTGTTCCTGCGAACCATGGAGTTCCTCTGGCAGGAGGGACACACCGCGCACGCCACGCACGACGAAGCCGAAGAAGAAACGCGACTGATCCTCGGCATCTACCGCGAGTTCATGGAGCAGTGGATGGCCATGCCGGTCGTGACGGGGCTCAAGACGCAATCGGAGAAGTTCGCCGGCGCACTACGGACGTACGGCTGCGAAGCGATGATGCAGGACAACAAGGCGCTGCAGGCGGGGACGTCGCACAACCTCGGCCAGAATTTCGCGAAGGCATTCGATCTGACGTTTCAGGCGGAATCAGGTGGCATTGAGCATGCGTGGAACACCAGCTGGGGCGTTTCCACGCGACTCGTGGGCGGATTGGTGATGACCCACGGCGATGACAACGGATTGCGCACGCCGCCACGGTTGGCGCCGATCGAAGTGGTCGTCGTTCCTATCTGGAGGAGCGACGAAGAACGCGCTCGCCTGCTGGAAGCGGCCGACAAGCTGAAAGAGCACGTCAGCGGGTGGAGTGGGCGGGGCGATGATCGTGTTCGCGTCCGCATCGACTCGCGTGAGGGCATCAAGCCAGGCGCGAAGTACTACGAATGGGAGTTGCGCGGCGTGCCGCTGCGCATCGAGCTCGGGCCGCGCGATCTGGAAAAGAACGCGTGTGTCACCGTGCGACGCGACAGGAAGGAGAAGACCGCCCTGCCGCTCGACGGAATCGCCACGGCCGTAGGCGCGCTGCTCGACGACATCCAGAACTCGATGCTGGCTGCGGCGAAGGAGCGTCGCGAAGCGAACAGCGTTCGCGAACCGATCACGTATGATCGATTCCGCGAATTGATGGAAGGGGAGGGTGCGTTCGTCTACGCCGGCTGGAACGGCGATCCCGCGGTGGAAGCGAAGGTAAAGGCGGAAACGAAGGCGACGATTCGTTGTCTTCCCGACGCAGAGTTTCAAACCACACCCAAACCGGCGAAGTGCATGGTGACCGGGGAACCCGCGCAACACGAGGTCGTGTGGTCGAGAGCGTACTGACGCCGGTGTTGGCGCTTCGCGACGGAACGCTCGCCTGCGAGGGCGTCGGGCTGGACGCGCTCGCTGAGTCGGTGGGAACACCGGCGTACGTGTATTCATCGTCCGCGATCAGGGACCAGTTCAAGCGACTGGACAAGTCGCTCACCGGGATCCCGCACCGGATCCACTATTCGCTCAAGGCCAATGCCAACTGGGCCATCCTGCGGCTGGTCCGTTCGTTAGGCGGCGGCGCCGAGGTGGTGTCGGGCGGGGAATTGTACCGGGCGTTGCACGGCGGATTTGCGCCGGACGACGTCGTGTTCGGCGGCGTCGGCAAGAGCGCCCGCGAGCTCGGTGAGGCGGTCGAAGCGGGTGTCAGGCTGGTCAATGTGGAGTCGGAGGCAGAACTCCGACTCCTGGACGGGATCGCGTGCGAACGGAAGCGGAAGGTTCCCGTTGGGCTCCGTCTCAATCCGGAGATCACCGTCGATTCGCCGCACGCGTACATCAGGACCGGAGGGAAGGGACACAAGTTCGGGATTCCTTATGACGAGGGATTGTCGGCGGCTCGGCTCGCGGCGTCGCTTCCCTGGCTGGAGCTCGTCGGGCTGGACATGCACGTCGGGTCTCAGCTGGCTGAACTCGACGCCTACGAGCGCGGGCTCGAACGCATCACCGCGCTGCTGGCCGCCGTCCGTGCCGAGGGCATCAATTCCATCCGGTATCTCGACATCGGCGGCGGCCTGGCGGTGCCTTACGAGGGCGAAAAACCGCCCGACCTCAAGGCGTATGGAAAGATCGTACGCGAAGTAGCGCGTAAAACAGATCTGGAGATCCTCGTCGAACCGGGACGCTTCCTGGTTGCCGATGCCGGCACGTTGTTGACGCGCGTCCTGTACCGGAAGCGGAGCGGCGGCCGCGAGATCGCGGTGACCGACGCCGGCATGACAGAACTGCTGCGGCCTTCACACTATCAGGCGTACCATCACATCGAACCCGTGCGGCCGCGCCAGCGCGCGAACGTTCGCATCGATGTCGTGGGACCTGTCTGTGAGAGCGGCGATTTCCTCGCGCTCGATCGCGAGATGACGGACATCGAGGCGGGCGACCTGCTCGCCGTGCGGACCGCGGGTGCCTATGGCTACAGCATGGCCTCGAACTACAACGCCAGACCGAGGGCGGCCGAGGTACTCGTCGATGGGGACAAGTGGGCCCTGACGACTGAACGGGAGGAGTATCGGGATCTCACGCGGCTCGAGCGCATCGGGCTCGAGTGGAAGACCACCTGATGCTCCTCGGCCTCCTGTCGGACACGCACGATCGACTCCCAGCCATCGATGGCCTGGTGCGGGAGATGCTGGCCCGCGGCGCGGGCATGGTGTTGCACGCGGGAGATTTCTGTTCGCCGTTTTCGCTCCGGCCGCTGCTGGAGCATAACGTGGCCATGATGGGCGTCTTCGGGCGCAACGACGGCGACCACGAGAGCCTGAAGGCCTACGCCGCATCCGGATTCGGGATCGAATTGTTCGAGTCGCCACACAGCATGGACGTCGCCGGGCAGCACATCCTCGTCGTGCACGACCTCAGCGACGTGAACACCCGCTCGATCGAGCAGCACGGCATCGTCGTTCACGGGTTCACGCATCGGGAAGAAATGAAGACGCGCGGCGACACGCTCATCGTGAACCCCGGCGAAGCATGTGGCTGGCTCTACGGCCCACCTTCGGCCGCCCTGCTTGACCTCGACACCAGGCGCGTGGAGTTCATCCAGCTGCCAGCCACGGCATGACCGATCCGACCGCCGGGAGCCGGATCCTCATCATCGACTATGGCTCCCAGTTCACACAGCTGATCGCGCGTCGCGTCCGCGAAGCGCGCGTCTACTCCGAGATCCATCCGCCTAACGTCACGCTGGACTGGATCCGCGAGTGGAACCCGACCGGAATCATTCTCAGCGGTGGACCGAACTCGGTGTACGATGTCGACGCGCCAACGGCGCCGAAGGAGATCCTCGACGTCGCGCCGGTCCTCGGCGTCTGCTACGGGATGAACCTGATCGTCCACCTCGAAGGGGGCCGCATAACGCCGGCCACCGAGCGTGAATACGGTCGGGCGATGCTGGAGGTCGAAGAGGCCTCGGGTCTGTTCGACGGATTCACGGCGCACGAGGAAACGCAGGTCTGGATGAGTCACGGCGACCAGGTCGAAGCGTTGCCCGAGGGATACTTCGCGGTCGGCCGGAGCGACAACAGCCGGTTTGCCGCCTTCCGGCACACGTCGCGCCCGATCTACGGCGTGCAGTTTCATCCGGAAGTGGCGCACTCGCTCCGTGGCAAGGACATCATCGCGAACTTCCTGTTCGGCGTCTGTCATGCGAATCCCACCTGGACGCCGGGCGCATTCATCGCCGAAGAGGTGGAGAAGATCCGCGAGCTCGTCGGATCGTCGCGCGTGATCTGCGGACTGTCGGGAGGGGTCGACTCGTCGGTGGCGGCCATGCTCGTGCATCGCGCGATCGGGGACCAACTCACCTGCATCTTCGTCGACAACGGCCTGCTGCGAATGCATGAACGCGACCAGGTGGAGCGGATGTTCCGCGCCAACTACGGCATCAACCTGGTCACGGTGCGCGCCGAGGATCGCTTTCTGTCGGCGTTGAAGGGTGTTGAAGATCCGGAACAGAAACGGCGGATCATCGGTCACACGTTCATCGACGTCTTCGAGGCGGCGGCGAAAGATGTCGGGGACGACGTCAGGTTCCTCGTGCAGGGCACGCTCTACCCCGACGTGATCGAGAGTTCATCACCGCGCGGCGGACCGTCGGTGACGATCAAGACGCATCACAACGTCGGCGGTCTGCGTCCCGACATGCCGTTTGCACTGATCGAGCCGCTCCGAGAACTCTTCAAGGACGAAGTGCGCAACGTGGGACGTGAGCTGGGCCTGTCCGAGGAGATGGTCGGGCGCCATCCGTTCCCCGGACCCGGATTGTCAATCCGGGTCCTCTCGGACCTGACGGTCGAGAAACTCGACATTCTGCGCCAGGCGGACGCGATCTATCTCGAGGAAATCCGTGGTGCGGGACTGTATAACGAGATCTGGCAGGCGTTCGCCGTGTTATTGCCGGTGCGTTCGGTCGGCGTCATGGGCGATTACCGCACCTACGAAAATGTCGTTGCTCTGCGTGCGGTCACGAGCACCGACGGGATGACCGCGGACTGGTTCCCGTTTCCGCACGAGGTGCTGGCGCAGATTTCCTCGCGGATCATCAACGAGGTCAAGGGCGTCAATCGCGTGGTGTACGACGTCTCCTCAAAACCGCCGGCCACCATCGAGTGGGAGTAGCGCGACCGCCTTCTGCTCGGCGGCATCGCGTGCGTGATGCAGGGACGAGTCTGACAAGGCCAGGCGCTCAGCAACCTTTCTGTAGAAGCGGACCGCGAGCGGCATGTTGCCGCGCTTCTCGTAAATCCTCGCCGTCCCGAGGTCGGCCTGCCAGATGAGGGTCACTTCGAATGGGGAACGGGACCCCAGCTGCGCATAGAAACCTAACGCGTCATCGTAGCGGCCTTCCTGCTCAAGGAGCTGGGCGCGCAGCAGGCGATCGTAGGCCTCGAGCGACGTCGCGCTGGCGATGCGGGCTCCGGTGATCTGCTCGAGCAACCGGAGCGCTTCACGGGTCTGTCCGCGATAGGCGGCGAGATGGGCGCGCAGGCTGGTCGCGAGCATGCGGCCCGGTGCGTTCGCCTGAGCCGCTCTGCCCATCGCGTCGAGCCGGCCGGCGATCTTCTCCGCGGTCACCGTGTCGTTCATGCGGATCGCAATCAGCCCGAGGCGGTGGAGGCGGAGATACGGATGGGCCGCCGTGTGGGCCGCCGAATCGAGCGCCAGTTCCGTCGGATGTGCGTCACCGGTCCACGTTGACAGCTCGTTCCGGATCTGGTCGATGTCCCCGGCACTCACAGGGATGAATGGAAGGACCGCGAGTCGCGATCGGGCCTCGATCGCCAGGCTCTGATTCGAGGCGTTGCAGGTGTCGAGCAGAGCCATGGCGTCCAGGATTCTGCCCTGTCCGGCTTCCACGAGTGATTGCAGCCGCAGGCCGTATCCCCTGACGTCGCCCGTGGAGAGTTGTTTCGCGTACCGCCGCAGGTTGTCGGCGCCAGAGTTCGTGAGGAGGTCGACCGCATCGGCGAGGAGGACACCGCCCTCACCGCCCCGACTCCGCACTCCCGGACGGGCCGCGAGGTCGGGCGGGACACCTAACGACAACACATGGAGCGCAAATCGCGCGACGACCGGCTCCGGCGCCAGCGCCCGGGCGCGCTGCACCATGCGCCGGCTTTTCGGTTCGTCGTTCTCGAGCGCGGCGATACGTGCCAGGTGGACGAAGGCGCCGATGTTCAGCGAGTCGAGCGCGGTCGCCCGTTCGAACGCGTCGCTCGCGTCAGTCGCCGCCTCGCCCTCGAGGGGGTTCAGGTGAAAGAGTGTTTCGCCTAGACCGAGCCATGCTTCCGCGTCTGCGGGGTAGTCATTGGTCAGCTGCGAATAGAGCCGCTTCGCTCCCGCTACGTCGCCCTGCTGTCTGGCCACGAACGCGGTCAGGAGGCGTCGCTGGCGGCTGGGCAGCTGCTGGGCATGCTGCAGGGCACGATTCGCTGCCTCGCGCACGACATCGTCGTTGCCCAGCATGTCGGCCGCGTTGGCCAGACCGTAATGGGCAAGGGCGAAGGTCGGATCCAGCTGGATCGCTTCTTCGTAGGCGTCGATCGCGGCGCGGAATCCGCCGTCCGCCAGGGCCGCTTCGCCCCGGAAGTACGCTTTTGCCGCGGGCAGGGAAGCGGTGGTGACGGAAGCGACACGGACGACGTCGCGTCGCCCTCCAGCAATCCGGCCGGCGAGGAGTTGTGAGGCCACGCCGTCTACGAGGTCAAACAGCTTCGCGCGGGGCCCTTCGACCACGGCTCGGTCGAGCAACGTGTCGTTCTGGGCGCTGCGAAACTCGGCCGTGATGCGCACGCGGTCCCCGCTCTCGAAAACGTCGCCCGATATGAAGAAGCCCGCTCCGAGCCTGAGGGCCAACCGCTTGGCAGAGGCGCGACGGATTTCGGGTGATTGGACCGGGACACTGTCACCGGAAACAGCTAACGCTCTCAGTCCGAGCGATCCGTCGAGGCCAGCGGCGAGCAGTTCGGAGACCACAGCACCCGAGTTCCCCGGTTCCCGGCTGCCATTCACCGCAAAGGGGAGGATGATGGTGTCAGAGCCGTTTTCAGCCGTCTTCGCCAATAGTCCTGGCCCGAACTGGTTGACCGTAATCGCCGCGAGCGCGCCGATCAGAATCAGGAGAATGGCGGCGCTGGTCAGGCGGGTTGTGAACCCTGCCACTCTGCGCTCGCCGGTGGACCACTGCCGGCGGAACTCGCCGGTGCTCCAGGCCCGCCGTAATCGGGCCATACGCGAAGGTCTGTCACGACGATCCCTGCTGGGCTCGCGGCGCTCTTGTGTTCTACTCTGACCGTTTTGGGGCGGTGGCCCTTCCCGCGCCGGGGAAATGGCAGGCACCTCGCGCGCCGTGGGCGCCAGGACGATCGCTGGAACTGCCATCGGCGTGTTGGCGCGTACACTCGACCGGGAGGCGTTCGAGGTGACCGGAACTCCCGTGCGAATGTCGTCGACCAACTGGAGAAAGGCCTGGCTCGGTTTCGCGTCGAGTTCCTGGGTCAGCAGTGTCTGGTGAACGCGTGCCTGCTGCAGCGCCCCGGCCGTGTCGCCGGAGACGGCCAGCGCGCGGATCAGGCGCTGCGCATTGGTGTCATTGAGCCGATCCTCGGCAACGGCTTTGCGCCACCATTCAATAGCGGACTCGAAGTCGCCAGCCGCTTCTGCGCCTAACGCGACGGTGCTGAGGGCGCCGGCGTAGGAATGGGCGAGCCGTTCGCGTTCGGACTCGACCCAGCTCTCAAACTCTGAGAGCCCACTAATGTGAAAACCAGCGAGGAACGGACCCGAGTAAAGGGCGACGGCAGTTTCATGGTCCCGGCGAGCGATCGCCTTTTCATAGTCCCAGCGGTCAACCGAAAAGAGGGCGGGATCGAGTCGAAGTGTTGTTGTGGAGCGAATGAATGGTTCGCGTCCAAGCGATTGTCTTAGGGCAAATGCGACTTGCTTGAGGTTATTTCGGGCACGTGGCGAATCGAAGTCAGGCCAGAGCAGCGCTAACGCTCGTTCGTCGCTGAGACCGGTTTCTCCAGATGATGCCGCCAATGCGAGCAACGCGAGCGACCGCCGACGCGCGACTGTGCCTGTGAGCGCGGCGCCGTTCGAAGAAATCGAAAGGCCGCCAAGCGCATGCAGGCGCAACGCTTCGTGTATTTCGGAGGTGCCCATTCTGGTACCGACTAACCGGGATCTAACTCGGCGCTAAGAGTAAGTGTGTGCTAATCCTACGCGCCAGATCACAAATGAAAGTGTGATAGTGCTGTTAACATTGGAACCTACAAATGACCACGCAATTGAGCGTGGCGATTGCAGATAGACGCGCTCGACAGTGCTCGTCGGTCAACTCGCTCTGGCCTGAGGTGTGAGTCTGTAACGACGGGAGACCGATGTCTGCGACCGGAAAAATGCCGTCACGCCGTTCCCGCAGCGTTGCCTGGGCGTGGCACCGCTGGGGTCCGAGGTGACCTAAGGACGACTGAACGCGACTCGCGACAATTCACGCAGAATGGGCGGCCGGCGTCCACCTGCATTGGGCACTTCACATCTGGTGACTCGAGTCACGCGAATCCGAGGTCATGCCTAACGCGAACATCGTCCTGATTGCCCGGAAATGACCGATTCTTAATGTCCGTGGCGCAGGAATCGAGAAGTCTGCGGAGCCGGCGGGCTCTCAGCGCGGAGCTCCCGCGACGCAGATGAGCGGTTTGTGCGCGGCAAGATCACCGCACCAGAGTTGAGTCGCGAGTTGAGGGACGCACCCTCGCGACGACTACTCCCCGTTGTGTCACTTCGACCGGTCGGCCCGCAATAACTCCCGCTGTATCGCGGCGCGCACGACTTCAAACGGCACTGCGCCGCCCTTGACTTCCATACCATTCACGAAGACGGAAGGCGTCCCGGCGAATCCGATTTTCGTGCCTTCCAGCTGGTCACGCTCGATTTGCTCCACGTAACGGCCTGAATCGAGACAATTATCGAACGTCTTCTGATTCATGCCAAGTCGGCGTGCCTTCTCCTTCAGGTTTGCGACATCGAGGCGATCCTGCTCGCTGAACATCAGGTCGTGCAGCTCCCAGAACTTTCCCTGTTCGTTGGCGCAGAGCGACGCCTCGGCTGCCTTCTGGGCATTGGGATGCAGACTGGCGATCGGGTATTGCCGATAGACGATGAGCACCTTGTCTCCGAACTCCTTCGCAACCTGGTGCAGCGTTGGCGCAAATCCCTTGCAGTAGGGACACTGGAAATCGGAAAACTCAACGAGCGTTACGGCCGCGTCCGGGCTGCCTAACGTTGGAGCGCCGGTATTGTTGAACGTGAGGCGATACGGCTCGTAGAGTACCTTGACGCTCAATTCGTCATTGAGGCGTTGCTGCAGCTTCCCGGCCGCTTCATGAAGCCTTTGCTGGCGAAGGAAGTCGACGATCTGTGGCCGAATCTGGTCGAGCGACCGGCCGCCCACGCGCAATTGATTGTCCTGGTACCACGCGGCGACTTCGACCCCGGTTGGCTCCAGACTCGATCCAAGTTCCGCGGCGAGCATTTCCTGGATCGACTTGCCTTCCTTCTTTGCCGCCATGTCCAGAACGCGTTCTGCGAGTACCGACTGAAGGGCAGAGTCGAGCATGCGTGAACGCGCTTGCTGGTACTGAATGTCCAGCCTGTCGAGCGACGGGCCCAGGCGATCCCGAACATCCTTCATCGTGATTGGCTGACCACCGATGCTCGCCAAGGTGTCAGGGACGGCGCCGGAACTCGAGGCCACCGCCGATTCGGGCTTTGCCGCTTCGTCCGAGCAGGCCCCCGAAGTCAGTGTGATGCAAACGAGCGATAGTCGCATGAACAGGCGGCTGGTGCGCCACCATGATGACGTGGTCATTGGCAAGCCGACCTGCATGTTAGCCTCTTCTGCTGGGTGATACCTGC